>ERZ825137.6314-NODE-6314-length-10410-cov-6.719363_pt1 | contig 10410 bp, 3 predicted proteins | sample MGYA00519873_ERZ825137 | MGnify/ENA primary metagenome ERZ825137 (study PRJEB31778, sample SAMEA3449190) | human gut metagenome | biome: human gut; feature: human-associated habitat; material: faeces | place: United Kingdom | collected 2010/2012 ... | reverse complement strand
TATGATGTGAATGGCAATACTGTGGAATACTGGAACAATTCTCTTTGACAACTTCAAGTTTGTCGGTGCAACACTAATACCACACATAACTAAAATAACAACACAGCGTCAGAGCGTATGGGAAAACCTGTACGCTCTAATTTTTTATCAAAAAATGGAGGAAAACACATGGAAGAAACAAATGTAACAATGACAGCAGAGGAAATGCAGGGTGAGCCTGCGGCAAAGGAAAATGAGACAAAGGCGGAGAAGTTTATCCGTATTGGCGAGTACCGCATGAATAAGGCGGTGGATGCCATTGGAAGATTGGAGAATCTTGCAAATCGAGGTTCCTATGAATATACACAGGAACAGGTAGACGCTATGTTTCAGGCATTAGAGGGGAGGGTTGCGGAAATTAAGGCAAGGTTTACGCCTAAGAAAACGGCTGAGAGTAAGACTTTCAGCTTTGGTACAACAGAATAGGAATGTAACGGGAAGTAAGGGAAAGGCAGTCATGTAGTGTATGTGGCTGCCTTTTTGTCGTATCTATGACAGGAAGGAGAACTGTGTGAGAAAATATGATTTTATATCGGCTCTGGCAAAAGAGACAGCAGCCGAGGTTGTCAAAAATCGTGAGGAATGGATGAAATACCTGACTACAGCGGCAAGGCTGTATAAGTATCCGTTCCGGGAACAGCTTTTGATCTATGCACAAAGACCGGACGCAACAGCGTGTGCTTCCATAGAACTGTGGAATGAGCGGATGCACTGCTGGGTAAACAAAGGGGCAAAGGGTATTGCACTTCTGGACGAGGACGAAGCACATGGCAAGCGTCTGAAATATGTTTTTGATGTTTCAGATGTCCATGCGGCAAGGAGAATCGGACGGTATCCGGAACTCTGGGAATTACATGAGGAACATAAGGAAGATGTAATTAAGCGTCTAGAGCAGACTTATGGTGCTACCGATGATAAGAAGCTGTTTGAAGAAAGACTTATTGAGATAGCTGAGAGGATTGCGGCAGATTATTATGAGGAATTGCTGCCGGATTTGAAGTACATGATCGAGGGCAGTTTTTTAGAAGGACTGGACGAGCAGAATGTCGGTATCCGGTTAAGAGATACTTTATCGGAGAGTATTTCTTTTACACTTTTATCTGCCTGTGGTGCAGATATGGAGGAGTATGGTTCGGAATTTGCTTTTGATTTTATCCATGAATTTAATTCCATGAACACCCTTGCGGTACTTGGAGATGCAGCCAATGAGCTTGCAAAACCGGTACTTTTAGAGATTGGAAGAACCATAAGGGCATATAACAGGAGCCACGAACAGGAACAATCGCAAAATTTAACGCAGAAAGGACTTGCAAATACTTCTAAAATAGACTACAATGCGTTAAAGCGTGAAAGCGAGAGCAGACATGAAGAACAGATAGACAACAACCAAAACAGCGTAGAAAGGGGCAATAGAGATGAATCTGACATACGAGAAGAACGGGGATTACCTGATCCCGACATTACAGGCGGACATTCAGCCGGAGGGAACGGTAACGAAGTACGGAATGATGAGAGAGACTTATCTGAAGGAGAACCACAGGGGCGTGTACTCAGCGTTTCTTCTGAAAGGGACATTGAAAGAACACCTGCTGACGATCCAGAAGCAGGCAGAGGAGAGAATGGAGAAGCTGACGAGCCAGATGGCGGCAACCGAGGGAGTGACCGAACAACTCAAGGAAGCCGATCAAATGCTCTGGGTAGCGAAGATGAACAGCATTCAAAACCGAGCAGAGGAAGTGGTTCTGGGAGAACTGGTTTACAGTCTGTAACAGACACAGATGATCTTCTCCGGGGAGAAGCACCGGAACCCACCTTTACACAACTCAGTCTGTTTCCTTCTTTTGAGGAGCAGGTCGGAACAGTCGCAGCAGCGGAAGCAAGTATGAAATATACCATGCCCGCTGCTTTTTCTTTGCCACAGAATGAGCTTGAAACCATTCTTCGCAGTGGCGGAGGAAAACAGCACAGCAGAAAACGTATCTATGCCAAGTATCAGCAGGGTAAGGCACCGGAAGAAATGGCAGAATTTTTAAAGAACGAGTATAAGACCACCGGAAAAGGTTTTGAGTTTGACGGAAATCCTGTTTCACTGTGGTTTGATGAAATGGGTATGCGTATCGGTTACGGTACATCGGCAAAGGAAAATACCCTTGCAGTGATGAGTTGGAGCGAAGTGGAGAGCCATATCCGTGTTATGGTGGAGAATGGTACTTATATGAGTGCCAACGAAGTATTCCTTGTGGATGCGGTGGAGCGTGAGAGAATTGCTACGGACATTAACAATTTCTTCCGTGACGGAATATCGGAAATGCCGGAGAGTCTGGAGCTTAAATTTTCCAATTACCCGGCAAGCATGGAAAAGTTGTGTGAGCTTTTAGCCACAACAGAAGGCAGAGAGCTGATTAAGGATGAGCTTGAAAAGGCAAAGGCACAGCTTGACAGCGGAGAAAAGCAGATTAAATGGCGGTATGTGAAAAGACCGGATTATTTATTAGAACAGCTTGCGGATTTAGGTGTGGAAAAGAAAGAATTTCCAGCACTTGATACGGTAGAGGTAAGGAATGAGGACTTTATCACACAGGACGAGATTGATTACAGGCTGGCAGGAGGAAGCGGTTTTGAACATGGAAAATTCCGTATCTATGAGTATTTCATGGAAGGGCATGACAAGAAAGATAACATTGCTTTTCTGAAAAATGAATATGGTACGGGCGGCAGCTCCCACGCACTTCCGGGAAGTGACAGAGCGCACGAGGATCACGATGCCAAAGGTATCCGTCTGGAGAAAGGTAACTATGGCAGTCCTTACGCAAAGGTGCTTTTAAACTGGAATGTAGTAGAGAAACGTATCCGGGAGCTTGTGCAGGCAGATAAATACCTTTCGCCGGAGGGAAAGGAAGCCTATGCACAGTATAAACAGGAACAGGCAGAGAAAGCCATGCAAAAAGAACAGGCGAAGTTGGAGGGTGGTGTAACCAATCAGGAATTAGATAGAGAAACAGGAACTGTTGCTGAAGGAGAACCAAAAGCACCGGAAACCGGAAAAACAGACATAGAGCAGTTAAATAAAAGGCTGTCTGAAATGTCGGCTGTGGTTAAAATCTGCGGAGCATTAGACCGGAAAGATGTGGTTGGCTGGAACGAGAAAACACAGGCAGTCACGATTGCTGACGATGAGCGAGCTTTGGAGGGAAAAGAGGTCTATGATTTCCTTTTTGCAGAAGCGGCAGACTATGTAATGATGCAGACAATCAGCGGCGAAACAGAAAAAGCTCTGGAGATGGACGGTCTGTTAAAGGATGCCGGACAGTATGCGGCACATTATGAGGGCGAGCCTGCCATAGAGCAGACAGAAGAACCGCCTTTGACTGCGGATGATGTTCAAAACCTTGTATTGATAGACCGGGAATATATCAGAGGTACACGAACAACAGTCTATGATTTTGAGTGTGATATTCGTGGGGAACATGATAAGCTGCAATATACGCTTGGATACCATGATGACGGAGAAGGCTTTACCATTCATACGGAGAAGGATGATATTTGGGAACGTATGCCGGAGCCTGAACTGGCACGATTGGAGGGCATTCTTGTCAGGGAAGCATTATATTTTAAGTACCATGATAAAATAGCCGGGGCAAAGAGCCTTGAGGACATGGAGGAGATTCGCTTCAGCATTATGGAAGAAGAATCTCCTTATTTTTCTGCTGTTTCCCAAAGAATATGGGGTGAATATGAACAGAAAAATGAAGAATTGTCCAATCCAATGCAAGAGAGTGAAGTGATTGCCGAACCAGAGCCGCAGAATGAAGCAGAAGCGCCAAAGGAACAGCCACAGATTGACAAATCGGGTGCAGTCAACTTCCACATTGCTCCGGAAACAGAGAAAAGTGACGGGAAAGGCTTTGCGGCAAAAGAAAAATTCCGTCAGAATGTGGAAGCAATCAGAACGCTTGAAAAGATTGAGGGCGAAAACCGTATTGCCACGCCAGAAGAACAGGAGATTTTAGCAAAATATGTGGGCTGGGGTGGTCTTGCTGATGCCTTTGATGAAACCAAAACGAATTGGGCAAGTGAATATCAGGAATTAAAGAGCCTGTTGTCAGCCGAGGAATACGATTCAGCAAGGGAAAGTACCTTAAATGCCCACTATACAAGCCCTGTGATCATCAAGGCTATTTATGATGCGATGGAACGAATGGGCTTTTCCAAAGGTAACATCTTGGAGCCGGCAATGGGTATCGGTAACTTTTTCAGTATGTTGCCGGAAAAAATGCAGGAGAGCAGGCTTTATGGTGTGGAGCTTGATGGAATTACCGGAAGAATTGCAAGGCAGCTATACCCGAATGCCGATGTGAAGATCACTGGCTTTGAAAAGACGGATTATCCCAATGATTTCTTTGATGTGGCAATCGGAAACGTGCCATTCGGTCAGTACAAGGTGGCAGACAGAGCCTACGATAAGCATAACTTCCTCATACATGATTACTTTTTCGCCAAAGCCTTAGATAAGGTCAGACCGGGCGGCGTGGTGGCATTTGTCACCTCAAAGGGAACAATGGATAAGAAAAGCCCGGAAGTCAGAAAGTACCTTGCGCAGAGAGCGGAGCTTCTTGGAGCGATCAGGCTTCCCAACACAGCCTTTAAGGAAAATGCAGGGACGGAGGTTACTTCGGACATTCTTTTCTTAAAGAAGCGTGACAGGGTAATCGACATCGAGCCGGATTGGGTGCATCTTTGTGAAAATGAAGATGGCATAGCCATGAACCAGTATTTTGCAGACCACCCGGAAATGATCATGGGAAAAATGGAAATGGTCAGCGGGCAGTTTGGCATGGAAGCCACCTGTACACCGGATACCACCATTTCATTATCCAAGCAGCTTGAAAAGGCTATATCCCATATCGAGGGCAGCATTGACGAGGTAGAGTTCGATGAGCTTGATGATGAGCTGGCAAGAGAAGCAATCCCCGCCGATCCAGGCGTGAAGAATTACAGTTACACTATCGTGGACGAGAGGGTGTATTACCGGGAAAATTCCATTATGAAGCCTGTGGACGTATCAGAAACGATGGAGCAGCGCATGAAAGGCATGGTGCAGATTCGTGACTGTACACAGGAGCTGATTGACTATCAGTTGAACGAATATCCGGAAGATATGATTAAGAGCAAGCAGGCAGAGCTTAATGAGCTGTATGATGCGTTTTCCAAGAAATACGGTCTGATCAATTCACAGACCAATAAGAGAGCGTTTAATCAGGATTCAAGCTATTGTCTGCTTTGTTCATTGGAGAAATTAGACGATGAGGGCAACTTCAAAGGCAAGGCTGATATGTTTTCCAAGCGAACCATTAAAAAGGCAGAGGTTGTTACAAGCGTGGATACCGCAAGTGAAGCACTGGCGGTGTCATTAGGGGAAAGGGCAAGGGTAGACCTAGCCTATATGTCGGAGCTTACGGGAAAAAGCGAGGAAGATGTGGCAAAGGAACTTGCCGGAATTATTTTCCAGAATCCGGTCACAGAAAAGTGGGAAACCGCAGACGAGTATTTAAGCGGCAATGTCAGGGAGAAGCTGGCAACCACAAGGATATTTGCAGAGAACCGTCCGGAGTTTGCAATCAATGTCACAGCCCTTGAGGGTGTACAGCCCAAGGAGCTTGATGCAAGCGAGATCGAGGTGCGTATCGGTGCCACTTGGATTGAGCCTAAGTACATTGAGGATTTCATGCGGGAAACCTTTGAAACACCGGATTACCTCTTTGACCGCAACCTTGTGGGGGTACAGTATTCCGATGTGACAGGACAATGGAATTTAAAGGGCAAAAATGCGGATCATGGCAATGCTCTTGTCAATATGACCTACGGAACGAGCCGGGCAAATGCCTACCGTATTCTGGAGGATTCCTTAAACCTTCGTGATACCCGTATTTTTGATACGATTGAGGAAGATGGAAAGGAAAAGAGAGTTCTTAACAAAAAGGAAACCACGCTTGCCAGCCAGAAACAGGAAGCCATAAGGGAAGCCTTTAAGGACTGGGTATTTCGTGATCCGGAGCGCAGACAGACCTTGTGTGCCAAGTACAACGAGCTTTTCAATTCCACCAGACCAAGAGAGTATGACGGTTCCCACCTAAAGTTTCCGGGCATGACACCGGACATTACATTAAGACCACATCAGCTTAATGCAGTGGCACATCAGCTTTATGGGGATAATACCCTGCTTGCCCATTGTGTGGGTGCAGGTAAGACCTTTGAAATGATTGCTGCAGCAATGGAGAGCAAGCGGTTAGGGCTTTGCCAAAAGAGCTTATTTGTCGTACCGAACCATTTAACAGAGCAGTGGGCGAGTGATTTCCTGCGCCTGTATCCGGGTGCCAATATTTTAGCTGCCACAAAGAAAGATTTTGAGCCTGCCAACCGTAAGAAATTCTGTTCCCGTATTGCAACCGGGGATTATGATGCGGTCATTATCGGGCATACGCAGTTTGAAAAGATACCGCTTTCAATGGAAAGACAGGCTGCCATGATTGAGCGGCAGATAACGGAAATAGAAATGGCAATCGAAGCGGTCAAGGCGGAAAAGGGAGAGCGTTACACCATTAAGCAGATGGAAAAAACAAAAAAATCATTAGACGCAAGGCTGAGCCGATTGAACGATACTTCCCGCAAGGACAATGTAGTAACCTTTGAACAGCTTGGTGTTGACAGGCTGTTTGTAGATGAGAGCCACAATTATAAGAACCTTTTCTTATACACCAAGATGCGGAACGTGGCGGGCATTGCACAGACAGAAGCACAGAAGTCCTCGGATATGTTTGCAAAGTGTCAGTACATGGACGAACTGACAGGCGGCAAGGGCATTACCTTTGCAACAGGTACACCGATTTCCAACAGTATGACTGAGCTTTATACGAATATGCGCTATCTGCAATACAGTACGCTCCAAAAACTTGGTCTTGGCAATTTCGACAGTTGGGCGGCTACTTTCGGAGAAACGCAGACCGCTATAGAGCTTGCACCGGAAGGAACCGGATACCGGGCAAAGACAAGGTTTGCCAAGTTCTTCAATCTGCCGGAGCTGATTTCACTTTTCAAGGAAAGTGCGGATATTCAGACACCGGATATGCTAAAGCTGCCTGTACCGGAAGCAGAGTACGAAAATGTGGTGTTGAAACCGAGCGAATACCAGAAAGAAATGGTACAGTCCCTTGCGGATCGTGCGGAGGCTGTTCGTGATAGGAAGGTAGAGCCACACGTTGACAATATGCTCAAAATCACCAATGACGGTAGAAAACTTGCATTAGACCAGCGTTTGATCAACGATATGCTTCCCGATGAGGATAATTCCAAAGCCACCACCTGTGTGGACAAGGCATGTGAGATATGGGAAGAAACAAAGGAACAGAAGTCGGCACAGCTTATCTTCTGTGACTTATCGACACCGAAAGGAGATGGTACATTCAATGTTTATGAGGACATTCGGGGCAAACTGATTGAAAAGGGTGTCCCACCGGAAGAAATCGCATTTATCCATGATGCCAATACGGAGAAAAGAAAAGCGGAGCTGTTTGCAAAGGTAAGAAGCGGACAGGTTCGTTTTTTGTTGGGTTCTACTGCCAAAATGGGAGCCGGAACCAACGTACAGGACAGACTGATTGCATTACACCATTTGGATGTGCCCTGGCGTCCGTCTGACATTGAACAGCAGGAAGGTCGTATTTTACGACAGGGAAACATGAATGATAAGGTCAAGATTATCCGGTATGTGACGGAAGGTACCTTCGACAGCTATTCATGGCAGCTCATTGAGAACAAGCAGAAGTTTATCGGGCAGATCATGACGAGCAAGTCCCCGGTACGTTCCTGTGAGGACATCGACGAAGCGGCGCTTTCTTATGCAGAGGTCAAGGCACTTGCAACCGGAAACCCTTACATCAAGGAGAAGATGGACTTGGACATACAGGTGTCAAAGCTGAAGCTCTTAAAGGCGAACCACACAAGCCAGCGTTATCGTCTGGAGGACAATATCGCAAAGCATTACCCGATGCAGATCACAGCCTTAAAAGAAAGGCTTGAGGGATACCGGGCGGACATTCAGACCTATGCGGCGCATAAGCCTGTGGATAAGGACGCTTTTTCCATGAAGATAGGCAACCGTACCTATACGGACAAAAAGGAAGCGGGTGCGGCGTTGATTGATATGTGCCGGAGTGCCAAACAGCCAAACATGGCGGTCACAATCGGAGAATTTCAGGGATTTAAGATGAGCGTGTCCTTTGACTCGTTCTTCTCAAAGTTTACGATCAGCTTAAAAGGAAGTCTGAGCCATGAGGTGGAAATCGGAGCCGATCCGCTTGGAAATCTGCAAAGACTTTCCAATGCGTTAGAGGGAATGACCGGGAAAATGACAGACGTGGAGCAGAAGCTTTCTAACGTGGAACATCAGCTTGAAACCGCAAAGGTGGAGGTCACGAAACCTTTTGCACAGGAGCAGGAACTGGCGGAGAAGCTAGAGCGACTTGCAGAGTTAAATGCGCTTCTTAATATGGACGAAAAGGGCGATAATGCGTTGGATATGGGAGATGATGAGCCGGAGGACGAAAACGGAGAGCAGAGCGCACAGGCACAGGAGGGCGAGCCGGACAGGGCAGAAGATATACAGGCGGTGGCTGATGAACCGTTAAAGCCTGTTGCAAGTTTTCTGATGTCGGAGCGTATCGCAGAGCATGACAAGGAACGGATGTTAGCAGACGGTTCCAGAGGGCGGGTATCCGTCAAGGAGAAACTTGCCGAGATGAAGCAGAAAATTTCCGATCAGAAGATGCCGGAGAAACCGGAGACTGTAAAGAGCAAAGGAAAAGAAGAAAGTTTATAGGAGGGTGCTATGGAAGCAAACGAACCAAAGAAAGAACAGAACACAGAGGAAATGGACGTTATGAAGCAGTTCATGGAGCTTTTGGGACAGCAGGGCATGAAAGAGCAGTCACAGGACTTTATGGAGGTCTTGCAGTATATCGCCGGGATGCAGTTACAGCTTTCCGCTATGGTGGACGAACTGCAAGGAGTACGGAAGCAGCTTGAAAGGATGCAGGAGAGCCAGCCGAAAGCAGCGGAAAGTCAGCTTTTGGATAAGGTGTCATACCTTCAGGAGAAGGTAAGCAGTCTTGCAGAACGCTTATCGGAATTGAAAGACCATTTGATTGACACCGCAGCACAGGCAGTAACCGCCTTTAAGGAAAAGGGAAGGGAGGAAATGAACAGGGTTCTTCAGAAAGGAATTTCCGGTGTGCAGTCGGTGCTTTCCGGATGCCGGGAGAAGATGGTTGATGTGCTTACCAGTTATGAAAAGACCGCCAACCAGATAGACAGTATCGGGGACGAGTTCAAGCAGATAGGGAACAGCGTAGCCAACGTGGGAAGGCTCTTAACCGGAAAAGGTACAAAGGAAGTGTCGGACGAAAAAGAGGGCGTTGCCCTTACAAGGGTACTGAATATGCCTGTAAAGAAGCATATCTCAGCCTTAAAGAAACAGGTGGAGCGGATTGACGGTGCAGTAGCGAAGCTGGATAAGATCTGTGCCGGACTGGATACCGGAAAGGATAAGGAAAAAAGCAGGGTGTCCGTCAAGGAAAAGCTGTCACAGATGAAAGTGAAATCGGAACAGCAGAAGAAAGAACCGGAAAAATCAAAGACCAAGAGTCAGGAAGCAAGTTTATAAAGGTTTATGGAAAGAGCAGGTAGCAATCTATCTGCTTTTTCCTGTTATGTGGTTATCGTAAGCAGAGAAGATTAACTGACGAGCGGAGGAAAGTACAAAATGGTCATTTGGTGCAACAAATAGTCATTTGGTGCAGTGAATTAACGATAACAAATGCTTTTTCTGATATAATAAATAAAATATGTGATTGGAAATGAGGAAAAGCATGAACATTATTATTTGCGATGATAGTCAGAATGACAGGAAAATTTTAATAGAGCTATTGCAAAGCTATGCACAGGAAAAGAAGCAGTGTTTTGAAATGATTGAGTATGATTCAGGAGCCAGTCTTTGTGAGGATGAATCTGCATTACAGAAGTGCCAGCTTGTGTTTCTGGACATCAATATGGAAGATATGGACGGTCTGAAAGCTGCCATGAAAATAAAGGAAGAGTATCCCAAACTTCCCGTTGTTCTGGTTACTGCATACATGAATTATGCGTTGGATGGATATAAGGTAAAGGCAAGCCGGTTTTTGCTAAAGGATAATCTGGCTGAAACAATCGGCGAGTGCATGGATGACCTTATCGTGGAGATTCAGAAAAACAGCCGGATTTTGGAGTTTTCCTTTGTGGAGGGAACGATAAAGCTTCATGCAGATGACATTATTTACA
>ERZ825137.6301-NODE-6301-length-10429-cov-9.467515_pt1 | contig 10429 bp, 12 predicted proteins | sample MGYA00519873_ERZ825137 | MGnify/ENA primary metagenome ERZ825137 (study PRJEB31778, sample SAMEA3449190) | human gut metagenome | biome: human gut; feature: human-associated habitat; material: faeces | place: United Kingdom | collected 2010/2012 ... | reverse complement strand
GTTGGGGAAGGAAGGCGTTCTGCTGCTGCTCTGTGACTCCACCAACGTGGAGCGCTCCGGTTTTACCAAAAGTGAGCGCAGCGTGGGGGACAGCTTCGATGCCCTCTTTAATGGCTGTGATCAGCGCATCATCGTCACCACCTTCTCCTCCAACGTAGATCGCATCCAGCAGGTGGTGAATGTGGCGGCACGGTATGGCCGGAAAGTGGCTGTGTGCGGCCGCAGTATGGAAAACGCCTTAAAGGTATCCACCAAGTTGGGTTACATGAAGGTGCCGGAAGGCACCCTGGCAGACTTGAACCAGATCAAAAGCCTGCCCAGCAATAAAGTCTGTATCGTCACCACTGGCAGCCAGGGCGAGACCATGTCCGCCCTCACCCGGATTGCCTTCTCCACCCATCGGCAGATCGAAATCCAGCCTGGTGACCGCGTTATCCTCTCCGCTTCCGCTATCCCTGGCAACGAGCATGCCATCGGCACGGTCATCAACGAGCTGTACCGGAAAGGCGCAGAAGTGGTCAACGAGCGCTTGGGCGCCCTCCATGTCTCCGGCCACGCCTGTCAGCAGGAGCTGATGATCATGCACGCCCTGGTCAAGCCCAAGTTCTTTATGCCCGTCCACGGCGAACAGCGCCACCTGAAGGTACACGCCCAGTTGGCACAGCGGATGGGGATGAACCCGAAGAACATCGTCATCAGCGAGACCGGCCGAGTGGTGGAAGTCACCCGGGATCGCATCAAGCTGGCCGGCAGTGTCCCCTCCGGCCGAGTGCTGGTGGATGGCTACGGTGTAGGCGATGTGGGCAGCGTGGTGCTCCGAGACCGGAAGCGGCTGGCGGAAGATGGCGTCATTGTGGTGGTGCTCACCCTGTCCAGCACGGACAGCAGCCTGGTTACCGGCCCAGACATCGTGACCCGCGGCTTCGTCTATGTGAAGGAGTCAGAGGAGCTGATGGACGCACTGAAGGAGCTGGCCACCGATGTCATGAACGACTGTGAGGCGCGGCACATCACCGATTGGGCAGCCATCAAGGGCGCAGTCAAAGGGGAGATCTCCAGCTTCCTGTATAAAAAGACCAAGCGCAGTCCCATGATCCTGCCGGTCATCATGGAAGTGTAAACGGAATTAAGATCGAAAATAATGAAGGGCGAACCCACAGCGTGTTAGGCTGCACACTTTTTTTCGCTCATCTTTCTCCACAAAAGACCCTGGTCTATTCCAATGGAAAATGAGTGAGAACGCCCACAGACAAAGGGCGGGAACGGGAGTATAATGAGGCTGCAATCTTGAAAAGAAAGAGAAGAACAGCCCATGAAACAACATCATCGCATGGCCTTAGGCTATTGCATCACCATCCTAGGCGGCATCTGCTGGGCCATCGGCGGTGCCTGTGGTCAGACCCTGTTTGAACAAAACAGGATTACATCTGATTGGGTCGTCCCCATCCGCCTGCTGCTGGCGGGTACCCTCCTGGTGCTCTTTTCTGCCCTGTCCGGAAAGCACCCCATGGCGGTGTGGAAGGACAAAAAGAATTACCCGCCCCTTATCGCCTTTGGCCTCATTGGCTCCGCCCTCTGCCAGTATGGCTACTATACTTCCATCCAGTACTCTAACGCCGCCTTCGCCACGGTGCTCTCTTACATGGCACCGGTGATGATCCTGGTCTACACCGTTGTGAAGGAGCGGCGTGCGCCCAGGGGGTATGAGCTGGCAGCGGTGCTGTTGGTGGCCTTGGGTGCGTTCAGCTGTGCCACACAGTTCAAATTGGGCACCCTGCATATCGCCCCTCTGGCGCTTATCTGGGGACTGCTCTCTGCCGTAGCCTTCGCCTTTTACACCATTACGCCGCAAAAACTCATCCAGGAGTATTCCCTCCTACCCATTGTGGGCTGGGGCATGATTCTGGGCGGCATTGTCTTGGCACTCCTCTGTCGGCCGTGGACGGTGGCCGTCACGGTCAACGCCCATCTGTTTATCATGCTGGCCGGGGTTATTTTTCTGGGTACCATCTGTTCCTTCTGCTTCTACCAGACCGGTGTCAGCATCGTCGGCGGTCTGGCCGGCAGCATCCTGTCCGCAGCAGAACCAGTCACCTCGGTTATGATTTCCACTTTGCTGCTCCATGTCCTATTCACTTCCTTCGACTTGGCAGGCTTCGTCATGATTTTGACTGCCATCCCCTTGATCGCTGTCGGGGAACACTGGAGCGAAAAACAAGTGGTGTCTCTGCGTAAATAGAGAGAAAACATCCGGAATTGAGTCAACTCAATCCGGATGTTTTCTTTTGGCAGGCGCTGCATAACGATGCAGTGCCTGCCGCATTTTTGTATCTTCTTACAACAACTCCGCCTGCACCAGCCCCGTCCAATCGGTGGCCTGCTTGCCATCGCAGAACTGGGCGCAGGTCATCAGAGTGGCGCCGATGTTGGCCATGTCCACCAGGTTGGCCTGCTGAATTTCTTCCCTGTTAGAGGAGCAGCAGTCGGTGAGAATGCCTACATTATAATCCAAGGACAACCCGTCATAACAGGTGGTGCGGATGCAGTTGGGGGTAGTGGTGCCGATGAGGTAGAGGGTGCGCACCCCCAGGCGGCGGAGGATGAGATCCAGCTCTGTGTGGAAAAAGGCAGAAAACCGAGGCTTTTGCACTACATAGTCCCCTTCCTGGGGAGTGACCTCCGGCGGCGTCTCCACCGAGCCGGAGCCGGTGCTGCCGGGCGTCAGGGGCTTCCCGCCAGCCTGCCAGCCGGAGTAGCGGCAGGCCTCCACATCGCTGCCATCGGCACGATAAGCGCGGTGGATGAAAAACACCGGCACGCCCTCCTCCCGTGCGTAGGTGATGGCCTGTCCGCAGGCAGGCAGGGTAGCTGCCGCATCACGGATGCACAGGGGGGAGCTTTCATCAATAAAGCCACGCTCCAGGTCGATGACCAGCAGAGCGGCACGTTCTTCTTGTCGATTCATCGCTGATATTCAAACTCCAAGTCATACATGATAACGGTGTCGCCATCCTGAACGCCCATGGCCTCCATCTTGTCAAAGAGACCGGACTCCCGCAGCTGCTTATCCAGCCAGTTCCGAGACTCGAAATCGTTCAGGTTGGTGCAGGCCAGCAGATGCTCCAGCCAAGGAGCTTCTACAAACCAGTAATGATCCTCCACCTCGATGGTGACTTCGGCGGAGGTATCCACTGTGGGCAAGGGCGGCACATAGTCTGCCTCATACACCTTCACCGGCGGCAGCTCCGCCAGCTTGGCGGCGATGGCCTGAATGAGGGGTTTCACCCCCTGGTGGGTGGCGGCGGATAGGGGGAAATAGGGGAGACCCAGCCCCTCCACATGCTCCTTCAGGGCGTCTGCGCCCTCCTGGTCAAAGAGCAGGTCGGTCTTGTTGCCGCAGACGATCATAGGACGGGAGGCCAGTTCCGGAGAATACTCCTTCAGCTCGGCGCAGATGGCCTCAAAATCCTCCACCGGATCCCGCCCTTCGCTGCCAGAGGCATCCACCAGATGCACCAGCAGACGGCACCGGTCGATGTGCCGCAAAAAGTCGTGCCCCAGGCCAGCTCCTTCGCTGGCACCCTCGATGATGCCGGGGATGTCTGCCATGACGAAGCTGACCCCTTCATCCACATAGACCACGCCCAGGTTGGGCATGAGGGTGGTGAAGTGATAGTTGGCGATCTTGGGATGGGCCTTGCTGACCACGCTCAGCAGGGTGCTCTTGCCCACGTTGGGGAAGCCCACCAGCCCCACATCGGCCAGCAGCTTCAGCTCCAGTACCACCTCCCGACTCTGGCCAGGCAGGCCAGCCTTGGCGAAACGAGGCGCCTGACGGGTGGGGGTGGCGAAATGCTGGTTGCCCCAGCCGCCTCGGCCGCCTCGTGCCAGCACATAGCGCGCGCAGCCGGACATATCCTGAATGATCTGCTGAGTCTCAGCGTCCCGGATGACTGTGCCCTCCGGCACCCGGATGATGAGATCCTTGCCGTCCTTGCCGGTGCGGCGTGCGCCAGAGCCGTCCGCGCCATTTTCGGCCACATATTTGCGTTTGTAACGGAAATCCATCAGGGTGGATAGGTTCCGATCGGTGACCAGCACAATGCTGCCGCCTCGGCCGCCATCGCCGCCGTCTGGGCCGCCGTTGGCCACATATTTTTCTCGGTGGAAGGCCACCGCCCCATTGCCGCCGTTGCCGGCGCGGACGGTGATCCGGGCAGTATCTACAAAGGGAGCTGCCATAGTGTGTCCTCCTTTTATCAGTGATGGGGTCGGCGCTGAATCAGGGTGCTCAACCGCTGCGGTTTGTTTCTCCCAGCTTCTGTGTCAGCAGACGCTCCGATAGGAAAAATCGGAGGAGATACAAGGGAAAAGCGCCCCAAATCTGAGATTTGGGGCGCTTTGGCAGCAGTCATTACTGAGCGACCTCCACGATGGAGACCTTCTTGCGATCCTTGCCGTAGCGTTCAAACTTAACGGTACCGTCCTTCAGAGCGAACAGAGTGTCATCCTTGCCCTTGCCGACATTAGTGCCGGGATGGATCTTGGTGCCGCGCTGACGAACCAGGATGTTGCCGGCCAGAACGAACTGACCGTCGCCGCGCTTCACGCCCAGGCGCTTGGATTCGGAATCTCGACCGTTACGGGTGGAGCCAACGCCCTTCTTATGTGCGAAAAACTGGATGGAAATCAGCATAGGTTGTTACACCTCCATTATCGTAAAGTTAGGGGGTGGTGTCAATCCTCCGCCGGGGCGTTATCCTCCGGGGAATCATCCACCACTTGGAAAAAATCAGGGTATGCCTGATGAAGCTCTGCGAAGTAGACCATCAGCCCTGCCAGCAGATTCTGACAAGTGGCCTCATCGGTCACAGAGAGTCCCCCAGGCAAATGGAAGGACAGCCAGGCGTTGTCCGGGTCTATCCGCACGGCGGCAGCCAGCCCCAGCACTTCGTTCACCGTGGCGTTGACCAGATTGACGGCGCTGGAAACAGCGGCGCAGACGATGTCCTCTCCCGCTTGGGCGTAGCCGCTGTGGCCGCGAACCTCGAACGAGACAATCCGTTCCCCTTCCATGGAAAATGCGGCAGTGGTCATAGCATTAAGCTACAACGATCTTACCAATGGTAACCTTGGTGTAGGGCTGACGATGGCCCTGACGCTTACGGTAACCCTTCTTGGGCTTATACTTGAAGATCCGGATCTTCTTGCCCTTGCCGTTCTTGACAACGCTGGCTTCGACCTTAGCGCCTGCTACAACGGGAGTGCCGAAGGTAGCGGTTTCGCCGTCGATAACGGCCAGAACCTGGTCAAACGTTACGGAGTCGCCGGCCTCTACGGGCAGCTTTTCGATAAACAGGGTATCACCCTCAGCCACCTTATACTGCTTGCCGCCGGTCACGATAATTGCGGTCATTGTGATTGCACCTCTTTCCTTCAATACGGGCTCGCTCTCGTGGGTGTTGGGGCAGCCTGTCCCTCTAGGAGGGTATACCTCACCTTAGGAACCCAGTCAAAGCGGCCTTTATAGTATACCAGCGGCAACCAGCTCTGTCAAGGTTAAAATTCTGTGAAATGCTTGCGCCAGAAGGGAAAAATGGGTATAATAACAAGAAATCATGGGGAAAGGATACGCTGATATGAAAAAACGGTTTCGGAAGATCACAACCCTCCTCCTGACCTTGGCGCTGGTGTGTTCTCTGCTGCCGGGGACAGCACTGGGGGCGGATCGGACGGTCAACACCAGTATCTCGGCAGCCAGCCAGGACAAGACCCTGCGCATCCTGGCTGTGGGCAACAGTTTCAGTGTGGACAGCCTACAGTATCTGTATCAAATGGGGAAAAGTGCTGGATATGACCTGGTCATTGGCAACCTGTACCACGAAAAGAGCAGTCTGGCCGAGCACTGGAACAGGCTGAACAACCAAGAAAACGGCTATACATACTATAAGATCAGCGCTGCTACCAATGGCGTTTGGAGCAGGCAGACCAGCAAGAGCATCCAATACGGCGTCAAGGATGAGCCGTGGGACATCATCACCCTTCAGCAGGCCAGCGGTGTGTCTGGCGTGCCCAGCAGCTACTACTCCGTGAAGCGGTGGGACTGTGTGAACATCGGCAAGAGCGTGACTCTGACGGAGCAAACCGCCGCCACAGCAGCAACCGCAGCTACCATGGAGGAAGCGGTGGTACAGCAGCTGAGCAACCCTGTTCAGCCCACAGCGGAGGAATCCACAGAACCGATGGAAGCACAAGAGGAAACGCCCACCCCATCGGAAGGGGACACATCCACAGAACCCGCCGATACCGGAACCGGAGACAGCTCTGCCTCCACCTCTGCCACGGAACCGGTAGAACCCACCGAGCCGACAGAACCGGTGGAGCCATCGGCAAAGCGGAGTGAGCAGACCATCACTTGCGGTGTGCCCAAGTGGGGAGATACCAGCAGTGTCTCCTTGAAGGCATCGGCGCAGACTGCCTTGAGCTATACCTCCTCCAACCCCAAGGTGATGACGGTGGATGAGAGTGGTCGGGTCACCTTCCTGCGCACCGGTAAGGCGGTCATCACCATCACTGCGGCACAGGTGGTCGCACCGGTGGGCGGCTTTGCAGTGTATATCCCCACCGGAACCGCCATCCAGAACCTGCGCAGCAGCTATGTGGGGGATAAGCTGAACCGAGATGGGGTGCATCTGAACTGGAGTCTGGGACGGTACACGGCGGCCATGACTTGGGCGGCTGCGCTGGGCATTGACGTGAACCAGATCACCTATCGCCCCAGCGGCAGCAATGCCGTTTCCCCGTTGGATGTGTCCGCTGTGCGTGCCAGCGTCACTGATGCCATCAAGACCCCGTTGGCAGTCACCCAGTCCAGCTGCACCACAGCCCCCATCCTGAACAATACGGAAAAGGTCACCCTGACCAATGAAGCGGGCGGCGTGCGCCTGACCTGGAAAAAGGCTGCTAACGCCACCGGCTACCGCATCTGGCGCAAGACGGGGAACGGGAGCTTTAAGGAGCTGCCCAAGATCACCAAGGGCAAGACTACCACCTATCTGGATACGGCGGTGCAGAAGAAATCCGGTGTCACTTACACCTATTCCATCCGAGCGGTCTCCGGCAGCTATATGGCGCCGGCCAACCAGCGCAAGACCATCCTCCGCCTCAGCTCTGCTGGAGAAGCGGCGGCCAATGAGAAAAACGGCATCAAGCTCACCTGGAGCAAGGTGACCGGTGCGGAAGGGTATCGCATCTACCGAGGCAACAGCGGCGGAGAAGAAACGACGCTCAAGACCGTGACGAGTACCGTGACTGCCTACACAGATAAGACAGTGGTGAGCGCAAATGGCAAGAGCTATACCTACACTGTCCAGCCCTATTCCGGCCAGTGGGATGGATCTTCAGAAGGGGTCAGCACCGTGCGGCTCACTGGCGTGACCCTGAAAAAGGCGGCTAAAGCAGGTTCCGGCATCAAGCTGACCTGGACACGGAACAGCAAGGCCAAAGGGTATGAGATCTATCGCAAGATGAATGGCGGCAAGTGGACAAAGGTCAAGACCATCACCAAAAACAGCACCTTGAGCTGCGTGGATAAAGCAGTCAAGCACGGCAAGACCTATTCCTACAAAGTCTGTGCCTACAAGGATACTAGCACCAGCCAGCTCAGCAACACCAAAACTGTGAAGCGTTAAAAAATGACCTGCCCCTCATTTGCTATAGACTGCCCCAGAGAAGGAAGGACAGTACAAAAAAGCCCTTGTGGAGAGAAATATTGCATTTTATGCGGAGTGGCGCTGCGTAAGCGGCGCCACTCCGGTTTTTGATTTGTATTATATCCAGTCCAAAGTGGTTCGCTAGTTCTTGCCTGTTTTTACGGAACCGGTTCAGTTTCATCGTGGACTTCCGGTTGTGACAGTTCCATCAGATGACTGGCACACCAGCTGACAACATATCCGTTGCCGTCCAGACAACCATCGCAGCGCTGGTTTGTCTCCAGCACCTTGACCGGAGACGGAGTAATCGAGGCTTTTCGGCTAAAACTAAATTCATTCGCATCTGCTCCTTTCGCAAAAAGGAGCAGCCACCCACCGTAGTGCATGACTGCTATGCAAAAATCATATTCCGTTTGATAAACTGGAAGGGATCGCTTTACTTCTGTTGTATCTTAACCAAAACACATTCTGCTGCAAGTGCTATTGTGATAAAGGCTCCTACGGGGGTGTAATAATTTAATCCATACATCAACGGTAAAAGAGAAACAATTGCGGCGATAAATGAGAAAACAAATACAGCATTGAGAACATTATTTTTCTTCCGTGAAATCAACGAAAGCAACAAGATGATAATAGTAAGTATGGCCGTAATAAGCGGAGCAAAATTTGCATAGCCAAATGGTATAAGGCTAAAGTAAGAGAATGTTTCGGTTATTCTTTCTGTCGGGGAGGGAGCAAAGATACAAACTGCTCCCAGCGGAAGTGCTTCTAACAGTATTGTTAAAACGGGCAAAACGATGAGGCTGATTTTCTTCATTTCGTGTCCCTCCTTCACAGATCCTGATCTCTATTTCTGTTGCCAAGACATTGTGTATTCATTTTCATCAGTGGATGCATTCCATCCCTCGCATTGAATAATAAACCCTTCTCTTTGGTAAAAAGAGATTGCTCTGGTATTCTTCTGGTAGACATTTAACCGTAATCTTGACTTTTTCTTCTTGATATAATCCAGCAAAAGCTTACCGATACCGCAGGACTGCATTTCATCAGCAACGAAAATGCCTTCCAGGTATTCATTATTTAGTCCTACAAAACCTTGAATTATTTTATCATCTTCATACACATAGACTTCCGCCTGTGCCAACATTTTTTTCACTAATTTATAATTACTTACCCAGTAGTGTTTAGAAATGAAATAATGTGCGTTCAGATTTGCCTTTAGCCATATGCCGGCGACACTGTTTATATCTATATTCTGTAACATTCGAATCATATCAGTTAGCTCCATCAACCCCTAGTCGTCTTACTTTATTTTTCCATTTAACTGCAAGCTCCGTGCGAAACGATCATAGTTTTCTGACAGCCCATCTATGGTAATCAGCTTTCTCCCGACTTTATCATACAAGATCATAGCATCCTTTTTGCCGATTTCTACTTTGCCGATATCCTGTATGAATAATTCAGCTCTTTTATGAAACATCCTGCGCAATTCCATTTTCGATTCCTTCACAAGGATACTCCATCTCGAGGCCCATATCATGACAAGCAAGCCGATTCCCGCAAAGACAAGCGAAAAATAGAGGTGTCCCATCGTGACGGACTCATTTCCACTTACCTTGAATACGAGGAATATCAGAAACAAACCCATTCCCAGCATAAACATTGCCATATAGACATATTTCAAAGCGGACGGAACTCCAACAACATACTGTGTATCACTTTGCTTTTTGCTGCTAACAGCAGGCTTCCTATGGTTCCGATATCCGATTACACCGCACAAAACACCTAGGGCGATTGCGCAAATAATGCATTTGACGATGTGAATGGTCATTTTTTGTTCTCCACTTATAGGGGTTTCTTATTTCGGTATGTTCTCTACAAATCCGATTTTGTCACGCTCAGTACTTATACAAATTATATCACATCGGTTTTCAAAAAACCATCATCTAAACAGACTGGCACCGCAATTCCGGCGGTGCCAGTTTTTGTGGCGCTTTAGCAGCCCCAGTTCTACTGGGGGCAGGGAAAATACTTTAGCTGTGGAGCAGCTTCAGAATCATCGGGAGAAGGAGAAACAAAAAACGCTGCAAACCCCGAAAAAAAGGCTTGCAGCGGTGCTTTCTGGCGTCCCAGAGAGGATTTGAACCTCCGGCCCCACGCTTAGGAGTATGGCTTACCATGTGATACACGGTTCGGATGTAACTTCCAATATCATCCCTTACGCAGAATGACTTGTAGTAAACGAACTTTATGGTGCAAAACACCTATTCTGACGCAGTTTTATGTGTCCGTTGGGTGGTCCTATTAGCAAATTCTTAGCAAGAGGACACCCAGCCAAAACTGATTGCTACTGCCATTCTCCACTCCCTTAGTCAAAATGACAAGGCAAATACATGGAGGTTACTATGGACAAGAAAGAGAAAAAGTCACTGCCGGAACCGCGCACATATACCGTGGAACAGATTGCGGCCATGCTCAACATCGGCCGCACAACCGCATATCAGCTCGTCAAGCAGGAGGAGTTCAGGATCGTCCGCATAGGCAATGCGATCCGCGTTTCCAAGAAATCTTTTGACGAGTGGCTGGAAAGTTTGGAATTGTGAATATCGCAAGAAACGCCGTAGGCTCAAAAAACCTATGGCGTTTTTTTATACCCATTTTTGAAGGAGGCTGGCAATGAAACTGACAGAAGCAGAAATGAGGATGGTGTTTCAGAT
>ERZ825137.6299-NODE-6299-length-10430-cov-9.738699_pt1 | contig 10430 bp, 10 predicted proteins | sample MGYA00519873_ERZ825137 | MGnify/ENA primary metagenome ERZ825137 (study PRJEB31778, sample SAMEA3449190) | human gut metagenome | biome: human gut; feature: human-associated habitat; material: faeces | place: United Kingdom | collected 2010/2012 ... | reverse complement strand
GACCAAAAACGGCAATTATTTTTATATCCTCATTGACCGGGACGACGAGGGCGAGGACACAGTACATTTCCTTAATCAAGTGGACGAAGCCGACCTCTTAGCACTTATGGAGGACGGAAGCACCGAAGCAGCCCCGCCCGCCGTTTGCAGTTGCACCGAGAAATGCGAAGCCGGGAAAGTAAATGTGAGCTGCCCCGTCTGCAAGGACAACATGACCGCTTGCAGCGGCAAGGAAGCGGAGCCGGAAACCGAGAAACCAACAGAGCAGCCCAAAGAGAAAGGCAATACAGGCGGGCTTGTGCTTTTCCTTGTCGTGGCACTTCTTGGCGGCGGGGGCGCGTTCTATTATTTTAAGTTTATGAAGCCAAAGCAGAACGTCAAGGGCGACACCGACCTTGAAGATTTCGATTTTGACGATTACGACGAGGACGAGGGGGACGGGCTTTCTGATGAAGAACAGGAGGACGAGGAAGCATGACGCTTTTCACCGAAAACCCTTTAGAAAAAATGATGGTACAAAGACCCACCGGGCGGCGTGACAGTGCGCCGCCCGTTCCAAAATCCCCGGCGTGTATGCGTTGCCCTTATAAGGCGCAATCCCCCTGTATCGGCTATTGTCTGAAACAGGCACAGGAGAAGAAGCACACCGCGCCGGAACGCTGAAAGGAGGATTTTTCATGGCATTTAGACTTGTGATTGCAGAAAAGCCGAGCGTGGCGCAGACTATCGCCGCCGCGCTTGGCATTAAGGGGAAACAGGACGGGTATATCGAGGGCGGCGGCTACCTCATTTCATGGTGCGTCGGGCATTTGGTACAGCTTGCGGAAGCTGCCGCCTACGGGGAGCAATATAAAAAATGGAGTTTTGAGAGCTTACCCATTCTGCCGGAGGAATGGCAGTACGCCGTTGACCCGGACAAGGGGAAGCAATTCAAAACCCTAAAAGAGCTTATGCACCGCGCCGACGTTTCCGAAGTGGTAAATGCGTGTGACGCGGGGCGCGAGGGAGAATTGATTTTCCGCTTTGTCTACGAAGCGGCGGGCTGCAAGAAGCCCATGCGCCGCTTGTGGATTTCCTCAATGGAGGACGGGGCGATTAAGGCGGGCTTTGCTTCCCTCAAAGACGGGCGGGAATACGACGCGCTCTTTGCGTCTGCCCTCTGCCGCGCAAAGGCTGACTGGCTTATCGGCATTAACGCCACCCGGCTTTTCTCCTGCCTGTATGGAAAGACCTTGAACGTGGGGCGCGTCCAGACCCCGACCTTAAAAATGCTCACCGACCGGGACGCGGCTATCTCCCATTTCCAGAAAGAAAAATATTATCATGTGCGCCTTGATTTATCCGGCGCGGAAGCGGCAAGCGAAAGGATTTCAGACAAGGCAGAAGCCGCCGCGCTGAAAGGGGCTTGCGAAACAGAAACGGCGGTATGCGTTTCCCTTACCAGAGAGAAGAAAACCGCAGCCCCGCCGAAGCTCTTTGACCTTACCTCTTTGCAGCGGGAAGCGAACCGCATTTTCGGCTACACCGCGAAGCAGACCCTTGACCTTGCACAATCCCTTTATGAAAAGCGGCTCCTTACTTATCCGAGGACGGACAGCAGCTTTCTTACTGACGACATGGGCGGCACCGTAGCGGGCATTATCGCGCTGCTCTGCGAAAAGCTCCCCTTTATGGCGGGCGCGGACTTCACGCCGGAGGTTGCAAAGGTATTAGACAGCAAGAAAGTATCAGACCACCACGCAATCATTCCCACTATGGAGCTTGCAAAGGCTGACCCGGACGCGCTGCCGGAAAGCGAGAAAAATATCCTTACCCTTGCGGGGGCGCGTCTGCTCTCTGCCACCGCCGAGCCGCATATCTTTGAAGCGGTTACGGCGGTTTTCTCATGCGCTGATACGGAGTTTACGGCGCGGGGAAAGACGGTGCTTTCTGACGGGTGGAAAGAGATTGAACACAGATACCGGGCGACGCTGAAAGATAAACCCGACCCGGAGGACGGAGAAAATGAGGGCATGACGCTGCCGGAGCTTTCCGAGGGACAGGGCTTTGAAAACCCCGCCGCAAAGGTAACGGAGCATACCACAACGCCGCCGAAGCCCCACAGCGAAGCGTCGCTTCTCTCTGCTATGGAGCGAGCCGGGAACGGGGACACCGACCCGGACGCGGAACGCCGGGGGCTTGGCACTCCCGCCACCCGCGCCGCCGTCATTGAAAAACTGGTAAAGGGCGGCTTTGCGGAGCGCAAGGGGAAGCAGCTTATCCCCACGCAGAACGGAGCCGCCCTTATATCAGTCTTGCCGGATATGCTCACTTCCCCGCAGCTTACCGCAGAATGGGAAAACAATCTGACGCAGATAGCAAAGGGAGCCGCAGACCCCGGCAAATTTCTGTCCGGCATTGAAGCTATGACGCGGGAGCTTGTGCAGACACACGCCGCCGTACAGGAGGATAAAAAGGGCTTGTTCAGAGAGGAAAAGCCCTCTATCGGCAAATGCCCCCGGTGCGGTTCCCCCGTCCATGAGGGGAAGAAAAACTATTATTGCAGCAACAAAGAATGTGCCTTTGTCATGTGGAAGAATGACCGCTTTTTCGAGGAACGCAAGACCGATTTTTCCCCGAAGATTGCCGCCGCGCTCCTTAAATCCGGCAAAGTGAACGTGAAAAAGCTGTATTCCCCGAAAACAGGCAAGACCTACGACGGAATTATCGTTTTGGCTGACACTGGCGGGAAATACGTCAACTACCGTATCGAAGTGCAGAAGAACTAAAAACTTGAATAGCAAGCATAGGAAGCGGGTACCCACTTCCGTAAATCCCCGTTGCGACGCTGACGCGCCGGACGGGGATTTTGCTTGTTGGGAAGTTTCCCAAACCCTCTTTTGCGGAGGGCTTCACCCTCTAAAAATTTTCAAAAATATTTGGCAGAAATGCGGGCGTACCCGTAGTAGACCATGCAGCCAAAAAATGCAGCTTATGACGCTGCCGCAGAGAAAGGAGGTTTTTCACTATGGCAAGTTTACGGGACACCGTAAAGGACTATCAAGACGAGCTTAGGGACGGTATCGCATGGGTGGCGTTCTGGAAACAGGGGCGTTCATGGAACGCGGAATATTTTCATCTTGATATGGACGATACGCTCTACCCGGAGGACAGGAGCCGGTTAGAGGAAATAAAAAGCATTGACCCCGCCGCCGTTATCTTAAACGGCTACTATTGCGGGCATTTAGGCGAGGACATGAGCCTTGACGAGCTGACCGCCGGAGTGCGTTACCACTACGAAAACAGCATGAACGACATTGACGGTTTTATCGGAGCGCATGACGACAGGCTTCCCCCGGAGGTTATCGAGGAAGCGAGGGCAGCCGCCCATGAAGCGGGGCTTCCCTTTTCCGAAAAGCCCTACCGGGACGGGGAGGATTTTAACCCCTATGTATTTGACGGGAGCATGAGCATTGAGGATTTTGAGCTTATGCACCGCATGATTGAAAAAGAAAGGAGCGAACAAATGGCAGAACCGATTTTAAGCGGCTATCTTTCCAATCTTGGGAAGTACACCGAGGGCAGACCCGCGGGCGAATGGGTGACATTCCCCACGACTGCCGAACATCTGAAAGAAGTCTTTGACCGTATCGGGATTGACTTCAAGCACTATGAGGAATGGCATTTCACAGAATTTCAATCCACTATCCCCGGCTTGACGGAGCATTTAAGCGAGTATTCCCACCCCGACGAGCTGAACTATTTAGGGAAGCTCTTGGAAATGCAGTTTGACGACGACCGGGAGAAATTCATTGCAGCCATTGAATACGGCGACCATGCCGACAGCTTACAGGACATTATCAACCTTGCACAGAACCTTGACTGCTACTGGATTTATCCGTCCGTCCACAATGAAGAAGAATACGGGCGTTATCTGGTTGATGAACTGGAAGAACCGGAACTTCCCGAAGAAGCGAAAAAGTATTTCATGTATGAGGAATACGGGCGGGACGCTGCTATCAATGACGGGGGCAGATTTACCGAGCAGGGCTATATCTACAATAACCGCAACACCTTTACACAGTGGTACGACGGGCGCGACGTGCCGGAGGAATACCGGGTAACGCCGCAGCCCCCGCAGCCGGAAAGACCCGACCCGTCAAAGGTAGAAATGGACGCAGCCGCGCCGGGGCAGAGAACGGCGCAGACCGCAGAGCAGCCACAGGAGCCGCGCCCGGTTATCCCTATCGTGCTGACGAGCGAGAAGCCCGCCGAAAAGCTCAAAGAGATTACCGACCGTCTGGAACAGGGTATTGCGGAACTCTTTGACAGCGAGCGTTACCGGGAATATCTGAAAGTCATGTCAAAATTCCATAATTACAGCTTCCGAAACACCGTCCTTATCGCCATGCAGAAGCCGGACGCTTCCCTTGTGGCGGGCTTTTCCGCTTGGAAGAACAACTTTGAACGAAACGTGATGAAAGGGCAAAAGGGAATTAAAATCATTGCTCCGTCACCCTATAAAATCAAACAGGAAATGCAGAAAATCGACCCGCACACGCAGAAGCCCGTTATCGGCAAGGACGGGAAGCCCGTCACCGAGGAAAAGGAAGTCACCATACCCGCCTACAAGGTGGTATCCGTCTTTGACGTTTCCCAGACCGAGGGAAAGGAGCTGCCGGACATTGCGGTTGACGAGCTGACAGGCGACGTTGACCGCTACAAGGATTTTTTCGCAGCCCTTGAAAAGACTTCCCCCGTTCCTATCGCCTTTGAGAATATCGAGGGCGGCTCTCATGGCTACTACCACTTGGAGGACAAGCGCATTGCTATCAACGAGGGCATGAGCGAATTACAGACCTTAAAGACCGCTATTCACGAAATCGCCCATGCGAAGCTGCACGACATTGACCTCAACGCGCCAAAGGACGAGCAGCAGCCCCACGTTGACCGCCGCACCCGCGAAGTCGAAGCGGAAAGCGTCGCCTATACTGTCTGCCAACATTACGGGCTTGACACGTCGGACTACTCTTTCGGCTATGTCGCCGGGTGGAGCAGCGGGCGGGAGCTGTCCGAGCTGAAAAGCTCCCTTGAAACGATACGCAGCGCAGCCGCCGAGATTATCAATTCCATAGACGAGAACTTAGCGGAGCTGCAAAAGGCACAGGACAAGGAGCAGACCGCCGGACAGGAGCAGCCCACCAGAGAGGGACAGGAAGCCGCGCCGGAGAAGCCGGATCCGGAAGCAGCCGCACCGGGAAAATCCGGCGCACAGGAAAAAGCGGGCGCAGCCCCGAAAGAAGCCTTTACCCCGGAAACGATTTACAGAGTGCGCCGGAACCCTTACAGCGACAGCCGGGAAAACAGCTACCTCTTGCAAGCCTATGTGACACAGGAGAACGGGCGGGCGAAAATGGGCGACGTGCTTTATACGGGAACGCCGGAGAAATGCCGCGAGCTTATGGGGCAGCTCAAAAGCGGCGAGCTGACCGAGGGCGACGTGAAGCAGCTTTACGCAAAGGCACAGGAAACGGCGCAGACCGCCGGACAGGACAAAGACACCTTTTCCATTTACCAGATAAAGGGCGGGGACGAAACAAGGGATTTCCGCTTTGAGCCATACGACCGCCTGCAGGCGGCGGGAAATGTGGTTGACAGGGCGAACTATGAGCTTGTCTATTCCGCGCCCCTTGCGCCGGAAACTTCCCTTGAAGATATTTACACCTGTTTCAATATCGACCACCCCAAAGATTTTAAGGGACACAGCCTTTCCGTTTCCGACGTGGTAGTGCTTCATCAGGACGGACAGGACGCGGCGCATTTCGTTGACAGTGTAGGTTTTCGGGAAGTGCCGGAGTTTTTACAGGAGCAAAAGCAGCTTACCCCGGACGACTTGGAAACGGGCGAAACTGTCAAGACACCGAGGGGGACTTTCCATGTGACCGCCATGAGCCGGGAGCAGATAGAAGCCGCCGGATATGGCTTTCACCACCAGTCGGACGACGGAAAGTATCTGATTATGGGGAATGGGACGCGGGCGTTTGCCGTTGCCGCAGAACAGGCGCAGCGGGACAATCCCTTGAAAACCGCCGAGCAGACCACAGAGCAGAACGGGAACATGATTGACGGTATCATCAACAACACCCCCACCGTTGACGAACTGGAAGCAAAGGTAAAGGCGGGCGAGCAGATTTCCCTTGTTGACCTGGCTAACGCTGTCAAAGCCGACAAGGAGCGCGGCAAGGGAGCGAAGCCGGAAAAGAAACCCTCTATCCGGGCGCAGCTTAGAGCCGACAAGGAAAAGGCACAGAAGAAAAACGCAAAGCAGAAGTCACAGGACTTGGAAAGGAGCTGACCCATGCCGGAACAGAGCAAATTTGAAAACATGGATTTGTTTGCTTCCCTTGAAGCGATTATGAAGCAGAACACAGGCTTTTACCAGAGCGACTTAGACATTGACAAAGAGATTATCGCAAAGGCGGCGGCAAGCCCCCACAGGGAGGACAAAACACTTTTGTGGTTCTGCCGCCCGTCCGGGACGCACTGTTTCCGGGAGCGCGACGTTTTCCTCAAAGACACCGCGCCCCACAACACATGGCGTTTCTACATGGAGCAGACAAGCGACCGCGTTCTTGCCTATGCAATCGAGCTGACGGGAAAGGAGCGCGGGAAAATCAAGGGCAATCTGTACGAACTGGACTACTCTAAACATTATGAGCGCGTCAAGGAAAAGGAGCTGCCCGCCGATACGGTGAAGCTGATTTATGAGCATGGGGAAAGGGTACAGGAAGCCGGGAGATATTTTGACGGAACCCCAGACCCGCAGCTTGGGAAATTTGAACGCTTTGAAGCCGTACCCAACGACCCGGACGCGCTGCAATCGCTCTTACAGGAAGAACGGCGCAGCCGGGAGCAGCTTTCGCCGGGGGATTTCAAGGCGCATATTACCGCGTTGCATGACAGCCGGATTGAAGCCGAAGCACAGCGCATTGTAGCGGAAATGAAGCGGCAGGACAGCCCTAACAGCCCCAACAAAACACATTTCATGGTGGAGCTTTCGCCTTACTTTATGCAGTTAGCTTCTACAAAGGACACCGACCGTCTGTTTGCTATGCTGCCATACAAAACACTTTCTTTTTCTAAGATTGAGGGCAGGCATGGCACTTTTGCATTTTTAGACAAAAGCGAGGACAGAAGCCGGAATATCCGAAAAGCGCGCCCCTCTGTCCGGGCGCAGCTTACCGCAGACAAGAAAACAACCGCCCCGAAAAAGACAGCGGCAAAAAGAAAAAATCACGATTTGGAGGTATGAGCATGAATAGATTTACTGTTGAGGAAACAAACCTTTTGAGCATTTACCATGAGGGAAGCAAGGCGCAGCTTATAGAGAACATGACCGCTGCGCTGCCTTACATGGACGCGGGATTACGGGAGCTTGCAAAGCGCACCCTTTCCAAAGTGAACGCGCTGACCGACGCCGAGTACAAAGAACTTTCCGTTTATCCTGCTGATGAAGTATGACCGGGATTAAGCGGCTGTCGCCGCGACAAAGCCGCAAGGTAAACACCCTTGTGAAAAAGGAGTGCTGCAACTGCGAGAATGGCAACTGTATTTTACTGGACGACGGGGACACTTGCGTATGCCCGCAGCTCATTTCCTATTCCCTGCTCTGTAAGTGGTTTCGGATTGCCGTACTTCCTCTTGATAAGCTGCTCTATGCGGAACTCTATCAGACCGAGGACAGAAAGAAATGTACCGTGTGCGGCGCGTTCTTTGCGTCCACCTCTAACAGCGTCAAATACTGCCCGGACTGTCGGAAGCGGATTACCCGCAGACAGGCAGCCGAGCGCATGAGAAAACGGCGCGCTCTTGTTACGCGGTAAGGGCGAAAAAAGCCTTGTTTTACAGGCTTCTGACAACCGTTTCCTCATAGGGCAAGGGCTTTATACCTTTTCCCTTAAAAACGGCGTTCTACTGCGTAACATTTCAGAACTGCACCCATAAGAAAACCGGGGCGCGGATAGTCTTTACTGACTGTCTGCGTCCCGGTTTTTCCTTTGCTATTTTTCCATGTTGATTTGAGGGGTTGCGCCCTTATCTGTGGTAAGTAAACGGTATATCGTAAGGGGGATATACCATGCAGCCACGACGAGCCGCCATATCAAAATGACCCCACCGATAATGCCGCCCAAAATGAAGTTGAGGGCAATGATACCCACCGTTCCGGCTATGTCATACCCATGCGGTACAAGCCATACGAACATACGGCGAATACCAAAGGGAATACCGCAGCACAGCCACACATAAAAGTAATTGGTCTGCCCGTCCTCTGTAAAGACGTTCTTAAACATGAAGAATAAAAACAATGCGATAACGGCGGGCAAAACGGTTCTCTTAAAAAAGTCTTTCCAAATTTCCCCGCGTGTCATGGTATCACTCCTTTTCTATTGGGAATTGTGGGATAGCTTCTAACAGTTTCAGTATGAGCGTTTGCCGTAAATCGTCGTCGATTTCCTCTTTTACGCTTCCGTCCGGCTGACGCTTTTTTACCATTGCAAGGCGGTTGATTTCGTCACCGTAACAAGCAAGCACTTTTTCCAACGCCCATTTTTCGCTCACAACGGCGGCGCGTATCGTTTCATAGTCCGGCATTTCCTGTTCCATTCTCTGACACTTCCTTTGCTGAAAATGTATCACTTTGGTATGTAACTACTGTTTTTGATAGGAACTATTATATCATACAAGTATGAACAAAGCTACTCCCCACGTTCTTTTCCTTTTTCCCGTTCCGGTTCTCTTGGCTGCCGTAAAATGCTGTCTATGTTCTGTTTGATAACGTCGTACTCTTTGACCTGTTTTTTCAGTCTGCCATAGTCGGCGTAAAGGGCTTCTTTCTGTTCCTGGAGCTTTTCATATTCCGATTGCAGCGCGGTGAGGTTCGGGAGCTTGGAAACGCCCGCCGCCTTTAATGCCTTTGCCGCTGCTTCATGCAAGATGATTTCGCGCTCATGGGCTGCCCGGTAACTGTCCTTATTTCTTGCTTTGCGGTATGCGTCATAGGCGGGTTTTGTCTTTTGGAACGTGGAAACATTCTTGATAAGCACCGCCATATCTGCAAGCCGTTTTTCCGCGCTCTTTAATGCGTCTGCCGCCTGTTCGCTCTCTGTCTGTATCTCTGCGATTTTTGCGGTCAAGTCGGTGTATTGTTCAATCTTGTGTTCCGTAATAAAATTCATGGTCTTAGCTGCCTGTTTCAGATTGTGGATTTTCGCCCATTGTTCATAACCCCGGCTCTGCGCCGCCTTGATACTGTTTTCAATATCAATGAGCAGGGACACGCCGCGTTCTGTCTTGGGAGCTTTGGCGGTGCGGGTACGCTTGCCCTCTATCCGTTCCCGGATTGCTTCCTCTGTATAATCTGCGCCGAGGGTTTTCAAACGGGTAAACCGTTCCTGTCCCGGAACCAAACAGGACACATATTTTCCCCGTTTGATTGTGAAGCCTTCTGCCTGTAACCGCGCGAGCAATTCTTCAAAGTCGGACACTTGGGGGATAAGGGTATCGACGGCAAGTTTCAATTTTGCTTTGGCGGTTTTCTCTTTCTTATACACCGCATAATTCTTTCCCTTGCCGCCTTTCTCCGGCACAAGGACGGACAAGCCGTTTTCCCGGCACAGCCTGTCGCTGATGTTGCGTATTCCGTAATAGGTGCGCTTGTTGGAAACATACTTGTGGTAGTCTACAAAGTTTACCGCACAAAAAATGATGTGGTTATGGATATGCCCTTTATCTATGTGAGTGGTAAGGACGTATTCATATTGCCCCTTTGTTACCGCGTCGGCAAGCTGTTTTCCGATTTCATGGGCTTTCTCATAATCGACTTCCCCCGGCTCAAAAGATTGTATCAAATGGTGTGCGAGGTTGTTTCCTCTGTCAAGAGCTTGCGACAATGTAAATCCGAACTCAATATCTGCCGTTTCATAGCTGCACCCGAACGAGGACACCAGCATTTTCCCGTCCGTCTTGTCCGGGTTTTGGATATAGTCAAGGGCTTTTTTTAACGTGCTTTTAATAGGCTTAATCTTTGTAACCGCCATATCTCCGCAAGCACCTCCTTGATTTCTTCTATATCCTCTTGGTAGACGCTGCCCGTCGCATTGACGCGCTTTGCAATCTGATTGACATTGACCCCGATTTTCTGTATCTCCGCTGTCATAGCTTTTATGTCGGCATGGTCTATCTGAATGATATACCCGTCGATTGCCATTTTCCGCAAGTAGGCTTCCATGTTCCGGGTAGGGACGAGCTGCATTTTCTGTTCAATGAACGCCCGTTCTTCCTCTGTTACTCTGAATTTAATTTGTACTGTCCGTTTCCTGCCGTTCATCGGCTCACACTCCTTTCCATTCCGAGGGTTTGGGACACTTCCCAACAAGCAATTTTCAACCGAC
>ERZ825137.6297-NODE-6297-length-10433-cov-4.245519_pt1 | contig 10433 bp, 9 predicted proteins | sample MGYA00519873_ERZ825137 | MGnify/ENA primary metagenome ERZ825137 (study PRJEB31778, sample SAMEA3449190) | human gut metagenome | biome: human gut; feature: human-associated habitat; material: faeces | place: United Kingdom | collected 2010/2012 ... | reverse complement strand
TCAAATTGTCCGGCAAAAAATTCCTTCATCCCAGCGCCTCATTCACAGTGTAAGGTCAGCACCGCCACCTGCGGGTGGTTGAAGAGCCGGGGGATCCCCCCCAGCCCACGGGTCACAAAGACCTGCGCCTCGTGACCGTCGGTGCAGCGGTAAAAGCCGTTGGTAAAGCCGGGCAGCAGCTGCCCGCCCGCCCCCAGCAGGCCATCGGTAAAGGGCAGACGCCAGATGCCTCCGTGACCGTGGCCCGACAGCACCAGATCCGCCCCCAACCGGCAGTATTCTCCGTCAAAGAGATTGTTCCGGTGGGCCATCAGCAGCCAGAAGCCGTTGCCTGCCGCCTCCTTCACCTCACCGGCCACCTCCTCCGGGGACTTCTGGCCGGCGTAGCCGTTGGGATCGTCGATGCCCGCCAACGTAATGGTGTCCCCGTTCCGCTCCAGCGGCACAAAGGTGTTGGAGAGGTACGTCACCCCCGTCTCCTCCAGCAGCTGCCGCATCTCCGGCATCCGCCCGGAGGCCCACTCGTGGTTGCCGGTGACGTAATAGACCGGTGCGATCTCCGCCAGTCCCTCCAGCAACGGCCGGAGATACTCCGTGCCGCTCCACTCGTCCATCATGTCGCCGCACAGGCAGATGACGTCGGGCCCGGCTTTCCGCACGGCCTCCAACAGGCGGCTGTTCTGCCGCCCGAACCGCTTCCCGTGGAGATCCGACAGCACCACCAGCCGTCCGCCGTCCCAACCGGCGGGCAGTCTTGCGCCGGTGAAGGCGAACTCCTCCACCGACAGCACGCTGCTGCCCACCCAGATGGCGGCTCCCGCCGCCGCCAGCGCCATCAGCAGCAGGTAGAGCTTTCCGTGTCTGTGCTTTCTCTCCGCCATCTGCGCCACCGCCTTTCTCCGTGGGGAGCAGCCCGCCGTCTGCAGGCCCGATAAAATATCGATCCATTAAAATATCAACCTATTATATAATGTACCCGCCCCAAAGGCAAGCCCCTTCTTTGTGCAGAATAGCAAAATTTACCGGTTAGTTTTTGGTATAAATGTAGAATTTGGTTCTTGTATTTTTCTCACTGCCGGGGTATACTGTATCATAGAAAAGAGAAGAAAGGAGCGTGATAGCACAATGACCAACAAGTGGATCAAGGGCGATCTGGACGATATGATCTTCGCCGACTGCGATTGGCAGCCCAGCGAGCGGTAAGACGGATCCCCGAACAAAGCACCACGCCTGAGCGTGGATATTTTTTTTTGCAGAAGCGCCGTCGGGCGCTTTATTTTTTACCGCCCCGCTGCCGGTTCATTTTCCCGGTACGGTAGATAGCCCTATCGCCGGTTCATTTTTTCGATGCGATAGGCTCCCTGCCAGCGGTTTACCTCTCCCGGTGCGGGTGGTTGATCTTTTTCGATGCGGTGGGTGTATCGCACAGGTGCAGCCGCCGACCCTTCTGCCGGCTCGGCACTCCCTATGCAGCGCCTATACGGCATCTATATGACGGCGATCACTTCAACCGGATACAGCCGATGAATTTTTCCGCCGGTCGGCTCAATGATTTGTTAAATCTCTGACACTTAGCAAAGACTCGTAGGTTTTCCGGCGCTTTCTGTCAAGTCCCCTCAGTGGGGACGGACAGGGGCGGCACGGGACAAAATGGGACGTTCGGCGGACAGAAAGCGGACATCCAGCCGGGCCTGTCTCTTGTCCGGTATTGTCCAGCGGACAAGGTTTTATCGGGATGCCGTACCCTCCCCCGGAGCACTCCGGCGGGAGGGTCTTTTTCTACCCGTCACCACCAGCACGATGCACACTGTCAGCAGCACCGTCACGATGGCGATGGCGCAGTTCCGGAAAAATGCCTCCGGCAGGATCAGGATCACCGGATCGGTGACGGGGTCAAAGAGCCAGTTATCCTTGCCGGGGAAGAAAATGCTGTGGAACACCGTGAAGGCCCGATCAAAATTCAGTGCCGCCAGCAGGGCGATCAGCGGAAATAGGCCACCCAGCCCGCAGGCCGCCCAGAAGCCCGGTGTCCGGCCCCCTAACCGGGGCAGCCGCTGCCGCCGCAGGCGACACACAACAGCCCCTGTCAGCAGCAGTCCCGCCGCCGCCACGAACACCCACACCACCAGCAGGAACAGCCCCCGCACGTCGGCAAAGTGGCCGGCGCCCTCCGCCGAGAAGGGCAGCACCCCGGCGGAAAAATCCGGCCTGCGGCCCATGCAGTAGTCCATGACGTCGCCGTAGGCCTCCGCCGCCTGCCGGCGGGTGAGGCCGCTGGCCTCGCAGATCCCCAGAGGGCCGATCTGCGCCGTATAAAAGTCCCGCACCAGCAGCACCGGCAGGATGGAGCCGGTGAGCACCGCCAAGGCGATACAGGGGATGGCCAGCCATGACCACAGCTTTTTCGCTTCCTTCATGCCGTATTCCCCCTTTGCTTCGGAAAGCCGGACAGCACCAGCAGCACCTGCCCCGGCAGATAGAACAGCCACATCCCCACCTGCGCCGCCCCGGCAAGACCCGGCAGCAGCGACGGCTGGTTCCGCAGCCCCACGCACACATCGCACAGCAGAAACAGCCACAGCCCCGCCGCAAACAATCTCTCGGAGCGCAGAGTCAGGGACTGGAAGGCATTCACCAGAAAATTCACGAAATACAGCGCCGCCAGTAGGTTCAGAACCGTTCCCATCCCCAGAGCGCTCAGCAGCGGCCAAGCCGCCGCCGCCAGCCCCGCCCGCAGCGCCCACAGGGTGCGGCCGCAGGCCCGCCGGATGCGGGCCAGATACAGCCCCTGCACCACGCAGAACAGGACGATGCCCATCCCATACCACCGATCCAGCAGCAGAAGGAAGGTATCCGCCGCCAGAGTAAAGGCCATGGCCCACGCCATCAGGCAGCTGCCGCCGTGCTGGGCCGACCACACCGCCGCCAGCAGGCACACCACGATGGTGAGGTATTTCACCCCGTCGCCGCCGGTGGAAAAGGCATCCAGCGCCAAAAACAGCAGGTACAGCGCCGCCTCCAGCCCCACGAAGCATTTTTTGACTGTGTTTATTTCCGTTGTTTCGTTTTTGCCTATCCGTTTCATGTACCCATCCTACGACCCATCCGTTTCACGTTTTCTTCCCATGCCGTGGCAGAATGGCGGTTCTCCATCGTCTCAGCGCCGCAGCGCCACAGGGCGGCGGCTTCGCAGGCGACAGCCTGTACCCGGCAGTCCCCTTCGGCACGGCAGCTCATTTCGGCACGGCTCACAGCGCCCACAGGCTCTCATCGCTGGCGGAGACGCACAGGGCGCCAGCCCCCAGCGCCGCCAGCACATCCGCCTTGTCCGACAGCAGGCCCCCGGCGATCAGCGGCACCGGCAGCTCCCGGCTCAGCCGCCGCAGCACCTTACACAGTGTCCCCGGCAGAATTTCAATGACGTCGGGCATCCCGCCCTCCGTCTCCCGGCCCAGATTGCTGACGGCCTTGGAGTCAATGGCGAACACCCGCAGCACCGTCAGCAGACCCAGCTCCCGGCCACGGCGCAGCAGCATGGGGCGGGTGGAGATGATGCCGTCGGCCCCGCAGCGGTGCAGGAAGTCCACGGCAATTTCACGGGGGGCCAGCCCCGCCACCAGATCGGCGTGGACCACGGCGTATTTCCCCGCCTGATGCACCCGGTCAATGAGCCGGTCGATATTCAAAATGTCCCCGCACAGCAGGAACACCACCCCCGCCGGTTGGGCCAGACACGCCTCCAGCCGTCCGGCATCCTTCACCGCCGGAAGCACCGGGTTCTGCTCCAGCACGCTCATCATGGGATGGCGCATGGCCGTCCCTCCTTTCCGCCGCCCACAGGGCAGGCCCATGACCCGCAGCGGCCCATGGCCGCCCGCAAGATGCAAAAAAATCCTCTGTCCCTATGTTACCACGGGACAGAGGACTTTTTCAACGCTTAGCCGATGTTTTTTGTGGCCACCACAGCCACGCCGGTGCCGCACACGTCGGCAAGGACCACCTGACCGGCCTGCACCGGAGCGGGGACGGCGGCGTGGTGCAGCGCACGGGCCACCTCCAGCACCTTCTCCTTGGGTACCTCCCCCTGCGTCCGCACCGGCACCACCGGCAGCGGGCCGCCCAGCACCCGGACGGTGCCGGTGACGGTGCGCTCCGGGTGAACGCACTCCTTCCGGGCGTAGGCATCGCCGCGGGGACAGGTATTGCCGGTGACGGCGGTGACGACACCATCCTCCAGCGTGGCCCGCAGCTGGCAGCCCATGGGGCAGCCGATACACGTCAGCTCACGGATGTTCATTTCGCTTCCCCCTCCTCGATCTGGAATGTGACGGTCCGAACACCCTCCGGCAGCTCCTCCCGCCGCAGGGTGAACTGCTCCATCTCGCCGGGGGTCAGGATGCGCTTAGGTACCCGGCGCAGGAGCTTACCGTCGGTATAGACGCACAGGGCCGCCTTCTGATAGGGTTGCCCCACCCGGAAGCGCACGGTGACGCTGTCCGCCATATGGTGGGGGTCCAGCTGCTGGGGAACGGTATAGCGGACGCCGTTTTTTCCCTCCAGCTGGACGGTGGCCGTCTCGCCCTGCCCGCTGAGGATATAGCGGGCGGCGTTTTCACCGGCCTTGGCCGCCTCCTGAGACACGAAGTCCACCAGGTCGTGGACGTGGAGCACGTTGCCGCAGGCGAACACACCGGGCAGAGAGGTGGACAGGTCGTCGGACACCACCGGGCCGCCGGTGACGGAGTCCATCTGCACCCCGGCCTCCCGGCTCAGCTCGTTTTCCGGCAGCAGACCCACCGACAGCAGCAGCGTGTCGCAGGGGATGCGCCGCTCCGTGCCGGGGATGGGGCGGCGGCTGCCGTCCACCTGCGCCAGCGTCACCGCCTCCAGCCGCTCCCGTCCGTGGATATCCACCACGGTGGTGGAGAGATACAGGGGGATATGGAAGTCCTCCAGACACTGGACGATGTTCCGCTTCAGGCCGCCGGAATAGGGCATGACCTCCGCCACGGCGTGGACACGGGCGCCCTCCAGCGTCATGCGCCGGGCCATGATGAGGCCGATGTCGCCGCTGCCGAGAATCACCACGTCCCGGCCGGGCATGAGGCCTTCCACATTCACCAGACGCTGGGCCGCACCGGCGGAATAGATGCCCGCAGGGCGGGTGCCGGGGATGTTCAGCGCACCACGGGGGCGCTCCCGGCAGCCCATGGCCAGAATGACGGCCTGCGCCTGAATCTGCACGAGGCCCGTCTCCCGGCCGGTGACGGTCAGCACCCGGTCCGGGGACAGGTTCAGCACCATGGTGCCAGACAGACAGGGGATGTTCAGCTCCCGGAACTGCCGCACATACTCTCCGGCGTACTCCGGACCGGTGAGCTCCCGGCCGAAGGTATGCAGGCCAAAGCCTGCATGGATACATTGATTCAGAATACCGCCCAGCTCCCGATCCCGCTCGATGAGGAGGATATCCTCCACCCCGGCTTTCCGGGCGGCAATGGCGGCGGACAGGCCCGCCGGGCCTCCGCCGATGATGGCAAGCTGCACCTGCTTCATGCCTGCACCTCCTTCGTCTCGCCGGTCAGCAGAAGGCTCCCGCCGCCGGATTTGGTCAGCTGCGTCTGAGGAACTCCCAGCTCCTCGGACAGCAGCTCCATGACACGGGGGGCGCAGAAGCCGCCCTGACACCGGCCCATACCGGCCCGGACCCGGCGCTTGACGCCGTCCAGAGAACGGGCGCCGGGACTGCGGCGGATGGCGTCCCGGATCTCCCCCTCGCTGATCTGCTCACAGCGGCAGAGAATATTGCCGTAGGCGGGGTCCCGCTCCACCAACGCCTGACGCTCCGGCAGCGGCAGCTCCCGCACGTGGACGATATCCCGGCGCTGAGCGATGAAATCGGGCTTTTCCGCAAGGCCCAGCTTTTCCGCCACCAGTCCCGCTACATACACGCCGATGGCCGGGGCCGAGGACAGGCCGGGGGACTCGATGCCGATGGTCTCGAAGAAGTTCTCGCTGCTCTCCCGGATATAGAAGTCGTCGCTGCCGCCCTCCAGATGGGCCCGCAGGCCGGCGAAGCTGGTAATGACGTCCCGCATGGGCAGGTTCGGCACGCTGCGGCCCGCCGTGGCGATGGCGTGATCCAGACCTGTCTGGGTGGTAGCAGTGTCGTCCCGGTCCTGCTGATCCGTGGCAGTGGGGCCGAGGAGGAGGTTTCCGTGGACAGTGGGGGTCACCAGCACACCCTTGCCCATGGCACCGGGCAGCTGGAAGATGGTGCGGCTCACCAGACCGCCGTCCTTCCGATCCAGCAGGCAGTATTCGCCCCGGCGGGGGGTAATGCGCAGAGGATCGCCGCACAGCTGGTTATGGAGCACGTCGCCCCACACACCGGCGGCGTTGACCACGGCACGACTCTCCATCGGGCCGCAGCCGGTCTCCACCACGAAGTGGTCCCCCTCCCGGCGGATATGCTGCACCTGCGTATCGAAGCGGAACTCCGTGCCGTTGGCGGCAGCGTTCTCCGCCAGAGCAATGGTCAGACCAAAGGGACAGAGAATGGCGCTGGTGGGGGCGTACAGCGCCGCCACCGCCTGTTGGGACAGGGCGGGCTCCATCCGGTGCAGGGCCTCGCCCTCCACGATCTCCAGTCCCTCCACGCCGTTGGCAAGACCCCGCTGATAGAGGGCCTGCAGCTTCTCACGGTCCGCCGGATCCAGACACAGCACCAGCGCTCCGCACCGGCGATAGGGGAAGTCCAGCTGACGGGACAGGGCCTCCATCATGCGGCTGCCCTCCACGTTGAAGCGGGCCTTCCGGGTGCCGGGCTCGGCGTCGAAGCCGGCGTGGACAATGGCGGAATTGGCCTTGCTGGTGCCGGTGCAGACGTCCTCATTGCGCTCCACCACACAGATGCGTCCGCTGCGGCGGCTCAACTCCCGTGCGATGGCGCAGCCGATGACGCCGCCGCCGATGACCAGTACATCATACATGATCCATCTCTCCTTTCTAAAACAAAAAAGCCACGCAAAAGCGCCCGGCGTCTCCTCCGGGCAATTCTGCATGGCTCAGCATCTCACTGCATGACTGGTTCTTCAATTACATTATATTATAGCAGACCGTCTCCTGCTCTGTCAACTGGTTCCGAAAAAAGTCTTTTCCGGCGTTTTCTCTGTTCTTAACAGGTTTTTAGCGAAATCTTAACGTGAAGTATGGTATAATCAGGTCAGAAAAACCTGAGGGTCGGGAGGTAGCAGGGATTTGAAGAAACCGCACATCCAATGGCCGGAGCAGTGGCTGCGCCGAAAGCGTATCCCCTCCATTGGCTTTTCCTACTCCGGCAAGGACTTTATCATCTCCATGAGCCTATACACCCTGTCGGTGGTGCTGTGCCTGATCCTGCGGGGAGCCAGCCAGGACGGCGACACCGGGTATGTGTACATGATTTTTCTGCTGGACGTGTTTTTGACGGCGCTGCTGACGGAGGGCTTCTTCTTCAGCCTCATCATCTCCATCTTCGCCGTGCTCAGCGTGGACTACATCTTCACTCCGCCCTACTGGAACGTCAGCTTCACTCTGTCGGGATTCCCGCTGACCTTTCTGGTGACCATGACCATTTCCGTTGTGACCGGCATCGTTACCAGCCGGGCCAAGCAGATGGATGAGGTGCGGCGGGAGGCGGAGCTGGAGCGGATGCACGGCAACCTCCTGCGGGCGGTGTCCCACGACATCCGCACGCCGTTGACGGGCATCGTGGGGGCCACTAATGTGCTGCTGGAGCAGGAGAATACCCTGACGCCGGAGCAGCGCCATGAGCTGATCCGCAACGCCAACGAGGAGGCCCAGTGGCTGATCCGCATCGTGGAGAATCTGCTGAGCATCACCCGCATGGGCGGTGACGAGGCCAAGGTCAACAAGACGCCGGAGGCCGCCGAGGAGATCATCGAGGGGGCGGTGGGCAAGTTTACCCGCCGGTGGGGAACGGACATCCCGGTGGAGGTACGTCTGCCGGAGGAGTTTCTGCTGGTACCCATGGACCCGCTGCTGATGGAGCAGGTGCTGACCAATCTCATGGAAAACGCCGTGCTCCACGGTAAGACCACCCGGCACATCACTGTGACCCTGTGCCGCAGCGGAGACTGGGCCCGGTTCATCGTGGAGGACGACGGACAGGGCATCGCCCCGGACCGGCTGGAGCATCTCTTTGACGGCACCCTGCAGGGGCAGCAGGGAGATCGGGGCCGCAGCATGGGCATCGGCCTGTCCGTTTGCCGGACGGTGGTGCGGGCCCATGGCGGCCACATCAGGGGCGAAAACAGGACGGAGGGCGGCGCACGGTTCACCGTGGAGCTGCCTTTGGATAAAGAAATTCAACAGGAGGTAGACAGCTATGAAGATCAAGGATAAGGTTTTGATCGTGGAGGATGAGCAGAGCATCAGCAGCTTCATCTCTATGATCCTCACGGCCAACGGCTACGACACCATCATCGTCAACACCGGCGAAGAGGCGCTGACCATGATCTCCTCCCACTGTCCGGACCTCATCGTGCTGGATCTGGGGCTGCCGGATATGGACGGTCTGGAGGTGCTGCGCTCCGTGCGAAAGTGGTCCAGTCTGCCCATTGTGGTGGTTTCCGCCCGGAACCACGAGCGAGACAAGGTGGAGGCGCTGGACTACGGCGCCGACGACTATCTGGTCAAGCCCTTCGGCACCTCCGAGCTGCTGGCCCGCATCCGCACCGCCATCCGCCACACCCGCACCTCCCTCTCTAACCCGGAAATCGCCCAATCCGGGCGCTTCACCACCGGCGATCTGGTCATCGACTATGACAAGCATCAGGTGCTGATCCACGGGGAAAATGCCCGGCTCACCGCCAACGAGTATCGGATCGTGTCCCTGCTGGGCAAATACGCCGGCAAGGTGCTGACCTACGACTTCATCATCAAGGAGCTGTGGGGCCCCAAGGCCAAAAACGACAACCAGATCCTGCGGGTGAATATGGCCAATATCCGCCGCAAGATCGAGGAAAATCCCGGCCAGCCCAAGTACATCTTCACGGAGGTGGGTGTGGGCTACCGGATGCGTGAGGGCGACTGAGTGCCCGGCGCCGCTTGAAATGTGCTCTCTTTCCCTCTCTTTGCCGCCCCGGCTGCGTCATGCGCCGGGGCGGTGTGTTTTTGTGCTGCTTTGGCCTGCGGCGGGGGATGTTTTTGCAGTTGCTTATTTTATTGCCTCCGGCGGCATACCTTTGGGGAAGTAATCTTATTTTGTCTCCGACGGGTAACTTTCTTTCAATAGCGAAAGAAAGTCACCAAAGAACGCCAGCAGAAACCGATGGTTTCTGCACTTCCTTCTCGTTTGCAAGAGCTGTGGTCTAAGTCCCGTCGAAAAAGGGAATTGATCTGCTTCTGCTCACGCTGCCGCTACCCGGTCAGTTGAAGAAGCTTACTGTTCTACCGGGGGAGTCCGTACTCCCAGCAGTAAATGAAATATTTTCTTCACCTGAGCGGGAGCGGCAGCGGGTCTGTTGCTGATTCAATTCCCTTGGCGGTCCCATAACAAGCAAGCCTCTTGAAGGTAAAGGAAGTCCAGAAACCATCGGTTTCTGGCGGCATTTTTTCATACTTTTTGCTGCTGTTGGCAAAAAGTATGCCGTCGGAGACACGTTCCTTGCGCAAAGCACCGTTGTTGACAAAAAGTATGCCGCCAGTGCTGAAAGCGTGCAGATCATCATGGACGATGCGGCCTTTGCCTGCTGCACGCTGCAGGCGCACAGATTTCCGTTATATCGTCTTTTATAGGAGAACAAAAAGCTGTTTCGACCAAACGGTAGCTCCCTGTTCCTGCGGGGTATCATGGCCGCTCCGCCGGGTTTGGGACAGTCCTTCTCCCATGCTGTTATCGCCGTTTCGTTTATTCTGCATGATAGAACTACGCGTGGTGTTTCAGCATTTTGCCGGTTAAGGGCCTTAATTTTCTTTCCATTGTATACAATCCTTGTATTTTTTACCAGTCAGCATGTAAAGTATCCACCATATCGTGAATATTTCTTGTGAAAAAAACCAAAAGGCCAGTTCACAATTTGTTAAAAAGAGGGAAAAGCACGCTAAGGACTTGACAATAGTCCGTTAGGACGAGTAAGATAGGGATACCAAATTTGAGGAGGTAAATCACCTAATGGAAAAGAAAGGCACCAAGATAGCGTATTTTGTTGCGCTGGCGGTGGTCGTAGTCGCTCTGGTCATTGCCAAGGTCACCAATGATGGCTCTGGCTTTGTAGGTACCGGCTGGGCCCTGTTCCCCCCTGTTGTCGCAATCGCACTGGCCCTCATCAGCAAGGAAGTGTATTCTTCCCTGTTCCTGGGCTGCGTGGCAGCCGCCCTGCTGCTGGCCAACTTCCAGCCCTGGCAGATGGTCGTGAATTTCGTCGGCG
>ERZ825137.6291-NODE-6291-length-10443-cov-10.482191_pt1 | contig 10443 bp, 10 predicted proteins | sample MGYA00519873_ERZ825137 | MGnify/ENA primary metagenome ERZ825137 (study PRJEB31778, sample SAMEA3449190) | human gut metagenome | biome: human gut; feature: human-associated habitat; material: faeces | place: United Kingdom | collected 2010/2012 ... | reverse complement strand
TTATGTCTGTGAGTTATAAAAAACTCTGGAAGCTGCTCATCGATAAGGACATGAAAAAGAAAGACTTGTGTGAAAAGGCAGGCATCAGCCCAGCATCCGTCACCAAAATGGGACGGAACGGACATGTTACCACGGAGATACTCGTGAAGATTTGCGCAGCGCTGGATTGCCGAATTGAGGATATCGTGGAAATTGTGCCTGACAATCGATAAACAGATAAAGACGATTTTAGGAGATCTATATGGGAAAAGAACTGTTTAAGAATATCCCCAGTAAAGTCGGGGATTTGGTCAAGGATGTACGCAATGGCCGCATCGGTCTGCCTGATCTTCAGCGTCCTTTTGTTTGGAGGGACAATAAAATTCGTGAGTTGTTTGACTCTATGCTCAAGGGCTATCCCATTGGCTATATCATGCTGTGGGAGTCTCCAGTTGATTATGAGAGCAAAAAGAGCACGATTGGAGATAACTCAAAAACCTATGAAGAACCTAAGGAACTCGTCATTGACGGTCAGCAGCGTTTGACTGCCCTTGTCGCGGCTATGTTTGCGGTCAAGGTGAAGGACAAGAATTTCGCAGATCGTGAAATAAAAATCTCCTATAATCCGCTGACTCGCGAATTTGCCGTGTGGTCCCAGGCATACGAAAAGGACACCGAGTGGATCAGTCGCATCAGTGATGTGTTCCTGGCAAAAGAGGATAATTCCATCAGCTCTCTGCGGCGTCATTTTATCAAGGAGGCTAACGAAGGCCGTAGTAAGAAGGGACTCCCGCTGTTGACAGACGAGGAAGAGGATAGGATCGAAGATAGTATCAATGCGCTACTGAATCTGTCCGATTATTCTCTGCCTACTTTGGAGATCAGCTATAACGCAGACGAGGAAGATGTCGCAGATATTTTCGTCAGAGTCAATTCTGGCGGACAGAGTCTGACGGAGAACAACTTCATTCAGACTCTTATCTCCGTTTACGAGAATGAAACCAGCAATAAGATCAATGCGTTTGCAGCAACATCCAGAGTACCAGCCGCCAACACCTCTTACAACACACTTTTGGCAATTGAACCTTCTCATCTGATTCGCATGGCCGTTGGCGTTGGTTTCAAGCGTGCCCGGTTGAGATACGCCTACATGCTTTTGAGAGGCAAAAATCTTGAGACCGGAAAGTTCTCTGATGAAGTCCGGCATGAAAATCTCCAGATTTTCAAGGACGCTTTGGACAAGGTCATGAACCTTAACAACTGGCACAGTTTCATTAACATCGTGGCAGAGGCCGGATATATCAGCGACAAGCTGATTGCATCGTCCAACGCTATCGTTTTCAGTTATGTCCTTTACCTGATCGCCAAATACGACTACAAACTGGATGCGGCGCAGTTGAAGAAATGCACCAGCAAGTGGTTCTTTATGAGCACCATCACATATTTTTACACTGGCTCCACGGAGTCCGAAGTGGAAAAGCAATTTGCAGATCTGCGTGATGTTCATACGGCGGCAGAGTTCATTGCCTATATTGACCGTGTAATCGAAACACACTTCACAGACGATTATTTCAGTTTGACCCTACCTAACGAGCTGAACAGCGCTGCGGCTATTTCTCCGGCGTGGTATGGATATGTGGCAGCTCAGATCGTGCTGAATACTCCTATGTTGTTCAGCAACACCTCAGTATCCAAGTATTTCATCTTGGGTTCCAGCGGAACGAAGAATGCTATCGACAAGCATCACATTTTCCCGAAAAACTACCTGACCGGCATTGGTTTTACCAGCGACCGTGACCGGAACCAGATCGCAAACTTTACCTATCTCGACTACGCCACCAACATCGAGATTTCAGATAAGGCACCCCAAGACTATGTCTCTCATTACCGCCAAAAGCTGGGCGAAGAAGGTTATCGCAAAACCTGCAAGGAACACGCTCTGCCGGATAACTTCGAAAATATGGACTACATGGAGTTCCTAAGCCAGCGCAGAATCTTGATGGCGCAAACTGTTCGCAAGGCTTATCAAAGACTGTGTGAGTGATATTTACAAACAAAGTCTTTCGAGGTGGTTGCTTGCCGTACACAGAAACCGGGGGAAATGTTATATCCAATATTTAGAACTCACATGGCACGGAAGGGGTCCCGCAATGATTACAATTGATTCTTTAATTGGGCAGATGAAAAGCCTTTTTGCCATTAAAACACCAGTTCGCTTCGATACGCCGGAGTATATTCAATTTTATAATGACCTAATTCAGTACATTTACGAAAATCACTTTGAAGAAAGCGATGAGTGGAAAATCATTTCCCGTAATCTTGTTTACACCTCAACGCAAAGAATGGCAACGGGAGAAGGAAATACAATTTTGATTCAATTAGATGCCTTGAAGCGCAGGGAACTGGAACTCCGTTTTGCGATTGACTGGAAGCTGGTTCACCCGGATATTATTCGGGTGGCGCGGTCACTGTATCAAGATGGCCATTATTTTGAATCTGCACGCAGTGCCTTTATCGAAATAAATGCCAGAGTCAAAAAGCTTTTCCCAGAGCTTAGAGGAAAGGACGGAAAGCAGTTGGATGGCTACCCTCTTATGCAAACAGTTTTTTCGGCCAAAACTCCTAAGCTTGTGATTGCAGACACCTCAACGGATACAGGCGAAAATGTTCAACGAGGATTTATGGATATGTTTGCCGGAGCAGCGGCTGCCTTGCGAAATCCAAAGGCTCACGAAAATGATTTCATTACAGCAGAGAATGCGGCACGGCAGTTAATGTTTGCCAGTATGCTAATGTACGAGCTGGATGAGGCTTTGGAGCGAGAGGAAAACAGCACCATAGCGGCAGTTGAAAAAGTTCAATTGGTTGCTGATACGGATTTCGCAAGCAACGGACACAGAGGAGGATAACGGATGGATTACAGTTTATTGATTGCCTATTTGCGGCAGAAACAATATATTACGGATTTGGAAAAGGATATTCTGGATACATGGAACGAGCTTCAGAAATCCCCATTTGACCGCAGTTCTGCGCAACTGCAAATTATGCAGAACAACGCAAAGCACCCGGAGATTTTCCTTGCAATCCAATCACTGCCGACAACGGAAACTCGCCCCTTTGAGCAGGCAACAGATTCCGATATTCGTTATAATTTAGAGAAACAGTTTGCAGCACTTGCAGCAAAGGAAGGGTGGCAGAAATATGGCCAATAAGCTGGAACTGACGTGGTACGGCAAGGATGAGCCGATTCGAGTCGAGCCCCGTTTGCTGATTGAAAACACAGAGCTTTCCAACACCGCCACCGACCCGGATACGCAGAATATGCTGATCCACGGAGATAATCTGCTGGCGCTGAAAGCGCTGGAGAGCAAATTTGCCGGGCAAGTAAAGTGCATCTATATCGATCCGCCATTTAATACTGGGCAGGCATTCGAAAACTATGATGATAACCTTGAAATGTCAATATGGCTGGATTTAATGCGGAGCCGTTTGCAAATTATCCATACTCTTTTGAAAAATGATGGAACGCTGTTCGTCCATATTGATGATCAAAACCTCCCGTATTTAACACTCCTTTTAGATGAAATATTTGGAAAGCAAAATCGTCTATACTTGATTACCTTTAAGCAAGGGGCAGCCACCGGTCATAAGGCAATTAACCCTGGCTGCGTTACTACAACAAATTTCATTCTAATGTATTCCAAGAAAAAGGAATTCTGGAATCCAAATCGTGTGTATACGAAACGTAGCCGTGATGACAGATATACTAAATTTATTACAAACATTCATGATAACTATGCGGATTGGAACATTATTACGCTAATAGAGGCATTTGCGCAAGCGAATGAGATTGATCTACCTACAGCTCGTAAATGCGTAAAGAATAATCCTACTTTGTTGGAGCAGTTTGTTATTAACAACGCCATTTCTGTAATTCGTACCGCACGACCCGATATGAAGAGCGTAGGTAAAGAAGTGCAAGAAACGGTGCTGGCTTCGAAAGGAAAGCCAGCCAAAATATTATACTTGCATCGTGAGAATAACCCCGATATGTATTTCATTAGCGGGGAGCGAATTTTGTTCTATAAAGATAAGCTGAGACTCATCGATGGTGAATTGGTATCAGCTGAGCCACTAACAACATTGTGGGATGATATCCTGTCCAATAATCTTCATAAAGAGGGTAACGTTTCTTTCCCAAAGGGTAAAAAGCCAGAGCATTTAATTAAGAGAGTCTTGGAAATTGCAACAAGTGAAGGGGATTTGGTGATGGATTCGTTCTTAGGCTCCGGAACAACTGTTGCAGTTGCCCACAAAATGAAACGTCGTTGGATTGGCATTGAAATGGGAGAACAGGCATATACCCACTGTAAACCACGGATTGATGCGCTAATTGCAGATAAAGACAAGTCAGGTATTACAAAATCTGTTGACTGGCAGGGTGGCGGCGGCTACCGCTTCTATGAGGTAGCACCCACGCTCATTAACAAAGACCCCTTTGATGAATATGTTATCAACGAGGACTATGACGCCAATATGCTGGCGGCTGCGGTGGCCCTGCACGAGGGATTCCACTATCATCCAGACAGCGATCTGTTCTGGAAACAGTCTATGGGCAACGAGAACAGCTACCTCTTTGTGACCACACGACACCTGAACAGCCCCTATCTGGACTCCATCAAGGACACCATGGAGGAAGGAGAATATCTGATCATCGCCTGCCGTTCCTTTGACCGCGGACTGGATAAGGCTTACGACAACATCACGGTGAAGAAGATTCCGCAAATGCTGCTGGAACGCTGCGAGTTCGGCAAAACGGATTACAACCTGAATATTGTACACCCGCCGGTGTATGATGACTGTGACGAGGAGGAACAAGATGTCTAACGATTTTCCGTTTTATACTACGGATTACATCAGCGGTGTCATGTCCCTCCGCAAGCCACAGACGCAATCGCTGAAGATTCTGGAGGAAATTGCAAACGCCGTGCAGCTCCGCAAGGGCATGAATCTGAAAGCGGCACTGGGCGCTGTCCACGCTATGTATCCGATCTGCTCCGATTTTGAGCGTGACTTTATGTCCTTGACTTTTGCTCTGGCAACCGGCGTCGGCAAGACTCGCTTGATGGGAGCCTTTATCGCCTACCTCTACACGCAGCACCATATCAGGAACTTTTTCGTGGTTGCTCCCAATACTACGATTTTTGAAAAACTCAAAAAGGATCTCAGTGATAACAACAGTGCCAAGTATGTGTTCAAGGGGCTTGGCTGTTTCAGCACGCCGCCGCAGATCATTACGGATGACGATTACCGTGAAAAAACGCTCTCCCTGTTTGAATCCGATGTTCACATCTTCGTGTATAACATCGATAAATTCAACAAAGAGGGCGCAAATATGAAAAAGGTGAACGAGCTCATTGGGGACTCGTTCTATCAGGCGTTGTCCGACTTACCGGACCTTGTGCTCATTATGGATGAGTCGCACCATTACCGGGCAGAAAAAGGGGCGCAGGCGCTGAACGAGCTGCATCCGCTGCTGGGACTGGAATTGACAGCGACACCATTGGTGACCAAGGGGAACAAGCAGGTGCCGTTCAAAAATGTGGTATATGAATACCCGCTGTCCAAAGCAATTGAGGACGGCTATACCCGCACGCCCTATGCCGTGACCCGTTCGGACATTGATTTTTATAACTTCGGTGATAAACAACTGGATAAAATGATGCTGCTGGACGGCATCACCTGCCACGAAAGCACAAAGCGCAAATTGGAAGTCTACGCTGCCAATCACGGCAAGCCTGTGGTGAAGCCGTTTATGCTCGTAGTTTGCAAGGATACGGATCACGCAACCTGGGTGGAGCAATTCGTAAAGTCAGACGAATTCCGTAGTGGCGCATATCGAAACAAAACGATCATCGTCCACTCTAAACAGAAGGGTGCAGAGACCGAAGCGAACACTCGTCTGCTTCTGGATGTGGAAAATCCGGAAAATCCGGTGGAGATCGTGATCCATGTCAATATGCTCAAAGAAGGTTGGGACGTCAACAACCTCTATACCATCGTTCCGCTTCGGACGGCCGCATCCAAAATTCTGCGAGAGCAGATGGTCGGTCGCGGCTTGCGCCTACCCTATGGAGAGCGCACCGGTGATCGGGATGTGGATGCCGTCATGCTGACTGCCCATGATAAATTCAATGATATTCTGGCGGAGGCGCAGAAGGGTGATTCTATTTTCAAGGCTGGAAATGTCATTAAAGCAGAAGAAATCAAACCCGAAGAAGTGGTCTATACTCAGCTGACAATAGAAACCGATCCGGATGCTGAGCTGGAAAAAGCGTATGCTCATACTCAAATTGAAAAGACGGATACCACAGATGCACTGATCAAGAAGGCAGCTGACTTGATCAAAGCAGAGGTTGAGCAGCACATTCAGCATACCCCGGCGCATACGGTCACCCATGTGCAGGCACAGCAAATTGTAGAAACAGTCAAACAGAAGGTCGCTGAGGATAAGGATCTGGGACAGACCTTCAAGGAGAATGAAATGCCGCTGGCAGCATGGATGCTCTACCAAACCGAGGAAACGCACAGAGCTGCCGTGAACAAATTTATTCCGATTCCCCGTATCAAGGTAACGGATGCCGGTGTTGAGGAATATGTGTTCGTAGACTTTGATTTGGACATGGCAGATTTCACCCATGTGCCGATCAAGAATGAGCTACTCGTTCAGAATCTGGAGGATATGCAGGACCGGCAGCGCATCCAGGGCGATGCAATCGATTTTGAGGGCTACAATCCGAAAAAGGTCATACTGGAGCAACTCCGACAGAAACCGGAGATCGACTACGAAAAATGCTCCAAGCTGCTGTTCAAGCTGATTACACAAGTCTGCGACCATTACGAAACCCGATATGGCACAAACGGAATGCAAAACATCATTATGATGTACAAGCGGGATATTGGCAATAAAATCTACAAGCAGATGCTCCAGCATTTTTACTGTGAAAACGGATTTTTACAGGAAGAAGTGGTCGGCACAAGAGATTACAACCTGCAGCAGTCTTACAGCTGTGCCGAACGGGTTGGTCTTTTCTCCGATGATTATACCGGGAATATCCAATCAGTTCTGTTTGAAGGTGTCAAGCGGGGCGTATTCAGCGCCGCCAAGTTTGACAGCCGCCCCGAACTGGTACTTGCACGGGTGTTGGAGACGGACACCGATGTGCAGAACTGGCTTCGCCCTGCTCCGCAGGAATTCAATATCACCTACAATCACGGGCATAACTATGAGCCGGATTTCGTTGTGGAGACCGACGATACGATTTATCTTGTGGAGGTAAAGGGCGAGGACAAGCTCAGTGACCCGGATGTTATCGCCAAGAAAAAGCGCGGAATCCAGTACTGTGAAGTTGCCTCTCGCTGGGGAAAAGCGAACGGCTATAAGCAGTGGAAGTATCTTTTCATTCCGTCCAAGCAAATCATGCCGAACTCGTCGTTTATGCAGTTGGCAAAAATGTTTCAAACCATGTAAGCGTGGACAGTTTGTGCTGGCTATTGAAATGGCCGGAAGTGGTTTCCACGAAGGGGGAGCAAGCAGACAGTACGCAATATAAAGAAGAACTCCGTTTTGAAGAAATGCGCCATCCTGCTGCATCGTCTCCATACGGATGGTAGTGGAGAAAATCGGGACTGCATTAAAGAAGGAATGATTATGCCGAGAATTATTAGGAATGCAATCAGATGCAAAAAATGTGGAGATGTCATCGAAAGTAAAACTGTCCATGATTTCAAGTTTTGCAGCTGCGGCTCATGCGCCGTGGATGGCGGCCACGATTACCTTCGCAGGTGTGGAAATCGTGAGGATTGGGAAGAACTGTCCGAAGCGGAAAAAGTAGAGAATAACGGCGCATTGACTTGATCCTAATCTTGCGGAATGGTGGTGCCAGGATATCACTTATCATCATTCGCAATGTCACCACGAATTGCCCCGGGCAGCCATCGTCATAAAAAACTCTCAGCATGAATGCAAACAGGAATGAAAATGTACTTAGGGGTATAGCTAACCTGCGAGCCCGCGCCACGAGTACTCCACATCCCCCAATAGCGGCTGAGACGCATTGTTTCAGCCGCTATTTTTCTTAAAAGTTTCAGTAGCTGTTTCCGTCGAACTGTGATATATGTTTGTGCTGCAAGGAGGCGAGCGCATGAAATACAAGCTGCTGAAAGACCTATACGACTGCTTTTATACCCGACCTGAACTCCCAGCGCAGAAGCAGGAAATTGAGGAATGCCATCACGCACTGAGCGAGGTGCTGGGCAAGCCGGAGCGTCGGCTGGTGCTCCAGATCATCGACGCAAAGGACCGTATTGCAGAGGACACCTCCATCGACAGCTTCATCTTCGGATTTGAACTGGCGTGGAAGCTGTCCATAGAACTGAATCACTACGAAAACGAGCGCTCAGTCCCCTGCCAAACGGCAATGGGATTGGGAGCTCGTTTCGCATCTGCAAGGGAGGAAGAGAAATGAAGAAGCTCGTCATAGCAACCATGATTGCCGCTTGTATCGCTTTGTGTGCCGCCGTATGGCCGCATGGCAACGCAGCCGAGGGAACACCCGTCCCGACCGCAGAAACCGCTGTGAGCGCCAAGGAAGCGACCGTTGCGGAAATTGAGGAACCCGCAACACTGGCAGAGAAGGAAAAAGGAACGATTCCGCGGCAAGAAGCGCCCCAAGAAGAGCAACCTGAACCGGAGATAGAGCCTATTGAAACACCTGTAGCTTCCGAACTCCAGCCTTCCACGGGGCAGGCACCCGCTAAGAATTCCGCACCAGAGCCAACTCCGCCCTAACCTCCTAAAGAATTGCAGCCCAGTGACAAAGTCTATGTAGCGGGCTTCGGCTGGGTGGAGTACGAGGGGCCCAATCTCTGTGAAGATGGCACGGATATTTACGAAAACGGCGACAAAATTGGAATAATGGGGTGAAATATGCGAAAAACATTTAAAATAGGGCCACGTCGCTATTGACAATCAAACTTTCTATGCTATTCTATAATGATTTAACCTCGATGTTGAATGGGTGGCATGGGCGAGAAGGAGAGTATGTATGGCGTATGAGTTTGTTCGTGAGTCTGAGGCAAAGCAATATCGTTCGGATTGTTCGTATGTTTTGAAGGAAACCTGCGAGTTGCTGAAAAAGAAAGGCATTTCTGCGCAGTTTTCGCTTGTCGGAAGCGGGGCAAGGAATATGATCACGAGAGATGGAAATGGCCCGTATGACTTGGACTACAACCTTTTGGTCATGAAAGCAGATGACGAGTATCGTGACCTGCGATTGCTGAAAAACACAATTAGAAATGCCCTTAACAAAGCGGTGGGCGGAAAGTTCTTTTCGGATGCACAAGATTCGACTTCTTGTTTGACTGCACTGTTGCATTTTTTTAAGGATGCTCCAAATGTTGAATTTAGCTTTGATGTTGCTATTACCACGAAAAATAAAAACGGGAACTACATGCGCTTGATTCATAACAAAAATGTGTACGCACTGGGCTGGGATCAATACACATGGAACGAAGTGCCGAACTCTCATCAAGTGAAAGATAAGGCGGATAAACTAAAGGAAAAGAGAGTATGGCAAGAGGTTCGCGACAAGTATCTTGAGAAGAAAAACATGTATCTGTCTTGGCAGGATCATAACCACCCATCCTTTGTGGTATATGTAGAAGCCGTGAATGAGGTTTATAACAAATATTTCAACGGAGGAGGTTGGCATAATGTGCAATCGATTCTTTGACTACGATGACGGTGACTTTGCCATGAGTATTTCGGATAATATGGCGATGGACTCCGATGGGGATCTCATGATGCGCATGGGCGATCACATGGCAATGGATATGGACACCGGCGATATTCACATGATTTCCTCGTGGCCTGATGACAGCGAGTAAGTCAGGAGCCGCAGCTCAGCGGCTGCACCGCCATAAACAAGGAAAACACTTTCAAAATCCAGACAGAAAAACAGCGGGACAGGCCGTAAAGGCTTGTCCCGCTGTTTGCGTCTTATGGCAGATATTCTTCCGTGACCCCATACCGGCTGATGCCGAAGGCGCTGCTCCGCTCCACGATCTCTGCCGGGATCTTGGGCAGATATTTCTTGCTGAAGCTGGTCTCCCCAAAGTAGGCATCAAAGTTCGCCACCGGCAGGACCACCCATTCACAATCATCCTGCCGGTTGGCGAGATAATAGCGGATCAGCGTACAGACAACCTCGGATGGAATTTCCTTCGGAAGTGCCGCTTTCACTTTTTCTGTCAGTTCAGGCGGCAGTTCCGGCCTCTCTCTGCGCAGCGGGCCAAGCTCCAGCGCATCGGCAAGAACATCGTCAAAGCGCAGCGTCCAGGCACCCTTAGTTTGGGGCGCAAAAATCGGGATCTGATACTGCAGCACCTTGCTTCGCCATGCGG
>ERZ825137.6288-NODE-6288-length-10447-cov-3.116436_pt1 | contig 10447 bp, 7 predicted proteins | sample MGYA00519873_ERZ825137 | MGnify/ENA primary metagenome ERZ825137 (study PRJEB31778, sample SAMEA3449190) | human gut metagenome | biome: human gut; feature: human-associated habitat; material: faeces | place: United Kingdom | collected 2010/2012 ... | reverse complement strand
GGTCGCATAGGGAAATAATCCCTATGCCCCTACCCAATTCACCTGTTTGCTTAGGCTCGTTTGCCACTTACCAATACGGCAAGCTGTTGATTACAGAAATTGTCGTATTCCTCTTTATCCGTACCGCTTTCGATGGCACGGTCGATAACATCGCCCAACTCGTCGAAGCAGACTTCCTCATTGACACACTCCGAGCTTGCGCCTTTCAGTAGATATACTTCGTAATAATCGGAACCGTTGAGCGCGATAATGACATATCCGGTATGAAGCCGTCCGTTCACTTCAAGCCGCAACGCCGGCAGGTCTTTGAATACGGTGGCAGCAAACTCCGTGACACCCCACGACATGAAAACGGGCATAGGTGTCATTGAAACTAATTGCATTTTGATGGTCTGTGCGATTTGCATTACATACTCTTTGTCCATAACTTTTAATTTTAGATGATTATTGATTTATTTAGTCGAACCATTCGGGATTGTCTTGCTTCAGTTCGGCAATCAGCTCCTCGTCCGGCAAATTGAGGGTGTTTTTGTCTGTGAAGAAAAATATCTCGTCGTAAAGCTGTTCGGCTTCCTTGCTGGCAAAACCTTCGTTCTCTCGAAACTACCCGGATGAAGGGCATCGAGCAGGAGGGTCGAACCGATCTGCAATTCTTCGCCCTCGTTGGATTCCACCACACGGCAGGTATATGTGATGCCGTTAAATTGTACTTCCTGTGTTTTCATACGCTGTTATCTTAAAGGGATATTTCGTCCGTTCTCATTGAGGTATTCCATGATGTGTTTCGCTTCCTCGTGCGATGCACGGTTGCGGTCGTCATATCGCCGTGTCTCGTCTGCCATGACCACGATACACTCTTTGATAAGCCGGTAAAGGCTCTGCTGCAGTGTGGGGTGCATATCAGGGATAGCGGCAGCAAACCGCTTGGGATTGAAACTGAAACTATTTACTGCCATTTCCCACTCTTTGGCGAGTTTGTACTCCTTGCTTTCTTTGATGTTGTCCATTGTCTTGAATTTTAATGATTTGTTTTTCTTCCCTTTGTTCGGCATCCCTTTGTCGGAGCCGTTCGGGTTTTACGATGCGTTCAAGAGACTGACGAAAAAGCCCTTTCCGACGCTTTTTCCGGAAAATTACGCTTACGCAGGAAGGAAGAATTTTTCGAGAAATGCACTTCAAAGCGGCGGAATCAGGCGCGGCAGTCCACCTTTGCATCCTAAAAACAGACCGGAAACGACACAGGCTGTCTGAATCCGGGGAAACGCTATAAAGGAGATAATAACAGAGATAGAACAGGGTGTCGGCTCGTGTACAACGAGCCGGAATAAGCAAGAATTTGATAGGTATAAAAGGATGTGGGCTGCCACTCACAGATGCCTTACTTTGCACAAAAAATAGAGGGCGGATTTCTCCGTCCTCCATTCATCAGCCAAGAGGCTGTCAAGCTGCAATTTCCTCGGTTTGCTGCTCGGTCTGCACTTCCGTTTCGGGCTGTCCGTCTTCGGTGGCATTTGCTTCCTGCTTCGCCTTTTCCTGTACTGAAAGAACAGCAATCTTTTCTTCGATGCGTAGGTGTCGCTTCTCGTAAACCTCATTGTGTCCGTTTTGGATGTCTGCCAACTGGTCGGGCATGTGCTTCTTGGCAAAATCGAGCAAGAGGGATGCGGTGGCATTGCTGCCCGATGCGTTCTTGAAATTGGATATCAAGAAATCCCTGCGGATAATAGCTTTTTGCTTGGCGGTAAGATTGGCGATGATGTTCATCTTGTCCTCGTCCTTAAGGTAGTAGTAGGTTTCTTTTGTCTCTATACCCATAGCCTCGAAATGCTCTCTGCGAAGAAATGGGAGCATGAAGAAATAAATCATCCTGTCCTCGTCTGCGCCAAACTTGGTTTCCGTCATATCGACCTCCAAAATCTGCTTTTTGGTGTCCTCTACGGTCTTTTCTTGCGCGATCTCCTTGTTGCGCTTGTCCTGTTTCTCCAATTTTTCAATCGGGGAAACGACCGCATCTTTGGCTTCTCCTGCCACAGCCTGTACTTCGGCATTTTCTACATAACATAATGATATGTCGTTGTGTCCAATCGTCACATATAGCGTGATTTCTCCGGCTTCGCTCCTGCGGTTCACGTCCTCGCATTCCTCCTTGTATTCCGACAGCTCTTTTTCGTACTCCTTGTATGCTTCCGCATATTCCTCGTCGTTTTCGTAATCCTCCATGTCGGGAGCTTCGGGTTCTTCGGGATAGTCGGCAGGACGTACCGAAAGTTTCTCTACCTCAAAGCCTGATGCCACGAGTTGTTCGACCACTTTTTCATTGCAACCGTAAAAATCCCGACAAAGTAAAGCAAAGGGTCGCTGTTCCATGAGCTGTACGGCTTTTTCCGCAAGGTACGATGCGTTCATTTCCTCAAGGCATTTTCGGTTGGCGCAATTTCCGCAACTGCCCTCTTCACAGAACAACATCATGTTATTGGTATTGTGGGGACACGAAAGGCATACCGTCTTGTCGAAAAAATACCGCTTGAGGTCGGTGGTGTAGCTTCGTTCGATGTTTTTTGCCACCTCGGAGGCTTTCATCCCACGCCAACTATTATACAGCACACCCTCTTTCAGATGCTTCTCGTAGATGTCGTGCTGTATGTCTTCCCCATAACGGCAGATTTCGGTTGCTACGCTGATAGTCAGTTCGTCCTGTTCTAATAGTTGTGCAATTTCGGGTATCAAAGAAACGAATTTCAGCCGTGTACGGATATAACTCTCATTCTTGCCGAACTGCACCGCCAAAGATTGCACATCATGGCGACCGCTCTCGATGAGCTTTTGGTATGCGTTGGCTTCTTCAATGGGTGTCACATCTTTGCGTTGTAGGTTTTCGGTCACTGCCATTTCCTCGGCTGTCTCGTCCGAAATATCCAAGATGACAGCAGGTATTTCTTCCAAACCTGCGATTTGCGAAGCCCTGTATCTCCGCTCTCCGAAAACAATCTCGAAGCGGTTTTCCGCAATGGGACGTACCCCGATAGCCTGTAACACTCCTTGCTGACGAATGCTGTCTGCCAATTCCGCAAGGCTCTTTTCGTCAAAGTTCTTGCGAGGGTTGTAGTTGCTCGGCTGAATGTCTGCCAATGCTACCGATACGATGTTCTTCACTGCCGTTTGACTGATTGCTGTTTCCATAATGCGTTTAATTTTAATTGTTTATATTTGTTGATTTTGTTTTTATTTTCCCTTTTTTCGGTTCTTTTTCCTGCCTGAACCGTTTGGGATTTACAGATGCGGTACAGGGCTGCCGGACAAGCTGTTTCCGACGCTTTTTCCGGAAAATTACTCTTTCGCAGAAAGGAAGAATTTTACAGGAAATGCACTTCAAAGCGACGGAATCAAGCGCGGCAGCCTACCTTTGCGTCTGATAAAACCAACCGGCGATGGTAGGGAACGAAGCCGGATAAGCGATAAGAAAGATGAATAGAAGAGGAATATAGCCTGCAGTTACAAATGGCGTGGTAAAAAAGAAAAATCATCTACCTCCGGGCAGATGATCTATAAATGAAGTTCAGTCCGGAATATTACACCAAGCGGACAGATTACAGGTGTGTGCGGATATAAAAAAGAGAAAGCCTCCGGTTTTGAGATTAAGAGCGGTGGGAAGCTATTCAAATATATAAAAGGCTCCGGCGTAGGATTGCCGCATCCAACCGAACAGAGGGACACAGCAATCGCACCGGGTCATTTCCCATGCTTCTCCAGATACTCTTTCATTGCTTCGTTCACAATATCTCTGAGAGACATGTTTTTGTCTATGGCAAGGTATTTCATCCGGGTATGAATGCTCTTGTCTATGACAAAATTGCAATGCACTGCCGGTTCTTTTTTGGTAGTGGGTGCTTCCTGCCGTTTCTCACCGACAGTTTTCTTGGTGGGTGACAACAGACCGTCCAGCCCGCTTTTCATATCTCCAGTCAAATCTTTTTTAGCCATATCCGTTTACTTTAATTTCAGTACCTCTTGCGCCAGTGACATATAGTCTTTGGCTCCATTACTGTTCTTGTTATATTCAAAAATGTTTTTTCCCTTTATCGGGGCTTCGGCCAGTGCCACGTTGTCCCTTATGACAGTCTTGAACACTTTGTCGCAAAATGAATCGTTGATGATTTCTGACACGTTTTTGTTCAGCGTCTTGCGTTTGTCAAACTGTGTGATGACTATGCCGCCGATATTCAGATTCGGGTTCAACCGTTCCCTGACAATCTCGATTACGTTCGTAATCTTTGCCATGCCTCGCATGGCGAGAAACTGTGCCTGAACGGGAATAATCAGATAATCGGCTGCGGTAAGGGCGTTCAGCGTAAGCAGTCCCAAAGAGGGAGGACAGTCGATAAGGATATAGTCGAATTTCTGCGTGTCGAGCAGCCGGGCAATCAGTCCTTTCAGAATCAGTTCCCGTCCGGGTTCATTGATAAGTTCGGATTCCGCCGCCGAGAGGTCGAGGCAGGCCGGAACAATAGAAATGCCGTTTTCCGCTTTGACCAGCGGCAGAGGATATTCGCCTTTCATCGCCCCGTAAACGGTCTTTTCCTCCTCGATAGAGAGGCCGAAAGATTCCGTGAGGTTTGCCTGACCATCCATGTCGATAGCCAGCACGCGCTTTTTCTTCTGCTGCAAGGCGGCAGCCAGATTAATGGTGGTGGTCGTCTTCCCGACACCGCCCTTATGGTTAAGGATTGCAATTATTTTTGTCATTGTCTCACTCTTTAATTTATGATACAAAGATAATACTATTATTCGTAAATACTACGATTAGTATATACTATTTTACTACAATCAGTCATATTAGTAATGTAGTATATAAGTATTTACTACAATACTAAAATGATACATGACTAAATGCAGCATATACTACGATGAGTAAACGGCATGTTTCCTAATTTACTACATATAGTATATACTACACTTAGTATTGCCTTATTATCTGTGATATATGGGACAATATCAAAACGGCAAATCGTCCGTATCATCCTGCGGCATATCGGCAGGCGGCATAGGAACATCCTCCGCGTCACTTACCGGATTATCCGCATCGGGGTTATTGCTTTGGCTGTCCCGTTTACCGGTATTGATGAACTCCAACGCATCCGCTGCAATGGAGAACTGGATTTGGTAGTCCTCGTTCCTGTCCTTCCACAAAGAAGCCGACAGTGTTCCCTCAATGAGTACCAGCCGTCCTTTGGTAAGATATTCTGACAGCCGGATATGGCTCTCTTTTTTGCTTCTTACCCTTACCCATGTAGTGACGTTATTCCCGTGTGAATAATCATCAACGGCAATATCAAAAGCGATGAACGTGCCGTGTGTTCCAGTGATAACTTGGCAATCTTTGCCGATGCGACCGATAGTATGAACGTATAACATAATAGAAATTTGTTTGTGGCAGGTGGTTAGTCCTGCCGTTACCTTGAATCTCTGTTTTTATTTTTCCCTTTGCTCGATTCCTTTCTGGCGGAACTGCTTTGGGATTTTATGGATGCGGTACACGGCAGTCGGTACAGCTTCATCCGTCAGGCTTTTCCTGCCAATTACGCTTTCATCGAAAGGAAGAATTTGCAGGAAATACACTTCAAGCCGCCGGATCAAGCGCGACAGCCGACCTTTGCATCTGATAAAACCAAACCGGTACGACAGGGAGCGAAGTCGGGAAAGCGGTCATGGAGAAGCTATAAGGGGATGAACCGGAAAATTGTATAAAAGAGGAAAAAGAATACTATAAGGGCATAGTCGCACCGCGTACACCAGACGATACGAGTGTTCCGCCTATAAATGGATATTGCCGTCGGCAGACCGGAACGAAAATCCCCCTGTCCGGCAATCACTACCGAACAGAGGGAAAGGTTAAATATGAAATGAATTAGGCAGCCTTGGGTTCGTACTCGGCAGATGTTGTTTCAGGTAGAGAGTGCGAGCGTTCCGCTTCTTTGAGGCTTTCGTCAATCTTACGCTGCAACTCCTTACACTCCAGTTTGAGCTTTGCCAGTTCATCGGCCTTGCTCCACTTGCGACAAACGATGTCCCGTAATACGGGGATTTCGTTTTCAGCCCGTTCCACCGCTTTCTGCTGTTTCTCGATAAGTGAGGGCAATTTGCTTAGTGCACCTTGCGGATAACGTGACGCATCCACGAATCCAAGGGGCAATGCGCCGCTTAGTCCGCATTGGTATTTCAGTCCGCTTAATCCTGCGACAAAGAACGTGTTACGCTCAAATACTCCTGTGATGCTGTACTCGCTGCGCACCAACAAGTCAAGTCCTGCATACGTGCCGATAGTGGCGTATGCTCCGCTGCGGTAGGCCTTGGATAGGTGGTGCAGTTCGCGTCCGATTTCCTCTGCAGTTGCTTGTGGCAGGTTCAGAAGCATCGTTGCCTTTGTGCCTTCGTAAGAGGTGATGTATTCCAAATCCTTTATGAAACAGTCCTTTGTGCGCTTCGCTTTTTCAATATCTTCACGAGAGGCTGCAATCTTTCGCTCGGCACGGATGCGTTCTTTCTTGAAAATGGCCTGTTCTTTTTCAAGTTGCATAATCTTGTTATCGAGCTTTGCCTTGTTCAGCAGGTCGGTATTGCCTGACAGAATAGCCACGAACTCGGCGAAGTTCATGCCGTTGTCCTCGTCCATGCCGCCCTCGTCTATGCGGCGCACAGCAATAGTGCCGTTGTTGATTTGGAATATGAACATCTGCTTGTTTCTAAGCAAATTGAATTTGTAGGCGTCGAGTGTCTTTTCCGTGCCGTAAATCACCAAATCGACAACGTTACCGCCCCACAGCTTCACAGTATTGCCTTTGCGAACTGCTCGACCATTGCGCTGTTCCATGTCGGCCGGTCTCCAGGGAATTTCCAAATGATGCACTGCAACTGCACGTTGTTGGGCGTTTACGCCTGTACCCAACATGGTAGTGCTTCCGAAAAGCACCCGTACTTTGCCGTTGTTCATGTCCTCAAATAGCCGTTTCCTTGCCCGTTCGGTCGTGACGCATTGGATAAACTGTATTTCTTCTGCCGGAATACCCAATCGCACCAGTTTCTCCTTGATGTCGCTATAGATGTTCCACTCGTTTGGCTTATATGTGCCAAGGTCGCTGAAAACGAACTGCGTACCCCGGTTGGCGTTTGAGCGCATATAATAATCATAGATTGTCCTTGCACAGATAGAAGCCTTGTTGTCGGCATCATCGCTGAATTTTTCACCCAACAAACGCATATCGAGAGCCATTTTTCGGGCGACGTTGGTTGCAATCAGCATCTTCGCTTTGTCGAGGTTGTCAGGTTCGGGTATGTCAAGCCCCAAATCCTCCCACTCACCGCTGTGCGCAAAGGAAACCAGCCGTCCAATCATTTCTTCCTGTTGGATAGTCGGCGCATGAGAGAGGAAACGCACATTTTTCTCCGGTACATCGAGGTTTATCATGTCGGCAGTGCGATAATCGGTAATCTCACGCAGGAACATAGCCAGTTCCGGCACTTTGATATAGGTACGGAAACGCTCTTTGCGCTTGATAGCACCTGTTACATTCAGCTCATAGTCAGCCGTCTTTTGCGTGAATATCGCCGCCCACGCATCAAAGCACGAAATCTGCTGACGCTGCAGTTCGTGTGGGCGTAAATATTTGAACATTACGTAAAGTTCGGTCAAAGCATTTACTACCACCGTACCAGAAAGGAATGTTGCGCCGAGGTCTCGTCCCGTACGGTGCTGAATGTCCCGAATAGCAAACAAAAGGTTCATCGCCCTTTGCGAGCCTCGTGTGTTGCCGATGCCCGCAACCCTTGTGTGGCGTGTCTGAAACATTAAGTTCTTGAAAATGTGACATTCATCGACAAATATGTGGTCTATACCCATCGAGTGAAAATCTATTGTTTCATCTTTCCTTTCATTGATTTTCATCCGAAGCTCCTGAAGTTTGGCCGAAAGGTTCTGCTTGCGCTTTTCCAGCCCCTCTTGCATCCTGCCGCTACGGTAACGCATGGTGGATTGCTCCAGCACCTCCAGATTGCGCTCGACATCGCAAAGCTCCTCTGTGAATATCTCTATCATCGTTTCCTCCGACTGCGGTATCTTGGCAAACTGGTCGTGTGTCAGAATAATACAGTCCCAATTATTGTTTTTTATCTTGGAAAACACCTCTTTGCGGTTTGCAGGGGTGAAATCCTCCTTGCCGGGATAGAGTATCTTTGCCGATGGATAAGCCTTGCGGAACGTGTCGGCAATTTCGTGAACGTTGGCTTTTAAGCCTATAATCAAGGGCTTTTGCACCAATCCGAGACGTTTCATTTCGTAGGCTGCGACACACATAATCATCGTCTTGCCTGTTCCGACTTCGTGCCAACAAACGCCGCCCCCGTTCTGCTTAATCATCCAAATCGCATCCTTTTGTGAGGGATAGAGGCTGTCGTATGGGAACTGCTCGAAAGAAAGTCCGGGGAAAGTCTGTGCCGAACCGTCATAGGACGGACGCACATAGCAATTGAAGCGTTCGTTATATACTCTTGCAATCTCGTTACGTACTTCTGACGGTTGGTTGTCGAGCCATTCATTGAAACGGGTTCTTATTTCCTGTATCTTGGCCGCCGCTTCCTGTATGGCTTCCTCGTCCGGCACACGCACTTTGTCACCGTTGCGCTCTATCTCTTTCGTTATTTCGGGTACGGTATCTTGCAAGGCGTGTACGAACAACTCCTCGCCGTTGTAGTTTCGCACGGAATAGGTGTTGTAGGCTACGGGAGAATACCCTTGCAGACGCACCAAATAGGTGTCGTTCACATCGAAGTACATCACACTGGTTTCCGTTCCGAAAAGTTCTGCTGCAAACTCGGCATACAAAACAGTGTCGATCCAACGCTCGCCCATATTGATGTCAAGTTCTTCAAACGGTATCGGTTCGGGTACGGCGGCTTCCAATGCTTTAATGGCGGCTTCCGTCCACTCCTTTCTTTTGTCTGAGAGGTCGGGCAGACAGGAAACAACCTCTTTGCATTTGTCGATGACATTTCCTGCAAGGAAACGACCTTTGTGTTCCCATGCGTCACGGACGGGATTATAGAAAATCTCGTCTTTGAGGTCTCCGATAATCTCTTCCTCGTCCTTTCCGGTGGTCTGCATCAGATAATCCATATCCACACAGCCGTAAAAGTTCAGACAGCTTGCCAACGCTTCTGTAGGGGTCAGTTTCTTGTCGGTGTCTATCTTCTTGAACGCTACGGGTTCACGCATGATGTCGGCTTTGAATATATCTTTGCCTACCTGCATTTCAATCGTGAACACCTCCACGCCGAGGCTGTCGAGCATGATAAATTCTTTGTTATCGTTCGCATGGAAATAGCCCCACTTGGTTACGAAAGCGTCATAAAGCGTGTTCAACCGTTCACGCAAATACGGCTGTTCCTTTTGTTCCTCCCGTTCTTTGGCTGACAGTTCAAAGTATGCCTTACGGATAGGGAAATAGTCGTTTGCCCTGTCCGTGTTCACCTTGCCCTCGTCCACCGGCACGAAATCGACAGCCATTTCTTCATAATGGCTTGACTTGCGGAAGCGGATAACTCCGACCTGCCCCTCGAATGCCACCATTGCGCCCTCTTTCATCCATGCTTCCTGCTTGTCCGTGTAGGCACGTCTGCCTCTGTTCGCTGTCTCAATGGCTGTGCTACCGAAAAGCGACATCTGTGCCGGAACTTCGCCGCATCCGTCCCCCATGAAAAGCCCCTTACGGAAATAACGGTCAAAATCATGCTTGAGCAATGCGGAAAGGTATTGCGACATGGCATTTTCATCGCCGAGCCACTGATACTTGCGTACATACTTGCCGTACTGGTTCATCACGATGCGGCTTCCGGTCGCCAATGCGGTTTTAGGCAGGGTGAAAATCCGATTGGTATTCTCTGTCATTGTTCCTGCCGCTTCGACCTTTTCCTTATAGGTTTGTAGAAACGACCGCTCACGGAGCGACAATGCCGCTTTGTGCGTATGCTTTTGGAACACAAGTAAGTCACTGCCTACCTCGATGCCGCCTGTCTGCATGAAAAGTGTGTCGGGAAGACGGATTGCACTAATCAGGTCGGCATTGTTCACAAGATACTCACGCACGAACTTGTTGCCTGCTGTGTCTGCGATGCCCCTTGATGTGATAAAAGCCAGCAGGCCGCCCTCGTTGAGCAATTCCATAGCCTTGACGAAAAAGTAGTTGTGTATGGTTTTGGTGGCCTGTTCGTATGCACCGCCTTTCTTCCACAGCTCCGCATCGAAGACACGGAAATTCCCGAACGGGATATTGGAGGCTATGACATCGAACTTTGTATGCTCGAACCCCATTTCTCCGATTGTCTCAAATCCTCCCGCACTTGTTACCGTATCATCTTGTAATAACGAAAGTATCAGCCCCGAAATATGGTCTTTCTC
>ERZ825137.6279-NODE-6279-length-10462-cov-2.761603_pt1 | contig 10462 bp, 10 predicted proteins | sample MGYA00519873_ERZ825137 | MGnify/ENA primary metagenome ERZ825137 (study PRJEB31778, sample SAMEA3449190) | human gut metagenome | biome: human gut; feature: human-associated habitat; material: faeces | place: United Kingdom | collected 2010/2012 ... | reverse complement strand
TATTTTTACCTCACTATAGAATTATTATAGCATAAAATCTATATTTTATCAATATATTTCCATAAAACTTTATTTAAATTTCAGATTATGGTATAATATAAAAGAAATTGTGTAGAAGGAGTGTACCAAAATGGATACAAATGTTTTAGCAAGAAATCAAGAGATTTTATTGACAATTAAAAGAATTGGAATTAATGGAGAAGGAATTGGATATTATAAAAGATTGGCAGTTTTTGTAAAAGGTGCTTTACCTAGGGAAGAAATAATTGCTAAAGTTACTGAAGTAAATAAGCAATATGCTAGAGCTGAGATGATAAAAATAAAAGGGGAACCATCAGAGGCAAGAGTTAATCCACCTTGTAAATATAGTGATAAATGTGGTGGTTGTCAATTCCAACATGTAAACTATCTTGATCAATGTAAGTTCAAAAAAGAAATTGTTAAAGATTTAGACGAAATCAAAGGTGTAGGTCATCGTGTAGTTCAAGGTGGAGCTTATTTTGATCAATCAGTCATTATTGATGATGATGTAGTTGCTAAAATTGATGAATTAAAATCATTAGCACCTTTACACAACCCTGCTCACTTAACTGGATATTATGCTTTTAAAGAAGCAATTCCTAATGCTGGAGCTGTTGCTGTATTTGATACAGCTTTCCATCAAACATTAGAACCAAAAAGTTATATTTATCCAATTCCTTACAAATATTATGTAGAAAACAAAGTACGTAAATACGGTGCTCATGGAACAAGCCATTTCTATGTTTCATCTCGTTGTCGTGAAATGATGGGAAACCCTAAACACTCACGTATTATCGTTGCTCACCTTGGAGCTGGTGGTTCTTTAACTGCTGTTAAAGATGGTAAATCAATCAATACATCTATGGGATTTACACCTCTTGCTGGTATTATGATGGGAACACGTTCTGGAGATGTTGATCCTTCAGTTATCGATTATTTAATCGAAGAAGTTGGTTTAGATATGAAAGAAGTCATCAAGATGCTTAATAAAGAATCTGGATTACTTGGTGTTTCTGGTGTATCAAGTGACTTTAGAGATGTACAAGAAGCTGCTGCCAACGGTAATGAAAGAGCGCAACTTGCCTTAGATATTTTCTTTAGAAGAGTTATTGCTTATATCGGTCGTTACTTCATTGCTTTAGGTGGAGTTGATGCTATTTGCTTTACAGCAGGTATTGGAGAAAACTCATTCTTTGCAAGAAAAGAAATTTGTAATTTATTAGCTGAAGCTTTAGGTATTGAAATTGATGATGATGCAAACGTTAATGGTAAAGGTGATCGTTTAATTTCTACGCCAAATAGTAAAGTTAAAGTTTACGTTATTCCAACAAACGAAGAATTAGTTATCGCTAGAGATACTAAGAGATTGTTAAATTTATAAGATAAAAGAAAGGTCTCCTCGTGAGACCTTTTAATATTCATCATCTTCATCAAAAATAATATGTTTTATGTGATTTTCTATTTCTTTTTTATCTGTAATTACATTGCAAAATCTTTTTCTAATATCTAATCTTTGAAGATCAACAACACGCATATCACTCAACTGCATACGACTCCTTATTGGATATTTTCTTATTTTTGCACGAATATCTAATTCATATTCAGTTGCTTCTGGCGAATCTTCTTTAATAGATGTACAGGGAATAATGAGCATTTTCGACCCAAAATCTTTTAAAACGTAGCACCAATGCCCATCCATCAATTCTTTAGGGAATCCTCTACCAATATTAAAATAGGCCATTTGGTGAACCATAGGTCGACGAGAAACATGATAATAAGTTTGATCAGGTTCTGGATTCTCTTCTTCAACTAATTGACAATAAAAATATTCTAATTGTCTTGTTTGATGCAACAAAGAATAGGTATACTTTTCTACATCATAGCATTCTGTTTCTTTCAAATTTTTTAATGATTTTTTCATTTCGTCCATATTATATTCTACAGACATCTCACTTTTTTTATTTTCCATAAAAATACCTCCATTATTATATCGCCAAAAAAAATCATTTTTTCTTCTTTTTTTAAAAAATTTGTAGTTGATTTATAAATAAGTACTCTATATAATAGATGCGGTTATAAAATGAGATTTGAAAATAGAGCGCCAGGACTGCATTGCAGTTGACGAGGACTAGACTTATCGAAAAATTCGGCGGATGGTCTAGAGGTATGATACTACCTAAACGATGAACAAAAACTACAAGTGATTGTAAAACAAATTCATCTAGTATCCTCTTTTTTATAACCACACATATGAATATATAAAGGAGGATTTTTTATGTGTGGAATTACTGCCATTAGTGCAAATAAAGAAGCCCTACCATTCTTACTTCAAGGGCTAGAAAAACTAGAATACCGTGGATATGATTCAGCGGGTATTACAACAATTGAAGGAAACCATTTATTTACAAAAAAAGCTAAAGGTCGTCTTCAAAATTTAAAAGATTTATTAAAAGATGAAAATGTTTTAGGTCATGTTGGGATTGGTCATACTAGATGGGCTACTCATGGAATCCCATCAAATTTAAACTCTCATCCTCATACTAATAATGATGAGACTATTTCTTTAGTTCATAATGGAATTATTGAAAATTATAGAGAACTTAAAGAAATCTTAATTTTACAAGGATATCAATTTCATTCTGAAACAGATAGTGAAGTTGTTGTTCATATGATGGATTATTACTATAAAAAAGAAAAAAATTTACAAAAAGCATTAGAAAGAGTTATTACAAGAATTGAAGGAAGCTATGCTTTATGTATTGTTTCAACAATTGAGCCTGATAAAGTCTTTATCGCTAAAAAAGACAGTCCATTAGTTATTGGAAAAACAGCTGATGCTTCTGTCGCTGCCAGTGATATTCCAGCTATTTTAGATTATACAAAAGATGTTTATTTCTTAGAAGATTATGAAATCGCTATTTTAAATAAAGGAAATGTTTCTTTCTTTGATCAATACGGAAATCCTATCGAAAAAGAAATCACTACTATTCCTTATGATAATGAAGCTGCTCAAAAAGGTGGTTATGATACATTCATGTTAAAAGAAATTCATGAACAGCCTTATGCTATTGCTGAAACTTTAAGAGGACGTGTTGAAGGAACAGATCGTATCATTTTACCTGAACTTGATGCCATTCATGATAAATTCAAAACTTTCAACAAAGCTTACTTTGTTGCTTGTGGAACTGCTTATCACGCTTGTCTTTCAGGAGCAAATATTTTAGAAAGATTAACAGGAATCCCTACTTTTACTCAAGTTGCCAGTGAATTTAGATATTGTGATCCTATCGTTGATGAAAAAACAATGTGTGTCTTTGTTTCTCAATCAGGAGAAACAGCTGATACAATGGCTGCTTTACGTTTAGCTAAAGAAAAAGGCTGTACAACAATTGCAGTTGCAAACGTTTTAGGATCATCTATTTCTCGTGAAGCTGATCATACAATTTATACATGTGCTGGTCCTGAAATTGCTGTTGCTTCAACAAAAGCTTATACAACACAATTAATTGTCTTATTATTACTTGGTATGTATATTTCTCAAGCTTTAGGAAATGAAAATGAAGATTATAAACGTATTATTGAAGGTATTGCTTCATTACCTCAACATATTGAAAACATCTTAAAAGATGAAAAAACATTTGAACATTATGCATCTTATTTAAAAGATTTAAAAGATACTTATTATATTGGTAGAAGTTTAGATTATGCTACTGTTTTAGAAGGAGCTTTAAAATTAAAAGAAGTTTCATATGTCCATGCTGATGCCTATATTGCAGGTGAGTTAAAACATGGTCCAATTGCATTAATTGAACAAGGAAGTTTAGTGATTGCTGTAGCAACACAACCAAATATTGCTGCTAAAACAATTTCTAACATTCAAGAAACAATTGCTCGTGGTGCTAATGTTATCTTATTTACAATCGATGGACAAGAAGTAGGAAATGTTAAAGAAACATATATCTTACCTGACGTTGATCCAATCTTACAATCTGTTTTAGTTGCTGTACCTTTACAACTGATTGCTTACTATGCAGCTGGTCTTAAAGGTTGTGATGTTGATAAACCACGTAACCTAGCTAAATCAGTTACAGTTGAATAAAAAGAAAACTCTATGATTCCTATTTCATAGAGTTTTTTATCTTTTTATTCTTTTAACAAAAAAAGCGCTTAGGCGCTTTTTTAACTATCTTCTTAATCCTAATCTTTGTACTAAAGAAGCATATCTTTCGATATCTTTATTTTTTAAGTATTTTAATAAATCTCTTCTTCTACCAATTTTCTTTAATAAACCTCTATTTGAGTGTTTATCTTTTGGATGTTGTTTGAAGTGACCATTTAATTTGTTGATATCTGCAGTTAATACAGCGATTTGTACTTCTGGAGAACCAGTATCTCCTTCTTTAGTAGCATATTCTTTCATGATAGCTTGTTTTTCTTGTTTTGTTAACATTTCTTTTATCCTCCATATGTTAATTTCTTGGCAATATCCAAGCTATACGTTGAGTATTCGCATATCCTAGACATTGTTGCACGACTATTATAACAAAACATATATAAATTTCAAAGACTTTTTTTAATTATTTTGTAAATCTCTTGAAAATTATTTTTTTGTCTAAAATTATTTAAAACTAACAAAACAAAAGGTGCAACCATAACCCCCCAAATACCCATCAATTTCATAAACAGATACATAGCAACAAACATATAGAGAGCTGGTATTTTGATTTTTTTAGATAAAAGATGTGGTTCTAAAATATTTCTTATCAGAGCAATGATCCCATAAAGAATTAATAGTTTTAATGATAAAGATATTTGATTTAATAAAGCAAGAGTAATGATCCAAGGAAACATAATCATCTCAATTCCTAATACTGGAAAAAAGTCAAAGAAGGCAATAAAAAAAGAAAGATTCAATGCTTGTTTGATTCCTATCACTTGAAAGCCTAAAAAAAGCCCTATAAATGTGATAACAAATAAAATACTATATGTTTTTATAATGATAATAAACGTCTCTGTAAAAGAAGATATAAGGGTCGTATAAAGATTTTCTTTTTTTCTTTGAATAAGTGATTGATGAAATAAAAAAAGTATTGTTAGAAAGAAATGAATAAACAGACAAGCAATAAAATGAACCATATTCATCGCAAACGATAATACATAATGAATACTTGTTGAAAGAATATTTTGAATGAGAGTTTGAATTTGTTGATAAAATTGCGTAAAAAAAGAAATGAGATATTGATGGCTAAGAAGTTCTTGATAAACCGTTTCTATAAAGCTCGGTAGAAAAGAAAGTGTTTTAATAAAAAAAAGACATGAAAAGAAAACAAAGAGAAAGAAACAAGTATACAAAAGAATAAAAATGATGATTGTCATAATTATTGAAAAAACTTTATTTTTTATATGCAATTTTTCTAATATCAAGTCAATAAAAGGTTTTAATAAAATAGCGGATAAATAACTTAAAACGACAATCAGACATTTTTTAAATAAAATATAAACTATCAAACATCCTATACTAAAAATAATTCCATAATATAAAAAATTAATTAACCAACGTTTTTTCTTTTCCATAGTATAAAATATAAAAAAAGAAGATGATTATTCATCATCTTCTAACATTTTTAATTCTTTTTCACCTGTAATATATTTTAAGATTTCAGTAGCTGCTTCTTTAGGACCATTATGTTCATTACCTTTAATTCCTAAACGAGTACGTAATTGTCCAACCTTAACTCCTTGATCAAACATACGTTGGAAATAATCTTGTAACAATGGTTCACATTGATCTTGTCTTTGTACAGGTCCAAATGGATTTGCAAAGTAGCTTCCTACTAAACCATATTCAGTTGTTGTTCCTTTAGCCATACGATTACCAGCTCTAAAGACTTTAAGAGCATCATCAACATTATCAAAGAAACTTAATGAATCTCCATTTTCTTCATAATTGTTTGCATATAAGAACATATCAACATCATGCTTAGCAACTACATCTTTATATTCTGTAATTGGAATAACGATACGAGCATTGACTTTATCAGGATTCATGAAAACAGACCTATCTAATTCTTTAAAACTATAACCTGCATCTAAATCATCAAGTCTTACGAAAGCCCCAATTTCTGTACCTGATGTTTTAACAGTTCCTTTTTCGTCTAATGATAATAACCCCATGTCATCATAAACAGTGATTAAATCTCTGATATAAGCTGCTCCATAAACTTTAATTTGTTCGATTGTTTCAGACTTACCAGCTCCACTATCACCCATAACAACGATATTTTTTGTTTCTCCACTTTGTAAAGTGATTTGAACCATTGCCCCATGGACTGGAAGTTGTTTTTTATTGATTTTTCTTACATTGTGTAATGTAAGCATCATTTTCTTCATGTAACCGAAATAATCAAATTCATCGTTTGCTGAAAGTAAAGCAACCATCATATCATTTTCATCATCTTGATAGAAATATTGATGTTTTTTACCATCTTCATATCCATAAACATAAATCATATCTGGTTTTCTATTACGATATTCTTCTTCAGTTGCTAATTGGAATAAGTTACATAAAGTAACACCTTGTGCCATATAAGCGACATTGAAATAAACAAAACATAATAGATCTCCTACTTTCGCAGGATAACAGAACCATTGATCTGGATCAAATTTTAAATCTTCAAGTGGGTTTTTCTTTGTTTCAGGGAAAACACCATCTCTTTTATTACGTTTTGAATATGTAATAAAAGGTGGATGAATAATAACTGATTCAATAAATGGAATATTGTCTAAACAACGATATTCATATGGTAAAAATGAACGCATATTTGAAACACGTAACCCTGCATTGACACCTGCAGTAATTTGACGTAAAACATTTTCACTTTGTCCAATACATTTATTTTTAATTGATCGATATACTGATAAAACAAGCGCTTCAAAGTTAGCTTGTGCATCAGCGAATTGAACGTTTTGATATCCCCCTCTTGATTCTTCGTTATAAACCACACTATAACGTTGTAAACGACGCCAGAATAAATAGATATCTTCAATTACTTGTGTAAATTCATCCATATCTCTAAAATATGGAGCAAATTTAGGATAAATTGAAGCTAATTCCTTAGGATCCATAACGAGTAATAATCTAAAAACCGTTCTTAAATCATCAACAATATCAATACTTTCTTTTTGAACTTCTCTCAAGTATTCATAAGCTGTTGTTTTCTTTCTTTTGATATCGTGTATATACCCTTTAAGTACACGCGCAAAAGATTCGCTTTCAATCAACTCACAACGTGATTGACAGTATTCTTCTGAAAAGTTAAGAATTGCATTTCCTCTAGTAATTTTAAATTTATATGACATTTTATCATCCTTTCCACCAATAAGATTCCCCATAAATTGCCTTATTGATTGACATTATCTTACCATATTTTTTTTCACAAGCAAAATAAAAACAGTAAAAATATGACTTATTTTTCAATTTTTTTACTTAGAATTATACAATTGAGATTTGTTTATCATATAGATGTTTTTTTATTACATATCTATACAAAAAAAGACTCCTATAAAGGAATCTTAAAAAAGACTTTACCAATGACATCATTATCAAAATCAAAATAGCCTAACTTTCTAGAATCTAAAGAATGATTACGATTATCCCCCATGACAAACACTTTTCCTTTAGGAATATCAATAGAAAGATCTTCTGTATTCATATTCTCTTTAATGTAACTTTCTTTTATCTTTTTACCATTAATATACACTTCATTATTTTTAATATCTAGATGATCCCCACCAACAGCAATAACTCGTTTAATAATAAGCGTATCATCTAAACCATCATCATAATCTACAATAATAATATCATTTCTTTTAGGTTGACTATGTTTATAAAAAACTTTATCAATCAAAACAATATTATTTTGAAAATAAGTATTTTCCATACTTGAACCATTAACTCTTGATATTTGCACAAACTGTAAAAATATAAAAGTTGCAATAACTGTTAAAACAATAACTCTTACATATTCCAATATAATTGAAGTCGTACTTTCTTTTCTTTCATTCATAAAATCACCTGAATGAATTATATCACTTAATGAGATTCATTCAAATGTTTTCTTAATTTTGTAATGATTTTCTTTTCTAATCTAGATACTTGTACTTGAGAAATATTTAATCTTTGCGCCACTTTTTCTTGATTGAAATCCAACTGATATCTCATATATAAAATAAGTCTTTCTTTTTCATCAAGTTTTTCTATTTCTAATTTCAATGCAATTTTTTCAAACCACATTGTATGATGTTTATCTTCTATTCTTTCTTCCATTGAAATTGTAGATCCATCTTTTTCATATATCGGTTCAGAAAGTGAAGTTGGATAATAAGAAGCATCTATAGCTTCTACAACATCCATGACATCTACTTCCAGTTCCTTTGCTATTTCTTGAACCGTCGGTTCATAACCATAAAGTGTAATTAATTTTTCTTTTGCTTTGTTAATTTTGATATTCAATTCCTTAAGTGAACGAGAAACCTTGATTGTCCCATCATCCCTAAAATAGCGTTTGATTTCTCCCATAATAATAGGCACCGCATACGTTGAAAATTGAACACCATAATGAACATCAAAATTATTAATAGCTTTCATGAGACCAATACACCCTATTTGAAAAAGATCTTCTTTATCATAATAATTATTCTTAAAACGATGAACAATCGACCAAACTAAACCTAAATTATTTTTTACAATTAATTCCTTAGCTGTTTCATCCCCTTGTTGTGCTAATTGAATATTGTTTAAAACAGCTTCTTTATTCATGGACAATTCTTTTTTTCATTATGAGTTGAGTTCCTAATTCTAAAGAAGATTCGATCGTCATTTCATCACATAATGCTTCAATAATACTAAGTCCCATTCCAGCATGTTCTAATTCTTTTTTAGAAGTAAACATCGGTTGTCTTGCTTTTTCAATATCTTGAATACCTTGTCCTTTATCAATGACATAGATTGTAAGCAAATCATCTTCGATATAAGCTTTAACCTTTACAAGACAGCCTTTATCACCGTTATAACCATGAATGATGGCATTAGAAACAGCCTCTCCTACAATCGTTTTAATTTCTACAATTTCATCTATCGTAGGATTTAAACAAACCACAAAAGAGGCAATACATGTTCTTACAAAAGGTTCATTTTCTAAAGTTGCACTAAAAGATAATGACATTTCATTTGTCATATTTGCGCCTCCTTTAAATATTCCATAATTTCAAATAACCCACTTAACTCAAAAACCTTATAAGCTGTATTAGACAATCTTCTAAGTGATAATTTTCTTCCTTCTTTAGATAATTGTTGATACCTGCCTAAAACCAACCCTACCCCTGCACTATCGATAAAAGTCGTATGCTTAAAATCAAAAATGACATCATCATCATTAATCGCTAGAAGTACATTTAATTTATTTCGATAATACGCAACATTATAACCATCTATTTCTCCGTAAAATGAAATAATCAGTTGTCCATTTTCAATTTCATGTTCCATTTTATTTTCCATTTTTTCATCTCCTTAAATGCATCTTAGCTCATCTTAAAAAGAAAAAAAATAGATTCGACAAAACTAGAAATAATGACAAAAAAAGAGTCTAAATCAACGATTTATAGACTCTTAATAATTTATCTAAAAAACTCATTTTTTTGACATTTATTTCACTATATAAAGGATAACTAGCAACAGCTTTATCTTTATTATATAAAATAAGCTTTCCAATACTTTTATTTTGATTAATTGGTAATTGTAAAGAATCAAAAACAATTTTCTTTTTGAACTTTTCTTGATTTGTCTTTTCAGATAAATAATAAAGATTTTTATGACTTACAACATTGATCTTTTGTTCAACCATATCTTTGACTTTTACAGTATCAATCACTTCTCCTTTTTGATAAAGTTTAACTTGTTGATACTTCGAAAAACCAAAATTCAATAACCCTTTCATATCTTCATTGCGTGTTTGTGGCTTATCTTCATTCATGACAACACCAATTAATCTTAAATCCTTTTTCTTACATGTTGTGACAATACAATACCCAGCTTCTTTGGTTTTTAAACCATCTACTCCTGGATATTGTTTTAAAAGTTTATTGGTATTTACAAGCCAAAACTTTTGTTTTGTTTTTTCGCGAACATAACTATCATAAAGCGATGTGACGGCTAAAAGTTTCTTGCCACCAATTTGTAGTAAATAAGCGGCCATAGTTGAAAGATCTTTCGCACAAGTATAATGATTTTTATCATGCAATCCTGTACAATTGACAAAATGCGTATTTTTAAGTTTTAAAGCTTTTGCTTTTTCATTCATCATCGAAACAAATTCTTCATGACTTCCTGCAATATTTTCTGCCACGACAACACAGGCATCATTCCATTTCACTCACATTCGGT
>ERZ825137.6278-NODE-6278-length-10464-cov-3.260544_pt1 | contig 10464 bp, 5 predicted proteins | sample MGYA00519873_ERZ825137 | MGnify/ENA primary metagenome ERZ825137 (study PRJEB31778, sample SAMEA3449190) | human gut metagenome | biome: human gut; feature: human-associated habitat; material: faeces | place: United Kingdom | collected 2010/2012 ... | reverse complement strand
CCTATCACAACTGGCCAACAACCGAGGCCCGAGATCAGAACATCCGAGATGTACAAAACAAGCAGGCCTCCATGGGATGGCAGTTATTAAACAATGATCACGTGATACTAAAACGTGCCATGGATAGCATTGCCCTGATTGGCGTGGAAAATAACGGGGAACCACCCTTCTCTCAATACAGCGACCTTCCCAAAGCCATGGAAGGCACTGAACAATGCTCTTTCAAACTATTGTTAAGCCACAACCCCACGCACTGGCGCCGGGAAGTACTCGACACGGACATCGACCTCATGCTGTCAGGCCACACGCACGCCATGCAATTTGCCGTCGGACGACTTTCCCCGTCCCGATTCATGTATCCGGAATGGAGTGGGCTCTACATGGAAGGCAAACAAGGTTTGTATGTCAACGTTGGGTTGGGATATATCGGACTGATGCCCCTGCGTTTCGGGGCATGGCCGGAAATCACGGTCATCACGTTGAAACAATTGAAAATGGAGAATTGAAAATTGAAAATGAAGATTCAGTAAGAAATTCGAAAATAAGTGACACTTTTCAGACGGTTGGATGTTTTGAGGGAAAACTAAAATTAAAACTGTATGTTACACTTTAAAACAATCGCGCTATTATCCTCCGTCACGCTGATCGGATGTACCTCTTCGCCTCATGCATGGCAAGGACAATCCGGTAGTAAACGGGTATTCATCGAGTTAAAAACCACACCGGAAGGAACACCTCAAGCTTTCCTGTCACTTCCGGAACAATGGATTGACAAAGCACAAGCCGACACGCTCGTACTTTCAGACGAAAGTATTCTTGCCATCTTCAACCGGGAAAACATTCGCTTTGAAGGAGCCTTCTATTCCGGTAAAGACTCCATCCAAGCAGAAGTAACCACCTACGGGAAGATACGAGAATTCACTCTCGGTAAAGTCGATAGCCTTCGGCCTATCTATTTTTCACAAAATCCACATCCACCTTATCCCTACCATTCCGAAGAAATCACCTACGTGTCATGCGATTCAATACAAGTTGCAGGCACGCTGACCATTCCATCGGGCAAAGGCCCTTTTCCCGCAGCCATCATTATATCCGGCACCGGGAAACAAGATCGAGACGGAACCTTTTCCGGCCACAAACCCTTCTTCAAAATCGCGGACTACCTCACCCGACAAGGATTCATCGTGTTACGAACCGATGACCGGGGAACCGGAAAAACCAACGGGATATACGAAGAAGCTACCACGTGCGATTTTGCACGGGATGCCCAAGCCGGGATCAATTACTTGAAACAACGCCCGGAAACAGACACCAAGCACATTGGGGTTATCGGGCATAGCGAAGGCGGACAAGTGGCACTCATGCTGGGAGCTGACTCCCCGGATGTATCATTCGTTATCTCCCTCGCAGGCGTGGGCGTTGATGGCCTGCAGATTCTAAAATTACAAAATGAAGCAATCTTGCGTACCACCCCCGGCATGACCCCGGAACGGGTGGAACAGTTTATGAGTCTCTTCAACACGCTATTTGACAAAGTACACGCTGTACCCTTGGAACAACCTTTAGATATTCCCTTGCGCCAAGCCTTCGATCAATGGGTAGCTCAACAGGACAAAGCCACACTGAAAGCTGTCAATTTTAATGACGGAAGAGACGAAATGTTTTTCAGTCGTTACCTGCATCAAGCACAAGGACGCTGGTACAGGGAAATGATCAATTATGATCCGGAAAATTATATTCCCCGCATTAGTAAACCCGTGCTGGCACTAAACGGGGACAAAGACATCATGGTTCCCGCCAAAGAAAACCTGGAATCCATCAAACAATTACTGGACAAAGGTGGAAACACACGGTACAAAATCGTGGAACTACCCGGTCTGAACCATATGTTCCAACGCTGTAAAGAGTGTACCCGAGAAGAAATACCCGATCTGGAAGATGTGTTTTCAGAGGAAGCCTTGCAAATCATGGGGGATTGGCTACGAGAAAACATAGAATTTAGGTGATGCTTTTCAATTATAACAATTTTAATCCCCAGAAGATCTGAATATCAGTAAAAACAAAAGGAACAACAACCATACTTTAGGGAACAAAGATGACTGGAACTCGGCTTTAATTCATCTATATCTCGTCTGTAAGCCATTAAATGGATATTATCAGAGTTTGAAAACAGTTGGATTAAGGATATAAAATTAGGATTTAGACAGGGATTCGTTCATCCCGTTCTAAATCCTAACAACTCAAATGAATCTTATCGATTATTCCGCTTTCAACATCTCGATCATAAGATTCATCTCCTCTGCCAAAGCCGAGGGGCTTCCCATGTAACCACCAATACTCCAACGCAATTTTCCATTCCCGTCGATAATCATTTTGTGAGGAATACCGGAAAATTTAAAAGCCTTGCAATAAGTATCATAAACAGCCGATTGCTTTTTCGTTTTCGGGTTAACATTATCACAAAGCACTTGCAGCGTGTAGTTATGCTCCTTCATGAATTTCCGAATCTGTTCTTTAAAATTTGCAGCCGTTTCCATCGTGGAAATAAAGAAAAACGCCACGTTCGGGTCATTCTTGTACTTGTTTACAGCCATTTGCATTCCTGGTAAAGAAGCCTTACAAGGAGCGCACCAAGTTGCCCAAAAATCCAACACGATAATCTTCCCCTCCATCTTTGACAGATCAACCTTTTTCCCGTCCAGATCTTCCATAGCAAAAAGCTCTATATCCTCGTTAATCATCGTTTCCTGCAAATGTTTTTGCAACTCCTGTTGTTTTTCTTGCGACTTCAATGAACTGACATAAGCCTCAAAATCTTTATCGTTTTTATGTTGTTTCACGTAATCCTTCCGCAAGATTTCCAACATTTCGGGAGTAACCGCATCTTCCCGAACACTAGCCACAATCATGGGAATTACCATCGACTGATAGCCATTTTTTTCCAACAAACGAACATACTGATTGTTATATTCTGCCGATTTGAAATTATATTTTCCTTTAATTTCTTCCATCAACTCCAGTGCCTCGGCAGAAGAACCGGTAGCATCCAACACGAACGCATGTTTCAGAATCATATCTTTCCCCCTCGTGAGCAGATAATCCTTCCACTCCCGTTCTGAATACACTTGATCAGCTCCTGCTTGAGGACGAGTCATCACCTCATTGTAAATAACCTTAGCAAAAGGTAACACCTGTTCCGGGGTTCTCTGATTCGTGTTCAACGGCACTTGTACCATGTGCCAGTAGAAAGTCAGCAAACAAAGATGGGGAACATCATGAAGGTACTTGTACAAGAAACTATAATCATTTTTCTTGATGATGGGCTGATAAACTACCGCTTGAAAGATTTTACCCAGATACATGGATGATGTTTCCGTCTCTATATCTTTAAACTTTTCCGTCGGGAAACGTTTCAGGAAAGCGTCTAATTCAGGAGCTTTCGCATCGGCATCCATGATTCTGAAAATCCGCCATATCTCTTGGTCCCTAGCCAAAATCCCGTTCGGGTAATCTTTTAAAATCCGGGTTTCTACTGCCGCCGCTTTCGTACTGTCTTTCACGATATTCTTAGCAACTTCAAGTGCCTTCAACAACGTCTCTTCATCCACATCCGGTAAATTCAGTATAAAATCCACGTCTCCCAACATCTGTTCATGTTTTTCTCCCGGCATCATTTTATTCAACAACTTCGCCGCATAATAGAATACGTATTTCCGGGCTCCGGGATCTTTCAAAAGCTGTTGGTTCAGCCAAAAACGCATAACTTCATCATCAATATACGCGTCCTCGTCACAATATTCCGGTAAAGACTCCAACGTCTTGTTCCGCAACATTCCCCACGCCATATAAGCAGTCGGTAAATTCTGCCCGTTCTTGCTAAAGGTCATTGTCGTGTACGTGGACCGTCCCCCTGTATCCTTTTTGTCCCCAGCGTAAAATTTACATGATACCAACGCACAATTTTCAGGCACACGACAAGTGGCCTCCCATGCCGTATCATTCTTCACCAACTTCAAATCTTCCGCCCTCCAACGCAAATTTTCCCAGTAATAAACCGTTCCGTAAATCGTTTCCTCATCAGCCAGTGACGTTAGCGAATTATCATACGTGAACTTCACATCCTGACCGGCAACCGGCACCAATGGAATGATGTGAAAAGGTTTACGATCCTGTGCCTTAACCACACAAGTAAATAACAGAAGTACAACGATACTTCCTAACAACGTGATTTTTTTCATACAATACGATTTAATAATTTATAAAGTTGGTAAGGTTCACAAAGTTTATAAAGGACCTTATAAACCTTATAACTTTATGAACCTTACGAACTCTTATTTAATTTGTCCGATCTCCGGATTTTCTTCCAAATATTTTTCTCCCATTGGGAAAGTATATCGCACGGCACCGGGTTCTAATGTATAAGTCGTTCCCTTGAATATCCGAGTCACCGTCTGTGTCGGAAAATCCGGATCATTTGCCAAACGACGTTGATCCATCCAACGTAAACCATGACACGTTAATTCTCTACGACGCTCCTGTAATACATTTCCTAAAGCCTCTTTAGCTGTTGCGGCACTCAACGAATAGTCCTCACCCGCAACGTAACGATACTCTCTCAATTTATTCACAATATTCATGGATTCCGTCGTGTTTCCCTCGCGAGCCCAACATTCTGCCTCAATTAGCATCATTTCCGGCACACAAGGCCCCATGTTACGTCCCTCGTTCTTTTTCCAGTCATAAGGATAATAATTGTCCTTAAAATATACCCGACCGGAATAAGTCATACCTAAATCATCTATCATGGAACGAGTAAAATAAAAATAACGTAAATCTTTTTCCTGATCAAAAGTATTCAACAGATTATCACTTAACACAAGGCCAGCCGTGGAATATGATGCCATCGAAAATGTAGTTACGGGCATTTTAGCAAAAATAACTTCCTTATCTTTCAATGTTTCCACGTAATTTTTCCTTCTCACACTTTCCTCTGTACTCGCCAGATCAACATAATCATTCAGGTTTTCCAACGTACTCTTTAATTTAAGCGCCTCTTGAGCGTTCTTTTTCGCCTCCGTGTAATTACCCATCAACAGGTAGGCTCTTGCTCGCAATGCATAAATAGCACATTTACCTGGATAGAAATTAAATTCTGCCACATCGGGCAAATACTCGAAAGCATCATCCAAATCTTTAAAAATTTGTTCGTACACTTTTTCGACAGATGCACGTGGCAGAGCCCCTTCTACACGAGGGGTAGTTAACAAGGGGACTCCTTGCATTATACGGAACACCATACACGTTCACTAACGTCAAATATGCCTCGGCTCTATGTACAAGAGCCTCAGCCCGAATCTCCAACTTCTCCTCGTTTGTCCCGTTCTTACTATCCATCACCTCATCAATCACCACGTTACAATTATAGATAACCTGGTACACTTTGTTCATCTCCGTGTCATTTTCAGACTGGCTATAAATTTCGTCGGCCCAAGTATATACCGGGATAAATTTATTCGTTTCATAGATCGCCTCTTGTTGAGCCGGATCAGAAATATCAATATCATCTGATGCCACATCATGGTAAGAAAGTGTCCAGCGGAAATTTTCCGTGTTATTCATCAGGTAACGGTAATTTTCCGTCTCCTCCGGAACCAATGATCCTTTAGTCTTGACATCCACCCAATCGGAACAAGCGGAGAAACAACAGGAAAGTCCTATAATTACACTAAATATTTTCTTGTTCATATCTATCACGTTTTAGAAATTAAGATTTAACGAGAAGTTATAAGAAGGTGTCGGCGCCATCCGCAAATCTCTCGTGTTCGGAATAAAATCAGGATCTATACCGACATTATTCTTTTTCCAGATCAATCCCAGGTTTGTTGCAGTAAACCCGATATTAGCACTACCAAGCATGATTTTATTTACCCATTTAGACGGGAGTTCATAAGTCAACGATATTTCTTTCAAACGGATATGATCTCCTTTTTGGACATGAATATCAGCACCTCTATATCGTTGAAAACTATTGTTATCCGTTCCCAAACGGGGTACATCGGTTTTAGCCTCATCACCCGCCTCTCTCCAACGTTTTGCCATATCTTCATTAATTTCATAATTAGCACCACCGTATCTACTTGCAGGCTGTTGTGAAATCGTCGGTTTCTGGAAAATATACCCTAACTTATAGGTGATCCCCACGTAAAGAGACAATCCTTTATAAGTGAACGTATTAAAAAATCCACCAAAGTACTTCGGTGTCAATGTTCCCATATACACCAAATCATCATTCGTAATATTTTCCGTAGATTTTATAATCTCCCCGTCCGCATTGTACACCAGAGCATTTCCCTCTTCATCCAAACCGGCCCAACGAGTAGCCCAGAAGTTATTCATATTATACCCTTCTATCATACGACCACTTCCTCCTCCACTAGATGCAAAACTGGAATATAGTTCATAAGGAGAGGATTTTACTTCATTCGTGTTATAAGAGAAAGTTAAACTGGCCCTATAATTAAAATCACTTTTCTGTACAATCGTTCCATTCAAAGCAATATCCACTCCTTTTCCATCCACCTTAGCAGCATTACGAGTAAGTGTGTAAGATCGGGTAGAATTTGCCCCGAATATCGGGTTTATCGTGTACTCTGCAAACAAATCTCTCGAATACTTGCGATACACTTCGATAGAACCGGAAAGACGATGATTCAATACGGCAAAATCCAACCCAAAATTCAATACACCTGTCTTCTCCCAACGAATTGAAGGATTGGCTGCGGCAGTAATACTTGACGAAGGTAATTGAGTAAAACCATCATTACTCGTGGATAACGATATATTCGTGAAAGGATACTGGCCCGGATCAATATTTCCATTATACCCGTAAGTCGTTCTAAATGTCAATTGATTCAACCATCCTACATTATCCATGATAAAATCTTCCCGGCCAATATGCCATGAAAATCCGGTGGACCACATCGGAGTTGCCCGGTATTTCCGATCAACACCAAAATTATTGTAATCATCATAACGCACACTTCCAGACAATACGTATTTATTCATCAAAGTATAAGACAAATTTCCGTAATAAGACAAGTATCGCCGTTGATAATCGGTTTCCGGACTAGCATCTGTCAAGTAACTATTATATCCCCAGATATTTATATAAGGATTCGGCAATTGACTACCGGCAATCAGTGTTTTTTCGTTATAACCATAATATCTAGCTCCATTCGCCCAATCTCTCGTCTCACGGATTTCCATTCCAGCCAATGCTGTAATTTGGTGAATTTCATCAATAACCCCATCATAATTGATCTGTCCCCGAATACTGTAATTTTGGGAATTACCATTAGTCACGTTCAAGATACCTCCCCACGGAAGATTATTTGTTAGCGCACCCGTATTTGCATCATAAGTCGTGGCCGTGTTATAAAGATCTCTAGCCTCGAACGTATTCTCGTTAGCAAAAGTACGATTCTTGGTATTCTTCCTTTCAAACATGAATTGTCCGTCTAATGACAACCCTTTTACTCCCGGAATTGGAATATTCAATCCCACAGTCATCGCAAAAGTTTGCTCTTTACGGGTATCATCTTTGTTATCCAATTCGTCCAAATAATTATACTTCCAATTTTTATATCCCAACGCTTCTTTTTCCGTTACAAAATCTTCATTGTACGTCTTATAGTAATCAACTCGATTACCATTTTCATCCACGAATTGATTATAAGGTAATAAGATCAAACCACCAGATGCCTGTATCATGGAAAGTCCTAAAGCATTATTTTTAATATTAAACAAAGTAGCTCTTAACCCCGTGGTCAACGTAGCCCAATTCAATATTTTAAAATTCATGTTGGAAGTCAACGTGAAACGATCACCTTCTTCACCCTTCATATTAGATCTCTCGTTTGCATAGGATGCGGAAAGGAAATAAGACATCTGATCAGACGCCCCACTAAAAGATAAATTATATTGCTGTGAAAAAGAAGGTTGCAACAGATACTTTTTCACATCACGATAAGCCTCCCGACCAGCTAATTCATTCAGTATGGCATCCGCATCCGCCTGATTAATAAGCCCGTCCTTAGCGTCCAAAATCAATTTAGCAGCTTGTGAAATCGGGGCTCCTGCCGAATAGGCGGAATTCACGGGTCTCGTGATATAACCTTTCTCTACCATTTCCTTCTCGTAATCAATCATTTCGGCAGAATTCATGATCGGTAAGGTATTAAAACGAGGGGAACCGGAAGTCGATACATTCATTCCAAAATTTACAGTTGTTCCTCCTTTACCTTTTTTACCTTTTTTTGTCTCAATAACAATAACCCCATTGGCCGCACGTACCCCCCAAATAGAGGCTGCTGCCGCATCTTTCAAAAAAGTAATCGATTCAACATCACTGGGATTTATATTCTTCATTTCCATATCCGTGGGGAAACCGTCAACAACCAGTAAAGGCCTTGTTGTGTTCAAAAGAGAACTTTTTCCCCGGATATTCATGGAAATATTCGTCTGCTCATCAACATAACCATCCGTACGATCGGAACCATACAAAAAAGTCATATCCGAATTCTTGACATCCACGTAAACCCCCGGAACAACACCTTCCAAACGATTCATGATATTCGGACTAGGACGTTTTTCCAATTCTTTAGCTGTAACCACGCTAAATGAACCGGTGGCACGTTCTTTCGGTAAACGGGTGTAACCCGTTGAAACAACAACAACCTCATCCAATGCCTCCGTGGCTTCCTTCATTTTAATGTTTAGAGGGGAATCGCTATTAATTGCCACGATTTGCATCTCGAAACCGACCATTGAGAAAAGCAACGAATCGCCCCGCGAACAAATCGCCGTGAACTTTCCTTCCACGTCAGACACGAATCCTAGTGTAGTTCCCTTGATAATAATATTCACTCCCGGAAGAGGCAGACCTTGTTGATCCGAGATCTTACCTACCACCGTAAGTTTATTCTCTTGCTGTTGGCTTGTTAATTTCACGGGACTAACGACCACCGTGTTATCCACGATCGAGAAAGTAAGTCCTGAATTCTTTAAACAATACTCTAAAATGGCTTTTACATCCGTATTTGTGAAATCAGGATTCAGTCCCGTAATATTACCCACTTTTGTATCATTGTACAAAAAAGTCAACTCCGTTTGCTTTTGAATTTCTTTAGCAACTTGGATAAATGAACTATTCTTCATCTTCACAGTGACATTCTGAGCCACTGCCGTGAATGACAAAAATAGTAATAAAACAATCGTCATTCTCATCATTAATCGGTTCTTTATTAGCCATAAACCTCCCGGAAGAGACTTATTTCGGTTCTTCTTCATAATGTAATTAATTAATTTAGTTAGTTTTACACACTTGCCTCCCCTCGTGGCCATCGAGGGTTTCACTCTGTAGTTATATATACATCATTTCCATGTAATTCAAATCGCACATCTCCCGTCATCTGCAACATTTTCATCACCTGGGAGAAATCACCATATCGCTTCATATTTCCCGACAGAGAAATTCGTTTCGCCCCCTCATCCTTGAATATCACACGAATATCGTACCATCGTTCCAACGTTCTCATTATATCTTCCAACGGTTGTTGTTCAAATACGAAACGCCCGTCTTTCCAACTCGTAAAGTTTTTTACTTCAACCTCCTGCTTTACCATTTCTCCCGATAACGCACTCACCTCTGCTTGCTCTCCCGGTTTCAATAGCATTGAACTACCGGGACTGTAAATCCTCACGGATCCTTCTGCAAGAGTGGTTTGTGACCGTTTTTCTTCCGGGTAAGCCCGGATATTAAAGGAAGTTCCCAACACCGTTACCGATGAACTCATGAACTGCACGGTAAAAGGTTTCTTCGCATCCTTTGCCACTTCAAAATAAGCCTCACCCTGTACGAAAACCCGTCGTTCCTTTGCCCCGAAAGCCACCGGATACTGGATAGAAGTTTCCGAATTCAACCACACCCTTGTTCCATCCGAAAGCGTCAGGCAAAACTCTCCACCACGAGGTATTTCCAATTTATTGTAAACCACCGATTCGCTTTCTACCCCACTGGCATATGTTACCCCTGATCCCGAAGCACTAATCTGTGTTCCATCCGTGATAATCGTGCTATCCGTAGCCTCTTTGCCTAAAGGAATCATTTGCCCGTTTGCCAATGTCAACACGGCTTTGCTCGTCCCCGGAAGGATATTTGAAGCTAGAGAAGGACGCACCATTTGTTCCTCTCGATTCAACCCTACATATAGAACAAGAGCAATCACAAATGGTAACGCAACGGCAGCTACCCTGGCCATGTTTATCAAAAATCTTCTTTTACGACGTTGTTGGTACTTCTTTTGCAAGAAACGTCCGTAGGCCACCCGGGAATCATACATTTCCAACTTCTCCATTCCAATCGTGTAAAAATCCTCTGAAATCATTCGTTGAAAAGCACGTTCA
>ERZ825137.6277-NODE-6277-length-10464-cov-5.031415_pt1 | contig 10464 bp, 14 predicted proteins | sample MGYA00519873_ERZ825137 | MGnify/ENA primary metagenome ERZ825137 (study PRJEB31778, sample SAMEA3449190) | human gut metagenome | biome: human gut; feature: human-associated habitat; material: faeces | place: United Kingdom | collected 2010/2012 ... | reverse complement strand
ACAGGGACCCCCAACTGTTCCAGCCTGGGGATCGCAGTCTCATAGATGAATGCCCGATGCTCCGGCACCTCGCCGGAGATCCTTTTATCGAACATCACCTCACAGTAGACCGCTTCATCCAGCGGTTCCCCGTGCTCCAGCGCCAGCAGGATCGTGGCAAGGCTGTCTTTGCCGAAGGAGCAGGACGCAATATGCAGGGTGTTCTTCTTTTCTTTTGAAATCATGATCATCCTCTCTGATTCTGTTTTTGCTGGCAGTATTGTCAGCAGGTGGGGAGTCTGCTATAATAGCGCATATCATTTCCAGTCATTTTAGATATGAAGGAGACGAAATACGATGAATAAAACAGAACTGATCGCCGCTATGGCGGAAGCCAGCGGCCTGACCAAGAAGGACTGTGACACCGCTCTGAATGCGTTTGTCGACACGCTGCAGACTGCGTTGAAGTCCGGTGACAAGGTACAGCTGCTGGGCTTTGGCACCTTCGAGGTGAAGGAGCGCGCCGCCCGCACCGGCAAGAATCCGGCCACTGGAGCCACCATTGAAATCCCCGCTTCCAAGGCGCCGGCTTTCAAACCCGGCAAGGCGTTCAAGGATTCCGTGCAGTGATAACACGCCCGCGAGAGACCATCTCTCGCGGGCCTTTTCTGTTATCGGTGCGATACGCCCATGTCCTTGGCACGACAGGCACATTCCAGCACCTCTGTCATATCCGTGCGCTCCCAGGGCGCGTCCGCATGGGTGAAGTGACCGTAATTGCAGAACTTTTGAAACATAGGCTGATCCAGTCCCAGCGTTCCGATCATGCCGTCCGGCGTCAGGTTGAATACCGTGCGGACAGCCTGTTCCAGCACATCATCGGAATAGATGCCGGTATGCTCCGTATCCACCGTCACCGCCACAGGCTGTGCCTTACCGATGGCATAGGCAAGGCTGATGGTGCAGCGCTTGGCCAGTCCTGCCGCCACGATATTCTTGGCAATGTAACGGGCCATGTACGCGCCGCTGCGGTCCACCTTCGTTCCATCCTTGCCGGACAGTGCGCCGCCGCCATGAGGGACGAGGCCGCCGTAGGTGTCCACCATCAGCTTGCGTCCGGTGAGTCCGGTGTCCGCTTCAAAACCGCCCTGGACAAATCGACCGGAGGGATTGACCAGCACTTCGGTATGCTCGTCCAGCGGAAGTTCCTGCATGGCGGGTCGGATCACATGGCGCAGAATGTCCCGGCGCAGTTCCGGCAGGGGCAGTTCCTCCTCATGCTGGCAGGATACCACCACTGCGGCAACGCGGCACGGGACTCCAGAGCGGTATTCCACAGACACCTGCGCCTTGCCGTCCGGACGCAGGCCGGGGATGATGCCCTGCCTGCGGGCATCGGTCAACAGGCGGGTCAGTCGATGGGCCAGCACCACAGGCAGAGGCAGCAGCTCCTTTGTTTCATCGCAGGCAAAGCCGTACAGGATTCCCTGATCTCCTGCGCCGGTCTCTGTGCCGCCGCACACAGCTTCCGCAATGTCGGGACTCTGCTCATGGGTGATGACCTCCACCTCATAGTCGTTGCCGCCGTATCCGGCTTCCCGCACCGTCCTGCAAATAATGGCAGGGATATCCGGAATCTTCGCTGCCGTGATCTCGCCTGCAGCGATGATCTTTCCGGCTGTGGCCATGACCTCGCAGGCAACGCGGGCAGCGGCGTCCTGCGTAAGACAGGCATCCACCACCGCGTCCGCGATGGTGTCGCAGAGCTTGTCGGGATGTCCCTCGGTGACTGACTCAGCGGTCAGAATGCAGTTATCTTTCATGTTCATGTTTCTCCTTTTTCATCGGTTTCTTATGCGCCTCCGGCTGTTTCGGAACAGAGAGGATCATTTCGTTGCTGTATTTGTCCTTGTACTTTTCGATCTGCTGCTCCGTCAGCGAGGCAAAATCATCCTCTTTAAGACCGGCAATAAAAAATGTGCCGCAGACAATGTCATACGGCACACCGTGATCATCGGTCAGGGCGCGGTTCCACGGCAGGCCCAGCAGCTTGCCCTCGTCATTTGCGATGAGCGCCACCGGGTCATCGAAGGGGTAAACTGCCTGAATGGTGCCGCCTACGAGCTCCTGCATGGCAGAAAGAGTGTGGTCGATCTCCTGCACTTCAGGCATTTCCATGGGGCGCACCACAAGGACTTTCATTTTTTCTGTGCTGATATGGGTTCCTCCTTCCCAAAAGAAAAGCGGCAGCAGCAGTTTGCACTGCCGTTGCCGCAAATGGTGATTCTTATTCTTTTTTGGATGCCAGCGTCCGGGTCTTCAGCAGGGCATTTTCCAACGCCCGATGATCTTCATGCTCCTGCCACCATTGGGGGCGCAGGAATCCCAGTGCTGCAGCCGCCCATTCATAATCGGCCCGTTCCAGTGCGCCGCCCAGCAGCCCCTGCCGGAATTTCCGGTGCCGTTCCCGCACGGCCGGGTCCACGCTGTCCCGTTCCAGATACAGTTCCAGAAAGCCGCCGATAATAGCGGCTTCCTCCATCGTGTAAAACATATCCGCACCCCTTTCACAAACAGGGGATATTGTAACACACGCGGCGGAAATTGCAAACAGACTATTTCTTTCTGCTGCGGCAGAGCCATTACCGTTCCGGCTCTTTGCGTCGTTCCGATTTCTTATTCCTCGGCTTATCCAGCTTTCCGGAGAACACCTCGTCAACGGTCCTGTCCCACGCAGCCTGTAATGACTCCACCGGCAGGCCGTTGGCTTCAAAGCCTCGCTGGATCACGCGGTAATAATACGGGGACGGCAGTGCAGGCTGGCGGCAATAAGGCTCTGCCATGATATAAACCATGACTGGGATCTCTGCACCGGCCGCGTCTTTAACAGTCACGGTTTCTTTCGTGTAGTGGCGGGGATACCCCTCATACCGATCCAGAGACTGTTCACAGTTTGGCGTGATCTTCCACACCAGTCCGTGGACAGTACTGCCTTTTTTCGGCGCAACGGTAGCGAAGCCGCTGCCGCGGAACCGCAGTTCGTAGTTTTCCAGCCTGACCGGCCCCACGATCTCGGCGTCCGGACAGCGCTGCGCCATCTGCTCCAGATCAAGGTTGCTGCCGTAGGCAAAATACAGGTTTTCCTCCACGTCACACCTCCAGCATCGTTAGAGCGCCAAAGCGTTCCAGATGACGGAGCAGGGCTGCCGCCTGTGTCTCCGCATCGCCATCCGGCAGCGGACAGTCCATTCCCGTGGTGCGGATGACATTATTCTGTACGAACCAGATGTAGGTCTCCACATCCGGGAACTCTGTGGGATCAAAGCTGAGATCCCGAAGCTGTTCCATGATCCCGGCTGCGGTCCCTTCGTACACGGTATCTTCAATTTGAATCTTCAAATGCTTCACCTCTCCATTTCTCTGGATTTTTTCTTCTTTTGATTGACTGTATAGCTGTCCTTATCGAAACGCCATGCACGGTCACCGTCCAGATTTGCCAACAGGTGGTCACGGGTATGCTTGAATTCCTCGCCGTTGAGTCCCAGCCGCACCAACCAGACCCGGAAGGTGAACAGTTCATTGTCACTGTGGGTCTTGCGCATGACCGTGCTGCGCTGGGCGATAGCCTGGGCGGAGATAGCAAGGCACAGATTCACATAGGCGGCGACTTTTCCCGCGTGGAGCGTGGAATTGAAACAGCGCCATTCCACCGTCCCCCGGTAAAAGACCGAATGCAGATTCAGTGCGTAATAGCGGGTCCAGTTATAATGGTCTGCGCTGCCGTTATCTCCCTCGTACCAGATATTCTCCAGCTGCGTCAAATCTCTGGTTTCATCCGATGAGAGCCTGCGTGCCTGCTTCAGCATGGGTTCCCGCACCTTCTGACACCAGCGGGACGCCCGGCTTTCATTGACCTGCAGCGCTTTGAACAGGATATCCTCCTTGGAGTACATGATGCCGATGAGGTTTTTCAGACTCTGCCGGTTATGATTGGCTGCGTCCACATGGACATGAATGCCGCAGGAGCTGTTGGCCTTGGCTCCTGCGTGGCGTACCTGCCGGACACACTCCTGCAGCTTGGGCAGTTCCGCATAGGTGAGCTTTGGCGTTACCATCTCCACGCGGTATCTGTAGTCACCCGTTGCACGATAGCCGCTGCCGATCTTCTGCTCCCCGTGGATGCTGGAGTCACTCATGACTGTCCACTCTTTGCCGTCCCGATCCGTCACACACCATTTATCGTAAGCGCCGCCCACATAGCGGGCGTCCGTTGCAAAATACGCGGCCAGCGCTGTTGCCGCCTGTTCACGGGTGATGCCGGTCATTTCAACTTCCACGCCGAAGCACTGGTCCTTCAGCCCGATCATGCGGCAGCACCGGCTTTCAGTTCCGCATCCACCTCCCGGATACGGCGCCCGATGGCTTCAATGACATTGGCGGTGACGCTGTTGCCTGCCTGCTTATACGCCTGTGCATCAGACTGGATGGCGAGGATGCGGTCGATCTGCCACTCATCGAAGCCCTGCAGCCGCAGACACTCCCGCGGCATCAGACGCCGGATGCGTCCGCCCCGTTCCACGATGCCCTGGATGCAGCTCGTCTCCAATGTATGGGCGATATCCTGTCCCACACGACCACGGCGGGTATTGCTCCCGGAAAAGCCGAGATCGACGCTGTCACCGGGATTCGCCTCTTTATAGCCTTTTTTCGTGGCTTCCTTGATGAGCAGAACGCCGGAACGTTCTGCTCTATGATTGGACAGCGTTGTCTGACCATAACGGGCAGTGAGGCAGCGGGCGGCCTCCGTTTGTCTCGCCTCCCCGGCACATAGATCCACAAAGGGTCTGTCCTGCGGAATGATATACAATCCTGTTTTGCCGCCCACACCTCCAGCGCCGGCAGTCTGCGTGCAGGCTATTCCGTCTGCGTCGTAGACACGGGAGCCTTGCGAGCCTCCGAGGACTTGTATAAGAGCTTTTCCACCTGTGCCGAAGACAGGAAATATTTTTCCGGCGCATCGGGGATCAAGATAGCAGATAAGGAACAGCCGCCTTCTGGATTGCGGGACTCCAAAATGTTTGCTGTTAAGCACCATCCATTCCACGCGGTACCCCAGGTCATTAAGCGTGGCGAGGATGACAGAAAACGTCCGGCCTTTGTCATGCGACAGCAGTCCCGGAACGTTTTCGAGCAGAAGATACGAAGGTCGTTTGGATTGAGCCAATCGGGCAATTTCAAAGAAGAGAGTGCCGCGGGTGTCGTCAAAGCCCTTTCTTCTGCCAGCGATTGAAAATGTCTGACAAGGGAATCCTCCGCACAGAAGGTCAAAGTCCGGCAGGTCTGCGGGATCGAGTTTGGTTGCATCGTGATAGTATCGTTCCTCCTTTCCCGGTTCGTAGATCGCTTGGTAGCTGGCATTGGCGTATTTGTCGATCTCGCAGTGTCCTACACACCAGAAACCGCCCGCGCGGGTCAATCCCGTGCGGAAGCCGCCGATGCCGGCGAACATATCAAAATATCGGATCAGGTCATCTCATCTCCTTCCTGCAGGGCAAGCAAAAAGCCGAGGACGCTTTCATCTACATCCCCGGCTCTGCCGCTATCCTGCGCTTCTTCTTTGGTGAGCTGCACTCCCCGCAGTTCCTGCCGAATGGTCTGGCGAACGGCGTCCAGCAGTTCCTGCTGCCCTTTATACTCACAGACCATGCGGCAGACCGCAGCGGTGCGCTGTCCTGCGGGGATCTCCGTCAGCTTCTTCCACGCCCTGCGCTGTATGGGTGAGGACATGGAAAAGGACAGATTGATCCGCTTTTTGTTACTGCTCATCGTTCTTTGTGAGCCGCTCTGCCAGCCGCTCATAGCCTTTGGCGTTGAGGGACACATCGTCAAGGATGACTGGGCGGCAAAGGCCGTCTGCGGCGGATACATTCCGCTTCAGCATCGCCGCGCCGCCGCCCAGAAAAACAGCAGGCATGGCGCGGGTATCCAGTCCGCTCTCCGTAATGGCGGAGAGCAGGCGATGGACATAGGCGTCTGCCTGCCGGTCAATAATTTTTCTGGCATCCTCGTTGATATGGACAGCATCGCCGCGCAGCACGCTTTCCATCTGTGCCGCCGTCATAGACAGGCCCAGTGCGCGGCGGATCTGCTCACCGATCTCATCCAGACAGCGGATCATACCGAGTTCCAGACTGCGGCAGGTCGATGCATTGGGAATACGGTTGTCCAGGCGCATCAGATCCACGGTCCATCCACCGATATCCGCCACGATCACAGAAGGCTCATCCAGCAGGATGCTCTGGGTCAAGACTGCGGCATAGCCTTGCGGGAACAGGGACACCTTGCGGATAGCGATGGAATAGTCCTGCCCTTCATAGCGGAAATTCACCGTTCTCCCATCCCGGAGCAGATAGTCCCGGAATGCATTTTTCTCCCGTCCAAAGCTGGTGAGGGGCAGTCCAGCCGCCAGATGGATCTCTGCTGCAGGCTCCGCATGACGGAAGGAGAGCTCCTTTGCGATGGCTGCCAGCGTAAGGAGGTAGTAGTCCTCTGTCTGCGTTTTGTTCTTCTGAAGCGCCTGACGCCCGCTGCCCACCACATAGAATTTTCCGCCGTATTCCAGCACGTCCTTCAGCGTATATGGCTCATGCTCATACGCCACCAGACCGGAGGGGAACGAGAAATGGGCCGTTTTCATAGCGGCATAGCCGTGGTCAACACCAACAATCATGGACTCGCTCATCTTGCCTCACCTCCACGGCTGCGTTTCTTCTTATTTGATGTCTGGCGCCGGTCATAGTCCTTTCCAGCATGGATCAGATCCCGGATCTCCTTCAGCTGCGGATTCCAGCGTGTTTGACCGTCCCACTCCGGATGCTTCGCACAGAGCCGGGGCAGATATTTTTTCAGATCCGCGCCCTCTCTGGGAAACTCGATGCCGCCCTTATAAACGATATCTTGTTCCAGCTTCATCAAAAGAGCTTCATATGCGCTCCAATCTGTCTGATCATAGGCGCTTTTGCCGGTGAGCTGCTCATAGGCGTGATCTCCTACATAACTGAGCGTCTCAAAGCAGCAGTCCCCGTAGGGGATGACCTCCGCAAGAGAGTCCGGGTCTGCCAGCGCGGACAGATAGACGTCCCTTCCCTGGGCAATGAGCCAGGCGCGAAAGTCGATAAAGCCGTCATCGCTGCAGCCATATTCCTTCATGACCCCGGCGGCGTCCCACAGTCCAAACTTGTCCGCGAGATCTTCATAGGCGTGGATGATGTCGTGGAAATTCTGTGCCTGCGTGGGGCCCATAGAAACCAGCCGGTCTTTCAGATAGGCCAGCATGGCATCCATGTCCTGCCCGCAGGCGTTTTTTGCCTCATGGATCAGGTCCCAGAAGGATTCTTTGTTGATCTCTGAGATCGGTTCCTTCACATTCTTCATCTCCTTCCCAATGCGTTTTTTGATGTGCGCTGCCGCACCCGCGCAGATCTTTTGATAAAATGCGCGATACTCCGGTGTGGTTTTGTCCACTTCACCGAGAATCGCCCGCTCATAGGGTGTGCCGGGGACGATCTCCCAGGTAACGGTCCCAAAGTATACCGCTTCCAGATACCGCAGCAGCGTGTGTCCGTCTGCCAGCTCAAACATTCCCCGGTTATCCTCATAGGGAAATTCTTCATAGACCTTGAGCCCGGTGATTTCTTCCGCGGCGGCATACAGCGAGAATCCGTCTGCGTCCAGCGTCGGCGCAAGCTGCGCGTACTGTTCCTCCGGGGACAGCATTTTGTCATGCTGCTCCATCTGACCGCTCCTTTCTTACCCAGCCCATAAAACGCTCTAAAAAGTGAACGCGACCATGCACCTTCCCGGCAGACACATCCAGCCCATTCATCTGCGCCTGAATGCGGCGCTGGATGGCTTTCAACTTCTGCGGGTCATTGCAGCAGTCTACGATGACATACTCGCCGCCGCTGGTGGAGAGGATTTCCCGCTTGCCGTTCTCGTCCCGGATGCCGGACAGGAGACGCTGTCCCAGCCGTTTCCGGTAGGCGTCCTGGAGCGCATCCATATCTCCGCAGACATCATGCTTTTTCAAGATCTCCGCGATCTCACAGGAAGTGATCTTCGTCTCGGCGGACAGCTTTTGCAAAATCTCCACCTGCGCGTCAGGCGGGATTCCCGTCCGGCTGGGCATCGTTTTCTTCGCTTTCTGCATCGGCACACCTCCAATCCGCGGGCAGGATCTTCTGCTCGATGATATCCGCAATCGTCCGAAACACCTCCGCCAGCTCGCGGGATTCCTTCACGGTATCCCGCATTTCCTCCGGGGTCATCCGCGTCCCGTCCGTCCAGCAGCGGACATTTTCCTCGGACGGTGTCAGCAGGACGGCTTTTTCATACGCTTTGCAGAAAAGTGCCGCGATCTTTCCTTTTCGGTCGATCTCGGCATCCTGCTTTTTCAGTTCTTTTTTCGCTTTTTCGTATTCCAGCGCTTCGGCGGCCGCCTGCTCCCGCTCCTCTTCCGGAAGGTCCTGAAGTTGCCGGGTCAGGTCATAACCCTTGTTGATGGACAGTTCCTTCTTATCCAGAGCCTCCTTGATAACCTCCGGGGCGTTCTCATCGATCTGCATGACCTTGCCCATGGTGCGCTCACCCAGGCCGACTGCTTCTGCCAGCTCCTTGCGGGTGTCCACAGTATCGGAACTTTCCGGCAATGTTGCCGAAAGGTCTGTGCGTGTCCCTTGGTTTGCCCTGGCTTTTGCCTCAATCTCCGGCTTCAGCTTCAGCGCGATCTTGCCCAGCTCCCACTTTTCCAGATTTCTGCGATTTTTCTGCGTGTCCAGCGCCCACTGCTTGGCTTCCAGAAGATCCTCAAAGGAAAATACCGCCATCGTATAGGGCAGGCCATGCTTTTCACACAGCGACTGACGGTTATGCCCGTCCACGATCACCATGTCCTCATTGACGATGATGGGGGAGTAACAGCCGTTTCGCAGCAGATCCTCTTCCAGAGCGGCAGACTGCTCCGCGCTCAAAGGCGGGAGCAGTTCGGCCATCTCCGGCAGGATCACAGGACTGCGCTCTGCGCTGGTGTATGTGATCCCGGTATTTTTCATCAGGCGGCATCCTCACAAACAGACGCAGCATCCACAGCCTGCGCCACGTCCTCCGCCTTGCGGGGAGACAGGAATTCCACATCGCTGGCTTTGATGAGGAAACCGGGCTGGCGCTGGGGATCATCCGCGAAGGTGATGGTCTCGAAATCGCCGGTGGCTGCCAGCTTACAGCCCTTCCACGCAAACGCCGCACAGCGCTCCGCCAGAGGACCGCGCACCTTGATGGAGATAAAATCGGTGAGCTTGTTGCCGTCCTTATCCTTATAGCGGCGGTCCGAAGCGATGCGCAGGATGGCGTAGGGTTTGCCGGTATTCTCGTTCATCTTCAGTTCCACATCGTGGGTCAGATTGCCAATGGCAGTGATTTTCAGCATATTCAGTGCTCCTTTATTTGAGTGATTTTTTAGATTTGGATAAAAGTGCGGGTGGCCTGCTCTCAGACCACCCGCAGGGGATACGATTTACTTGCTCCAGCTTTCGCTGTCACCAAGAATGGCGGTATGGGCGTTGGCAGCCTCCATGACTGCGTAGTACGCCCAATGCTTGCGGCTGACATCCGGGAAGGTATTCAGCTTGCGGAGATTGTCCGCGATGTAGTCCTCATCCGCTTCGCGGCCCAGCAGTCGGTTGACGATGGTGACGACCTCAGCGCGGTTGATCTCGCGCTCTGCGTGGAACGAGCCGTCCCCGTAGCCGTTGATCCAGCCGTGGAGCGCGGCGTACTTGATGTATTCTGCCGCCCAATAGCCGGAAGAAACATCGTTGAAGCCGCTGAACTGCTCCATGATCTCCGCATCACCGCTGCCGTAAACATCAAAGAAACGGACAGCCATCGTGGTAAACTCAGCACGGGTAATGGCATCGTTGGGGGCAAAGATGGTCTTGCTCTTACCGTAGGTAATGCCGTTGTTGCTCAGATACTTCACATAGCCGCTATACCAGGCGTGGGCAGGAATGTCCGCAAATTTGGTATTTGCCGCCGTGGAAATGGTGTCACCGTTCTTCTCAGCCAGCAGGCGGGCGAAGATCGCGGCAGCTTCACTGCGGGTCATGCTGCGGCTGGGGCCAAAGGTGCCGTCCGTGTAGCCGACGATGTAAACGCCGTGGCGCTCGGTCTGCTCCACTTCGGGGACGGTCAGCTCACCGTTTTTGTCGGTCTTGCCTGCGGCAGACTGACCCAGATCACCCTTGACCGCAACATTTTTGCCCTGCTGGGGAGCCTTCTTGTGGTCGGTCACGATGACCGTCACCTGATGCTTGGCGTCCAGATCTGTGCCGTCCGGCAGCTTCACCGTGATATTGCCGGTCTTGCCGATGGCGACCTCCGCGTTGGGGATGGGGCGTCCGGTATCGGTGTGCTCCACCTTGATGGTCA
>ERZ825137.6265-NODE-6265-length-10480-cov-3.761151_pt1 | contig 10480 bp, 8 predicted proteins | sample MGYA00519873_ERZ825137 | MGnify/ENA primary metagenome ERZ825137 (study PRJEB31778, sample SAMEA3449190) | human gut metagenome | biome: human gut; feature: human-associated habitat; material: faeces | place: United Kingdom | collected 2010/2012 ... | reverse complement strand
ATCTGGATCGCAAATATGTACAGGCTTTTGATTGAAGCCAGCGCGCGGGAGATCGAAACGACGAGGTTCGCGAATTTGACGAGTTCGATGAGAATCTGCGACATATAATCGTAAAGCGCGATCGTCATACCCTGCGAAAGAACTCCGTCGTTGACCTTAATCGCGCCGCTCCACAAAAGGGCGACTATGGCGAAATTGACTATCGTGAACGTAAGCGGATTTAAAAGAGCCGAAATTTTACCTGCGGCGTTCTGAAATTTTTCGAGTTTCGCGTTCTTTGCTTCGTAAGTTTTCACTTCGTCGTTTTCCGCGCCGAACGCTCTGATAACTCTCACGCCCGTGAGATTTTCTCTCGCGGACAAAGCCACGTCGTCCAGAAGTTTCTGCGCTTTGACGTATTTCGGCATCGTTATCTTCATAATCGCGACGACGGCTATCGACAAAACGAGAATGGTTGCGAGAAAGACGAGCGACACTTCCGCGTCGATTAAGAACGCGCAGACAAACGCGCCGAAAACGACGAACGGCGAACGCAAAAGAAGCCTTAACGCAATGTTAAGACCGCTCTGCATCTGGTTTATATCGCTCGTCATCCGCGTGAGCATCGAAGAAACGCCCATCCTGTCCGTTTCGGAAAGGGGCGCGGAAAGCAATTTTTTGTATAATCCCGATCTTACTTCCGACGAAAAACCCGTGGCGGCTTTTGCCGAGAAATACTGCCCGAAAATCGAAAATCCGAACCCGACGAGCGCAAGCGCGACCATTATGAGCGCGTCTTTGATTATAACACCCGTATCCCCGCCGTTCACGCCGCGATTGATTATATCCGCGACGAAAAGCGGAACGATAAGTTCCAGAAGCGCTTCCACGAGTTTGCACAGCGGCGCGAAAAAGCACTCTTTTTTATACTTTTTAACGTTTGAAAAAACTTTGTTCATATTCTGTTTTAATGTCGGTCAACGTTTTAATGCAAGTAAAAATAATACGAGTCGGAAACTCGGCGCGCATAAAATTATTTGCCGGACGCGGCTTTTATCGCGCGTCTTGCGATATCTCTCGCCTTATCTCCGCCGCCGAGAAGAAGTTCGCCGTTGAGTTCGTAAAACTTCGGGCAACCGAACTTGGCGATGAACCCCACGAAATTTTCGCTCGTGAGCATCGAAGTGACGGACGAAGTGAGTTCCTGACCTTTGCCGAGCGATTTTTCGGCAAAACAAAGAACGTTTTCTATCTTTTTAACGTGGCTTTGCCCGTATTCTTCGCAGTCCGCGGCATATTTCGCGGCAAAGTCGCGCGGGTTCACGGACGAAAGCCCTTCTATAACCGCTCTGTATTCCGATTTCTGATATCTGCTGAGCGCGCCCGATTTATATTTGCTCAAAAGTTCCTTAACGCAAACGTTGACGTTTTCCGCTTCCGCGGCTTTGAGCGCGGCGTCCGCCGCTTCCTCCTTAGCCATTGCTTTGTCGGCTATCTTAACCGCCTTCGCGCGCATAATCTCCGAAAGCGCGAATTTCTCCTCGAAATTGCTTCCCGAAAGGTCGATATCCTTAAGACTGCCGTTTTCCACCTCGTCGCCCGAAACGATCGCGCCGAATTTACGGAAAATCGCGTAGTACCCGGCAAACTCGCTCGCTATCGCCGGACTTTGAATATATCCCCCGATAAGCGACATATTGACGGGTATATCGAGTTTTTCATACTCGTAAATCGCGTAAGAAAGGTCCTCCCAACTTCTCGGGGTTACGAGTTCAAGCCCCTCCGGCTTTTTCTCCGCCGTGAAGAGGCAGTTGCTGTTGAGCGATAAAAATCCGACGATCGCGCTATGCACGCCGGAATTGAGCGCGTAGGTTTTGAACGCTTCGTAATCCGGCTCCACGTCGAGTTTTCTCACCCTGTCGAGCGTGACCATATCGAGTTCGTTGACCGATTTGTTGAATTCTTCGGGGTTGCCCGCGGCGGTTAAAATCCAGCCGTCGGGAATTTTATGCGTCCCGAATTTTTTATGTTGCAGAAGTTCGAGCATCGCGGGCGCGAGAGTCTCCGAAACGCAGTTGATTTCGTCTATAAACAAAATGCCCTCTTTTTTGCCCTGCGCTTCGATCGCCTCGTAAACCTCGGCGACTATTTCGCTCATCGTATATTCCGTCACGGAATATTCCTTACCGCCGAAAGTCCTCTTCGATATAAACGGCAAACCTATCGCCGACTGACGCGTATGATGCGTTATCGTGTAACCTAAAAAACCTACGTCCAGTTCGGCGGCGATTTTACTCATTATCGCCGTTTTACCTATTCCCGGCGCGCCTATAACGAGCGTGGGGCGTTGCCTTTCCACGGGGATTTCGTAGTTGCCGTTCGCGTCCTTGGCGAGATAAATCGTGATTGCGTTTTTAATTTCGTTTTTTGCTTCGAGAATGTTCATAAATTTCTCCTTTCGGCGTTAAAATCGTTTGAGTTTCGCTTTTATGCAGGCGGCTTTTTTGCTCGCGCAAAACATATAAACCGCCGCTTTTATGAAAGATCGTCCTTATCGAGAACGATTTTGTATGAAAAGTACGGGGTTCTGATCTCGTCGGCGTTTTCGCCGTAAAGCAGAAAACACACTTTGAAATCGGGGTTCTCCGTGGGGAACGTACCGTATCCGTCGGTGAAATATAACAGAGCGCGGATTTTCGCTCCGCGTTTTTTATCGAGTTCGAGCCGCTCGAAAACAGGTCGGAAATCCGTTCCGCCGCCGCCCTCGAGTTTAAAATTCTTCATTTTGTTTTTGAAATCTTCGTCGCCGTCGATAATTTCGTCGGAGCGAATATCGCTGTCGCACTGAATTATCCTGAGTTTCAGATTGTCGCGTTCGGAAATCTGCGAACAAATGGAATAAACCTCTCTTAAAAACACCTTGACCGGTTCGCCCGCGGTACTGCCCGACACGTCGATGGCGACGACTATCTGCGAATAATCTTTCGCGTCGCTCGTCTCTAAGTTTTCGATGAGAGGCACGTTTTTATAAAGGCTCAGCCCGTAACAATAAAATATATAATCGAAATCGTCGTCGGGCGTTCGTTTTTCGCTCGTTTTGATGAATCGTTCCAAAAGTTTGCGGTAATCTCTCTTCCCGCCCGTTACGTTTTCGAGCCTCCTTTGGAGTTCCCGCTGGTCTTTTCCGAGCCTCGGAATAATTTTCTTCGCGATCTCTATCCACTGTTTTTCCGCGTTTTTATCTTCTTCGCCCTCGTCGCGATTATCCTGACCGGACGCCCCGCCGTCGTTTTCTCTCTGTTCGCCCCGCCGCCACATAAAATGGCTGCAAACCCTGATCGCATTGCCGATTTCTTCGAGTTTTTCCTTATCAACCCCGGCGAGATAAGCCGAGCAAAAACTTTCCGTTATGCCGCCGAATTGCTCGATAATCGACTTATAGAGGTGTTTTCTGTATTCAATATGTTTTCTGTCGCCGAACGGAGCGCCGAGGTCGTCCACGTAATAGGCAACCGTTAAATCGCACGCGACGTCATAAATATCCGCATCTTTGCCGACGGCTCTGAACGGGTGAAGAAACAAGCAATGGAGAATCGTGTGGCACAGCCCCAGCACCGCGAGTTCGGACCCCTTCGACGCAGTTTGAAACAACAACTGCTTTTCGCCGAAATAAATCCCGTTGCCGTCCGTATAGCAAAACGGTTTTTCTTCGGTGACGGCCGGATTCGCTTTCCCCACCGCATAGGCAAGATAGGAAAATGCCGAACCGAACGCCGAAACGGCGAGTTTTAAAACTTCGTTTGCGCTTTCCGTCAGTCCGCTCATCTTTTCGCCTCTTTAACCGCGGGGATTTTTTTCATTTCCTCGTCCATTTTATCGTAAACGCCGATTCCCGAGCGCACCGCTTCCACGCACAAACCGACGTCTTTTTGCAAATCATTGCTTAACGCAAAATAGTTGCGGTAATCCTTGCGGCACAGAACTTTCAGGTCGTCATAGGAAAAATTCGCGTCCTTGAACCACTGAACGAAAGGTTTGTCCGCGTTTTTCACCACGTAACTTTTTACGCACGCCGAAACGATTTCCGGATCGCGGAAAAGCGGCGAATCCTCGATATGTTTCAGAATCTCGCCGTTTACGCCGGCGCAGAGCGCGATAACTTCTCTGTCGTTTTTATATTCGGCGACGGAATCGAAAAGCGTCTGCACGGCTTTTGGCGAATTGCGTTTCAATCCGCGGATTATTTTTTCTCTTTCTTCTCTCTCTCCAACGCTTCTCGCGTTCATAAAGGACATGAGATAAGGCAGAACGCGCATTTTTCTGTGCTGAACGGCGTAAGGGAGAATTTCCTTAACCGTCTGCGGCAAAACAGAGAATTTTTCGCACAAAAGTTCCGCGCATTTTCTGTCGTCCTTTTCCACCACGCGCATGAGCAGTTCCTTTTTGCGGATAACGTTGCCCTCGCACGCTCTCAAAACGGCGTACAATTTATCATAGTCTATTGTAAGAAGGTCGAGTTTTTGCGCGGTGAGCCTTATGGTCATGTTTTTTTCGGTAATTTTCTCGAAAAGCCCGAGCGGCATATCGTTGGAAAGCGTGTTCGCGCCGATCACGCCCCTATCCGCCCGCACGGAACGCTCGAAAACTTTATCGCTCGCGAACGCGTCGTCCGCAAAATAAGCGCACACCGTTCTGTCCTGAGCAAGCGCGGCAAGACAAACGTTCTCGTCCGCCCTTACGCTTTCCGAAAAGAAACGGATATTTTTCGCGTTTTTCGTTACCGCTATGCGGGCGATTTCCTTATCGGAAAAATATTTTTCGGGCAACGATTCGATTGCCGAGCCGCCGCTTCTCGCAACCACCTCCGCGATTTCTCTCGAATCAGCCGCTTCGCCCGTTAAAAACGAAATGCAAAGGGGATAATCGGTTGCGGCGATGAGCGCGATTTTCGGATTCGAGCGGATACTTTCTGGAGCGAAGCGAATGAGCCGCCCGTCGCTTTTAAAGCAAATCGAGGCAATCTCCTCGTCGGCTTTAAGCGTTTCGGAAGCGTATTCGTACAATTCGGGTCTCTTTTCGACAAGCGAAAGAGTGAGTTCTTTGTCGCTCTGAAGTTTCGCGTCCGTTTTGTAATCCTCGGAAAGGGCGTTGAGAAGCCTAACCGACATTTCTTTATTTATGTTTTTCAAGTTTTCGCCCTCCGTTCGTTTCATATTCCGCCGGCATTTCGGCGTATTATCGTCTTAAAATCTCGCCCCTGCGACCGACGTTTTTACCTATTAAGTTATTATATCACACATACCCCGTTTTGTAAATACTAAAGGGCAATTTTTTAACGATTTTTTTGTGAAAAGAAAAGGCCCGGCATTTTTGCCGGACCAAATCGTTGTTTTATGGATAATTACTTATTGAAAACGTCTTTGAAAGTCTTGCTGAACTTAACCGCGGGAGCCTTGCACGCTTTGATCTGAACCTTTTCGCCGGTAAGGGGGTTTCTTGCCGCTTTGTCCTTGATTTCGAAAGTAGCGAAGCCCGAAATGTGAATATACTCCCCGTTCTTGAGAGAATCGGTGAGCGTTTCCACCAACGCGCTGAAATTCGCGTCTGCCTCTTTGATCGTTACGCCGAGTTTGTCTGCATAAGCCCTGATAAATTCACTTTTGTTCATAATTTCCTCCGATATTACTTGATTTGCGACCCCGGAAACAACTTCTCGTCAATTCCCCGTGCGCTTAGGCTCATTATAACATATTTGCAAAAAAAATCAATCGTTTTTTTCAGTTTTTTTCGGCGTTTTTTAAATTTTAGACAAGTTTTCACAAAAAAAGGCGTTTTCTCACGGAAAATTCGTCCGCCGCGGCGTATTCGAACCTCTCCCGGTTAGCCGAGAGAGATTGCGTTTTTGCTCGTCGGGTTTTCGGCTATGGTTGATACGCTTGACAAAATGGGGATTAAATGTTATAGTTGTTTCAGATATTTTATCGGGTGACTTCTATGCAGGACGAACAATTAGTTTCCAACTTAAGAAATAAAGGCAGATTTTCACGGCTTTCGGCCCTGAAAAAACTTGCGGCAAGCGAAGATTTCAAACCGGAACAAAACCGGAAAGCCAACTTCAATTTTCATTGCCGCACAGAATATTCCTGCTTCGGTTCAACGCCGTCGCTCGAAGCCTACAGGCTGATGAAAAACGGATTTCCCGCCGTCGCGATAGTCGATTACGCTTCTCTTTCCGGCGCGAAAGAACTGATGAAAGCCGAAAAAATCCTCGGCGGTTTGTATTATATCGGCGCGGAAACGGACGTCGAGGACGAAAAAGGCGCGCCCGTCAGAATGATTTCGATGGGTATTCCCCACAAAAACGTGAAGGCGTTCAACTTTGACCTATTCTTTTACAGAAAAATTCAGAACGATTTTACCGACCAACTTCTCGGCAAACTTAATTCCCGCCTGAAAAAATACGGAATTACGGTTTCCACTCCCCCGCGGTCGTTTTTCAAAACCACCTCCACGGAGGACGTTTTCGTCTGCCTTGCGGACGCAATCATCGAAAAGTTCAGAACGGCGGATAAAATAACCGCGTTTATAACGCAGGATCTCGGGATTTCGCTCTCCGAATACGACGAAAAACGCCTCGAGGACACAGCCAACGTTTATTACGAAATCGACCTCGCCGCCACGCTTTTCTTTAATTACAAAATGAAACTCCCGCCGAGAAAACTGAAAAAAGTTTCGGAATTCGTTGCCGCGAGCAACGGTTTCGGGGCAATTTCCGCGCTCGTTATGGAGGGCGACGAAGACGAAGCGATCGACTTCGCCGTTAAAAACGGAATCCGGAGCGTGGTTTTCAATATCGACAAACAACCCGACGATTTCGACGCGAGGACTTTTTACGACAAGTGCATCGCGGCGAATATTCTGCCGATTGCGAGAATGGTTTGCGATTACCCCAAAAAGAAACTCGTCCGCGAGTTCGGCGACGAAGAAACAGCGAGCCTTTACAGAGAAACGACTTTTGCCGTAATCGGGCATGAAATATCCTCTTCTCTCGACCCGTGCGACGGAATGTTCTCGGGAATAACGCTCGAACACACCCCTTCGCTTAAAGAACGCATAAGGCTTTTTTCGAGAATAGGGCTTAAAGGCAGCGACCTGAAAACGCTCTGAAATCAATTTAAAAAATTTTATAACGCCGGGCGGGGCGAGCATTTTGCAAAAATGCTCGCCCCGCCTTTTTTGTATATTATTTTGTTCTTCGGTCAATAATACCGGCTATGAAAAAAAATCTCTTTTACCTTATCGCCGTTTGTCTTGCGGCTTGTTCGCTCAAAACAAGCGGCGGAACGATATTGAAAGGCGGAAATAATTACGAAATATTTTACGAAGCGGAAAACGGCGCAATGACGACCGAAAAACCGTCTTTCGAATTTTTGAATTTCGGGGCGACGCTGAAAAAAAAGAAAGGCGAAAGTTGCTTTATGGCGGCAGACGATCTTGATGCTCTTTTAAAAAAACTCAGAGCGAAAGAGATTTTTAAAGAATCGGGCGAATGTTTCGATAACGTTTATTACTTCTCCCCGCTCGTTTCCGATTACGTCGTCGTGAACGGACAAAAGGTAAATATTCACGTCGCTTTCGGCGCGGCGGACGGACAAGCGAAAATCGCTACGCCGATAAACTTCGGCGGATACTGACAAACCGACGCGGGCAGACGCCGCAACTAACCCCGCAAAAATCCGCTTAAAATTTTTCTCGCGGACGTATAAAAGGCGAAAACGCCGTCAATAATCTTCAGCGTCGGGCAAAGAAACAACTACCCGATCTCGACAATCAATAAAAAAATCGGAGGATACATCATTATGTCGGAAAAGAAAAACAACAAATCGTTACTCGGTTTCATCAAGAAAAACCTTTACTATCTCGTGATAGGCGTTTCGCTGGCGATCATCGCCACTGTTATCGCGGTGGTTCTCGTCACCAACAAAAAACCGAACGTTGCGGGCAAACCCGAATCGGAAACGCCTTATGAAAGCGAACAATCTTCAACCACAGGAGGAGGAAAAGAATCGGAAAAAAATCCCGATAAGCCGAACGAATCGGAAAGCGGCTCTGCGAAAGACCCCGAAAAAGAATCGGAAACGTCCGCTTCGACCAAAATCGTTTTCGATCTGCCGGTCGCTTCGTCCACGATAATCAAGAGTTACACGTCCTCGACGGTGGTATTCAACAAAACGCTCGGGATTTACACAGGACATATGGGCATCGACTTCGCCGCGGACGCGGGAACGGACGTGGTCGCAGTTTACGACGGAACAATAGAAAGCGTCACCACGTCCTACCTTCAGGGAACGACCGTGACGATTGACCACGGCAACGGCCTGAAGTCCGTTTACAACTCAATCGAAGCCGCCGAAAATCTCACGGAAGGCAAAGCCGTTAAAAAAGGCGACGTGATAGGCGCGGTTTCGGACAACAACAGGCAGGAATATAAGGACGGAGCGCATCTCCACTTCGAGGTTATCGAAAACGGCGAGAAAATCGACCCGGAAACTTACTTGCTTTCATCCGAAAAATAATCCGTCGCATAAGAGTCTGACCAAAAACACACCTTTCATCCCTCAAAAGTCATATCCTGAAAAGATTTCCCGTACACTGTACGGGAGACTTTTTTATGCGCAGAATCATAACTCTTTTCCTTTGCGCCGCCGCGATTCTCTTTATCGCGCCGCTTTCCGCCTGCAGGGAAACAACCGCTCCGAACTCTTGTTTTCTCGACCTGTATTACGATTCCGACGCGGGCATCATAAGCGGAAAAGCCGTCTATAAGTTCGTTAACTCGTCAAACGAGATAATGAATAAAATAAAATTCAACCTTTACCCGAACGCTTACACCGAGAAAAACAAAGCCTTTTTCGAGAGTTATAAAGACGCGTATTATCAGTGCGAGAGTTTCGGCGGAATAAAAATTCTTTCCTGCTCTTCGGGAGAAAACTCGTCCGGAAACGCCCCGGAAAAAAATCTCGGTTTTACCGTTTCGGAAAATGAACTTACGCTCGACGTCCTTTGCGGAGATATTCTTCCCGGCAAAACGGCAGAAATTGCAATAGATTTTGAAACGACCTTGCCGAAAGCCCGCCTGCGGCTCGGAATAACCGAAAACGCGGTGAATCTCGGCGAATGTTACCCCGCGCTTTGCAAAATCGCCGAAAACGGATTCGTTCCGACGGAATATCATTCGTTCGGCGATTCCTGTTTTTCCGACGTGTTCGATTACCGCGCGGAGATCAACGTCCCGTCGGCTTTCACCGTCGCGTGTTCCGGCGCGCCCGAAAAAACCGTGATCGACGGCGACAGAACGAATTATTCTTTTTCGCTCGAAAACGGGCGTTATTTTGCGTTCGCGCTTTCGGACAAATTCAACGTTTCTGCGATAAAATCGGGAAATACGGATATTTATTATTATTCCGCGTCGGCCGAAAACAGAAAATCGGATGAAGTTAAAAAATATTTCGACTTTTATTCGTCGGAATTCGGCGAATATCCCTACAAAACTTTTTCCGTCGTCGAAACGGGACTTTTCTGCGGCGGGGCGGAATTTTCGGGACTTTGCTTCATCTCCGACAAAATCGACGACGAAAACAAACAGAGCGCGGCTCTGCACGAAACGGCGCATCAATGGTGGGGCGCGGTCGTGGGAAACGACCAGACCACGGAAGGCTATATCGACGAAGGGCTTTGCGAATATTCGGCTTATCTATATCTTCTTTTCTCGGGACAAACGGACGCCGCAAACGGTATGATTGATAAGGCAAAAGCCGCCTATAAGTCGTTCTTCGATATAAAATCGCTTTTTTCGGACAACGCAGACACGAGCATGAACAGACCGTTGAACACCTACGCGAACGAGGAAGAATACGTTGCGATAACCTACCGCAAAAGCCTCGTTATGTTCGCCGAACTCGAAAAAACCGTCGGCGTAAAAAAGAATACGTCGGCAATGAGAAAACTCTATAAGGACAATAAATTCAAAAATATCGGGTTGAACGAACTCACGAAAGCGTTCGGCAGAAAAGAATATTTCGAGTCGTTCGTGAGCGGAAAAGTGATTATTTAAACGGGAAAGTGATTATTTAAACGGAAAAGCGATTATTTAGTTGTTTGACAAAAATAACGGACGGTGGTATACTTTTTGCGGTTGCTCGGGCAGCCGCTTTTTTAAAAAGCAAAATGGAACTAAAGGGAGCGATGTTATGCCGTTTTTTGAATATAAATGCCGCAAATGCGGTAAAATCTTTGAAGAATACGTTAAAAAATTCGACGACGATGTCAAATGCCCCGATTGCGGCGAAATTGCCGGGAAAAATTACAGCGGAGCGGTTTATTCCTCCACCGGCGCAAAGAAAATCAACTGCACGGGCAACTGCAAGACCTGCGGCGGTTGCAAGTGACGCCGCTCGTTCGCGGTTAGCCGAGAGAGATTCGAACCATATAAGTTTTAACG
>ERZ825137.6264-NODE-6264-length-10481-cov-3.987243_pt1 | contig 10481 bp, 10 predicted proteins | sample MGYA00519873_ERZ825137 | MGnify/ENA primary metagenome ERZ825137 (study PRJEB31778, sample SAMEA3449190) | human gut metagenome | biome: human gut; feature: human-associated habitat; material: faeces | place: United Kingdom | collected 2010/2012 ... | reverse complement strand
TAGAGCGTCAGATTGTGGTTCTGAATGTCGTGGGTTCGAATCCCACTAGTCACCCAACGGAAAAGAGGAATTTCAGTAATGATTTTCCTCTTTTTTTGTTGAGTATCAATGACTTTTGATTGATCTTACGTTAAAGATGTCATAAGGAACTATTTTACAAGTAGCATTTTAAATCTACAAGTAGCACGAATTGTTTAAACACGATTATATGGCAACATTCAAATATACGATATTCAAAGACAGACTGCGCGAAGATAAAACATGGAATGTCGTTATCCGGTTTACTCATGAAAGGAAGGTGAGATACATATCAACCACAATGTATATATCCAAGAAAGATCTTACCGCCAGCTTCAAGATAAAAAATCAGCAAATTATTGACAAATGCGAAGAACTAATGAAGGCATACCGGAACAAAGTGAATGCACTCAACCTCGAACTGAATTCGATGGATATAGGTTCCATTGTTGATTACTTAAAGAGAGAAGAAGACAAGAATGGGATAGACTTTATTTCTTTCGCAAGAAATTGGTGCCGTTCACATACAGAAATCAAAGGGATTAAAAACTATCTGACAGCATTGAACTCGTTCTGTACTTTCTTCGGTAGGGAAAAAATCATGTGTAGTGAAATAACCGTCTAAAAGATGAAAGAATACGAGGAATACCTTTCCCACAAGAAGAGGTTATTAAAAGCAACTATATAAGACAGTTGAATTTGAAAGAACACCACAAGTGGAGCAATACAGAAAATCTGTAAGAATATTAGAGAGTATAAATATGAATTAAAAAACAAACTAAATATTTAAACATAATGAAAAAGATTTTATTTTTAATGGTAATGCTGCCTATGTTGCTGTTTACAGCATGTTCATCAGATGACGGAGAAGAAGGTATTAAAGCACAAAAACTACCCCCAATAAATAATATAAGTTTAAATTACCATCCATCAGAAGAAACAGTATCATTGCCGAGAGATGTAGAATCGGAAGGGTGTATTATTAATTTAAAAGATAATTCTTATTGGATAACCAAACTGAAATTAAGCGGAAAAACTATTTCATTCAATGTTTTAGAAAATAGCGACATAGAAACAGGACATAGGTTTGATACCATTGTTATTAGCTATAAAAATGAAAGAATAGGCACTATATGTGTTACCCAAGCAAGACAACCTATAAGTACAAAAAGACTTGTTTGGGCAATGTCTTCTGCAATGTACAGATATTTGCCGTTAAGCGTATTTGATATGTCAGGAATAGAAATGACTAAAGCTATATATAATCTCTCTAAGACTACAAACGGGAAGGATAACTACAAAAATTATCCTGCATTTGCATTTTGCATTGAAATGAATCATGACCCAGAAAATAATATGGAGTGGCATCTACCATCTTTATACGAAATGAAAGCGTACTCCAATGCCCAATCTTACAAAGGTACACCATTTTATCAACATAACTATTGGTGGAGTTCCACAGAAAACAAACTAAATGGTAACGCATTCTGTTTATATTCAGAAAGTACAGCTACAATAGGAGCAGTAAGCAAAGGTGGAGATTGGTGGGTTATGGCATTTAAAAATGGAAAAATGGAAAAATAATATCTAAGATTATGATTGACTTTTTAACCATCGTACCCTTCGTTTTCGGAGTATTGCAAATCATCATCTTCTTCAAAGTCTGGGGAATGACAAATGAATCAAAGAAATAAGAAACAAGTACCTCAAAGATGAAGAAGAAAAGAAGTAGAGCATGACCCAACGCCAAAAATCAGCGGAGTAAGGAAACCTATAATTTAATCATTTTGCAAATTGTTTTAGCAATGTTTTAGCAAACAGTTATAAATGATTTAATAACATATTTTAAATCAAATAATTAATTAGAATTTCACTTTAGATTGTCGTATTAATACCCTTCCTGATAGCATGAAGAAGCATCTTGTATTATTGGAAAATGATAATCAGAGATAAAAAGCCGGAAGACGGGCATTAATAGACATGCCCGCCTTCCTCCAATTCTTTTGTATCGATTTGTTTGTTGTCGATTGCCCGCCATGCATAAATAATGTAAGCTATGATAAATGGTACTAACATAGATACGTAGGCCATCGTTTTTAAAGTGAATTCGCTTGAGGAACTGTTTGCCAAAGTCAGGGAACTTTGTAAATCGGCCGTTGACGGATAATAAGCGGTATAGTTATAACCGGCGGTCAGTAAAAGAGCTACTATTGTAAAGACAGTGCCTGTCCCGGTGAACCAGATTCCTTTTATGTAGGTAATACTGAAAATGGTTTTCCCTATTCCCCATAAGACAAGTATTACTCCTAAGAGAAATAAAACCCCTACAATGGGCATATCTAAGAAATTATTCAAATATTTATAAGGTTCCATATAAATAATTTGTGTCTCCGGGTTTACGGCGAAACCTTTACTTAACAGTGTACGAATGACAAATGCTAGAAATAAGATAAGAAAGGCAATGGCGTTCATTCGTAAGCTTCTTCGACAACGCAGAATTAATGGCGCATTGTTGATACGGTTGATGTAATAAAGAATGCCCAATACCCTTGTTAGGAAAAATACAGCAACACCGAGTATAACATTCCAAATATTCAGCAGGGCATCCAATCCGTACGAACCATTTGCCCAACTGCTTATCACAGGCATCAATTCATTACCTATATTAGCTTTGTCCACTATAAAATTGGACCCGGTAAAGAAGGTAGCCACGGCGGCGCCCAATAGTATCGGGCCTACATATCCGTTGATAACCAAAAATATCAGATACGTTCTCCTTCCCAATAAATTCCCTAGTTTAGCTTGGAATTCATAAGAAACCGCTTGTAGAACGAAACTGAAAAGTATCAGCATCCAGAGCCAATAAGCACCTCCGAAGCTGGTACTATAAAATAAAGGGAAAGAGGCAAAAAAGGCTCCTCCGAAAGTGACTAGTGTTGTAAATGTGACTTCCCATCTGCGTCCGGTAACGTTGAGTAGTAATGAACGTTCTTCTTCAGTTTTTCCTAATTGAAATAACAGGGAATTACCTCCTTGAACAAACATAAGAAATACCAGAAAGGCACATAGCAGTGATATGATGAACCACCAATAATGTTGTAAAAATAAATAGGTTTCCATGAGTTCTGTTTTTTAGATGTTAGTTGATGCTTCTCCTTCCGGACCTTTTTTAATGGCTTTCAACATGATGTTGATCTCTGCAATCAGCAGGATGGTGAAAAGAATAAGGAATAAGAAGAAGGTTAATTGTACGGAACTTGTTTGCAATCGCGACACAGCGGCGTTGGTCGGTAACATATTTTGGATGGCCCATGGTTGACGCCCGGTTTCGGTTACCACCCATCCGGCTTGACTGGCAATATAAGCGAGCGGTATAGAAAGCAGGCAAAGCCATTGTATCCATTTGATACGAGTCAGGTCTTTTTTATATATAAGAAATAAAAGTACGGCAAACAACAGAATGAAATAGAATCCAAGTCCTACCATGATGCGAAATGCGTAAAAGTTGAGTGGAACATTGGGTATTAATTGGTTTACGTCTTGGATATAGCCATATCCGAAATGTGCCATGTTATCTTGAAGCATTTTCCGGGCCTTCGTTTCAGCTTCTTTATTTCCGTCTTTCTGTGCTTGCCGGAAAGCGTCTAAAGCGGCGATGGCTTTTTTTCCGGAAGCTATTTTTTCTTCGGCGGACAGGGCTATGCCACCATCGGGAAGCGGGTAACCTCCTTCTATCAAATTTCGTATGCCGGGTACGTAACCGTTCGCTTCACGAGTGGCAAGGAAAGAAAGGTATTTAGGTATTTTTACTTCATATAGAATAGGTTTTACCCCGTCGTCATATGCTTTTTTATCAGGATTAACGAAGCCGATAACAGTCAGCCCCAGTCCGTAACCTCCCTCATAAAGTCCTTCCATCGCAGCTAGTTTCATAGGTTGCGTCTTGGCTGCCTGATAGCCCGATTGATCACCCGTCCAGGCCGTAATTAGTGATGCGCATAGTCCTACGAAGGCTGCTACTTTGATACTGGCAAGAGCCATTTTCTGATTCCGTTTCTTGATAAGATACCAGCAACTGATGCCAATAACAAAAACAGCTCCTATTATCCAACTACTTAAAACCGTATGAAAAAATTTCATTACAGCAACGGGAGAGAAAGCTACCGCTATAAAGTTATCCATTTCGTTACGTACCGTTTCCGGATTAAATACCATGCCTACCGGATACTGCATCCAGGCATTAGCTACTAAAATCCACCAAGCCGACAGCGTTGCCCCGATACCTGTCAGCCAGGTAGCGGTTAAATGGAACCGTTTGCTGACTTTATTCCAGCCGAAAAACATGACGGCAATAAAGGTGGCTTCCAAGAAAAAAGCTACTATCGCTTCAATGGCCAGAGGAGCTCCGAAGATATCTCCTACAAACCAGGAATAGTTGCTCCAATTAGTGCCGAATTCAAACTCCAGAATCAATCCGGTTGCTACACCTACGGCGAAGTTGATACCGAAAAGTTTCATCCAGAACTTTGTAGTATATTTCCAGAACTCTTTTCCGGTTTTGATATACAGGCTTTCCGTAATGCCCATTATTATGGCAAGCCCTAAAGTTAAGGGTACAAATAACCAATGATAAATGGCTGTTAGTGCAAATTGTGCTCTCGACCAATCAACCAAGGAAGTGTCAATGCTTTCAATCATATCGATTAGTTTTTAATATTTATGTTTTTATAGGCGGCGGAACGTTGGATAAGTTCGTTTCCTACATATTCCGGTTTGTTTTCTTTATCTTTCAAGAAAGATGGAAAGAAAAATAGTCTCAAAATAAAGAACATAATAAAGAGTTTGATTAATATAAGTAACCAAAGTGTCCTGCCCCATGTCATATTACGGAAACCGTTGAGGTAGAAATACCACACTTTAACGAACGATATCTTTCCCATGTTCATTTATAAAATAGGTTATATAAATAATTCTTTATAACTCAATGATAATATAACTGGAAGTTTGTATTCCGGTGTCTAATGCTACTATCGGAAATGTACTCGTGACAACGGATAAATAACTTCTTCATTTGTTTTAAATATATGATAACTTATTTCGAATCCTCTTTAAAGAAATAATGTTCCTTTTTCTATAAACAAGTTTAAAGGTACTTTTTCTTTTGATATCTACGCTTTTTTACTAGAAATATTTCAGAAACCCACAAGAAAACGTTATTTTTGCAGCCTCAATTATAGAGTAATTGCCTTTCCGCTTCGGTGGACGAGTGCTTGACTTAACCTCGTAAAAAACAAGAAAGATGAAAAATAATACAGTATCCGTCTCCTTCATGATGTTGGGGATTCTTTTCTGTGTATGCCTAGTGGCATCTAATTTATTGGAAACAAAAGTGGTTTTGTTGGGGAACATACCTATTACTGCCGGTTTCCTTGTTTTTCCCATTTCATATATTATCAATGATTGTATAGCCGAAGTTTGGGGCTATAAAAAAGCTCGCCTGATTATTTGGATGGGATTTCTGATGAACTTTTTGGTTGTTTGCTTGTCGCAAATAGCTGTATGGCTCCCTGCCGCACCTTTTTGGAAAGGTGAAGAAGCTTTTAATTTTGTTTTCGGCTTGGCTCCACGTATTGCCGTTGCCAGTTTGATAGCTTTTTTAGTAGGGTCATTCCTGAATGCATATGTAATGAGCCGGATGAAACTGGCTTCGAGAGGGAAACATTTTTCCACTCGTGCGATTCTGTCTACACTGGCCGGTGAGAGTGCCGATTCATTGATCTTTTTCCCTATTGCTTTCGGTGGTTTGATTCCTGTAACCGATTTATTGAAAATGATGCTGATACAGGCTGTTGCTAAGACCCTATACGAGATACTGGTGTTGCCGGTAACTGTTCGGGTGGTGAATTTCATTAAAAAGGAAGAAGGAAGCGATGTCTTTGATGAAGATATCTCTTATAATATTCTGAAGGTGAAAGATTTTTAATTTTTTTGTGTTACTTGAAAGCATAAAAAAGTAGTATTCCCGTTGTCTTTTCGGAGTAGGTTATACTCTGAAATGAAGTATCGGTATTTTTTGAAATAAATAAAGAGGTTATTCAATAGCCTTGTCAAGTTAAGATGTGATATAATTTTTATGATGAATAAAGAAGCTGTATTAGTGGTATTTAGCGGTGGGCAAGATTCTACCACCTGTCTGTTTTGGGCAAAGAAAAATTTTAAAAAGGTGTATGCTTTAAGTTTTCTATACGGGCAAAAGCATCGGAAAGAAGTGGAACTGGCGCGTGATATAGCCAAAGAAGCCGAGGTGGAGTTTGAGATAATGGATGTTTCGTTTATAGCTCATTTAGGGAAGAATTCTTTAACGGATACTTCTATTGAGATGGATCAAGTTAAACCTGATGGCAGTTTTCCTAATACTTTCGTTCCCGGTAGGAATCTTTTTTTTCTGAGTATTGCGGCTGTTTATGCCCGTGAAAAAGGAATTAACCATATCGTTACGGGAGTGTCTCAAACTGATTTTAGCGGATACCCTGATTGTCGGGATGCTTTTATCAAGTCGTTGAACGTGACTTTAAATCTGGCTATGGACGAACAATTTGTTATTCACACCCCTTTGATGTGGATTGATAAAGCGGAGACATGGGCGTTAGCGGATGAATTAGGGGTGTTGGAGCTGGTGCGAAACAAAACATTGACTTGTTATAACGGTGTGATGGGTGACGGATGTGGGCATTGTCCGGCTTGTCGTTTACGTGGAGAAGGACTCAAGAAATATTTTGCGAGTGATATTTATCGGTTACGCCATAATAATAAGTAATTAAAAACAAAAAAAATGGTTTTCGGATAACAACGAATTGCAAAAAGTATTACTTTTGTCACGGAAAGATGCCAGAGTGACCGAATGGGCCGGACTCGAAATCCGGTGAACGGCTTGTCCGTTCCGTGGGTTTGAATCCCACTCTTTCCGCTTGAAATAGTATTACTAACTATCCCTAAGGTACTTAGCCGTAATAACCGGATAATTTTCAGTTAACGCACACCAATGGAAAATAATGAGAGAACAATTCTTTTGCCCGATTGAGTTGTTCGGGCGTGTTTTCTTTTACATCCTTCAGCAAATAAGGTTTTCCCAAAGCTTCGTATTTATGTACGCCCAGTGTATGATAGGGGAGTATTTCGACTCGCTGAATCATGTGGTAATTTTTAAAATGCTCTCCTAATGCCTTGATATCTTCTTCAAAATCCGAATATCCCGGTACAAGAACATAACGCAACCAAAAAGGTTTTTCATGTTTTTCAAGCCATTCGGCTGTAGCTAATGTTTGGTTGTTTGTTTTTCCGGTAAGGTGTTGATGACGGAGAGGATTAAATTGCTTGACATCCAGTAAGACAAGATCTGTTAAAGTGAGAAGTTCTTCTACTGCTTCATTCCATAATCCTCCGTTACTGTCCAGGCAAATGTGGATACCGTTTTCTTTTAATTGTCTGAATAAGGGGATGAGGGCTTTTGCCTGAAAAGTGGGTTCTCCTCCGCTGAAGGTAATTCCTCCTCTTTTACCGAAAAATGGTTTCTGACTCATGGCCATCCGTACTATTTCTTCAATAGGTGTTTCTTTTCCTCCTTTAGCGGTAATTGTATCCGGGTTGGCACAATAAAGACAACGGAAGTTGCACCCTTGCAGAAATACAACTAATCGTAAGCCGGGACCGTCAAAAGTACCCATCGATTCATAAGAATGGACTTTGATAGATTGAGAGTTGGAAGTTGAAATTTGAAAGTTCATTTTAGTAGTGAGTTTTTGGTTGATTTTACAATACTTGCCCATAAACAGGTTTGTTCATTGCTATCCGATTAATTAGGATGGGAAGACTTTGTTTAAAGAACCATATCAAACCCTATCATAGGGGAATGATATGGTTCTTTCCAACTATTCACTCTTCTCCACTTAATTAAAGTTTTTCGTGGAAGGAACGGCTGATAACTTCCAGCTGGTGTTCTCGGCTCAGTTTAACAAAATTGACGGCGTATCCTGATACCCGAATGGTCAGTTGAGGATACTTTTCCGGGTGTTCCATGGCATCTTCCAGCATTTCACGGTTCAACACATTTACATTCAAATGGTGAGCACCTTTAGTGAAATAGCCGTCCATCATGGTTACCAGATTCTCAATTCTGTCTTCTGTTGTTGCTCCTAATGATTTGGGAACGATGGAGAATGTATTACTGATACCATCCTGTGAATCACGATAACGCAATTTAGCTACCGAACTGAGAGAGGCAATTGCGCCGTTCTTGTCCCGTCCGTGCATAGGGTTGGCTCCCGGTGCGAATGCAACGCCCTTGGCACGTCCGTCCGGAGTAGCGCCGGTTTTCTTTCCATACATTACATTCGAAGTAATGGTTAACAGGGAAAGAGTAGGACGAGCGTTTTTGTAAACAGGAAGTTTCTTAAGCTCTTCGCTGAAGAAATAAACCAAATCTACTCCTAAATGGTCGACCCGGTCGTCATCATTGCCGAAACACGGGAACTCCCCTTCAATTTTGAAACTTTCCGTCAATCCGATATCATTACGGCAAGCTGTGACTTTAGCATATTTAATAGCCGAAAGGGAATCGATAGCAATCGAAAGTCCTGCCACGCCATAAGCCAGATTAATGCGCGGGTCCGTATCTACAAATGCCATTTGTGCTTTCTCATAATAATATTTATCGTGCATATAATGAATGATATTCATTGCTTCGTTATACACGCGCGCTATCTGAATCAATACTTTCTTATAGTTAGACAACACTTCCTCGAAGTTCAGCAGTTCACCCGTCAGTACCGGAATATCCTTCACCATCACTGTACCGGTATTTTCGCAGCGTCCGCCGTTAATGGCAAGTAGCAAAGCTTTGGCCAGGTTGCAACGTGCGCCGAAGAACTGTATCTGGCGGCCGATGTCTTGATATGACACACAACAGGCAATACCGTAATCATCCGAATGGCGTACTTCACGCATCAGTTCGTCGTTCTCATATTGGATGGAAGAAGTATCGATAGAGACTTTTGCGCAGAATTCTTTGAAACCTTCGGGCAAATCGGGACTCCAGAGAACCGTCATGTTCGGTTCGGGAGAAGGGCCGAGGTTATACAATGTTTGCAAAAAGCGGAACGAAGTTTTCGTTACTTTCGTGCGTCCGTCGTTGAAACGTCCTCCGATAGCTTCGGTCACCCATGTAGGGTCTCCTGCAAAGATGTCATTGTATGACTGCATGCGAAGATGGCGTACCATACGCAATTTGATAACAAACTGATCGATAAGTTCCTGAGCGAAACTTTCATCTATATTTCCTTTCGCCAGATCGTACTCGATATAGATATCAAGGAAAGAAGATACGTTTCCTAATGACATGGCAGCACCGTCTTGCTCTTTTACAGCAGCCAGATAAGCCATGTAAACCCATTGAACGGCTTCCTGGGCAGTATAAGCCGGACGGCTGGGGTCCAGACCATAATAGTCGCCCATCGTTTTAATTTCTTTCAGCGCTTTGATTTGCTCGGCAACTTCTTCGCGCAGGCGGATTCTTGCGTCCGTCATCGGTCCGGTTAGAGCCTTCAGGTCAGCAAGTTTGGCTTCTATCAGACGGTCTGTTCCGTAAAGGGCCAGGCGGCGATAGTCACCGATAATACGTCCGCGTGCATAATTGTCGGGAAGTCCGGTAAGGAATCCCAGCGAACGGAAGGAACGGATTTCTTCCGTATATACGTCGAATACTCCGTCGTTGTGCGTCTTGCGGTAGTGAGTGAAAATATCTTTTACGCGGTCGTCCACTTCCACGCCGTTTTCGTGACAGGCTTTGCTGACTACGTTGATACCTCCGAAAGGCTTGATGGCACGTTTCAGAAGTTCGTCTGTCTGCAGGCCGACGATCAGTTCGTTTTCCTTGTCGATATATCCGGCCTTGTGGGAAGTGATGGTTGATACGGTAACATTATCTAATGAGCGGACACCGTTGTTTTCTCTTTCTTCTGCCAGTGCTTCGAGGCAGCGGTTCCATACGGCTTTGGTACGTTCTGTAGGTCCTTCGAGGAATGAAGCATCTCCGTAATACGGAGTGATGTTATGACTTACGAAATCTCTGACGTTGATTTCGCTGCTCCAAAGACCGTCTTTAAAGATCTTGTTTAATTCCATAAAATGATAAAATTAGAGGTTGTAGTTATCCTATTCTTTAGAGCGCACAAAGTTACAATCATTTTTCATATAATCAGCATAAATATGCTCTATTTTATGCTTTTCAACATAAAATACCTATTAATTGCTATCCTTAGGAAAAGATTAGATTAAATTTTTAGTGAAAACTCTTGCAAGTTTAAAATATCTTCGTACCTTTGCACCGCTTTTAACGAAAAGCACTTCTGACAAGGAAGTTTTGGAGAGGTGGCAGAGTGGTCGATTGCGGCGGTCTTGAAAACCGT
>ERZ825137.6262-NODE-6262-length-10482-cov-2.979764_pt1 | contig 10482 bp, 9 predicted proteins | sample MGYA00519873_ERZ825137 | MGnify/ENA primary metagenome ERZ825137 (study PRJEB31778, sample SAMEA3449190) | human gut metagenome | biome: human gut; feature: human-associated habitat; material: faeces | place: United Kingdom | collected 2010/2012 ... | reverse complement strand
CTTTGCATCGAAAACGGTCATCTGACTGCAGTTGAAGTCAATAATGAAGAAAAGATACCGGCAGATGCCTGTGTGCTTGCACTGGGACATAGTGCCCGGGATACGTTTGATATGCTTCACAGACGTGGTGTTTATATGGAACCGAAATCTTTCGCCGTAGGACTTCGTATCGAGCATCCGCAGACCATGATCAATATGGACCTCTATGGAGAGGAAGAGAACGAATTACTGGGAGCTGCCAGCTATAAGGTGACACATAAATGCAGCAATGGCAGAGGCGTTTATTCCTTCTGTATGTGCCCGGGCGGCTATGTGGTCAATGCTTCCAGTGAAAAGGGACGTCTGGCGGTCAATGGCATGAGCTATCATGACAGAGGGAGCGGTGTCGCCAATGCAGCGATCATTATGACGGTCACAAAAGAAGATTTTCCGGATCAGAGCCCGCTGGGCGGGGTAGCATTCCAGAGAGAGCTGGAGGAAAGAGCCTTTCAACTTGCAGACGGGAAAATCCCGGTGCAAAGTCTTGGAGATTTTAAAAGACATGAGGAACGTTTGACAGAGCATAATGCGGTTCTTATGAAAAACGGATCAGACTGCGGGAATATAGAACAAAATATAGATGTAAGAGAGTTCCCTGTCCGCATCAAAGGACAGTGGGCATTTGCCAATACGAGGAGCATTTTACCGGAAAAGCTCAACGAAGCATTTCTGGAAGGTATGGAGCAGTTTGGCAGAAAGATCAAAGGATTTGACGCAGATGATACGATGATTGCAGGGATTGAAAGCAGAACTTCGTCTCCTGTGCGGATCGTCCGGGATGAAGAAGGCGTGTCTTCACTGAAAGGGCTCTATCCTTGCGGCGAAGGCGCAGGTTACGCGGGCGGCATTACAAGTGCTGCCATGGACGGACTTCTGACGGCGGAGCGAATTGCAGTCAGTATGACCTGATTGCAGAATCTTAGCCAGCCGGATCCGGCAGATATGATATAGTAGTCGGGAAATGAAATAGTCAGAAAAAGGAGCAGAAATAAATACAATGGGAACTTTACGGGAAGAAATCAAGGATAAAAAGAGAATCGTTATCAAGATCGGGTCCTCTTCTCTGCAGCATAAGGAGACGGGCGGACTGGATTATACAAAACTGGATGTTCTGGTGCGGGAGCTTTGCAATATTGCCAATCAGGGTAAGGAAGTGGTACTTGTTTCCAGTGGTGCCATTGCAGTCGGCAAAAGGGCAGTACATATCGGCAAAGAAGACAATCCGATCGCTGTGAAGCAGGCGTGTGCTGCCATCGGACAGGCACGTCTTATGATGACCTATCAGAAGCTTTTTGCAGAATACAACCATGTGGCTGCACAGGTTCTGATGACGAAAAATACGATTGCAGAGCCGCTGAACCGCTTCAATGCCAAAAATACATTTTCAGAGCTTTTAAAGCTTGGCGCAATACCGATCGTTAATGAAAACGATACGGTTTCCACTTTCGAGATCGAGTTCGGTGATAATGATACGCTGTCAGCTATCGTAGCAGCACTGATCGATGCAGACCTTCTGATCCTGCTTTCCGATATCGATGGCTTATACACAGATGATCCGAATAAAAATCCGGATGCGGAATTTATCAGTGTTGTGGATCATCTGGACGATTCTATTATGGGAATGGGAAAAGGAACAAGCTCAAGTGTCGGAACCGGCGGTATGGGCACGAAGCTTTCTGCTGCCAGAATCGCAACCAGCTCCGGTGCAGACATGATCATTGCCAATGCGGCAGATGTCCGGATCATCCACCGCATCATGGACGGCAGAGAATACGGTACGTTATTTAAGGCGCATAAGAGCGAAGAATTTGATCTGGTGACGTTTATTGAGAATATGTAGGATTGTTTCATTTTATATCTGACAGTAAGCAGTAATTTAGTTGGAGGGAGAGAGGGTTAGGTTATGAAGAATTTAAAAGACAGAATAGTAAGTATCCTGCTTGTATTTGCTGTTATCGGCACATCATATGGTTTCCGTGTAGTTGATACGGACATGATCACAGAAATTTATGCAAAGGAGATCTCTGGTGTATCAGAGAATGATGCAGAGAGTGTAGAGGACAATAACGAAGGCACAGCTGCGGAATCCATGGTTGAAGATACAGATATTGATGCTGACGAACAGTTAATTACAGATGATGTAGATGATATTCCTGTTTGGGGAGATAGGGCATTAAGAGAGCATGTGGCAACTGACAAGAAGAATAATCCGGAAGAAAACAACTATGTATTTACCCTGCCGGATTGTAGTACATGGAAATATCAGCAAACATATGCAAGGGAGATAATTTTTAATCACTTGAATGAAACACGTATGAAAGTTTCAAACTGGTGGCTGAATGATAACGATGGGAAGAGAGTAAATGGTCTTCCTTATAATCAAACAACATTGACGCATTCCTACGTGTACGATTATAACCTTGAGGCAGCAGCCATGCAGAGGGCGGCGGAACTTGCAGTACTGTATTCCAGTGATGGTCATTTAAGACCAGATAACGTATGGGCGACTGAGGTAATGAGCGAGGTTAAAAGCTCGACTGAGACTGCTGAGATAAACCCGTATTGGTATGGAGTTACCAATGAACTGATCGCAGTATATGAATCAGACCTCGATAAACGACCACAGCACGGGGACTATATGGGAATTGTGGAAGATTTTATGGAAGAGAATGAGCCTGCAGGTAGACAAGGACATAGAGAGGCTATTCTTACAGATAAGTTTTACCGTATCGGAATCGGCTGTATTAAAACGGATGAAAATAAGTATTTTATAGCAGTGGAACTTGGAACTGAGAAGTACGAACCAGATTATTATGATGAACATCCGGAACTGGCTGGAACTACTATCCCTTTAGCTCCTGAGACTACTGCAGTAGACACTTATATGCCTGTTACGATCAGAATTGCTCCGGGACAGACGCAGTGTAGTCTGTTAGATGCAAGATATGGAAACACTAATGTTTTATTAAAGGAAGGAGAAACCTTTGATTTTGGTGATAAATATTTTTGCAAGAGCTCAAACACTGTTGCATTATGGAAAGGCAGCGATACGGTTGCTTTAGGAAATACATGGGTGTCCTCTGATGAATCTGTAGCAAAGGTAGAAGGCACAGTGATTACAGCAGTAGGTACTGGGGAATGTACTATTGAACTGAGCGGTAATGCTTATTTTAGAGCCTCTATCAATATTAAAGTTGCCTCTTCTCCTGCAAAACCATCACAGACACCTGCACCAGCTGTAAAGCCAAGTGCAGAACCGTCACCATCACCTGCACCGTCTGCAAAACCAAGTGCGGCACCTTCTGCAGCACCTTCCGTTCAGCCTTCTTCTACGCCAACACAGGCGCCACAGAAGATCGAAGTTGCAAAACGGTTTAAGAAGACCTGTATTGTAAAGTATAAGGATATCAGGAAGAAAAAGAAAACTCTGAAACTGGGTGTTAAAGTCAACAAAGGAAAGGCACACGGGGTGGTAACCTATAAGGTAACGAAATACCCGAAGGGAGCGAAGAAGTGTGTCACTGTAAATAAAAAGGGCGTTGTGACGATTAAAAAGAGAGCGAAGAAGGGAATTTATAAGATCAAGGTAACGGCAAACGCTAACGCAAAAATGAAAAAGGCAACGAAAACCGTAACCGTTAAGATCAAATAGTGTTAATTGTGGTTGAGTATCATGGAGCCGGATAAAATATCCGGCTCTGATAAATTATATTTAATCTCTTCTGAACAGATCGCGTGTATAAACTTTCTCTTTTACATCATCAAGGCAGCTGTCATAACGGTTGGCAATGATCGCATGGGATCGTGCTTTGAACTTTTCAAGATCATTGACAATTTCACTGCCGAAGAATGTATCACCGTTCTTTAAGGTCGGTTCATAAATAATGACTTTGGCGCCTTTGGCTTTAATACGTTTCATAACACCCTGGATAGAAGACTGGCGGAAATTATCGGAATTACTTTTCATGGTCAGACGGTATACGCCGATCGTAACATCTTTTTCAAGCTCTGAGCTGTACATATTGGAATGATCATAACCGTAATAGCCGGCCATTTCCAGAACACGATCAGCAATGAAATCTTTTCTCGTCTTATTGCTTTCAACAATCGCACTCATCATATTTTGCGGAACATCATTGTAGTTGGCAAGGAGCTGTTTCGTATCCTTAGGCAGGCAGTAACCACCGTATCCAAAGCTGGGATTATTATAGTGTGTTCCGATACGAGGATCCAGGCAGACGCCATCAATGATATCCTCGGTATTCAGTCCTTTCATTTCTGCATAAGTATCCAGCTCATTGAAGTAGGAAACGCGGAGTGCCAGATACGTGTTTGCAAACAGCTTCACCGCTTCTGCCTCTGTAAATCCCATAAATAATGTATCGATATTTTCCTTGAGGGCTCCTTCCTGCAGAAGAGCAGCGAACTGGTGAGATTTTTCTACAAGTCTTTCGTCTTCTTTATCGGTAGATACGATAATGCGGCTTGGATAGAGATTATCATATAATGCCTTGGATTCACGCAGGAATTCCGGGCTGAAAATAATATTTTTTGTATTGTATTTTTTCCGGACAGATTTTGTGAAGCCAACAGGAATAGTAGATTTAATGACCATAATGGCATCCTGATTAACGGAAAGCACAAGCTTGATCACATCTTCAACAAGAGAGGTATCAAAGTAGTTCATCTTGCTGTCATAGTTGGTCGGCGTGGCAATGACAACGAAATCCGCATTCTTATAAGCTGCCGCGCCATCCAGTGTGGCAGTCAGATCAAGATCTTTTTCAGCCAGATATTTTTCAATATAATCGTCCTGAATCGGAGATTTGCGGTTGTTAAGCATTTCGACCTTTTCCGGGATGACATCAACAGCTGTGACATGATTGTGCTGTGCAAGCAGTGTGGCAATGGAAAGCCCTACATAACCTGTTCCGGCTACTGCGATATTGAGTGGTGACGGAGACTCGATTTTCTTACTGGCTGTATTGATAAATACATCGTCCAGATCGAAGTCAAGTGCTTCTCCGAGCGCTTCCAGCTGGGGAATGGAAGGATAGTAATCTTCCTGTTCCAGTCTTGAGAGCTGTGCTCTGTTAATACCGGTTTTCTCTGCAAGCTGCGCCTGTGTCATTTTTGCAGCTTTTCTTTTGGTTTCAACAATTTCAGCAAGAATTGCTGTGGATAGTTTTTTCATTTGAAAATCCCCTTTCCCTATTGGTTATTATAAATAACATTATTTTAAAATCGCTTCAATATTGAAATCTTTTGTAGCATAGCACTGTTGAGACTATTATGCAATAGATAGTAATAAAAAATCATAAAAATGGAGAAAAATGTTTTAAAATAGCACGAAAAAGTTAATAATAATAACATAACGAATAAAGAGAAGATGTTTTCATTCTTCTTCATGAAATAAGTGTGCTATGGAATTAAATAATGTATAGCAAAGCAAACTTCCTGCGGTATACAAAAGGAGAATGCTTATGGCACGGAAAAATAAGAAAAGAAACAGAAAACACTTCTTTTTTGCATTGCTTTTTGCAAAATGCACAAATTATTAACGGTTGAAACAGTCCTTTTTGTATGATATACTAAACATAGAATTTGGACTACGCGTGCAGGAACAGCAAGATTCATATTACCGGTGGAGCTGTTGGGTGCCTGTTACATCATATTGGGGTGAATGTATGATAAATAAAAAAGGGATTTTGATCGTAGATGACAGTGAACTGGATCGATCGATTCTGGCTGATATTTTACAGGAAAAATATCATTAAGGGAATTTGGGAAGCAATTTCATCTTTCTGAAAAATATATATCCAGATATTTTAAGGAGCATTTTCATATTACACTTTCACAATATGTGGCGTATTTACGATTAGAGTATGCAAAACAGCTGTTGCAAGACACCGATATTTCTGTTACAGAGGTAGCAATGCGGAGCGGTTATCAAAATATAAGCTATTTTATCAGAAGTTTTAAAAAAACATACGGAGTTTCTCCGTTAAAATACAGAAAAAAGCAAGTTGACTGTATGCAATAACATTGTATTGGCCGCGTTAGCTCTGATTTTGTAACGTTTTACGTTTTATGGAGGAAAATGATAATGTCAAAAGATGAATATTTAATTACAGATGCCCCTATAAAAGCACTGACTGTATTTGCAATGCCTATGATTCTGGGCAGCTTCTTTCAACAGGTATACAATATGGCAGATTCAATCATTGTTGGTCAGTATGTCGGTGCTCCTGCACTTGCGGCAGTTGGCGCATGTGCCGCACTGACAAATGTTTTTATCTGTATAGCACTCGGTGCCGGGGTAGGGGCGGGAGTGCTCGTAAGTCGTTATTTTGGTGCCCAAAATTATAGCAAAATGAAAACAATTGTAGCAACATCCTTGATCAGCTTTTTGATTTTAAGCGTACTTTTGGGTATTTTCGGTTTTTGTTTTTCTCGTTTTATGATGACTTCATTACAAACACCTGCTGATATACTGGAGGAAGCAGTGTTGTACCTTCGCGTTTATTTTGTGGGATTTCCGTTTTTGTTTATGTATAACATTCTTTCAACGATGTTTAACTCAATCGGTGAATCGAAGATTCCGTTAGGCCTTTTGATAGTTTCTTCTATTTTGAATATTTTTATGGACATGTGGCTGGTAGCCGGTCTTGGTCTGGGTGTGTTCGGTGCCGCTCTCGCAACTCTTATTGCACAGGGAATTTCCGCCGTGTTCTCGCTTTTGATTTTCTTTAGCCGGATGCGTCGATATAAAAGTCCCTTTAACTGGTTTGACAGGCAGGAACTATCTTCTATGCTTCAAATTGCCGTTCCGTCTGTTCTGCAGCAGTCTACAGTGTCAATTGGTATGATGATCGTACAGGCTGTTGTAAATCCATTCGGCACGCAGGCTCTTGCAGGTTATGCAGCAACGATGAGAGTAGAGAATGTTTTTTCATTGATATTCGTATCCATTGGTAATGCAGTTTCACCATATGTTTCCCAGAACTATGGTGCAAAGAAAATTGAACGTATCAAAAAAGGATATCATGCTGCGTTGGTGTTGGATGTATGTTTTGCAGTGCTTGCTTTTGTAGTCATTGAAACACTGCACACACAAATTTCTTCGCTATTTCTTGGTAAAGATGGAACTGCTTTGGCGTATCAGGTGTCTGGCGATTATATGAGATGGCTTGGTTATTTTTTCATTTTTATGGGTATTAAGATGGCAACTGACGGAGTCCTTCGCGGACTTGGGATTATGCGTCCGTTTCTCATTGCAAATATGGTAAACCTTGCGATACGATTGTCGGTTGCATTGATTTTTGCACCCCGTTTCGGTATTGCATTTGTCTGGCTTGCTGTACCGGCCGGCTGGCTTGCAAACTTTCTGATTTCGTATGTGGCACTTAGAAAAAGCTCGATTATTCATCTAAAATTATACAGCAATTAATACGGGAAAGAAGTTGGAATGATATAAAAGAATTTGAGCGATTAAAATCAATTTACACGTTTGTAAGAGATGAAATTTTGAAATGTTTATAAACAATCGGTAGATGCTGTTGGATAGATTGTTAAGGGAGGTAGGAAATGAACAAGATTACATATAGAAAGACTACAAATGCTGATATGAAAATTCTGATGAAGCTGAGACTTGAAATGCTTAGAGAAGTGAATGGCTTGTCCGGTGAGTATGAATATGACGAGAATTTTATCTCTGAGAGCAGAAGATATTTTGAGTCAGGGGAACAGACTACAGTTATTGCGTCTGATGGAGAAACTCTTGTAGGCTGTGCAAGCTTATCCTATACATGGATTATGCCAACCTTTTCGCATCCAACAGGTAATCGGGCGCATTTAATGAATGTCTATACTCGCGCAGATTATAGAAGAAGAGGAATTTCTAAGAAAATGGTTGAGATTTTGATTGATGAGGCAAAAGAAAATGGTGTGACAGAAATAAGCCTGGATGCAACCGAGATGGGAAGACCTTTGTATGAATCGTTAGGGTTTAAAGCATCTGATTCATGTATGGTGATGGATTTGGAGGGGTGATATGGATGAAGATTATAGAGATCACAGAAAATAAAAAACAATATCTTGATTTGCTGTTATTGGCAGATGAACAGGAAACTATGATAGACCGTTATCTTTATAAAGGCAAAATGTATGTATTAGATGATAATGGGATTAAATGTGAGTGTGTCGTTACCGATGAAGGAAATGGTGTGCTTGAAATAAAAAATATTGCAACTGTTCCGGAATATCAAGGAAAGGGATATGCAAAAGCTTTAATTGATTTTATTGTTGAGAGATACGGAAAGCAATATGCTATTTTGCAAGTGGGAACAGGGGATAGCCCGCTTACAATACCCTTTTATGAAAAGTGTGGTTTTATCCGTTCACATAGCGTACCACATTTTTTTACAGATAATTACGACCATCCAATATATGAAGATGGAGTACAATTGGTGGATATGATATATTTGCGAAGACGGTTATAAAGAAAATTGTGATTTGTTAGTTTATACACAGATGCATTAATGTTGTTAGATCAATATGATCATCAATCAATAGAAAAGACAGAAGGTAATAAATCAATCTATAAAATAGGGGGTGTCAATATGATAGAAACAGAAAGACTTATTCTAAGGGAATATACAAATGTTGGTTCTTATAATACAGCTATAGCGAATGGGATGAAAAGGGTTAAAGTATATGCTGACTCTAAAAATACAATATCATATGCATATGCAATTACAAAAGCGGAATGGGAAAAATTAAGATAGTTCCCTAGTCGTGAATAACAATATTTAAAGAACAGTATTGGAGGAAAATATCTTATGTTAAATTTAATAGTGAAATATAATGAATTAACAGCAGAACAATTTATTGAATTGTGGGAAACGGTATGGGGAGATGGACCGTCTCTTGAACAGACAAGGTTAGCAATGAAACATACTTTATTCAGAGTTTCTGTATGGGATGGAGATTTCATTGTTGCTATGGCAAGAATGAATGGTGATATGGGACTTAATTACTATATTAAGGATGTTGTTGTTAGACCTGAATATCAGGGAAAAGGTATCGGAAAGATGTTAATAAATGAATTAATAAGATTCATAAATGACAATGGAGTGAAAGGAACAGATATTTTTGTGGAGTTATGTGCAGTCCCTGATAAGATTCCATTTTATGAAAAGTTTGGGTTTGAGGCAAATGAGGCACAAAGATTGAAAATTTATCATCGGGTTCAGTAATGCTAAATTCTGGTGCTTAGAGATAGAATCAGGAGGTGATTTCGTGAGAGAAAATTACCATGGTTTCGACATTTGCAGTAGATAACCTGAAACATGGTGAGTACGTGTAAATGAGATTACAGAGAAAACACATTTGTCCAGACCGGCAGTGTCTCATCATTTACAAATTCTGAAGGGTGCGAGAATATTGAAAATGAGACGGGAAGCAACAAAAAATTATTATTATTTTGACCCGGATATGAAAAGTTTTGAATTATTGATTGGTGTTTTAAAAAGGGCGGTCAGTATTACATCTGATTTACCCGACAGGAGTAAAAATGATGAAGATTGAAACGATATAAACATTTCTGGACCATTATATGATGCTGATACAAAAAAATTAAGTGTAACCGGTGCTTAGAGATAAAATTAGGAGAGGTTATTGATGAAGATCATAGAGGTTACAGAAAATAAAAAGCAATATCTTGATCTGTTGTTATTGGCAGATGAGCAGGAAAATATGATAGACCGCTATCTGAATAAAGGCAAAATGTATGTGCTGGATGATAACGGAATCAAGTGTGAGTGTGTCATTACAAATGAAGGAAATGATGTGCTTGAAATAAAGAACATTGCAACAGTTCCGGAACTTCAAGGCAAAGGTTATGCAAAGACCTTGATTGATTTTATCATTGAGAAATACAGAGGACAATATGCTGTTTTGCAAGTAGGAACAGGAGATAGCCCATTGACAATACCATTTTATGAAAAATGTGGTTTTATTCGTTCGTATACTATACCATGTTTTTTTACAGATCATTATGATCATCCAATATATGAGGCTGGGGTACAATTGGTGGATATGGTGTATTTGCAGAGGTTACTATAAAGAAATTATATGGTGCGGCTATTACAAAAGTACGGAGGGAGATGATTTTTTGAGGGAAAAAATTTATAGAGGAATATATGTTGATTCATGATAGAATGGTAGTGACAGAAGGGATAAATAGAATAGGAGTTACATCATGAAAAGTTTACTGATCAAAGATACAACAAAGGAAGAAAGAGAAGCAATCGTAGCAGAGTCACTTGGAAATATAGAGGGTGGCTGTGATGGGTGTGCACCGGGCATTCTGGAAATGTACCAGCCATATATTGATGGTAAGATGGAGCTGCGCGAATGCAATATGGCATTCAGAACACATTA
>ERZ825137.6259-NODE-6259-length-10487-cov-3.472201_pt1 | contig 10487 bp, 9 predicted proteins | sample MGYA00519873_ERZ825137 | MGnify/ENA primary metagenome ERZ825137 (study PRJEB31778, sample SAMEA3449190) | human gut metagenome | biome: human gut; feature: human-associated habitat; material: faeces | place: United Kingdom | collected 2010/2012 ... | reverse complement strand
TGGAAGAGGGGCAGGTCATAGGCGGAGTCGGTGTTGCGGAATTTGACGGGATCGAGGCTTGCGCCGAGCTACAAAAGCTCTATCTGGCTGATGCCGTGAAGGGCAAGGGCTACGGGAAAGAGCTGATGCAAATTGCCGAAGAATGGGCAAGGGCGGCGGGCTATCGCCATTTGTATCTGGAGACCCATACAAATTTGTCCGTGGCATTGAAGCTGTACGAGAAGGCGGGCTACCGTCAGATCGAAAAGCCGTGCTCGACCCAGCACGGCACGATGAACCGTTTTTATTTGAAGGATCTGTAATGTGCCGACAGCCCCCGGCATTCGGTGTCGGGGTGAACGGGGTGGCATAGGTGAATGCGTATGAAAATTGAGACATACAGCGGAAGGTATGACGATGAGATCCGATCGCTCATTCTTTCTATCCAAAACGATGAGGCAAAAATTGGGCTGACGCTTGAAGAACAGCCGGATCTGCCGGATATCGGGCGCAGTTATCAGCAGTCGGGCGGCGAATTTTGGGTCGCCTTATCCGACGGCAGGGTCATCGGGACGGTCGGGCTGATGCTTCGGGAGGAGCATTGCGCCATTTTGAAAAAGTTCTTTGTGAAGCGGGAATTCCGTTCGCAGGGGATCGGGCTTTCTTTGTACCGCGAGCTTTTGGAGTACGCGCGGGGCAGGGATGTCCGTCATATCATACTGGATACGCCATCGGTCGCGCGGGTATCCCATCGGTTTTACGAAAGGGCGGGCTTTGTTCGGATCACGTCCGACGCGTTGCCCGTGCCGTACTTCAGTCCGGATCGGGACAGTATTCTCTATACGCTGACCTTGTGAGGCACGGTATGTGAGCGCCGAAAGGGGCGGGTGAATTGTCACCCGCCCTTTGCACATTTCAAGATCTTATTCACACTGAATCGGAAGCAAGCTAAAATCCCGATATACGGTGTCCTTGCCGCAGTCCACCCATTTCGGCAGTAATACGAATTGGGCGCCGATGTCGCTCGGAACCCGAAAACTGCGAAGCTGTTCCTTGGTGAGGTGCAGGATGCGGAGTGTTTCTACGCTGACAGGCTCCGTGCTGTCGCCGCCGTCCGTCCAACAGATCGTAACGAAGCGGTAATTCAGTCCCGCCGCCGTGAGGAGGGAATTGCCGTATTCACGGACCGTGGCGCCTCGACCTTCCGCCGCTTCCGTTTCGTCGGACGGCGTCAGATATCTTTCGTCTGTGCCGGCAAGCCCCATGGAGAAGTATACGCCGACCGCAAATACGTTGTCACCGTACGGCTCGTCGCTGTTGACAATGTCGTATAAGCCGTCCATATAGATCACAGTGCCGTTTCGTATCGGAATATATACCTCAGACCCGATACCGCCGATCCCGAGGTCAAAATTGTCCGCGTATATTACCATCGAAGGCTCGACGGGGGGCGTGTCGATATCCGCGCGCTGAGAGGTGTTCGGTACGGTGTCGGGCGGGTTCGCGTCGGGTTGAGCTTCCCGTCGGATGCCGCCCGTCACCAGTGCCGTTGCGAAAGCGCCGATGAGCACAAGGCAGGCGGCGATCGATGCGGCGCGGTATCTCATCTGTCGCGAGGCTTTCTCTCGGCTGTTCCATGCAAGGTGTTCGTCGATCAAAGCCGGATCGATCCCGTTCAGTTCGTACAGAAGTGAATGCTTCATTTGTTTTCCCTCCTTGAGATTTGATGTCTGTTCCGAAGGTCGGCTGTTCTTCTCCGATGTACGGCTTATATATGTACCCCGCCTTTCTGCAAGTCGGATCGGAGCTTTTTTCTCATGCGGTTCAGGCGGATCTTTACCGCATTCGGGGTCATATGCAGGCGTGCCGAAATGCTGTCGATCGGCTCAAAATCGAAATATCTGCTGATGAATATTTCGCGGTTTGTCGGAGCTTGATGTCTGAGAAAAGCATTGACGGCGGATTGGATACGGATACTGTCCAAGTGTTCGTCCAGACCGTCCGCGACCTCGGCAAATTCCTCGCCGACCGCCGTGAATGCGGTGCGATCCCGTTTTGCCGCGGTTGCATTCCGTACCCGATCGATGGCGCGTCTGCGGGAGAGCATGGAGACGTAAGACGATATGGAGATCGGATCTTGGGGCGGAACCGTATTCCAGACGTCAAAAAGGGTATCGTTCAGGCATTCGTCGGCACACTCTGCGCTGTCGGTGATGTTTATGGCGATTTTTCGGATCAGCCTTCCGTACCGTTCTGCAATGACGTGCAGAGCCTCCTCGTTCCGTTCGTGCAGTAAAGTGATAATATCCCGATCGTTGATTTTGTCCGCCTCCCGTTTCCGCATTCATCTAATATATCGCAATTGTTTTCAAAAGGTTTCTTTCCGAATTCGATTTTTCGTATTTTTCTTATTTTGGGGTTTGTGCAGACTCCGTGCCCCGCGTCGGGGCGCGCGCGGTTTACCGCGCGCGTGAGGGCGTCGGCGGCAGTATTACAAAATCGACCGCACAGACGAAATTTGCCGCCGATGCCCGTCCGAGCCGCCGCCCACAAGGGCGGCGGCAACCGACGCGGGGCTTCGTATGTCCCCCAAAATCATTTGTGCCAAAAGGATATTGCACTATTTTTGATAGTGCCGCTCACCAAGGCTCTTTGTGTAAAGGGAGCTGACGGAGGGATTGTAACAAATACCTCTGCACCGAAACAATCCTTCCGTCACGATTTTGCACAGAGCGCCATGCCACCTCCCTTTACACAAAGGAGGCTTCTTCGCGGTGGTGCATGCGAATAGGTCGATCATGCGCGGAAAACGCGCTCGTTTTCGACGTTTATCCGATGACCGTCTGCTAAAAAACGCCCATCGGGCGAAAGCCGTGATGAACGTTTTTGTGTTTACGTCGGGGGAGAGCCGTGAAAGCGAGGTGGGCGAAAGCGGTAATATGCATTCCGTGCGTTCTGCGATATTACCGTTCGCGTTTGCCCGCGATGACATTCATGACAACGTAAACGCCGATGAGGAGCAGGGTACTGCCGCCGAGGATGGCGTACATGGCGCCGATACTGACATCGTTTCCGAAAAAGCTGAGATTGCAGTCCACGCTGTCCCGAATGCTTTCCACGACCTCGGGCGGGAAGCCCTCGTCGCGCATTGCCTCAAACACGCCGCGCATGGCATGATTGTGCAGAAGGCTGGTGCCGTAGGTGCCGGGCAGGAAGGAGAGCACCTTTTGCAAACCCTCCCCAAAATTGGAGATGGGCATATATGCGCCGCAGATGAAGCCGTAGCCCGCGCTGACGATGGTGCCCACGGCAGACGCCTGAGCGTCGGTGGTGAGAAAGAAATTAATGCAGGAGGAAAGCGCGGTGCCGAACATGGTGAGCAGGAACACGTCAAGCAACATCAGCCCGACATCTGCCAAGGTGAGATACCAGCCCACCGTGCGCAGATACACAAGGCTCACAGCGGCGGCAGAAAAGCTGATGATCAGTGTGGAGACCAGAGTGGACAGATAATAGCTCAGTCCCAGTGTGCCGAACCGCACGGGCGTGATGGTGAGGTCGTACCGTGCACCGCCGGTCTTGTCGCGGATCATCAGCAGATTGGAGCAGAACGCCACGGTGACACAGCTGACCGCCAGCAGGGAGGAAATGAGCTGTCCGCCCACACAGCCGTTGATCACGGCGTCCGAAATTGAGACTCCCGCTTTCTCCAGTGCCGAGGTAAAGGAATCGTCGTACACCTTTTTGAGGAAGGTGGCATAGAGCACAAGCAGGATCATGGGTGTGATGAGGGAAGAGAAAAACATTCCCTTATCCTTGAAATACAATTTTGTGTTGCGTCGAATGAGTGCGCCGAGACCGTTCATTTTTCGTCCCCTCCCGTTAACGTCTTTCCGGTGACAGCCAGAAATACATCGTCCATTTTGCCCTTGGTGATTTCATAATCGCGGAAAATCTCCGGATATTTCAGAATCAGCTCGGTTGCCGCCGCCGTGTTGCTGACCTCCACGCGGAAGGCATCGCGGATCGCCTCATACGGTGCGCCGAGCGTCCTGACCTCGGACTCCTCTACGCCGTACAGGGTGATAAAATCGCCCGTATAGGTGTTTTTCAGGGTCAGCGGCGTGCCCTCGGCGGCGATTTTTCCGTAATCCAGGATTACCACATAGTCCGCGTCCGCCGCTTCCTCCATATAGTGTGTGGTCAGAAAGACGGTCAGACCCCGTTCACGGCGCAGTCTCGCAACCACCTCCCACAATTGCTTGCGGGTCTGGGGATCCAGTCCCGTGGTCGGCTCGTCGAGGATCAGAATGTCCGGTTGGTGCAGAAGCGCGCGCGCAATGTCGATGCGGCGGCGCTGACCGCCCGACAGCTTTCCGAGGGGACGGCGCAGAAGATCCTCAAAATGCAGAAGCTCGGTCAGCTCTGCCAGACGCTCCCGAAACGCCGCACCGCGGATGCCGTAGAGTGCGGCGCGGCTTTCGAGGTTGTCCCGCACCGAAAGCTCGCGATCCAGCACCGAGCCTTGAAATACCACGCCGAGGGAACGCTTGATGCGATCCGGATCGCGGTCAAGGTCGGTGCCGCAGATCTCTACGGTTCCCCCGTCCTTTTTTAACTGACCGCACAGAATGTTGATGGTGGTGGATTTTCCGGCGCCGTTGACGCCGAGAAAGGCGAACAGCTCGCCCCGCCGCACCTGAAAGCTCAGGTCATTGACGGCATGCACTTCGCCGAAGCGCTTTTGCAGGTGCGAAATCTGAATCATGGTATCTGTCATGGAATCGGTTACTCCTTACGGTAATGATAGGTTTGACGGATCGTATTATTCGGCAGATGTGCCGCAGCGGCTCATCTGCGCGCGATTTCCCTGAATGCTCCCGTTCTGCATCGAATCGAGTGGAAGCCCGTGTGCGTGATCCCCAAAAGGGTATCCGTTTCCCGCGCGGCGTTCTCATAGTCTGCGAAAGTAGGCGGCGGACATGAAGTTGGGCGGGAACATATAGAATTGAATGCATATCCACAGCATAAGCGTAATGCCGAACACGCCGCCGAGTATCACGCCCGACTTCTTCTTTGCGAAGAGCAGCGCGGCTGCCGTCAGATTTGTAAGTCCGTTCACGACAAGCAGCGCGATCCCCGAAAAGGTAAGATCGGTAAAGAGCACGTCCGCAAACGGCAGCACCTGAAAATACGGGAGCATCGCGTCCATGCCCAGCGCCCGGCCGCTCGGGTCGAGCAGCATCCCGGCCGCGCCTGCGACCGCGCCGACGCCGATAAACAGCGTCCAGAACAGCAGGATGCGCGGGCCGTCCGGTATCTTGAATGTGTCTGCATAAGCGTTTTGTCCATAGCGGCTTACAGCTCCGAGAGCATATAGAGCATCTTTGCGACCTCTGCACGCGTGACCTTGCCGGTGGGGTTCAGCTTGCCTTTGGAGCCGGAGATGATCTTCTGCTGGGTCATCTGCGCCAGGGCGGTGCGGGCCCAGTCGGCGATCTTGCCGCTGTCAGAGAAGGCGGAGAGCGTGTTGAGGTCGGCCTCGGGGAAGTCCTTTGTGCGTGAGAGGATCGTCATGGCCTCCTGCCGGGAGATCGTCGCGCCGGGCTTGGCCAGAAGCTGGCCGTTTGTCTTCGAGCCTGTGAGATAGCCGAGCGAGTACGCCGCCTGCATCGCGGATTTTGCCCAATCGGCAATCGAGCTGCTGTCGGCAAACGGGAGCGAAACGGTCTGATACGCGCTCAGATCCGTGCCGAGATAGCGCATCATGGCAACGATGAACTCCTGCCGCGTCATGCTCGCGTCGGGGCGGTAATAGAGCTTGCCGTCCTTCGTCGAGCCCTGCAGCGTGCCCGCGTAATAGAGATCGGTGATATAGCTCTCGGCCCAGTGGCCCTTTGTATCCGCGAACGGCTGCGAGGAGCCGACCGTGACCTTGAGCGAGAACGACGTTTCGCCGTAGGAGGCGGTGATCGTGCCGGTCAGATCCGTGCCGGTTTTTGCGGCGGTGAAAACGCCGCTCCCGTCGATCTCGCCGATATCGCCCGTCACGGCCCATTCAAAGCTTTCATCGGCGGAATAGACCTGATTGCCGTAGTACCAGGCCGTAGCCGTCAGGTCTGTTTTGCTGCCGCCCGCAATATGCAGCGCGGTCAGGGGGGTGTTTTTGCCCTCCTGCTTGATGGTGATGGAGGTCGGCGCGGCGGGGATCTCAAACGTCGCGCTTGCGCGCAGACTGCCTGCCGCCGCGGTGACGGTCGCCGCACCTCTCGCGCCGGGCTCGACCGTGACGGTGCTGCCGGAGGTCTGCGTGACGTTCGTGCCGCCGAAGGTCACGCTCGTCGGGACTGCCGCCGCCATATAGCTGCTGTCAGCGGCCTTGATCGTCATGGTGAGCTTCGCGCCGGGCAGCGCGTAGCCGCCGAAGGGATACAGATACAGCTTCGAGGCCGCGCCCGCGTCCTGCTTCTGGCGGACAAGGAAGATGAAGTTCGCGCATTCGCGCAGCTTTCCGTCCGACGGCACGTTTGCCGTCGCGCCGGAGGCGTAGCCGGGATAGGTGACGCCTGCGGCGGTCGAGCCGCCGCCGTCGAGATTCAGGGCCGTCCGGCAGCCGAGCGCAAGCATCCGCTCGGCCAGCTGCGCAAGCGTCAGACCGTCGGAATTACCCGCCTCGTCGCAGGTATACAGAATGAGCGAGCCGTCGTTTGTCACGCCGATGGCCGTGCGGGCGGCCATTTTCTTCGCGGAATCGAGTGTAAAGTCCGTGCAGACCTGCCCGTTTTCAACCAGCATATCACCGCCGCCTGCGGCGGAGGTCACATTCTCCCAGCCGGAGGCGCAGGTGACCTGAAGCGTCATCTGCTGGCCCATGACCATACTTCTGAGCGCGGTGAGCGCGCTTTTATAGGCGGTATCGTTCGCAACAGCAAGCAGGAAGCCGTCTTCCGGGATGGAGCAGGACTTCATATCCTCCACCATGCCGACGACCTCGACGGTCAGCGACTGCCCCAGACGCAGCTCCGCCGCGCGGGAGCCGACCGGACGGACGATCACATGATAGCCCTCAATGGTATTCTTGGTGCGGGTGTCGTAGTCCTGCGAATACAGGAGCACGCCGTTCTGCTCTGTCATGGCCTTGTTATAGTTGAGCACCAGCGGCGCATCCGCGCCGTAGTCCAGCGTGACGGCGACGGTCGGGTCGCCGATGAGCGCGGAGCCATCGGCCAGAAAGCCCACCGCGTTGGCAGAGCCGCCGGAGCGCAGGATGCTGTTCGTGACGACGATGCCGTAGGGAATGCCGGTCGCCCGGTCAAAGAACGAACCGTTGATCCCCGCGACCATGCTGTAGCCCTGCTCCTCAAGCGTCTTGATGGTCTTGTTCATGGGGCTGGTGCCGTAGAGCGTCGAGCCGAAGGCGACGACGGGCCGCACCTGCGCCTCTTTTTTATAGGTAAAGATATTCTCATGCAGATTCGTCTGCTTGCCGGAATCGGAGGTAACGGCCTGCGTGCTGTATGTATAGACGGTCCCGTCCGCAACGTTCAAAGAGCGGCTCCCGACAGGCTCCGCCGCAGCCAGCACCGGCACGGCCAGCAGCGCCAGCGTCAGCACCGACGCGGCGATCCGCTTCAGCTTGTTTTTCATGATCTGTGGCTCCTTTCGAGGGAAAATGAGAGTAAAAAGGGGGTACGCATTATGTTAACATGAAGCGCGAAAAAAGTAAAGAGCGCGCGCGGGAGAAATATTTTCTGCGCTGCGCATGATCAACTCCATAGTCACAGCCGTTCCCGGCGAAGGAGCGCAAACCCCTTGCGCCGCAGGCACTCTACCGCGGGTAGACCGGGCGTTCGGACTTGTAGAGCGAAAATGGCGATTTTTGAATAGCATTTTGCGGCGCGGCGCGGTATAATATGCAGCAGAAATCAAGAACCGGAGGTCACACATGGAAAAACGTTTTCAAATCGTCACCGACTCCTCCTGCGATCTGCCGCAGGCACTGGCGGACGAGCTCGATCTTGCCGTCCTGCCGCTGCACGTTCTGATCGGGGAACATACATACGCCAACTATCTCGACGGCCGCGAGATCGGCTTCAGGGAATTTTACGACAAGCTCCGCGACGGCGAACGCGCCACCACGAGCGCCGTCAACGTCTCGGAGTTCACTGCCGTCATGGAGGAAAAGCTGAAGGCGGGCCTTGATATCCTCTTCATCGGCTTCTCCTCCGGTCTGAGCACGACGTACCAGTCCGGCGCGATCGCCTGCGGCGAGCTGCGGGAAAAATACCCGGAGCGGAAGCTCATCGCCATCGACTCGCTCTGCGCGTCTCTGGGCGAGGGCCTGCTTTTGTATCTGGCCGCGAAGAAGCAGCAGTCCGGCGCGTCCATGGACGAAGTCGCAGACTACGTCCGCGAGACGATCCCGCATCTTTGCCACTGGTTCACAGTCAACGACCTGATGTTCTTAAAGCGCGGTGGACGCGTCGACGCGGCGACGGCCCTTGTCGGCACGGTTCTGCAGATCAAGCCCGTCATGCACACCGACGACGCCGGAACGCTCAAGAACGTCACCAAGGCCAGAGGCCGCAAGGCTGCGCTCAAGGCCCTTGCGCAGAAGCTGGCCGACACGGCCATCAACCCGGCAGAGCAGACCGTCTTCATCTGCCACGGCGACTGCATTGAGGACGCAGAGTACACTGCCGAACAGATCCGCGCCCTGACCCCGGTCAAGGATATCATCATCAACTATGTCGGCCCCGTCATCGGCGCCCACACCGGCCCCGGCGTCATTTCCGTCTTCTTCGTCGGCACCCACCGGTAACGATACAGACGCATTGCGGCTCCCCGGACACATCCGGGGAGCCGCGTTTTTCATATCAATGAAGCTTCTATGGATCAGTCCTTCAGCGCCTCTAATGCGCCGAGCAGGAAGCGCCAGGTGCGCTGGACGGAGGAAATGGACATTTTTTCGCGCGTGGTATGGATATCGGCCAGATCCGGGCCGAAGGATACGCAGTCAAGGCCGGGGAGCTGGCCCGCGAATAGGCCGCATTCCAGCCCCGCGTGGATGGCTTCGATCTTCGGGGTCTTGCCGGTCTGCTGCGTGTAGACGGCGGCGAGCTTATCGCGCAGCGGGGATTCGCGCCGGTATTCCCACGCGGGATAGGCCCCCGTCACATGAAGCGAACCGCCCAGCAGCTGTGACAGCGCGTCGATGCGGGCAAGCAGCATCTGCTTCTGCGACGAAACCGAGCTTCTGACCGAGCTGACCGCCGTCAGAACGCTGTCCGTCACATGGAAAATGCCGAGATTGCAGGACGTCTGCACCAGCCCCGGGATGTCCATGCTCATGGCCGCGATGCCGTTCGGCACAAGCAGCAGGAAGCGGACAACACGCAGCGTCGCTTCCTCCGTCAACGCCTGATCGCAGGCGGGGGCAGGCTCCAGCGCGACGGTCACACCGGGGTCGGCTGCGGCGTATTCCTTCCGGAAGTCCGCTTCGCAGGCCGCCGCGATCTCACGCGCGGCAGGCATATCCTCCTCCCGCAGGGCCAGAACGGCCTCGGCCGCATTCGGAATGGCGTTGTCCTTCAGACCGCCCGCGGCGGAAACGAGCCGGAAGGAAAGCTTGCACTGCACCGCGTTCAGCACGCGGCCCAGCAGGAGATTCGCGTTTGCGCGGCCCTTGTCGATCTCCTGGCCGGAATGGCCGCCGATGAGGCCGGAGACGGTCAGCCGCGCGCAGGCCAGCGCGCAGGGGGCGCTCGTCAGGCCAATGGAGACGTTGGCGCTTGCGCCGCCGGCACAGCTGACGGTGAAGATGCCCTCGTCCTCGGAATCGACGTTCAGCATGCGGCGGGCGGAAAGCTGTGTGAAATCAAGACCCTGCGCGCCCTCCATGCGCTGCTGCGCGGCGATCTGCGAGAAGCCTTCTCGCAAAACGCGCTCGCGGTGCTCTTCCTCCCGGTTCTTCCGGCGGCGTACTTCTTCCCGGGCTTTTTCCGCAAGCCGGCGGTTCCCGCAATAATACTCGCGATTTTTATAGCCTACGCAATACTGCGCAACACCCAGACATTTTCCTTTTTGGCGCCCCACTAAAACAGGCGAACGCAACAAGTTCTCTTTCATTGGACCAATCAATTCCGTCGAGTTCGGCAATCTCCCTTGCAAATTCGGACTTTGCCAGGCTCTTCGCAAATTCTTTGTAATTGATATTTATCTTTTCTGCCGTATCTTTGTAGTCGCTCAAAAGCTCGCCGCCGCGCGGAAGCCACACAATGGAATCGACAATCTGCGAATAAAGCCTGTTTTTCATGGCAAGTTGCCGGAAGAATTGCTCGTTGTCGGCAATCTGCGCTATCGGAGAAATTATTTCCCTGTCGGAGCCATGGAAATTTTTGAGCGGCTTTTTGAGCCCTCCGCCTCCGCCGGATTCCGCCGCGTCCAACTCTTCCATGATCCTGCGCAGGGGCACATAGCCCTTTTGGACGGAAAGCCTTTCAAACGTC
>ERZ825137.6255-NODE-6255-length-10494-cov-3.252610_pt1 | contig 10494 bp, 7 predicted proteins | sample MGYA00519873_ERZ825137 | MGnify/ENA primary metagenome ERZ825137 (study PRJEB31778, sample SAMEA3449190) | human gut metagenome | biome: human gut; feature: human-associated habitat; material: faeces | place: United Kingdom | collected 2010/2012 ... | reverse complement strand
CTGTCCGCGCGCCCATGCCGATGAATCAGCGTAGCCCTGGTGCGTCTGCCGGCCCAGCACCTTCCCGGACAGGGTGTCGTAATCCACGACATGGAACGAACTGTAATCGGGACGGAAATGGTTTTTCATCGTCGTATCGGCATGCGTGACCGCGATTTTATAGAAGGTCGAATCGCCGCTCTCGCGTGCAGCCCAGAAGAGCAGCTCCAGGTTCATCATATTGTCGATGATGACCGGATACTGCCACGGGAAGTCCGGACCCCAGTTATCCCACGAGCGAATGCAACCGGTGGTGGGATTGAAGCGCGAAGCGAGCGAGCGGGCGCTTTCGAGCAGCACCTCTTTGTAGCGGTCGTTCGGCGCGAGACGCTCCCCGTTGCCGTAACTGCAGTACATCATAAAGCCGATATCGTGCGTACCCCGGTTCGTTTGCTGGCTTTCGAGGGCTCCGGTATAGGCTTCGGCCTGCTGTTTCCAGAAATCGTCGCCGGTGTATTCGTACATGTACCACAGTTCTCCGGGGAAAAAGCCGCTGCACCAGTCTGTCGGGTCTACCAACCGCATCGAACCGTCGGGTTCGATGTTGCGCGGCGAGGGGAGTTCGGCGAGCGTTTTGCCCTGTGCGGAGCGGATACTGTCGGCCGTCTGCAGTGCAATGCGCAGTTGCGAGCCGGCAAAATCGAAATCGGATTGGACGGGGCTCTCTTTCGGGGAACAGGCGTAGAAAGCGGCGGTTACACAAAGGGCGAGGGCGGCCAGGCCCGTATAAACAATAGTTTTCATCGGTCAATGTTTCTTTGATAAATCAGATTTATTCGTTGTTACCGGGCGTTTGGCCGCTGGTCTGGATGCAGCCCGTTTTTCCTTCCAACGCCCGTGATAACGAAGACATGGGAGTCAACTGTGCGCGCACATACTGGGTCTCCCCGCGCTTCAGGTCGGTGTCGAACACGACCATGGTCACGTCGGGATTCGGCGAGTCGAATGTGTTGACTGTGGGAGTTTTTTCGAAACGCCAAACGATCGGTGTTTCCGACTCGATTTTCAGAAGGCATCTCTTGCCGTCCTGTTCGAGCATTACGGTGTTGTCGGACAGAATTTTGGGAGTGGCGCGGGTCATTAACGTCCAGCGCATCCGCGTATAGTTTTTGCCGGCCATGATCTCGTCTTCGATCAAAAGGTAATCGTTATCGACCAGAGATATGGTTCGCTCGACTTTATCGACCTGCCCGGCGTAGACCGGTGTCAGATCCGTTTTGACGAATCGGCGTGCAGTGGCGGAATCCGATTCGATGATTTGTGCCGAGCCGTTTACCCGTTGCAATTTATCATTGAACGTAAGCGTGTTGTGCGAACGGTTGTTGTACCGGAATACATCCCAGCGTTGCGACTGCTGGGCCATGTTCCACAGGTCGACGCCGCGGGTTTCGGTCGTGTTGTAATCTTCGCTGCCGAGGTCGATAGCCCAGCGAACGCCGTCGGCTTCGAACACGAAGCTACCCACATCCATGTGTCCGTGGTTGATACTTGGCGAACCCAATTTCACGCCGACGAACCGGGCGTTCGGATCTCCCCACCCCGAACGCATGACGCACACCGGTGTATTGCCGCGTCCGGCCCAGAACGTCTCTTGCGGAGCGACGGCTTTTTCCATCGGTGCGCCTGCCCCCCAGATCAGCATGGCCGGAAGCACGCGGTCCTTCAGGTATTTCTTCGCTGTGTCGCGCTGCAAAATAGACACCTGCTGGCAGAGTACCGACGGGTCCTGCGTCTTGCTGTAGAACCAGAACGGGGCCGATGACGATTCGGGCTCGTAGCTGTTATCCATGTAGTTGAAATGTTTGATGAGCGGGCTGACCATTTGCATTTCGTAGGTTCCGGTCTGCATGAACCCCGGCATCTGGCTTAAACCGTAGTCGGTGCCGAATGTGCTTTCGAGGCCGCCGATCAGCAATACATTGAACAGAGTGCCGTAGCCCCAGTAGCCGGGCCCTTCGGGATAGGCTCCGTCCGGGGCATAATGGCGCATCGGCAACCGGACTTTGTCGATCGCGCGGTCGATAATCTTTTGGGCCCATTCCGGCTCCGACTCGGCGACGGCGATCGCCCCGAAGGCCAGACCTCCGTTGCAGACCTGATTCCAGTTGTGCTCGGCATCGACGAACCAGTTGTAAGCGGTGTCGTATGAAGGCTTGAACCCTTTTTCGACAATCGCTTCGCGGATGGTCCTGCGCGAAGCTTCCGAAAGGGCCGGGTAGAGCCAGTCGTAACCGACGCCGAGGGCCATCGTCATCTCTCCCACATCGAGGAAATGGCTGGGATTCCAATCCGAAAACGAAGCGGCTTTGAGCATTTCCTGCTCGGCCCGCACGAGGTATTTCTCCTGCCCGGTCATCCGGTAGGCGTAGCTTAAGATGAAGATCCGGCGCAGGTTTTCGCGCGAGACCGCTAACAGGCGCATGCCTGTTTTGATCCGTTCGTTGACCGGGAGGGTGATGATCCGGTCGGCTTCGCCCAGTGTCGCAGTGTGGATCTCCTTCCAGACCGCATCGCGGTTAATCTGTTTGAGCAACTTTTTTTCGGTGCCTTTGGGCAACAATAAGCGCGGGTGATCCGCGAGCCGGCTCAGGTCGGCCTGAGCTAATGCATTGCCTGCAGAGAGCGTCAGCAATGCGGCGATACAGGTAAATAAAAGTTTCATTTCAGGAAGATTCGTTATCGGAGTTGATCCGCCCAACTCCGGGACCGAAGATACGAAAATAATTTCATTCGGCATTTTGCCTGGTTCCTTGCCTGACGGGGCCGAGCCGGTTGCATGCCTGCATTTGGACCGGGCCCTAAAAAAGAGCCTCCTGAAAAGAGGCTCTCTGGATCGACAAAAATGTCTTGCAGCTCGAATGGTGGGAATTTTATTGTCCCGCAACCGCTCTGCCGGGACTTATTTGCCTTCGATCTTGACGAATTTATAGGTGATCGGGTTGTTGAACTGGACGGCCTGCTCTTCGACGTATTTGTTGAAGTCGGTTTTGTTTCTCAGTTTCGTTCCCTCGCTCCAGGCCGTGCAGACCATGTATTCGAACGTGTTGTCCTCGTCGGGCGTTACGCGGAAAGTATGGTTCCCCTCGTAATATGGAATATATTGGTATTGTGGCTTATAGCGGTCTTTCACGACGATCGCCCCGCCGATGAAATCCACGACGATATTCTCGCGCTGGTCGATTTTTTCGGGGTCGCGCACCTCTTCCGGGCCCGACGAGATGATGATGCCGCCCTTCTGGATGAAGTTGTCCTCCTGCGGTTTCTTGCGCATGCCGCAGCCCATCAGCACACCGTCACGGGTGGGAAAGAATTTGTTGAAATGCACTTTCGACCGGCAGTAATTCTGGTTTGCATAGGCGGTGTAATACTGTTCGTATTCATAGAAACCGTTGCCGGTATTCCAGTTCATGCCTTTGATCTTGATCATCGAGCGCAGCGGGCCGTTCACGATTACGTCATACGCATAACGGGTGTCGGAAATCTGTCCGGCGTTCCACAGCGACTCGGGGGCGAGTTTCTGTTTGGTCGGGGTTTTGCGCGGCATCGAGATCGAGTCCGGTTTGTCGGGGTTCTCGAACAGGCAGATGGCGCTGGCTCCGAACGACGGGGCTACTTCCTGAATGTCCGATCCGTAGTCGTGATTGATGTTCGCAATGCCGTAACCGTCGACGTTTTCTCCGTAAAGAACCGGGGATACCAACTGCGGTTTGCGTTTGCCGTAAGCATCGACGCTGTTGGCGAACCAGATCTTCCAACCCACCTCGCCGGTCTCCCAGAAAGGCATGATGTGGCGGCAGTAGCTGGCGATGTTGGCGTGGGTGCCGTGCTTGTTCCAGCCGCGGATGTTTTCTCCGAGGTAAATGTAAATCGTGCGCGTCTCCTTGGGTTTCAAATCGACCTGGAAGAAGAGTTCGTCCCAGATGCCGTCTTTGTCCAGGTCGTCGAGTTGGTGGAACAGCATCCGGCCGTTCGATTCGGCGCGCAGTTGGTGGCCACCCTGAACATTGAGGACCGAATCCGACGGGGCGGGACGCGGTGTGCCCTGCGGGTCGACTATGGTGATCATCATTTCGTGCAGGTCGGGCATCGGGAACCCTTCGCGCTTGATAATTACCGGAGCATCTTTGACCTCCAAGTTCGTGGGATTGGTGATTTTGAATTCGATGCGCTTTTGCGGAGCGAAATCTCCCTGCGTGTACCACGGATAATTCTGGGCACTGAGTGTACCGGTGCACAGTCCGGCCAGCAACAGGGAGAGCAAATGCTTGGTTTTCATTTGTTTCAGGCTTTTATGAGTGTAAGGTGATAGCTATGTGGCTGTGTTCGGGTAGTTGTAGTATTTTTCAAAGATAGCGGATTTTTAGAAAAAATATTGCGGGATATATTCTATTTAATCGATTTAGCGGATGCGCCGGGTAGTGCCCCGTTTTGCCGTTCGCCGGGAAAGCTGTACATTTAGGCGGGCAAATATATTTGTCAGTCAACTATTATGGTGAAGCAATATGATTATTTGATTGTCGGGGCCGGACTTTACGGGGCAGCTTTTGCCTATAGGGCCCGTCAGCGGGGAAAATCCTCGCTGGTGGTCGACCGCCGTCCGCATCCGGGCGGTAACCTTTATTGCGAGGAGATCGAAGGTATCCGCGTGCATAAATACGGTCCGCATATTTTCCACACTGCCGACCGCGAGGTTTGGGATTTTGTCCGTACGCTGACCGAATTCAACCGGTTTACCTACATGCCGCTGGCCAATTACGAAGGTAGGATTTTCAACCTGCCCTTCAATATGAACACGTTTTACCAATTGTGGAAAACCGCGACACCCGCCGAAGCACAGGCGAAAATCGCTTCGCAGCGTGAGGCCGGGGCGGTCGGAGAACCCCGGAACCTCGAAGAGCAGGCGATCTCGCTGGTCGGCAAGGATATTTACGAGTTGTTGATCAAAGGCTACACCGAAAAGCAATGGGGGCGTCCGGCCGTCGAGTTGCCGGCTTTCATTATCCGCCGCCTGCCGGTACGCTTCACTTACGATAACAACTATTTCAACGATCCTTACCAGGGAATTCCCGTGGGCGGGTACAACAAGCTGATCGGTAAATTGCTCGAAGGGATCGAATGTCGCTGCAATACGGACTACTTCCGTCACCGGAGCGAACTCGAGGCGATGGCCGGTACCGTCGTGTTTACGGGACCGATCGACGAATATTTCGGGTATTGTTTCGGGCCGCTCGAATACCGCAGCCTCCGGTTCGAACAGGAAACGCTCGATATGCCGAATTACCAGGGTATAGCGGCGGTAAACTATACGTCGGCCGCTGTCCCTTATACCCGGATTATCGAGCACAAGCATTTCGAATTCGGCACGCAGCCCAAGACAGTAATCACCCGGGAGTACCCGCAGCAGTGGAGCGAAGGTTGCGAACCTTATTATCCGGTGAACGATCAGCGGAATAACAGCCTGTACCGGAAATACGCGGATTTGGCGGAAGCCACCCCCGGCGTCGTTTTCGGCGGCCGGTTGGCGGAGTATAAATATTATGATATGGACCAGGTGATCCGCCGGGTCCTCGATGCGGAAATCTGATGAGTAAAACGGTAATAATGGTTTGCGCCCACAAACGGGACGCCTGCCTGGCGGAACCTCCTTACCTGCCCGTGCAGGTCGGCAGGGCGATCGCCCGCGAGGATTTGGGTTATACGGGTGACGATTCGGGAGAGAATATCAGCGCCAAGAATCGCAACTATTGCGAACTGACGGCCCAGTATTGGGCCTGGAAAAACCGGTCCGATGCCGATTATATCGGGTTATGTCACTACCGGCGTTATTTCGATTTCGGCAGCCGGTCGCTGGCCAATGTCAAAACCAGGACTCCCGCCGAGTTTTTCGCTTCGGCGCATCCGGTCCCGGATATGGACCGGGTGTTTCGCCGGTACGACGTCGTTCTCGGCCGGCCGAAATACTATCCGTATAACCTTTATACCGACTATTCCCGGCAGCACATCCGCGAGGATCTGGACCTGTTGCGCACGGTTTTGGGCGAAAAGTACCCGGATTACCTGCCCGCTTTCGACCGGTTCTTTTTTCGCGGGAACCGGCTGTCGCATTTCAATATGTTCGTGATGCCGCGGAAGCGGTTCGACGCCTATTCGGCGTGGTTGTTCGACCTGCTCGAAGAGGTCGAGCGCCGTATCCGGATATCCGACGATCCGGTGCAGGCCCGTGTAATGGGATATATGAGCGAGCGTTTGTTGAATGTCTACGTGCAGCATAACCGTCTTCGCATCTGTTACCGTCCTGTGGTTATGGTCGATGAGCGCAAACGCAAAGGGACCCTGAAATTTCTTTTTCATGCCGGGGTCAATAACCTGTTGTTTTTCGTGACTTACCCGTTCCGCAAGCACGCCCCTTCCGGAGACGAAGGTTGATTCTGTTGATAAGGATTTACCGGTTTGCTCGATCGGTTCTCCTCCGGTCGGCCGCAAAATGCGGGAAGGTTATGAAGCGGATGAAAAGGGACGGCGCGGATTCTGCGGCCGAATCAGATGCTGAGGGCGTAACCGTCGACGAAAACAAAATAATCCCGCCCGAAATTTTGAGATTTTAAATAAAACGTGTAGCTTTGCACCACTTTAGTCGCTCGGGGTGTAGCTCAGCCCGGTTAGAGTACTCGTCTGGGGGGCGAGTGGTCGCAAGTTCGAATCTTGTCACCCCGACTATCGTAAATAAAGCGGCCGACTCTTAGAGTCAGCCGCTTTATTTCTAGATTCGATTATCTGCCGAATCTCGATTTGTCGACAGTCGATTTTTCTTTGCCCGAATAATTTCCAAAACGGTAGGAGACATTGAACCTGAAAAATGGAGTATCGGCATAATCCCGCATTTTTATATTCTGATTTTGATAATTGGTTCTCAAGGTGACATTTGTTGTCCGAAAAATATCATCGACCTTTGCTCCGACCTCGATTCGTTTATTGTTCGTTTGCCATTTTATCCCCGCTGCGATACTGTAAAAATGCTCAATATCATAAATTCCCTGGATGCCGCCCGAGATATAATATCCCGAAAATTCTCCCTTGATATCGGGCTTCGAAGAGATGTTAAAGGTGTTATCCAGCTGAATTATGAACGAATTGTGGGAGTTCCTGAATCGTAACCCGTGGAAATCGTTATCCTTGTCAGTCTGCCTGAAAAAGTTGACGGTTAGCTGACTTTCCAAGAATTTTTTTACGCGGAAAGGAACGATTCCGACAATACCGTAGATATTTTGATAATCCAGGTTGACCATTTGAATGATATTTTGAAGAGCGTCCTGTGATTGATAAGGCACCTGGGTAAAGTAATTGGGGACATAACTATTATAGGCCATCAGTGTATATTTTTGATTAATTACATACACGAGTTGGGCATTATATTTCCGGGCAAACTTCAGGGAAGGATTCCCCAATAGGATCGTATAGGTATTTAAGCGGAAACCGTTGTTGCTAAGGGCCCAATATGGCGGATACTGTATCTCTGACGAAAAAGAGAGCTGCAGCGTATGTTTGGGCGAAGGGACATATGCTAAATTGGCGTTAACGAATAGCTGAAAATCACTCCACAAGGTCTGTTTGCGATCTCCGTAGTCAATGGTCCCCCGGTAAAATCCTCCGGAAAGAGAAGCTTGGGCCGATAGCTTGTCATTTATCTTTTTAGAAAAACCGACATAAGCTGAATAGTTGTCCTCTTGTTGTTTAATGTGGCTGATTGAGTCCGGGGAAGTTGCTGAAACAACCTTGAAATAATCGTAGTTGTTGCGATTCGCGGAGTAACTCGCTTTTATTCCATAATTCAGTTTCCAATCCTTTCCCAAACTCAGCTCGTGATTCAGGTAAACCAATATCTTATTGATATTCTGTTTCGTTTTGGTCCGGTACTCAGTTACTATGTTCTGATATTCCGTGTCAAATTCTTTATAAAGCTCTTTTGTGGGGTCGTGAAACAGCGTATATTCAACACCGAGGGAAAGGCGTTTGGAAGAGGAGTAATCGAACCGTATATTGTGAAAATCGGTATCGATTTCTTTATCTACCCGTGATTTTACATGTTCGTATAAATCCGAATTTTCAATGAAAACGGAGTTTGAAGCCTGGTATCCGGTTCTCCGATTCAGATTTCCCGTATAAGTCAAAGACAACGTACTTCCCCTGCTCAATGTCCGGAGAACATTTAATCTTAAGTCAAGGTCGGAAAACTTATAGATCCGTTCATCGTCCAGCGAAATATCATACCGATTCTCTTGCAATTGGTGTACGGCGTCCATTTTGTTGCGGTTCCATTCTTTTGATGTTTTTGCTCCGACTGTTAAATCTACTTTGTAAGAGGATTTGTTATAAAAAAGATTGGCCCGTATCCCATAACCCGGATAATGCCCCTGAGTATATTCCGCCGCAACTTCTCCCTGCAGTGGCGGAGTTTCGGGAGATTGTGCGTCGTTCTTTAATACGATATTGATTGCCGCCCCCTGGACATTGTACTGGGGTGGCGCGCTGTACATAATCTCGACATCGGCGACTCTGGACGCGGACATTGTTTTGAGAGTTTGGATCATTTGTCCCTTCGTCAGGGAGGACGGTTTACCATCGATTAAGATTGCATAATTGGAGGATCCGACCAGTTTCAAATCGTCCCCGCTGCCGACCAGATTGGGTATATGGCGGAGCAAATCAAAAGCATTGGAGATAATTTTATTGTCTTTCAAAACGGTTACGTCATAAACGAGTTTTTGATCAACCAGTTTTACTGTCGGGCGTTCAGCCGTAACGACTACTTCATCAATCAGGTTCTCCTGCTGTTGCAGCGTATACGGTTGCTCGAATATTTGATCCTGATTGTTAATTTCAACCGATATGGTTTGGAGCTTATAACTCATGTGGTTCAAGTAGAGCGTATATGCTCCGTTCCCGATATCGGCAAAGATAAAATCCCCGTTTTCGTCACTCAGTGTACTTTGAACAAACAGACTGTCCGTAGAACTCCGCAACACACACGAGACGGCCGTAACGGGCCGGCGGAGTTCATCCACGACACTCCCTTTCAGAGTATGTGACTGGGCATAGATAACTTCCCCAAAAAGAGGCCAAACGAAGAGAATCGCTGCGAATTGCCGGCTCAAAACCATGATTTTAAATATTAGCGTGATGGTGCAATATTGGTTTCCCTTTCGAACAAACAAAAGGGAAACCAATATTGTTCGCCCCTGTGTCGGTTTACATTCTTCGTGTGGATTATTCTTTTTTACCCTGGGAAGTTGTTGAACAAACGGAAGAAACGAGCTTTTTCGTATCTTTGGGACACAATCCGTTAATTTGTATAAAAGAATGATTTTGTCTCGTTTGCACAAGGGCACGAATAACAGGCTGGCCTATTACAGTAAGAATTTCGTGCGGTATATCACTCCCAAAGTATTGCTCCGCAACCGGCTACAGAAGGTTTTGGCGGAGTTGGAAAAGCGACCTGACAAGGAGTATATCCTGCGCCGTGTCGATTATTACAACAAGATGCAGGGTATCGTTCCGATCGATCCGGTTTCGTCCTACAGGCTCGCGGACCACAAGTTCGGGGATGCGGGATCGGTTTATTTCTTCGATAGTTATGAGTTTACAAGGTGGTTCAGCGATTCCCTGTACTGGAATTATGTGTTCGGGGATGTGACGCAGGTTCCGGGAGTACCCTCGATCGTCAAAAGCCGTCCGATTCATGGAGAAAATACCAATTCGGTGATCCTGAACATGGAAAAAGTGCGGCATTTCAATTTCATTACCGACCGGATCCCGTTCCGGGACAAAATGGATAAGGCTATTTTCCGGTTGGACATCAATTATAAACCGCACCGGATCCGTTTCGTCGAACAGTATTTCGACCATCCGATGTGCGATGTGGGCATTATCTCGGCGTTGCCCGAATTTCCCAAAGAGTGGAGTAAGGGAAAGATTACGCTGTTCGAGCATCTCGTTTATAAGTTCATCCTTACGCTGGAAGGTATCGACGTGTCTACGAGTCTCAAATGGGTGATGTCGACCAATTCGGTGGCGGTAATGCCCCGTCCGACCTATGAAACCTGGTTTATGGAAGGGACGCTGATCCCCAATTACCACTATATCGAGATCAAAAGCGACTATTCGGACCTGCCGCAGCGGCTGCAATACTATATCGATCATCCGGAAGAAGCGGAGGCGATCGCCCGCCATGCCCACGAATACATTTCACAGTTCCGCGATAAAAAGCGGGAACGGCTGATCTCGTTGTTGGTTATGCAGAAATATTTCCGCTGTACGGGGCAATTGCCATAATCCGGTTCCGGGCGGACACGGATATATTTATCCGGTTACTGCAATTGTTTGTCAGGCGTTTTCGAGGCGGGCGTTTTTCAGGAGCGTCCGGAACTTTCCGGAACGTCGGGCATAGCAGGCGCATCC
>ERZ825137.6253-NODE-6253-length-10499-cov-3.126388_pt1 | contig 10499 bp, 9 predicted proteins | sample MGYA00519873_ERZ825137 | MGnify/ENA primary metagenome ERZ825137 (study PRJEB31778, sample SAMEA3449190) | human gut metagenome | biome: human gut; feature: human-associated habitat; material: faeces | place: United Kingdom | collected 2010/2012 ... | reverse complement strand
TTCAGATGCGAAAGAGGAGAATTCCGTTATGTCTGGAAAAGAACGCAACGACGCTGAAAACAAGATCAACTCGACAGACGAGACCGTGTTTTCGATTATGGCAAACGGCCCGGAAAGCTCGAAACCGATCATGGCGTTCCGAAGTAGAGAAGATGCAGCTTATTTTCTAGAGTGTCTTCAGCAGGCGTCGGGAATAATGAGAGGGGATACCACCTACAGTATCGTAGATCTAATTTTAAAGAATTGAAGGAATTGGGAGCGGAGAGGGCAACCGCCGCTCGCCCTCTGTCCCGGCAAGGCGGAGGTTTCGTGTGGAACGGAAAAGAAAGCACCAGCCGTGCTGGAGACGGCCGGATTGGATTCAGCCGTTCTCGATGCAGGTATAGCCGCCCAACAGCTTCAACTGGTAAATGCGATCGTAGACGAGGATAGACAATACGCGACACGCTTGACGATTACCAGAACCGATAATGAAAATGCCAGTGAGTCGGTGATCTCGACTGTCATCTCCTGGCTAATGAAAAAAAAGGTTCTATCGAAAGAGCACTGCGATTCTTTCCGAGATGGCGCTTATTCGACACCTGATGGTTGGAAAGGAACAACTGAACTTGAACAGGGAAAGACCGCCCTTGCATCAAAGCGGAACAGTGGCGTCCCGGGCTGTGTCGTGTGGGCGATGGAGCTTGATGAACAGGATCACAGGCTGATCTATGGCCGTTGGCATACGAGGATCGGTATTATCGGAAATGCCGATTCCTGTATCGTCAACATCCAATTGAGCCGCTATATCGTCAGGGGGTTCATTGGGGAGGCTGCGCCGCCGATACCGTCTACGCCGCGGATCGTGAAGATGCTTTTTAGCGATGAGGCGAACGTCGTTCGCGTTGGCTCGACTTTTTTGAACGATAAGCCGATATACCTGACTTCCGAGACATTGACGAGCAAGTTCATACCGGATCTGACCGACCCGGATCGAACTCTTTCCTTGATCTTAATCACCACCGACGAAGAATCTAAACTGCCGGTCAGGAACTTGAAAAATCTGACCAAGCAGCTTTTCGGGATGGCAGATATATATGTCCTTGACTGGCACGACCGTGCTCTTATGGACACTTATCGAGAGGTCTTTCTGAAGAACACGCCGGCTTATGATTACGGCATGGAATGCTCAAGCCTGAAGATTTACTGTAAGCCGGTCGATCTCACGGTTCCAACTGACAATGAAATGGGGATGGCTTATGCCAAGTATCTGATCGATCGATATACGCGCTACGGTGAAAACCGATTCATAAATGTCCTTCGTCAGGGGATCTGCCGTGCGAGCGACAGGGTGGCTGGGGATATCCTGAGTATCGCCGATGTCCGATGGTTAGATGGAATAGATGAGGCCAAACGCCTCAGTTCACGGATTAAGAAACTGAAGCAGCGGGTGAAAGGCGATTCCGGTGGAAACGAAACGGTTGATTCGCTTCGCGATGAGATAAGCGGTCTTCAAAAGGACATCGCGGACTGGGAGGAAATTGCGAACGAGTTGGAGACTTCGAACTCGGAAGCGGCTGCAAAAATCGACATGCTCACGCGCGATGCGATGCGACTTGAAAACGAGAAAAGGGCCGTCGAGCGTAAGCTCGAGATGGCAGAACTCGAGCAGCTAAACGCCAATGCGTTGAACGGCATCCGCAAGGCGCTTACGGTAGTGCCTGAAAACCTTACACAGCTGCTTGATTTGGCGAAGGTGCTCTATCCGGACAGAATCGTGATTCTTCCCGATGCCTACAGGAGTGCCAAGAAATTTGACGGCATTTTGACGGAAGAATGGGAAATCTTGGTTGCCGTCGCGACGACGCTCTGGGATCTATGCTTTAAGGAGACGGTAAACGATCGGTTGGGTTCTGAGTTCAAGAAACGAACCGGATATGAGCTGGCTCGCGGAGAGTCTGGAACGACTTGCGCGATGCCCAACTTAATGAAGCTCCGCAAGCGGATGTACAAAGGCAAGGAGATCGATATCTCGCCGCATATCAAGGGAAGGAACATCAAGGCCGCCTTCCGGCTCCACTTCTATATCGACAGGGATGAGGAGAAGATCGTGATCGGACACGCGGGGGAGCACATGGATACCGCAGGGACTCCACGTCGATAAATCCCCTTTCACAAGAAGGTGCAATCTGTTAATTGTCCAGATTGTACCTTCTTTTATGTTTCTGCATAGCATTATGGTATCCTAGTACCATGGTTACATGAGTACAAAGGGGATTGAGATGCCGAGCGGACTGGAACTGTATCCACATAATGAAAAGGCGTATCGCAAACTACTGGATATGCTGTCTGAGACCAGGCGTGCGTGCATCATTCATCCTACCGGGACAGGCAAGGCGTTTATAGCATACCGTTATGCCTTCGATCATCCGAAGGAGCGAATCCTCTGGATGTCACCCTCGACCTATATCGAACAGGAGCAGGAAGCTTCTATCAGGCGTGAACTGCCGAATTATGAATTCAAGAACATCGAGCGCATGACGTATCAGACTGCCATGCATCGAGCGCAAAAGGGAAACCTTGATATCCATGCCGATACGGTTATTTTCGATGAGTTCCATCATACGGGGGCACCGCAGTGGTCCCGTGGTGTTGAAGGGGTCATCGAATGCAATCCCGACGCCAATTTGATCGGATTGAGCGCGACTTCGATTCGATACAGCGATAGCGGCCGAGATATGTCCGATGAACTTTTTGATGGGCATATCGCCTCATATATGTCGTTGACGGATTGCTGGGTTTTAGGCATCCTGCCTGTCCCGACATATGTGACTGCCGGGTACAGCATCAACGGCTACATTGAAGATCTCGGCGAGCGCATCGCAAAGGAAGAGAGTGCGGGTAGGCGGGCGGAGTTGCTGGCTGATTTTAACGAGCTGAGAGATTGCGCGAGCAGGGCAGCGAACCTTCCGGCCATTTTTCAAAAGTACTTTGAGGGAATAGAGAAAGTGATCGTATTTTGTCCGAATGTCTTCGAGCTGAATGAAATCGAGAAGATGTGCCCGCAATGGTTTTCCCGAGTAAACGGTAACGTCCATACCTATGTCGTCCATAGCTCGAATCCCTTCGGGACGAGTGAATACGATGGGTTCAAAGAGGACGATGACGAGACCGCAATCAAGCTTTTGCTTTGCGTCAACCAGCTTAACGAGGGTGTTCACATCAAGGGCGTGGATGCCGTTATTATGGTACGGCGCACCTCGTCGCCGACGATTTTCTATCAGCAGCTTGGGCGTGCATTGACCGCCGCAGGCAACTTCGAACCGTTGGTCATCGATCTGGTCGACAATTTCGAGATGATCGGGATTGAGCAGATTGTAAACATGATGTCGGAAAGCTACGCTCGGCTGTCAGATGAAAATGATCCGAAAGAGCTCATTCCGCCTTCAGCCTTCAAGGTCATCGACCATGAGAAGGACGCAAGGCATTTGGCGAAAAACCTTGAACGACGGCTCGCATTAAGATCCGAGAAACTGACAATCGATGAGAAGATAGCGCTGTGGAAGGGGCTTTAACAGATGACTGACGGGAAAAAGGACCAGCTCAAACGGAAAAAGACTCTGGAGTACGAGCTTCGCCGTCTTTATCGCGCGGGCGAGCTGACCGACCAGCAGATTGCCGAGTTGAAGGAAGCCGAGTTTCCATTCGATGCCCCTGTTCGCAGAACGGCAAAATCGGTTGTTCGAATCGACGATGGCAAGAAGTGGCCGAGCTGTAGTGCAGCGGAAAAAGAGCTTGGGATCACCCAGGGCTGGATGTCGGATGTGTGCAATATGGCCCAGAACGGCAAATGGGTCGCGATCAAAAATCAGTTCTATTGTTTTGAGTCGATGTATTCGCCGGATATGGATCTGACAGAGATTCGAGGGCTTGCCGGATGGATCGTCATATTGGAAACGGGGGAGATGTTCCCGACTACGGGTGCAGCGGCAAAGGCTGCCGGGACAAGCAGGTCGGTGGTTCTAGACCATGTGAAAAACAAGGTCAAGCCTCAGAATAAGAGATTTTCATATGTGAGGGATTGGGACGGGAAAGTAGGAAGACTTGTAGATCTGAATGTGCAGATGATTTGTCTTGAGACGGACACCATCTATCACAGTTATGACGAGATCTGTGCCGCAATATGGTCCGATGGATATGACTGGGCAACGCGAAAAGAGATTGTTCAGAAGGTCGGAGATGCCATACGGCATGGATGCCCTGCCTGAGAACCTTGAAGAGAGAAAAGAAGCCTACATGGAGGAGAAAAGGCTGTGCGCTCGTCCGGCTATCGAGTTGACAACGATGCGCGAGTACGCAGATGTGCACGACGCGCTGAAATTCGGCTCACGTTATGCCGACTGGAAGAAGATCGTTGCAATCTGCGATGCGAAGGGCGAGCCGACCAGCGAGACGACTTGCTGGAGGGGTGAACGATGGTTTTGGAAGGATGATTGGAATAAAAATATCAAACTGAAGTCCGGCGAGCGTATTAAGGACATGCAGCCGGTGATTTGCTATGAGCGGGGGAGGTGCGATTATTCGGTTCTTGAGCTAACGAGGCGGTACGGGTTCGACCATAAGTCTTTGCTGAATTCAGGCAAGGAGGGAATCGTTTTTGACGGTCTGACTTGGAGGCTTTTGCGATACGACGTGGATTTCGAGAAAAGGCTGAAGGAAACGCCTTTAATCTGTCGAGAGACCGGGAAGACGTTCGATACATTATCCGATTTGCTGGATTTGCTGGAGAGAGAGCATGAATGTTGCGCATATGATCGTCCATGTCACATGTACGATCTTCAGCGGGCGATCGAGGGCGGTTGGGAGTACAAGGGTTTTCACTTTGAATACATGGTTCCACCTTCCGTTTCAGGAGAACGTTAATTGTGTTTAGTCTCAACATTAAGCCTCAATATATACCTGCTCGATATTTCTCTTTCTGTGTCCTATTGACGGTCTTGCTGGTGACTTTGAGCATTCGCTCCCTACAAGGAGAGTTGTTCATAACCGATGCGCAGTATATGGTTGCCGCCGGCCGTTGGATTATAGCCAACGGTCATCTGCCGACAACCGATCCGTTATCGATTCATTCGGAATTGACCTATATCTGCCAGCAATATCCTATCTGCATATTAGTTGCAGTTCTCTACGACACTTTTGGAGAGATGTCAGTTCGGCTGTTTTTTGCGCTGTTGGACATGGTGGCGGTTCTCTTCATTTGGTACCAAACTTTTCCAAAAGCTGGAAACCGCATTCTTCACTGTGCTGTTTCATGCGTATTCGGAGCGGTAATCGTTTATAACCTTCGGTCGACACCGCGTGCGCTCGATATCCTGTGCTTGGCTGTTTCCTGGGAGTTGATGGAGAAATACATTGAAAGCCGCGATATTAGATTTCTGTTTGGTTTTCCATTCCTAGGGATTTTTATAGCCAATCTGCACGGTGCGCTTTGGCCCTGCGCGATCATGTTGCCGCTTGCCGCTTTATTAGATAGTAAGCTGGATTCGAATGCGCGGACCGCATTGGTTGTGACGATCTTACTTACGATCGCTTCCGCAATGCTGAATCCATACGGATTAGACGTGCTGTCGCTTCCGTTTAAGACAATAGGCACGTCGGATGTCGCCACGGTTGCCGTGCCGGAACTGAAACCGATGTTCTCCATCGTTCCGGTTGAGGCAGTGATACTCATTGTCATCTCGGTCGTGCCGGTGATCTTCCATGCCAAGTGCTTGGGATTTAAAAAGACGGTATTTTCGTTCGAGACGATGATGATCTCAGGACTGCTCTTTCTATCCCTGATGACATGGCGAAACGAACTTTTGCTGCTTGGCATATTGATAATCGTCTACAGCACGTGGTGCTGGAAGCTTGAGCCAAAATGCAAGGTGAGCTCGAAGATGTTAAGCAGGATAGTCTTATTTTCAATCTCTGTGGTTGCACTTGAGTTTGGAGCGGTTCTGTTTTATAGCACGCTGTCTGCGACCGATCAAAAGTCCATCTCGCTTGAAAGGGCGTTTCAGGCAATGAGAGAGGATGGCGCCGTATCGGGGACGGCAGTCTTGACGGACATCGACCCAGGATGCCGAGCGGAGCTAAACGGGTTCAAGCCGTATCTTGATACCAAAATTGAGGTGTTCAATGGGCAGAACGGGCAGAAGAATGTGCTTGCCGAGGCAGGAAAGGCGCTTTCTTCTGGAAGCCTATCGGCTATTTGCGATGACTATGGAATGGATTACGCTGTACTGAATTACGGCATCAATGATGTCGGTATTCAAGATTTGAAGGAATCGGGATTCAAGCCAGTCTATAGCGACAATCTGACTGTCTGTTTAAAAAGAAGCACTGTCTAGGAAATCTATCAGCGACCACGGGGAGCGGATCATAGGTGCCGTAGGGCACCGCATGAAAAGCGCATCGCCATACGTCCTGCAAGTCGACTCGCCGTCGACTCGCAGGACGACTTGATAGCGCTTCGCAGAATACATTATGCAATATGTTAGTATTATGGTATACTATAAAAAGGGAGGATTCCCTAAATATCGAATTAAAAAGAAGAGGCAGGACTTTATGAATTCAGACAGACAATACGAGCGCACTGTGGAATTGTGGCGTAGCTACGGCATTGCTACATCGCTTGAGCTGGCGGCACACCTGGATAATTTTGCAATATTATTCTCTTACAACTCGGGGAAAATCGAGAATAGAGAAATCACTTACCATGATACGCATGAGATTTTTAAGAATGGTCGTGTATGCGGTTACACAGGAGACCTGCGGACGCTTTACGAGATTAAAAATCTGAAAGACGCAAGTGAGCTGATGTACCGGTGGTTCGATGGGCGTAAACCTATCACGCTCGATTCCATTCGGGAGATGCAGTTTGAACTGACAAAAGGCACTTACAACGAGCGACGTTGGGAACTTGGGGAAAGACCGGGGGAATTCAAGAAAAACGATTTATGGGGAGTCGGCATGCACGATGTTGCCGCTCCTGTAGATGAGCTCGAGGATGACCTTCAGCAGGACCTTGATGAGGTTTCCGAGTTTGGAGATGAAAATCCTCTGGTGGCAGCTGCGTTTTGGCACGCGAGGTTTGAGGGTGTTCATGCTTTTGCAGATGGGAACGGCAGGACTGGCAGAGCGATGATGAATTACTATCTGCTGTTGCACAACCATCCGCCGATCGTAATCTTTGATGAAGACCGGAAAGACTATTATGCGGCGCTGGACGGTTTCGACATGACGGGTGACCTGAAACCGCTGATCGGTTTTTTACGTCGGGAGACATGTAAGACATGGGAGAGTGCAGTACAGAGAGAAGATCGGTCCCATCAGATGTCGCTCGAAAAGAAGAGAGATACTGTGAGTAGAAGAGTCAGTCTAGATGAGATAAATAATAACTTTAATGCTCGGTAGGCGCAGTAAATTGAGAAGAAAGGCGGATAGGCAATTCCGCTATCGGTGGAAAATTAAATAGCAGAATGACGACGCATTACGCCAACTGAAAATAGGTGGAAGGAGTATAAACAGCTCTTTCTGCCTATTTTTCTTTAAAAAATTCGTCATTTCCACGCGTAATACTGATGTGTTGTGGTATCTTAGTATCAGTCAATAACCAAGAGGAGAAAGGACCTCGAGCATGTCTATCAACCGCGTCAACATTTCCGGTCATCTTACGCGCGATCCGGAGCTTCGCATGACTCCGAAGGGGACGCAGGTTCTCTCTTTCGGTATTGCTGTCAACGATCGCCGACTCAATCGCGAGACCAACCAGTGGGAGGACTATCCGAACTTCGTCGAGTGCACCATGTTCGGCACGCGTGCCGAGGCTGTGGGCCGTATCGTTCGAAAGGGCATGAAGGTCAGCATTGACGGCAAGCTTCGCTTCAATCAGTGGGAGACGAAGGACGGCCAGAAGCGTTCTCGCCTTACCGTTGTCGTAGATACAATCGACTTCATGAGCCAGGGGAACCAGTCTCAGAATGCTTCCGCTAACAGGCCGGCGACTCCGGCTCAGCAGGTTCCTGTTGTTCCGGATGTCCCTGCGGTGATGGACGTCTATGATGAGGATATCCCGTTCTAATCCTTTGCATTGCGCGTAAATAACGCGTAATAGATAAAGGAGAGAGGGTGGCGAAAGGAAAAACTTGCAACCGACGCAAGAACAAAAAAGGAAAGCGCCGCCACCCTCTCATCACATTGATTATACCAACTTCAATTCAATTAAACAGGTTTATTGCTGAATGATTGGCAATGGGATTGTTTTGTGAACACAAGTACTATGTTGTCATCATAGTATAAGCATGTTGGTATTATCGTATTGTGAAAGGAGGGATCAACCTGTGAACCAGCTGAAAGAATATCTGATCTGGATTGTTCTAGGTATTCCGGGAATGGTGTTGATTGGCCTTGTGCTACACAGTCTCGTTCATTTCGAAACAGGCGTTCTTATTATCGCTTCGATGATTCTCGGAACGTTTTTAATGGTATTTTGTGCAGCTTTATGCAAGTCGGCGCACGATGGCGATCTGCTTTCAGAGATGGAAAAGGCTGCAACGAAATCAAATTTTGATCTTGATGGGAAGAAAGCTTACTCGGCGTGGGTTGAGCAGGCAAAGGCGAGCAAGGGCGTGTCCTATAACGCATTCCCTAAATTCGTTGCCCCGAAGTGTGACGAAGACCTGCTCGAAGATCCTGCTGTACGCGATGAGCTTCTTGCCCGGCGCGGTTACGCAAAAGAGATTCGCAACCGTTATGCCAGTGCAGTGCCAGATTATGGTGAGGACAATGTTCGAGCTGCCGGCCAGGCGGGAACGCACTCTGTTCAGCATCCGGTTATCGAAAGCGGTCGCACTCGCGAACAGAGCGATAGGAATGTCGAGCACTAAATAAAATGTTAAATTGGAACAGGAGGTAGATGCTTATGTCGAAACCAATTGGCGGTGCGAGGAAATCCATTAAGAATCAGGAAGGACAGGGCATGCTGGACATCGACGAGAATTCATCTGTTGAAGACGATATGTTTGAAAACGTGAAGACCGATGAGGATATGGATCACGAGATGGAAGAGGAGGAGGGTGGTTCGGCGTTCGAGGAAGAGATCGACCCCGACGAGAGCGATCGACAGGAGCAGGCAGTTATTCCAAAAAGTCAGACCCCGTTTCTAAGTGATAAAGACACTCCGGAATCTTACGGTGAGCTTATCGGATTCATGGAAAAGTTCATTGAAGATCAGAAAGCCGAGAACGATGCGTTCCGGAAGGAGGTTAAGGACTCACTGTCTTCTACTGCAACAGATTTCAAACAACGTACGGATTTGATTCTCGACGAGATGAAATCAATCCAAAGCGATATGAAGCGAGAGGCGAGCGCCACGCGTCGCGCTCAAAACAGTCTCAGTAAAATGGTTGCCAGTTTCGAGCAGGGTGACAAGTATGCTGAGACCGTGACGAAAGCTGTGACTGACGGCGCGACGCAAGCTGTTGAGGAAACCGTACAGGCGGGAACGAAAGCGATCGATGAGGTCGCGAAGAAAAGCGCCAAGTCAATCGAAAAGCTTGAACAGGCTGCCAATGCGAGAGCGAAGCGTTTCATGCGTATCACAAAGCCGGAAGTGATGGTGAACATCGCGATCTGGATTGCAGTCGTCGTTGCTTCCGCGATTATTTTGTCCTTCTGCTATGAGTTCTTTACGAAATAGCAAAAGCGTCTATAATAGTTATCGCTTCGATATCGACCTGAACTTGTGAAGCAAACGAAAAAAGGGAGACGTGGATCTCCCTTTTTTCATGTCTATATATTGTCGATTTAGATCAGCGATCCAGGCTGCCGGTGCTGTCTGCATTGAAAACTTCAGTTCTGGTTCCATTCTCGTCGAGGACGAGATTGACGATCTTGGAAATATCCCCGCCGGTGATCTTATATTGGGTAAGCACAAGATCCATCGACTGAACTTCACTGGTGCCATTATCGACATAGACGATGAGCGTTCCCTTTTTTTGTTTCACTTTCGCAATCTTTCGATCCGGGATGGAGCTGCCGGAAAGCTGGAGATGAATGTAATCGTCGCATCGTTTCCAGCCGGATCCAGAAAGGGGAGTCGCCTTGCCCTCTGAGATTTCAAAGGCCAGGGGTTTGAGTTTATCGTCTTTTTCCACGGTCCACTCGGGTTCTTTTTTCTTGCATCCGGGAAGTGCTGTATTAACGGCAACGCAGACGGCGAGACCGATGAATTGGCGTCGGTTGAAATGGGGATTCATTGCGTTTTCCTTTTAGATTCTGTCAGTCAGCGAGCAGGGGAGCGGATCAATAGGCGCCGTAGGGCACCGCATAGGAATCAACCTGTGTATCGTCCTGTTCAGACGAATCGCTATCCGACTCGGGTTCGTCTCGATCGTTCGTCTTCTTACGCGTCTTCTTATGCTTCTTGGCGAACTGTTTGTTGCGCTTCAAAGCATCATCCAGATCCGTTTCAGAAG
>ERZ825137.6246-NODE-6246-length-10511-cov-2.323738_pt1 | contig 10511 bp, 10 predicted proteins | sample MGYA00519873_ERZ825137 | MGnify/ENA primary metagenome ERZ825137 (study PRJEB31778, sample SAMEA3449190) | human gut metagenome | biome: human gut; feature: human-associated habitat; material: faeces | place: United Kingdom | collected 2010/2012 ... | reverse complement strand
TCCAGAATCCGCTTGATATAGGGGATCGACAGAGCGATGTCCTCCGGCGTGGCGGGACGGTTGGCCTTGTATTCGGGGTAGAGTTCGCGGCGGAAACTTCCGCCCTTTGGATCGAACGCCACACCCAGCAGGTCGGGATTTTCGCGTTTGAGGATGTCGCGCAGGAACTTCACGAAACCGAAAACGACCGACGTATTCATCCCCGTACGGTTGCGCATCGGCCGCGTCAGAAACGCATAATAGTATTTATAGATCAGTGCGTAGGCATCGACCAGAAACAGTTTTTTCATCACTATCCGATTTGTAGCGCCGCAGTCCGGTCGGGCACAGGTTGCGCGGCCGGCTGCCGGCACCGTTAGTTGTTGTCGTCGGCGACCCACTCGGCGTAGGAGGTGGCCGTCTCGTGGAGTCGGAGCGCATAAAGTTCCACTCCTTCGGGCAGCCGCGGCGCGATGCGGGCGGCGAAGCGTGACGCGTGCAAGACGGCGGCGATGAACGCGGGAGAGATGGCAGGGGGCGCGCATGCGGCAAGCAGGCCAGGCCCGCGCCGCAGGGCGCAAAGCCCGTTCGGCCATGCCGCGTGTCGCATGCCGCTGCCGCACGGCGCAAAGCCCATTCGGCTGGACCGCAGGCCGCTGCCGCGGAAAGGCCGGGCGGCGCTGGCAACATCTTCGCGTCATGCGTGATTTCGGGTTCCTCGACGCGAAAAAGGGCCCTTGGCGGCAAGATTCGCGCGCCATGTATCCTGAATCGCCTGATTGCGCCCGGAAATGGATGCATAGGGCGAGGATGTTGCCATCTTGATCTCGAAAAGCATGCATTTCGGGCGGATATTGCCAGGAAGGGGGCCTTTTTCGCGCATTCGGCTAAAAGGGGATGCATGCGGTGCGATTCTTGCCAGCTAGGACCTCGGGGCCGACGCAACGCGAGGAGAGAGATGGGGGGTGACGCGGATGTCGGCACGCGGTGGGCGCGATGCGGACGGCGAAGCGCAACACGTGTAAGACGGCGGCGCACGATGGTCGTGATAGGGGGGGGCGATGAGCGCGGAATCTGCTCGGTGGCGACATAGGGGGATGCGGATGGTGGCACGCAGTGGGGTAGATGCGATGTGGGCGACGGCACGCGATGGTCGCGATGTGGACGAGGCGAGCCCAATGGGTGCGGGCGGCAGCGGGGCGGTACTCAGGTGATGGGGCGCGATGGGAGCGGGCGGCGGCGCGAGGCAGGGATGGGGGCGCGGCATGGCGGGCGCCCTGGGAGCGGGTGACAGTGGGCCGGGGTCCGGTAAGCGCGGGACCTGGGAGCGGGCTGGCGGCGGAAAGCAACGCTGGGGAGCGGCGCACAGGTGCAGGATGCGGGCGATGGCTCATTTCTGGCTGCAGTGGGACGGTTGCTGCGAGGGTGGTTGTGCAGGGAAGGGGAAATGAAAAAAAGAGACCGCATATGCGGCCTCTTTACGTTAAAGCGATAAGTTACGAACGCCTGTATGGCAAGCTCGAACGCGAGCTGCGTCTTAGTAGTTCTCGGCGTGTACCTCAAAGTAGCTCTTGGGGTGAGCGCATACGGGGCAAACTTCAGGAGCCTTGGTGCCAACAACGATGTGGCCGCAGTTACGGCATTCCCAAACCTTAACTTCGCTCTTCTCGAAAACCTGAGCGGTTTCGACGTTCTTCAGAAGGGCACGATAACGCTCTTCATGATGCTTCTCGATTTCGCCAACCATGCGGAACTTGGCCGCCAGAGCCTTGAAGCCCTCTTCTTCTGCGGTCTTGGCGAAGTCATCGTACATATCGGTCCACTCGTAGTTTTCGCCATCAGCTGCAGCTGCGAGGTTTGCTGCGGTGTCACCAATGCCGCCGAGCTCCTTGAACCACAATTTTGCGTGTTCCTTTTCATTATCGGCGGTCTTCAGGAACAGGGCGGAAATCTGCTCCATACCTTCCTTCTTAGCTACGGAAGCGAAGTAGGTGTACTTGTTGCGAGCCTGGGACTCGCCAGCAAATGCTGCCTGAAGGTTTTTTTCGGTCTGGGTACCTGCATACTTGTTCTCGCTCATTTTGGGCTCCTTTCGCGAGATGATTGCTAGTTATGAAGGGCGTCTTTGCCAACGCGTGCTTCTGTGCATTCAGGGCAGAGAAAGGTGACGTTCAAATCATATGAAATGATCTGGGCACCAGAATCTCGCTGGATGGACTCAGTGAAATCCTCTAGCGAGACATCAACGAGCCTGCCACAATTCTGGCACACTAAATGGTCGTGCCGGGTGACGTTGTCGTAACGATCGGGAAAGCCGGGAACAGCCACTTTACGGATAAGGCCTTTGGCATAAAGACTGGCAAGGTTGTTGTACACCGTTGCCATGGAAACCTTTGTGCCACACTCCTTGAGGTGTAAATACACCTGTTCTGCCGTGGGGTGATCAGTGGAGGCATTGATGGTGTCAAGAATGATCTGTGCGTTCTTGTTCATTTATGCCCCTCCTTAAAACCTCGAATTAGAACAGTTCCAATTTACAGTGATATATGAGAGTAGTCAAGTATCATTTAGAGAAATTCAAATTCTGGCTAAGATTTAGGCGAACACGAGGGGTGCTTTAGACTCGGGCGGACACGAGGGGGATCTTTGGATCCGGGTGGACATGGGGGCTTTGGGTGCAGGTAATCGTGGAGGGGAGCCTTGGATTCAAGCAACCGCGAAGTGCTGTTTTGGACTCGGGAGGGCATGAAGGGGCTTTGGGCGCAGGCAAGCTCAAGAGGGCGATTTGGATACAGGCCAACGCAAAGGGTCGCTTTGGGCTCGACCAAAGCAAAGGAGTGCCCTGGATGCAGATAATCGCGAAGGGCCGCTTTGGGTTCGGGCGAACACGAGAGACGCTTTGGGTGCAGACAAGCTTGAAGGGATGTTTTTGGATACGGGCAGGGAAGAAAGAGCGTTTTGGGCATGGGCAAACGCTAAAGGATGCCTGTGAAGGGGCGCATTGGAAGCGGAAAACCTTAAAGGCACCTTTGCTGAGCAATACTGAAACATATGAGTGGTATTTTTGCTGATCCGCCAAGTGTCCAGATTGTGCACTGCACCTTAGGGCGCTGTTTTGGCACAGTCTGCACGGGCTGGCGGTTTCTGATGAGCGTCATCTGGCAGTATGCAGCGTTCTGCCTCACTGCTCTTCAGCAAATAAATACGTCCGATCACAATAAGGCGCACTTCTCAAACTCGGCCTTACCTTTTTCGATCGGAGTTCGGGAAGTGCGGCCCAAAATGATCAGGGCGTATAAGCAAAGGCTTTGATTAATTACTGCAGCTCAAGTGCGCAGATGTTCTCCACGTGGTTGGTGTGGGGGAACATGTCGACAGGCTGAACCTCGGTAAGTCGGTATCCGTTCTTAACGAGGTATTCGACGTCGCGTGCCTGCGTGTTGGGATTGCAAGAGATGTAGACGATACGCTTCGGCGCCAAGCTGCAAGCAGAACGGAGGAACTGCTCATTTGATCCTGCGCGTGGCGGATCCATCAGCAAAACATCGAGCGATTCGCCTTCCTTTGCCAGCTTATCCATGAACTGCCCGGCATCTTCAGCGGTGAAATCGGCATTCTCGATGCCGTTATGGCGCGCGTTTTCGCGCGCGTCTTTGATGGCGGATGCCACGTTGTCTACGCCGATCACGCGTGCGGCATGGGCGGTTTCGGCACCAGGCAGCCCCTTTGCCGCCACCAGGCCGATGGTGCCTGTTCCGCAATAGGCATCCATGGCTGTTTCAGTGCCGGTAAAATGCGCCATCTCGATGGCCTTTCGGTACAACACTTCGGTTTGCGTGGCGTTGACCTGGTAAAACGAATGCGATGAAATGCGGAATGTGAGCCCGCAGAGCTCGTCGATTATGAATCCTGGGCCATAGAGAGTCTTTTCGCCTTCATCGCCCAAGATCACGTTGGTTTGGCGGGTGTTTACGTTCTGCACCACGGTGGTGATGGCGGGGCAGCGCTTTTTCAGCTCGTGGCAAAAATTGCGCGAGGCGGGAAACTCCTTGCCGTTAGTAACGACGGTGACCAGCAATTCGCCGGTGGTGTGCCCTACGCGTATAACGGCGTGACGAATGAAGCCTGTGTTGGCGTCTTCGTTATAGGGCTCCATGTGGTAGCGCTGCATGAGCGACCGAATAGCCAAAACCGCCTGCTTGGCGTCTTTGTTTTCCAAGAGGCAGGAATCGGTGTTGATGACGCGGTGCGTGCCAGCTGCGTACATGCCGCAAAGGATTTCGTGCTGCGGTGCGCTCTTGGCGCCGGCATTGCCCTTCTTGCCCCGAGGCTTCTTTCCGCTTTTGGTCTTTCGTCCTGGAACATAGGGCGAAGTGACCTTGTTGCGGTAGTAATAGGGCTCATCCATCCTTGCAATGGGGTTGAACACGGTGCCCTCGCCTGCGAAAGGCTCGAAGAGTTCAATCATCTCGTTTTGCTTGCGTTCCAGCTGTTTCTCGTAAGGAAGGGAAAGCAACTGGCAGGCTCCGCATTGCTTTTGCGCAGAGCAGTGGGGCATGTTCATGGAAGGGGCTCCTTTTAGTGTGTGCACGTAAGAAGTGTAGCGGATGCAACGCGCTTGCAGGGAAACGACATCACAATACGAAAGCCTTTGCTTTAAGGTTTGCTTGGTTGCGGCGGGCTGTCTGTTCGGGTAACGGGGATAAGCTTGGGTGAATCGGCTCGGCATCGACGCTAGCCGCTTAGGGATCGTCTGTTTCCAACGAAGCCCTTTGGGAGCAGGGGCGCCAACAGTGAAAAAGGGGCCCGATAGCGGCAGTGAACTGCCTCCCATTTCTTGGACACGAGAAATGGGAGGTTTTCTTATGCGCATCGATTTCAGGGTGAAGCACGATGTCGAGACAAGGAGGCTGGCGGCTGAGCTCTTCGCAGATGGCTTAGGGCGCGCGGCGGCCGCAAAAAGGCTGTCCGTTCCGGAAGCGGCCGTGAGAAAATGGCAGCAGATATACCGCGCGTTCGGAAGCGAGGTGCTGCTGACCATGGACGGCAGGCAGGCCAGGTACACATACGAGCAGAAGGTCGCCGCCGCGAGGGCCGTCGTCGAGGACGGCATGACGAAGCCTGCGGCGATGGCCGAGTTCGGCATCATGTCGATGACGCCGCTCGACCGATGGTGCAGGCTCTACCGCGAGGGCGGGGCCGAGGCGCTCAGGCCCAGGCCGAAGGGCAGGCCCAAGGGCTCGAGGGCCGAGCCGCGCGAGCTCACCCGCGAGCAGGAGCTCGAGGAGCGCTGCCGCAGGCTCGAGGCCGAGGTCGCCTACCTAAAAAAATTGCGCGCCCTGGTAGAGCGGGACGGTCTCTGACCAGGGCGAAGGCCGAGGCGGTGGCCGCGCTGCGGTCGGACGGGCACGACCTGGGGCACCTGCTCGCGTGCTCGAGGCTCGCGAGGTCCACGTACTACTACGCGCTGGCGCACCCGGCCAGGCCGACCAGCCCCGAGCTGCGCGGGGCGGTCGCGGAGATCTTCTCGCGCACCGCCAACGGCTGCGGCCACAGACAGGTGGCCATGTGCCTGCGCGCCGAGCTGGGCGCGCGCATAGCCGACAAGACCGTGCTCAAGATGATGCGCGAGATGGGGATCCGCTGCGGGATCAGACGCGAGACGGCCTACCACAGGTACAACTCGTGCAGGGGCGTCGTCGGCAGGACGTTCGAGAACGTGATCGCGAGGGATTTCGACGCCGGGGCCCCGTGGCAGAAGCTGGGGACGGACGTCACCGAGTTCAAGGTGGCGGGCGGCAAGGCCTACTGGGCCCCGACGCTGGACTTCTGCACCAAGGAGATCGTGGCGAGCGACATATCGACCACGCCCGACATGGCCCAGCAGGCGAGGATGCTCGACGGGCTGCTGCCCAAGATCCCCGAGGGCGCCGCCCCGACCACGCACTCGGACCGGGGCTGGCAGTACCAGCACGCCTCGTACACATCCAGGCTCGAGGCCGCCGGCATCGTCCAGAGCATGTCCAGGAAGGCGAACTGCATCGACAACGCCGCCACCGAGCAGCTCTTCGGCCACGTCAAGGACGAGTTCTACCGGGGCCGCGAGTGGAAGACGTTCGAGGATTTCAAACGCGACCTGGAGGAATACATAGTCCACTGGAACACGAGCCGGAGGCAGGTAAGATTGAAGGGCCTGACCCCGGAGGAGTTCCGGAATCAGGCCCTCGCGGCCTAGTCGCTATTTAGGGCGTCCAAGATTTGGGACGTAGTTCATTTTCACTCTGGTTTTGCATTCCTGGATAGATAGAAAAGAAACCGCCTTCTCAAAAGAAAGCGGTTTCTTATAGTTCTATATGAACGCGAGGTCTTTGACCCGGAGAGTCCGAGGTACTTGTTGGTAAGACCTTATTTAGGAGCGCGCAACCTTGCCAGACTTGAGGCAGGTGGAGCAAACGTTCATCTTGCGACGGTGACCATCGACGACGACGTAGACGCGCTGGATGTTGGGGCGGAACTTACGGTTGGTGACGCGGTGAGAGTGGCTGATGGAGCGACCGGCAACGGGGTGCTTACCGCAAACTTCGCAAACTTTGGACATAACTGACCCTCCTTGGGCGACAAACGAACATGTCGCGTTAACAAACAAGCCTGAACTATAGCACAGAAGCAGCTCCCTGTGCGCAATCTACACAGAGATATTCCTCTTTTGGCGATAGTGCCCACGCCACGGCCCTGGACGTAGATCCGATTTGCGTGCAGCAGAGGGGATTATGCCAGCTCGTGCGTATGTTTTCAAGCTCGTCCCACAAATATATATAGGTTTATTGAGCATTGGGCTCCGTTTACGGATTGCTCTGTATTAATGCTCGCAATTAAGCTCGAGGTTGGCTACACTATCCCTTGACCATTAAAGGGGTACGAGATACCCACATGGAATTACATAGCTGCCAAAGAGCAGTCCTTCCTGTGGGTGTCTGGTCCGCTTTAAGCGGTCGGGCATCTATTTTTTTGACTGTGTCAGCAGTCAAGACATGTGAGGAAGGAGATCGATGGGCACGACTTCCCCCAAGGCGGTCATCATGGACGAGACCGCCGTCAATCGAGCGATGACCCGCATCGCGCACGAGATTCTCGAGCGCAACGAGGGCTGTGAAGACCTCGCTCTGGTCGGCATCGTCACGCGCGGCGACCTTCTGGCAAAGAAGCTCGCCGAGGAGATCAAGGAGATCGAGGGCGTCGAAGTTCCGCTCGGCAGCCTGGACATCAGCTTCTACCGCGATGACTATGCGACCAATTTCGCTCCCGCGATCCACGCCACCAACATTCCCTTCAGCGTCGACGGCAAGCGCGTCGTGCTGGTGGACGACATCCTGTATACGGGCCGTACCATCCGCGCCGCTCTCGACGCCGTCATGGACCTGGGCCGTCCGAGTCGCATCGAGCTGGCAGTCCTCGTTGACCGCGGGCACCGCGAGCTCCCCATCTCGCCGGACTTTGTCGGCAAGAACGTTCCCTCGTCGCATGAGGAGAACGTGCACCTATATATGAAGGAAGTCGACGGCCACACCGCCGTCGAGATTAACGACGTCGCGCCGGGCTCCCACGTGGGTTCTGCGCCGCTGGGAGGTGAGTAGTACCGTGGCGTTCAACCATAAGCACCTGATCGACATTACCGAGTACTCCGAAGAGGACATCAAGCTCATCCTCGAGACCGCCAAGGCGTTCTCCGAGGTCAACGAGCGTGCGATCAAGAAGGTCCCCACGCTCAAGGGTAAGACCATCGTCAACATGTTCAACGAGCCCTCGACGCGCACCCGCAGCTCTTTCGAGCTCGCCGAGAAGCGTCTTTCGGCCGACAGCCTCAACTTTGGCGGTTCCTCGACTTCTACGGTCAAGGGCGAGAGCCTCGTCGACACCGTCGAGACCCTCAACGCCTATAAGATCGACTGCATCGTCGTGCGCGACAAGCACGCCGGCGCTCCCTACATCGTCACGCAGAACTCGCCCGCGAGCGTCATCTGCGCCGGCGACGGCAAGCACAACCATCCCACGCAGGCCCTGCTCGACCTGTACACCATCTGGGAGCACAAGGGTGACTTCCACGGTCTGAAGGTCGCTGTCGTCGGCGATATCGCGCACTCCCGTGTCTGCGGCTCGCTGATTCCCGCCCTTAAGATCATGGGCTGCGAGACCTACGCCGTCGCCCCCGGCACGCTGTTGCCGCCGGCGCCCGAGGTCCTGGGCTGCGACCACGTGACGAGCGACCTCGATTCCGTCCTGCCCGAGCTGGACGTCGTCTACATGCTGCGCGTGCAGCAGGAGCGCCTCGAGGGTGCCCCGTTCCCGACCATTCGTGAGTACCACAAGCTCTTCGGTCTGACCAAGGACCGCGAGAAGCTCATGAAGCCCGATGCGATCATCTGCCACCCGGGCCCCATCAACCGCGGCGTCGAGTTCGACTCCTATATGGCCGACCACCCGCAACGCTCCGTCATCCTGGAGCAGGTCTACGCCGGTATCTGCGTGCGTATGGCTATCCTGTATCTGCTGCTTGGAGGTGCCGATAATGGCCTTGCTTCTTAAGAATGCCCACGTCGTCGACCCGTCCGTCGAGCTTGACGGTGTCGTTGACGTCCTGATTGACGGCGACAAGATCGCCGAGGTCGGCGAGAATCTCGCCGTCGAGGGAGCCGAGGTCCGCGACCTTTCCGGCAAGTACCTCGTCCCTGGCCTGGTGGATATGCACGTTCACCTTCGCGAGCCCGGCTACGAGGTCAAAGAGGACATCGAGAGCGGTACCCGCGCAGCTGCCAAGGGCGGCTTTACCGGCGTGTGCTCCATGCCCAACACCGATCCCGTCACCGATAACGGCACCGTCGTGGAGTTCGTCAAGTCCCGCGCTGCCGAGGTCGGTCACTGCCGCGTCTATCCGTCGGGCGCCATGACCCGCGGTCTTAAGGGCGAGGCCATGTCCGAGATGGGCGATATGGTCGCCCACGGCGCCGTCGCCTTCACCGACGACGGTCGCGGCGTGCAGGGCGCGGGTATGCTCCGTCGCTGCATGGACTACGGCAAGATGTTCGGCAAGGTCTTTATGAGCCATTGCCAGGACGAGGACCTGGTCGGCGACGGTCAGGTCAACGAGGGCGTCGCCTCTACGCGCCTGGGCCTTCTGGGTTGGCCGGCCGAAGGCGAGGAGCTGCAGATCGCCCGCGATATCGCCCTGTGCCGCCTGACCGGCTGTAAGCTGCATATCCAGCACATCTCCACCGCGCGCGGCCTTGACATGGTGCGCGCCGCCAAGGCTGAGGGCCTGCCGGTTACCTGCGAGGTCACCCCGCATCACCTGTTCCTCACCGAGGACAACATCGGCGACGATTACTCCACGGCGCTCAAGGTCAACCCGCCGCTGCGCACGACTTCCGACGCTGAAGCCCTTATCGCTGGCGTGGTCGACGGCACCGTCGATGCCATCGTCACCGACCATGCCCCGCACACCGCATGGGAGAAGGACCGCGAGTTCGAGCTGGCGCCGTTCGGCACGATCGGCCTGGAGACCAGCCTGGGCCTGGTCATCACGAACCTGGTGGCCACCGGCAAGATCTCTTGGGAGCGCATGACCGAGCTCATGGGCGCCAACCAGCGCGCCATCCTGGGCGTGGAGCGCGTGGCCCTCGAGGCCGGCAGCACCGCCGACCTGACGGTCATCGACCCCGAGGCCGCTTGGACCGTCAACGCCGCGGACTTCTGCAGCAAGGCGAAGAACTCCGGCTTTATAGGTGCTCAGCTCACCGGTCGCGCAACCGACGTGTACGTCGGCGGCTACGCCACCATGGAGGACGGCAAGATCGTCGAATAGCGCTGAGCTTTACCAGCGTATACAACGAAGGGATGCCCCGGATCGAATCTGGGGCATCCCTTTTTGCGTTCTCGGCGGTCAACTTGCTCGCGGCTGCGCGTTCTCGGAGGCGAGCGAACGCGTTCGCAAGCCGATGCTCTAGCGGTCGGCGTCGAGCGCCATTCGGATCACGGCATGGCCCTGTAGTTTTGTCGCACGGCCATGGCATCCTGTGGCGTCATAGGCTCCGCTGCCGCATATCAGCGTTATTTGCGCAGCGCCTTCGTTGCGAAACCGGGGATCATGAACACCATCGAGATGGCGAAACCGACCATAAGAACGGTGCTCAAAGCCAAGGTGTTGGCGATGGTGCTCATGGCGATGCTCACCACCGTGGAGCCCACATAGCCGGTGAAGTTGATGAGCGATACCACGCTGGCGCTGTCGGCGGGGTCGCTGTAGCTGATGAGCATATGCATGCTGGCGGACAGGAGGATGCCGGTGGAAACGCTGAACACGCCGTCGGCGATCAGGAACGGCACCGTCATGCCCTTCGTGAGCGTAACCCACAAGATCGCGTAGCTGACGCACAGCAGCGCCGTGCCGCCGTATACGGCGAATCGCGTGGTGGTGCGGGCGGACATGGGCCCGCCCAGCGCGCTCGGTGCCATGGCCAGCGCGAACATGAGCGCGG
>ERZ825137.6245-NODE-6245-length-10516-cov-4.843132_pt1 | contig 10516 bp, 12 predicted proteins | sample MGYA00519873_ERZ825137 | MGnify/ENA primary metagenome ERZ825137 (study PRJEB31778, sample SAMEA3449190) | human gut metagenome | biome: human gut; feature: human-associated habitat; material: faeces | place: United Kingdom | collected 2010/2012 ... | reverse complement strand
GCCAAATCGTCTCCCACGGGCGGTCGGTGAACTTCAGCACGTTCTCATGCCCGAAGTGGGTGTCGCTGGTAAACCAGATCATATTTATGTCTCCTTTTATCGCTAAAAAACGTTCTCCCTCGAGGTCAGGAGACGTTTTATGAGCGACATGAGGTGCATATCCCTCATGTTTCAAGCTCCAATCTGCCGGATTTGCCCAACTAAAAGTTTACGCCCACGCGCGAACAGGATTTGATTTTTGAAATATGGACGAATTCCTCGTCAGGAGGGTAAAATGGTGCCGACGGAAGCCCAAGTTGTAGAGAGCTGGGCAGAGCCGTTGCTTAATGAAGTTGGGTCATCGTCTTAGCGACGGTGGCCTTTCTTTTGGGCTTCGAGCCCTGCTTGAGTGCCTTGGAAAGGCCGACAAGGGCCGTGAGGAGCGAGACCATAGCGGTCAGGAGCTTCACGAGCTCGGTGAAATCGGTCATGGGCATCACCTCCCATCAAATGGAGGGCTCTGCCCGGCACGAGGGCTGCCGACAGCAAGGACGATTCTATCAGAGCGGCTGACTCCCGACCGATATTACCATCCCACCGCGCCTGTGCAAAAAAGAGGGCCGCCAAACAGCGACCCTCCAGCGAAAGTGCACGTTATTTAGGACAGTCATATTCTTTGAAAATAATGGCTGTTGTAGAATTACATATAAGAGTCACCCGGAAGGAGCGATCGATGAAAAGCAAGCGATTTATCCTGAATGCACTTCTGGTAGTAGCAATATTGACGCTCTTGGTCTTCTCCTACTCATACATGAATCAGCCAAGATTTGGATATGCTTTATACGCTGTTTTTTCCGGCGAAACAACTTACAACACTATAGGCTTCATTGACGCAATCTTTTTCTATGTAGTCGGCCCCGTATCAAGCGAACTGGTCGCTTTTGTTGTCAGCTACAACCTGAATCAACAAAGCCAAACTCACTCAGCGACTTCGGCCAAACAAGGAATCAATCTCTTCGCAATAATGATAATTCTGCAAATTGCGACCGTGTTGATTATCGCCCTGACCGCAACAAACGTTTTGAAGTATGAGTTCGGATTCATCGCGAGCTGTCTCATGGCAATTGCCGCGGGTATAGCGGTTTCGTATACGACACCGGCAAAGAAGTAGATCAACTAACAGGGCCTATTTGGAATCCGAATCGTCCATGGAACCGTCGATGCCGGTTTTGGTGTTGTCCTATAAGCCCCGATCAATTCATACTCCTCATCCTTGCCGAATTGCGAGTATGGCAGAATCGGCACTGGATGGCAGCGCGCTAGGCCGTGTCCGCGGAGTTACCCCCTGTTTTTATCGTAACAGTTGATTCTAGGGACGTTTCACTGTGCCCCTTTTGGCAATTTCCTGTGTCCTTTTTGGAAACTCGAGCGCCTATCTGACCGATAGGAAAGATTTAGCGAATTTAGGTGTACCACTTTGTGTTAGTTTGTATTTTAGACAGTATTTGTGATACGCTTTGTTTCAATCAGTAGTGGTACGATTTCGCTTGTTCAACGAAGGAGGTAATTGTCTATGGCAGTGGCCGAGGAGAAGAAAAGAATCCAGGTTACTCTGCCTCTCGAAATTTGGCGTGATCTCGATGACTACGCGAAGAGTCGCGGTGTAGCTAAGTCGTCTATGGCGGCGATCGCTATCGCCGAGTTTTTGGAGCGTGTTAAAGAGCAAAAATAGATATGAAAAAAGCCCCCTAACCGCCAAGTAAGAAGGGCTTCTTTCATGTTCAAATGTGGCTTTCTGGCCTGTTACCTGCAATCCTAGCACACGTATGCTTCGATTTGGGTCCCTATGTTGAAGTACTACCAAAATACTATGGCATCACTTCGGCTGATGGCTAGATAGCCTCAACGAGAGGCTAGTTTATGGATACCAAAAATTTAAAACCGGATGTGGGCGGTGACTATCCGTGGGACACGGATAGTCACCCGTCCGGTCCCACAAACCCGTCTGGAATGGGGGCGGCGTCCGATTTCGCGAATCAGGCCGTCACAGATGCCGCCATGGCCAATAGCGAGAGTCACCGCGAAGCACTTCGCCGGGCATCGGATGAATCGTCCCGTGTCGCCCACATGGTGCAGGATATGGTCAGCGAGAAGGTCGCGATCATCAAGCCACCATGGATGCTCGAGCTCGGTTTGCCTAGGCTCGACACCGATATTATGGGGCGGATTTGGTCGTTCCAGCGCAAAGACGTCTACAAATCCACCTGCTACATCAGCCTTGCCACCATGGCGGCGGACGTCAAATCGGATCGCTCGAACGTCAAGAAGAGAATCGATAAGCTCGTCGAACTCGGTCTTTTGATTAAGTCGCCGCGCGGGAACAACAAATCGGTTGAGTACCGGCTCGATATGACGGCGATCGCTAAGCGCAGACTCGAAGTCGAGGAGGGTAAGAAAAAGCAACGCGCTGAGAATTCGGCGAAACGCAAAGCTCAGTGGGACGCAAAGCATTCTGCCTAGTTTGAAGGGCTATGGGTTGTATGAACCCATAGCCCTATTTCTTTTCCTTACAAACTATGGGTTGAAACAACCTACAGTATAACTATGGGTTGTTTCAACCCATAGTTTGGCGAAAAATAATTTTATTGCTAGGGGGTTAAATAACGGTTCTTCGGCAAGTCTATCGGTTAGGGCAACCCATAGACTTACTTACAGAGATCGCGGATGCTTTTCGGTGACGGAAGAACTATGGGTTGAAAGAACCCATAGAAAAATTAAGCCACCTTTTCCGCTATGGGTTAATACAACCCATAGAAAGCGATCGGAAAACACCAAAAAGTACCGAAATAGTTATTTCAACCCATAGTTTGGGCCCGTGTTAACCGGGACCAACTTATCAACTATGGGTTGTCTCACGAGACTATGGGTTGAAATAACCCATGCCAACTATGGGTTCAGTTAACCCATGCACTATGGGTTGAAATAACCACAACTATGGGTTGAAATAACCACAACTATGGGTTCATACAACCCACCAAGTCTGACTAGAGTGAATTAGATTCACTTAGTCTGAACTCAAGAGGGAAACGGAGAAATCCACCAGAAAGCATTTAATGATCGAACGATAAACAGACAAGAAATCCACCGTCCTTGCCCTCCATTCGCTACGCTCATTCCGCGTCGCCTGCGGCTCCTTGGCATGGCCTATCGGCCAAAAGTGTGGGGGCTAGCGCCCCAACTCCCCGGCTACGCTGTTGTCAGCTCTCAGCGCCGGCGTCGCTGCGCTCCCCGGGCGAAATAACCTACTTGGCTGCGAGCCTACAATTCGGCAATGACGTGCCGAATCCGTTTTCCAGTTGATCTGGATACCGACATTTGGTCAACCTTGCGCTGAATACCGCTAGAAGGTCACAGAATCGAAAATAAGACATCATATCGGTGAGGTCCGACCGTTTTCTCACTGATAGATAAAACGGGTCTTAAATCGGCTCTCAGAGGCCCATACAAAAGAAAACGGGCACCTGGCGGTACCCGTGATTCCGATTAGATTTCCTTTTCGGCCAGATAGCGATCGAAAAGCTCCCGAGCGATATCCGATACGGACTTGTCCTCCTCGAGTGCCGCTTGCTTCAGACGTTTTCGGTAACTCTCCGGAACGTACACGGACAGCTGAACAAGCCTCTCAGATGCCCCTTCAGCGCCCTTTTTGGGGCGCCCGGCTTTCCGTACCTGAGGAGCCGGTTTCTGGGTCTCAGATGCGCTCTCAACGATTTTCTGCTGCCTCTCCTCGGCCTTTTCCGCTGCGACGTCGAAGTATGAGGTCGCCTTTTTGAACTTTGCCATTTACAGCACCTCTTCCAGTTCGTTCAGGATGTTTTCAATCGCCTGGGCGGCCTTGCCGTTCTTGGCGATTTCATACACAGGCTTTCCCAGGGCCGCGCCCTGCTTGAAGGCCGCCGCGGTCGGAACGGTGCCCAGCACGGGAAGGTCGTCGGCCTCGAGCAGTTCGAGGAACTGTCTGTCCACGGTCTGGTTGCCGGCGAAGTTGTTGACGATGATTGCGAACGACAAGTCGGGATTGGCCTCGGTGATGACCTTGATCGTTCGCTTCATGGGCTTCAGGCCCAGCGTTCCGGGCTGCACCGGGATAATCGCGATATCCGCATTCTTGGCGTACTCGGCGGTGTCGTCGCTCAAAAAGCCCGGTGTGTCGATGACGTTCACGGCGTCCTCGTCGTCGAGCAGGTTTTTCTCGTGGTTCGCACCGCCCTGCGGGTCCAGGTTGCCGAAACCGACCTTGTGGCCGCGGCGCTCGAGGCCCCAGGCGATCTCGTCGGCGAGCGTCGTCTTGCCGACGCCGCCCTTCTGGTTGACTAGCAGGATGTTCGTCGCCATGTTCTCCCCTTTCTGAATAGCGTAGTCATATATTAGCACATTAACATGTGACTACATTAAGTAATTCTAAGACGCATGTAGAAATACGTGAGCATGTTAAGTAATTAGTATGGTACTACATTAACGTGCTCATGGATGTGGGTTGGTTTAACCTACAGTCATCAGATACGGTTACAAGGTCGCTGATTGCGAGACGGAGACCCTTCCGACCGCCGACGCGGCGAGTGGGAACGCGAGGGTAAGAACGCATCGTCGCTGAACCAGTGAGTCAGTATTCTTTAGTTGGATGATGGATATTGAAATTGATTAGCGAGATAATGTGCATATCTCATAATGTATGCGTTGCACCATGAGAGAGGGGTCTGTCATGAGCTGGAAACCGAGAAAATGCGTTATCGCCGGTCTCGTGACAACCGGTCCTGACGGCGGCTTGTTTGCAACCGCAATGACATCGTACCGACTTTTCACTTGCATGTTCTGAAAGGCGGTTGCCATGCTGTCGCAAAATCAATCGAGATACTTGGTCACAATCGGCTTTGCCCTGCTTGCATTACTCTTTGCTAGCGACCTTTTGCTGAAACCGCCCAAGGAACTCGTTTTGCTTGCCATAGACTGCATTTCCGCCCTTTACTTTACGGCAACCCTATTCGTCGGACTAAAGGAGAGGAAAAAAGGCGCAGTCGCCGCATCCGCCGTATGCTTGATCATAACCATTGCATCATTCTTTATCTGACACATTGGTGATTTAGGGGCGATATCGTAGGAATACGACCGGGAGAGTCGGGACCATAGGCTCCGGTAAGAACCTTCGCCATGCCCCACGCATCGAGCCCGATGATTTCCCCGCCGGACGCCCTGACGGCCACGGCCTCCGGCGTCCACGCGATTTCATCGTCCGTGAGGCGGATGGGTGTGACGCTGCCGGCGTCCATCCGCCTCACGACCTCATTCCGCTTATCGCGCCAGCCCGGCTTGAGCCATTTGATGACGGTCGGACGCGAGACGCCAAGGACGCACGGGCGCAGCTCGAGCTCTAATACATGAGGTCCCAGCTTGTAATACGTGAACATATGACTACATTAACATGGTCATGCATTACTGAGCGTTATATGCTGCGCCGGATCCGCCCGTCTGTTATTTTGGGGGCGGCAGTTTCTTGATGAGGCGGACATGCCCCAGAGTGTCTTTGGATCCGATGGTCAGATTCATCTTGAGAACCAGCCCGGCAGCCAACGCTTCGACCTTACGACGGGTGAGGTGAAGACGGTCATCCCGACCGCTGAGAACGTGAGCGCCGTCTTCGGCAAGGATGGCGTGGAGACGGAGATTCAGGTGGGGCAGATGCGCCAAACACTGGGCAAGTCTGGCTTCGATTGGCTGTTTAATAAGCACTAACGGTTGAGTTATTGCAGCATAGTCGCAGTTGTAAATAGGTGACCATATGACCATGCTAACATGTGCGCACAGTCATATGGTCTCTCGTTTGATTGCTTTCCTATCGCTTACTCCCAGAATGGGCGTTAAAAAAGGCGGCCGAAGCCGGCTGCCCGCAAATAAATATTTATTTAACGAATGTAAGAGGAGAGGAACGATGCACATTACTCCCAATGTCCGGCCACGTCGACGACCCAGTGCTGCCCGGTCGCCTGCTGCTCGTAGTGCCCCTGGTCCTCGCTGGTGGTGTAGGAGTCATCGAGCAGGGAGCCGCCCTTGCCGCCGCTCACCATGTCGTTATAAACCCAAGCATTAGCAGCAGACTTAGAATCGAACGGTCCGACTTTGGTCCCACCATGGTTGACCCAGTAGCGCTCATGGCGCGTATAAACCACATTCGGCACCCAGACCTGGCTGTAATCTGTCTCCCAGTGGCCCTGCTCGGCAATCCACTTCTTCTGGCTACCGCCGTTGGAAGAAGAGTTATTGCTGCCAGAGTTCTGAGAATTACCGGAATTCTGCTTGGACTGGGAGGAATCACCATTGCCGTCTGACTTCGACGAGTCGGAAGCTTTGTTGTCCTCCTTCTTGGAGTCATCGGACTTCTGGTCCTTGTCGTCGGATTCTTTCTTCTCCTCGTTCTTGGTTCCAGAGGCTTGCGCCGCCTTTTCTTCGCTCGGCTTCTTTTTGTCTTTGTTCTTTACCACCGTAGCGGCCCTTTCCGTAGAGCCGCTTCCTTGCTTTGCAACGCTGGCACATCCAAGTTGAGGTGCCGAAAGGCACACCAGAAGCGCAACGATAATAGCCTTTGTTCTCACGCCGATCTCCCTGTCCATGAAACCGGGCGTTGGACACCAGCCGATATCCAACGCCCGGCTCGCTTTTACATCTGCCCGCGGCGCTTCTTCCGGTCGAGGAAGACGCCGGCCGCCACGAGGACGGTACCGCCGATGGCGAACGTCTCGCCGATGAGTCCCGCGCGGTCACCGGTCTGGGCGAGGCTGCCGGGCTGGGCGGTATCCGTGCCGGCGAGGTGCTTCGGGGTGTATGCCGCCTGCTGCTTTGCCGCCTCCTCTGCCTCCTGTTGTGCAATCTCATCGGAAAGCTTCTGCTCCGCTGCGATGCGGTCGGACTTCGCCAACTCGTAGGCGGCGAGTGCCGCATCGTAGCCGGGCTGGAGCCCGTCCACCGCGGCCTGCTTCTCGTCCAGGATGGCCTTGGCGGGCGCGGCCTTGGCACGTGCCTCGACTGCTGCGGCGAAAAGCGCGTTGAGGGCGTCATCCGCGTTCACATCATGGCCGGAAGCGATCGCCGCGCCGGCATCGATGGAGTTCAGCTTCGACAGCTTGGCGTCTGCCTGCGCCTTTGCCTGCTCGGCGGCGGAGACCAGGGACTCGGCGGCGATGGCATCCGCCTTCGCGGCATCGAGCGCGGCCTTGGTGTCATTGACAGCCTTTACTGCATCCTGCTCGCGCTGCTGTGTCTCTGCGAGCTTCGCGGCAAGACCGGTGAGGATGTCGAGGTTCGACTGTGCGCCCACAAGATCGGTCTGGGAGCCGGTAAGCCTGTCGGCGGCAACGCCGGCGTCGGTCTTTGCGGCATCGACGGCACGCTGGGCATCCGCGAGGGCGCGTGCGGTGCCGTTCGCCTTTTGCTTGGCGGCTGCGAGGACTGCCGCCTTCTCGGCCTGGTCGGCTGCCGCCGCGTCATGGACGCTCTTTGCGGTATCGACCGCCTTCTTGGCGTCGGCGACGTCCTGGAAGAACTTCGCGAGGTCGGCGTTCGCATCGTCCACGCCCTGCTGCTTAGCAGCGGTGTCCGCCTTGGCGGAATCCAACTTAGACTGTGCGGTCATTACGGCTGCGTTGGCAGCATCAAAGGCGACCTGCTTCTGCTGGACGGTCGACTTTGCCGTATCGACTGCCGCGTTGGCGGCATCGAGGTCCGATTTCGCCGCATCAAGCTCGGTCTGGGCATCCGTGACGCCCTGCTGCTTGGCGGCGACATCAGCCTTTGCGGCATCGACGGCACGCTGGGCATCGGCAACACCCTGCTTTGCGGCATCGACACCTGCCTGTGCGGAATCCACCGCGGCCTGCTTCTGCTGGACGGTTGTGGCGGCGCCGGCGGCTGCCTGCTGCTTGGATGCAAGATCGGCCTTGACCGCGTCGAGTGCGCTCTTGGCGTCCTTGAGACCGTTGATATAGGAGGTCAGCTTTTGCTCGTACTCGTCGACGGAGATGGGGTTCGTGTTCCAACCGGAGCCGGACCAGCCGGAGATCTCTGCGGTGTAGCACTGCGTCTGAAGCCCGGACATGGTGCCCTTGGTGCAGGTTGCCATTCCCATAACGGCGAGTTCGGGATTGATGATGTTCATGTAATGGCCGACGGTGCCGCTACTGCCGTTCTCCCAGTGGCAGTTGTCTGCAATCCAATGGTTGATTGCGACACCGTTCTTTGCATAGAAATCATAGGCATCCTTGCCGACAAGACCGGTGACTCCATAAAGGGCCTCCGTTGCCTTGTCGAAAAAGCCCTTCTCCTGCTCGATCCACTGCCCACTCGGATCGATTCCGTAATTCCATGCCAGGTTTTCGGCAAAATCATATTGGCGGGCATGATCGAGCACGGTGTCACTGTAGTTGGCATCCGCAATGGCACCGGCGATGAGCTTGTAGGTGACCTGGAGCTCGGACAGGCCGACCGACTTGCGGTAGTCGTTGACGGACTTCATCCACTTGATCGCATTGAGCATATTGTCAAGAGACGTGGCGTCCTTGGAGTTGCCGACTTCGGTCTTTCCGGCATATTTGGCGTTCAGGATGATGTTGACTGCGTCATTGGCACCCATGGCACGGAAGAAGCCGATGGCTCCCTGCTTGAGCTGCGCGTCGGCGGAATCGAGTTTCGCCTGTGCCTCGTCGACCTTCTGCTGGGCGGCGGTCACGGCGGCGTCTGCGGTATCCTTTGCGGCCTTGGCGTTCGCGAGCTCTACGTCGGCGGCTGCCTTGGCGGACTCGGCGTCCTTGACAGCCTGCTTCGCTGCATCCAGCTTGGCGACGGCGTCGGCATTCGCCTGCTTGGCCGCATCGAGGTCGGCGTTCGCGGCATCGAGGGCGGACTGGGCGGCGTTCACGCCGGATTCGGCATCGGCCGCGGCCTGCTGCTTTACGGAGAGAGACGCCTGGGCATCATTCAGGTCGGCCTGTGCCGTTGCCGCAGCGGACTGTACCTGCTCGAGCTCGGACTCGCACTGGGACTGTGTCGCTTGTGCGGCAGCGAGGGCTGCCTCCGCGTCCGCGACCTTCTGTTTTGCCGCATCGTACTCCGGGCCGCTCGCGCCTGCCTCCGCTGCGGCAAGGTCTGCTTTCGCCTTCTCGTAGGCGGCGCTGGCGGCTGCGGCCTTCGCATCCGCCGCGTCCTTGTTCTGCTGGGCTGCGGCGAGGACGGCGTCGGCGGAATCCTTTGCAGACTGGGCTGCAACCAGCTTGGACTGGGCATCGGCAAGCGTCGCGTTGGCGTTGGCGAGGCCGGCCTGTGCCCTTTCCACGGCAGCCTGGGCGTCGCGCACGGCCTGTTCGGCGGCACTGATTGCCTCCGGGGTGGCGCTTACGGCATCTGCCTTGGCCTTATCGAGGGCGTCCTTGGCATCCTGGGCCGCCTTGAGGGCGGACTGGTACGCTTCGTCCTTCTCGGACGCATCCGCCTTGGCGTCTGCGAGACCCGCCTTCGCCTGCTCGAGGTCCTTGCCGGCGGCATCGGCGGCGTCCTTGCCCTCTGCGACCTGACGGGCGTACTCGTCCATTGCCGCTCGGTCAGCTGCCGTACCGGCGTTGACTGCAGAATCGTAGGATGCCTTGGCCTGGTCGCGGGCGGAAGCCGCCTCGTTGTAGGGACCGGCGGCCTCATCGTAGGCTGCCTTGGCGGCGTCCTCCTTCGCCTTCGCCTCGTTGACTGCCTTCTGCAGGTCCGCGATGGTCTGTGCGGCGGATTTCGCGCCGGTACCGGATGCCGCGCCGGCGTGGGCGGCGATCGGCGACATCACGGCGGGGTGCTGTGTGCCCCCGTCACCGGTCTGGGCGAATGCCGTGAACGGTGAGATGAGGCTCGATCCGGTCATGGTGGCCATGGTCGCCGCGGTGACGGTCAGACGCGCGATCCCCTTCGGAGTGTGAATCTTTTTGTTTGGCAGTGCGTGCTTCTTCTCGTACATGAATCTTTCGTCCTTTCTGCGAAACGTGCTGTCAACTATAGCGGATGACAGCCAATTTCGTTTAGTAACGCCCTGTTTTCTTGACGTGTATCAGTATACCACGGTACTAGAGTACTACCTCTGAGAATCTTCTGAAATTTCGTCTGCCCAGTACCAATGATGCCCTTTCGCCTTGTGTCCGGTGGTAATCGCCCGTTTGATCCCACTCCCCGCATATCCGTAGGCAGACATACTCGCCGCGGCGATGCTGTCGAAGATCTTCCCGTCATCGCGACGGACCCGCTTCTTACCGCCTCCAAGCCCTGCGTAGATGTCGATATCGCTCACGGCCGTTCCTTCCAATAGCTGCATGTATTGCCATGTCCGGTTTCAAAGGCATGTTCCTCTCCGCGCCTGACGCACAGATATTGAATCTGGGTGTCCTCTGGTCTATGACGTTTGTCGCGAACATGGGGGTTCTGTATGCAATGTGCACACAGGCTGCAGACCTTTTTC
>ERZ825137.6243-NODE-6243-length-10520-cov-6.728333_pt1 | contig 10520 bp, 11 predicted proteins | sample MGYA00519873_ERZ825137 | MGnify/ENA primary metagenome ERZ825137 (study PRJEB31778, sample SAMEA3449190) | human gut metagenome | biome: human gut; feature: human-associated habitat; material: faeces | place: United Kingdom | collected 2010/2012 ... | reverse complement strand
GTTTACTCTTGAAAACCGCACCTCTGCGGTTTTTATTCTATTTATTGTTTAATATATCATCCACACAACGTGATGTCAATGAAAAGAAGGCCTGAACGATGCAAAAAAGCGACTTTTATTTTGACCTGCCCAAAGAACTGATCGCCCAGGAGCCATGTGAACCACGAGATGCCGCGCGCCTGTTGTGCCTCGGCCGCGCCATCGGCGAGCTCCGTCATGCTGTATTCCGTGACCTTCCCGGCCTTCTGCAGCCCGGGGACCTGCTGGTCGTCAACAATTCCAAGGTGCTGCCTGCGCGTCTCATTGGGCACAAGGAAGGCACCGGCGCAGTCTGCGAACTGCTTTTGCTGCGGCAGGTGAAAGGCGACGTATGGGAATGCCTGGCCAAACCCGGCAAACGCCTGCATGCGGGTACGCGTATCATCTTCGGCGACGGCACACTGACGGCGGTCGTCCGTGATACAATGGAGGACGGCAACAAGCATGCGGAATTTTTTTACGATACTCCGACGCTGTATGAAAAACTGGACGCCTTCGGGAAAATGCCTCTGCCGCCCTATATCCAAAAGCAGCTGGACGACCAATCCCAGTATCAGACTGTATATGCGAAAGAGCTTGGAAGCGCTGCTGCGCCCACGGCAGGCCTGCATTTCACACCGGAGCTGCTGGAGCGCATTCAGCAAATGGGTGTAAAGGTGGGCTACGTTACACTACATGTGGGACTGGGGACCTTCCGTCCTGTGAAGGAGGAGGAGATCACCGACCACGCCATGCACAGCGAATACTGCGTTATCCCGCAGGAGACGGCGGATCTCATCAACGAGACGAAGCGCAGCGGCGGCCGCGTTATCTGCGTGGGCACCACCAGCTGCCGCACCGTGGAGTCTCAGGCGGCGGAGGACGGCACCATGCGGGCCAGCGCCGGCTGGACGGACATCTTCATCTACCCGGGCTACCGTTTTAAGGTGATGGACGCGCTGGTCACCAACTTCCACCTGCCGGAGTCCACCCTCATCATGCTGGTATCTGCGCTGGCGGGACGGGAGCATGTGCTGTCCGCCTACAAGGAGGCCGTGGAGCAGCGTTACCGGTTCTTCTCGTTTGGCGATGCGATGTTTATCCACTAAAAGGGAAAGGAGAACTTCAGGTGCATTTGCCGGATCTCGTTTCTGACCTCGCCGTTATCCTGCTGACCGGCGGTGTCATCACCGTTATCTTCAAAAAGCTGAATCTGCCGCTGGTGCTGGGCTACATACTGGCGGGGTTTCTCATCGGCCCCTATATGCCGTTATTCTTCTCGCTGGCTGACATCGAGGCAGTGTCCACATGGAGCGAGATCGGCATCATCATCCTGATGTTCTGCCTGGGACTGGAGTTCAACCTCCACAAGCTGGCCAGCGTGGGCGGCACCGCCATCATCACAGCGCTGGTGGAGGTGGGCGGCATGCTGGCCATGGGCTTCGCCGTGGGACAGCTTATGGGCTGGGGCACCATGGACAGCATCTTCCTGGGCGGCATGCTGTCCATGTCGTCCACCACCATCATCATCAAGGCTTTCGATGAACTGAACGTCCGGAAAACGGACTTCGCCCAGCTGGTGTTCGGCACACTGGTGATGGAGGATATCGCGGGCATCTTCATGATGATCATCCTGTCCACCATCTCCGTCAGTAAGTCCATCTCCGGCGGCACACTGGCGCTGCAGCTGGGACTGCTGGTGCTGTATCTGGTGCTGTGGCTGGTGCTGGGCATCTTCCTGCTGCCTACGCTGCTGAACAAGGCGTCCAAGCTGATGAGCGACGAGACGCTGCTTATCGTGTCGCTGGGCATCTGCTTCGGCATGGTGCTTCTGGCGGACGCGCTTGGCTTCTCCTCGGCGCTGGGCGCGTTTCTGGCCGGTTCGCTGCTGGCAGGCACCGTCCACGCCGAGCGGGTGGAACACCTGACCTCCGGCGTTAAAGACCTGTTCGGCGCGGTATTCTTCATCTCTGTGGGTATGATGCTGGATCCCGGCGCCGTGGTAAAGTACATCTGGCCCATCCTGATACTGACCGCGGTGACCATCGTGGGGAAGCTGCTGTTTTCTTCGCTGGGCGTGCTGCTGTCGGGCCACACGCTGCGGCAGGCCATCTACTGCGGCTGCTCGCTGGCGCAGATCGGCGAATTCGCGTTCATCATCGCGTCGCTGGGCCTGTCGCTGGGCGTCATCGCGGACTACATCTATCCCATCATCATCTCTGTATCGGTCATCACCACGCTGACCACACCGTTCTTCATCAAGAGCGCCGATCGGATCTGCACCGGTCTTGAAAGGCTGCTGCCGCAGAAGCTGGTGCAGCAGCTGGAGCGCTACACCGACGAGGAGCAGAGCGTCAAGGAGCAGGACAGCGACTGGGCCGTGTTCCTGCGCCGCTATGTGAAAAGAACGGTATTCTATGGCGTGCTGATGCTGGGCATCGTGATTCTGGGTGACGCGGTGCTGCTGCCGCTGCTGCGGGAGACCATCCATGTGCCGTGGATCAGCAAGGCCATCACGCTGTGCGCTGTCTATCTGGGCATCGCCATGTTCATCCGGCCCATGCTGGATGCCCATTCGCCGCAGTATACGGTGCTGTGGGCGAAGAAGCGCAGCTTTCGTCTGCCGCTGATCGCTCTCAGCGTCATCCGCGTGCTCGTCATCGTGCTCATCGTGTTCCTGCCTATCCGGACGGTGCTGGGCATCCACAGTCTGTGGCTGCTGCCGCTGCTGGCAGCGGCGGTGCTGGTGGCAGGGCACTTCGGATGGTTCGCGTCGGCCTACCTGTCGGTGGAGACGCGGTTCCTTACCAACTTCAATGAGCGCCTTTTGCAGCAGTACGGCGACAGCGACGATGCCACATGGCTGGACGAGAAGCTGTACGTCACGGAGCTGATCTGCCCATCGGAGGAGGCAGGGAAGGATCTGCGGGCTCTGGGCTGGGGCAGGCGCTATGGCGTGAATATCATCAAGATCGTCCACGGCAAGCGGGAGCTGGACATTCCCTCCGGTGACACGGTGCTCAGCGAGGGAGACCGGCTGGCCGTCCTGGGTGAGCGGGAGAACCTGGTCTCCCTGCGACTGTCCGTAGGGGCGGGGGAGGCGGAGCTGCCCACGCTGCATGCCTATATCAGCGGAGAGAAGGCACTGTATACCTACACGTTGGATGTGGCGAAGAATGATCATCTGGCGGGCTGTACCATCCGCGACAGCGGTTTGCGAGAGAACTATGACTGCATGATCCTGGGGTTACAGCGGAACCTGCTGCCCATTATCGGACCCGACGTGAATTTCGTGATCCAGCGCGGCGACCTGGTATGGCTGCTGGGCTCCCGCCGCATGGCGGAGAAGGCACTGGATGATATGGAGGAGGCATAAATGTTTAAAGTCATCAAAAAACAGGGCAAGGCGCGGCGGGGCGTGTTCACCTGCGCCCACGGCGGCGAGGTACAGACGCCGGTGTTCATGAATGTGGGTACCCAGGCCGCCATCAAGGGCGGCGTCAGCGCACTGGATCTGAAGGAGCAGCTGGGCACACAGATCGAGCTTTCCAACACGTACCACCTGCACCTGCGGCCCGGCGACGACGTGGTGCGCCAGCTGGGCGGCCTGCACAAGTTCATGCGCTGGGACGGCCCTATCCTCACGGACTCCGGTGGTTTCCAGGTGTTCTCGTTGGCCGGCCTGCGGAAGATCAGCGAGGAGGGTGTCACCTTTGCCAGTCATCTGGATGGCCGCCGCATTTTCATGGGGCCGGAGGAGAGCATGCGCATCCAGTCCAACCTGGGCTCCGACATTGCCATGGCCTTCGACGAATGCGTGGAGAACCCTGCACCCTACGACTACGCCAAGGCCAGCTGTGAGCGGACGCTGCGCTGGCTGGCGCGGTGCAAAGCGGAGCACGACCGGCTCAACGCGCTGCCGGACACCATCAACCCCCGGCAGATGCTGTTCGGCATCAACCAGGGCGCCACCTACGCGGACCTGCGGACCTGGCACATGCAGGAGATCGCCAAGCTGGACTGCGATGGCTACGCCATCGGCGGCCTGGCGGTAGGGGAGCCCACGGATGTGATGTACGACATTATTGAGAAGGTAGAGCCCTATATGCCGGCGGATAAGCCCCGCTATCTCATGGGCGTGGGTACGCCCAGCAACATCATTGAGGGCGTGGCCCGCGGTGTGGACTTCTTCGACTGCGTGATGCCTGCCCGCAATGCCCGTCACGGCAAGCTGTTCACCTGGAGCGGCACGCTGAACATCAAAAACGCCCGATACAAGCTGGACGACGGGCCGATCGACCCGGAGTGCGACTGCCCGGTGTGCCGGAATTTCAGCCGGGCGTACCTGCGCCATCTGTTTACGGCGGAGGAGATGCTGGGGATGCGGCTGGCGGTGATGCACAACCTGTACTTCTACAACAAGCTGACCCAGCGCATCCGCGACAGCCTGGATAACAATACATTCGATGAGTTCCGGGCTGTTTACAGTAAAAAACTGGCGGAGAAGGCGTGAAACCTCTTGCCAAACGGTGAAGAACTATGTATAATAGGGCTAATTTGATTATAAAGGAGTAACGTTCCATGATCCAGATCGCTTACGCAACTGCTGCCGGCTCCGCCGCCACTACCGGCGGTATGGGTTCTACCGTCTTGATGATCGTCCTGATGATCGCCATCTTCTACTTCCTGATGATCCGCCCTGAGAACAAGCGGAAAAAGCAGGCCGAGGAGATGCGTAACTCCCTGAAGAAGGGCGATTGGCTGACCACCATTGGAGGTGTGTATGGCCGTGTCGTGGCCATCACCGACCGCACTGTGGTCATCGAGACCAGCGAGGACCGCGTCCGCGTGGAGTTCCTGAAGTCCGCTATCGGCCAGGTCGGTACGCTGGACGAGCAGGCTGCCGCCCAGCAGCGCCCCGCCAAGAAGGACAAGAAGGCGGACAAGGCCCAGGAAGCTCCCGCTGTGGAGGAGAAGACCTCCGAGGAGACCGACAGCACTGACGCCGAGTGATTTCTGCATAAAATAAGACCTTCCCTGCATAGGTTGTGGTACAGCCGACAGGGGAGGTCTTTTTATGTCTTGGAAGGAATTGGCGGGAAAGGGAACGTGGTTGGGCATGGCTGCGGCGGCCGCGGTGCTGTTGGTGCTGCTGGGTGTCGCGTCGCTGCTGCTGTTGCGGGGCGTCATACCGGAAAGCGCCATACCTGCGGCAGCGTACATCAGTGCGGCAGCAGCCTGCTTTTTCGGCGGGCGCATTGCCGTCAGGGGCGGTGAGGGCGGAACGCTGCCCCGGGCGCTGGCGGTGTCCGCCTGCGTCTACGGGGCGATGTGGCTGACGGCGCTGGGCGGCGATGCACAGGTGTCCTTCGGTCAAAGCGGATTGTGGCTCACAGCCGCTGTTTGGGGCGGAGGGACGCTGGCCGGGATCATGGGGCAGGGGAAACGCAGGAGAAAGACCGTGCCGAGGGGGAAGCGCCGTGTGGTCGACAAACGGCGGAAACGGGCGGTGACATAAAGCAAAGCATAGTTAAAATAACGAAATTGCATTTTTCACCGGAAAATAACTTGACGCTGGAGCGCACTGTATCAGTAAGATGCGCTCCGGCGCTTTTTTCTATATGTGGTGCTTGTCGTGGCCGCTATTTCCCACATATCGCCGTTTCGTCAATGTGCCGGTGCCGGCAATACCAATCGGTTTATAAGGTTTACATAATAGTGTTTACATAACATTTTGACATAATTTACAAAAAAACTGCTTTTACGAAATAAGGCTTGCGAATTTGGTGATTTTGCCATATATTTATAAGTGTATTCGGCGCTTCTATTCCGACAGCTTGGCTCATAGGCTGTGGTGAGGTGAGCCGATGAAGCTGCAACATCGCCGGACGCGTCTGACCAAGCCGCCCCAGACGCGAGCATGGCTTTTGTGTCTATTTTTTGCTGCCGGCATTTTGGCCGGTTTTTTGGCGCGGCGCACCGTGAAGTCGGACGACCTGTTGGCGTTGGGCAGTTATTTCAGCGATTATGCGGCGCTGACAGCACAGCAGCCGGCGGACATCATCAGTGTGGTATGGGCTTACCTGCGCTACCCTGCGGCGGCGTTTCTGTTAGGCTTTACAGCCTGGGGCGTTATGCTGCTGCCGCTGCTGTGTACGGCGCAGGGGTTCTTTTTGTCTTTCAGCGTACACTGCTTTGCCGCCTCTTTGGGGCGCGGCGGGGTAACGCTGGCGCTGGCGGCGCTGGGCCTGCGGTGTCTGTTCGTGCTGCCGTGTCTTTTGGTCACGGCGTCTGACAGCTTTCAGTCCGCCTGGTGCCGCGCGGAAAAGCAGAAGCCGGAGCATAGAGACCGACGGCGTCTGATGTTGTGTTTGTTTGTGCTGCTGACCGGTACGGTGGCCGAGTGCGCCCTTGTACCGAAGCTGTTTGCGCTGCTGCTGCCGCGCATAGCATAAGAAGATCAGGTAGAGAGGAGTGAGCTATATGGCAGACTATATTGCGGCGTATCAGACCTATTTGGCCCAGGAGAAGCATGCGTCCGCCAATACCCTCAGCTCCTACATACGCGATTTGAACCAGTTCCGCACATGGCTTTTGGGCAGCGGCATCACGGATCTGCGGAAGGTGAAAAAGGAAGCCATCAACGAGTATCTGCTCCACATGACGCAAATAGGCAAGAGTCCCGCCACCGTCACCCGATCCACCGCCTCCATCAAGTCCTTTTACGCCTACCTGCTGCAATCCGGCGCGATCAAGGCCAACCCCGCCAAGTCCGTGGCCGCCATGAAGGTAGAGCGCAAATACCCGGAGATCCTGACGAACCGGGAGGTGGAGCTGTTCCTGGAGCAGCCCAAGTGCGTGGACGAAAAGGGCTTCCGCGATCATGCCATGCTGGAGCTCCTGTATGCCACCGGCATCCGTGTCAGCGAGCTGATCGGGCTGAACGTGGAGGATGTGAACCTGTCCGCCGGTTTTATCCGCTGCACCAGCCGCGGCAAGGAGCGCATCGTGCCGCTGTACCATACCGCCGTAAAGGCGCTGGAGGACTATGTCCGGAACATCCGTCCCCGCATCATCGCCGACGAGGAGGAGCACGCGCTGTTCGTGAACATGAACGGTGAGCGTATGAGTCGCCAGGGCTTTTGGAAAATCATCAAATACTATCAGGAAAAGGCGGAAATTGACAAGGACATCACACCCCACACGCTGCGGCACTCCTTCGCCGTACACCTGCTGGAGAACGGCGCAGACCTGCGGTCCATCCAGGAGATGCTGGGGCACGCCGACATCAGCTCCACCCAGATCTATACCCACGTGGTCAAAAAACAGCTGAAGGATGTCTACAACAAGGCCCATCCCCGCGCCTGAGCATATACACCGCCCGATTAGGCCGTCTGACACAGGCAAAACCGTGTGTTTTCTTGTGTTAGGCGGCCTTTGTCCGGGCGGTTTCTTGTTGCTATTTTGGCGCAGGTTTGGTATAATACGATCAAAGTATGGGGTGGAGGAGCGTCTATGCGTATTTTGGGCATCGACCCGGGCATCGCCATCGTAGGCTTCGGGTTGATCGAGTCAGACCGCGGAAATATGCGGATGCTGCAATATGGTGCTGTTACCACCGAGGCAGGGCTGCCGCTGGCCACGCGGCTGGTGCAGATCGAGGATGATATGCGCGCGCTGATCCGGCAGCTTCAGCCCGATGAGATCGCTATAGAGGAGCTGTTCTTCAGCAAGAACATCACCACCGGTATTGCCGTGGCCCATGGGCGCGGTGTGGTGCTGTGCACGGCGGAGCGGCTGGGCATACCCATTTTTGAGTATACGCCCATGCAGGTGAAGCAGGCGGTGGTGGGCTATGGTCTGGCAGAGAAGCGGCAGGTCATGGACATGACCAGGCGACTTCTGAAGCTGAAGGCCGTTCCGAAGCCGGATGACGCAGCGGATGCGCTGGCTATCGCCATCTGCCACGCCCGCAGCGCCACCAGCCTGCTGCGGCGAAAAGACCCCAACGTGAAGGAGACCGTGTGATATGTTTTACTATGTAAGCGGCCCGGTGGCGGACATCGAGCCGGGTCTGGCGGTCATTGACTGCGGTGGCGTGGGCTATGCCTGCGCCACCACCAACTATACGCTGTCCCGGCTGAAAAAGGGAACGCCCGCCAAGCTGTATACATATCTCAACGTCCGCGAGGACGCCATGGAGCTGTTCGGCTTTGCGGATCAGAGCGAGCTGCGGAGCTTCAAGCTCCTGATCTCCGTGTCCGGTGTCGGTCCTCGGGCCGCGCTGGCCATTCTGTCCGCCGTCACGCCCCAGCAGCTGGCATTGGCGGTGGTCGCCGGTGACGAGAAAGCCCTGACCGCAGCCAACGGCATCGGCAAAAAGATCGCCCAGCGGGTGATCCTGGAGCTGAAGGACAAGCTGGCTGCTGAGGAAGCCGTTGTCTCCGGCGAGGGCAGCGTTCCCGTGACAATCGGCGGTCTGCCTCACAGTAAAAAGAGCGAGGCCACGGCGGCTTTGGCGGTGCTGGGCTACGGCAGCGCGGAGATCGCCGCCGCGCTGAAGGGTATCGACATGGATGCGCTGTCACTGGAGGATGTTATCCGGCAGGCGCTGAAGAAAATGATGAAGTAGGGGAGTGGCGTACATGAGCATTGATTTCGGAGCAGAGCTGTACGAAGAACCCATCGTGTCCAAGACACTTCTCAGCGAAGACACAGGAGAGACGTCGCTGCGCCCCAAAACGCTGAAAGAGTATATCGGACAGGAGAAAGCCAAGCAGAACCTGTCCATCTTTATCGAGGCCGCACGGCGGCGCACGGAGGCGCTGGATCACGTGCTGCTCCACGGCCCTCCGGGACTGGGCAAGACCACACTGGCGGGCATTATCGCTCAGGAGATGGGCGTCAACATCCGCATCACCTCCGGCCCGGCCATCGAGAAGCCCGGTGATCTGGCGGCGCTGCTGACCAATCTGAGCGAAAATGACATTCTGTTTGTGGATGAGATACACCGCCTGAACCGGGCGGTGGAGGAGATCCTGTACCCGGCCATGGAGGACTACGCCATCGACATCATCATCGGCAAAGGCCCGTCCGCCAACTCCATCCGGCTGGATCTGCCAAAGTTTACCCTGATCGGCGCTACCACACGGGCCGGATCACTGTCCGCGCCGCTCCGTGACCGCTTTGGTGTCACATTACGGCTGGAGCTGTATACGCCGGAGGAGCTGCAGGAGATCGTCAAGCGCAGCGCCGGGATACTGGATGTGGCCATCGAGCCGGACGGCGCAATGGAGATCGCCAAACGCTCCCGGGGAACACCCCGTATCGCCAACCGTATGCTGCGCCGCGTCCGGGATTTTGCCCAGGTGGTGGCGGACGGCGTCATCACCAAGGATGTGGCGGACAAGGCGCTGCTGGCACTGGAGGTGGACGCGCTGGGTCTGGACAACGTGGACCGGCGTATGCTGCGGGCCATTATTGAGAACTATGGCGGCGGTCCGGTGGGGCTGGATACGCTGGCGGCCACCATCGGTGAGGAGTCCGTGACACTGGAGGATGTGTATGAGCCGTACCTGATGCAGTTGGGCTTTCTGACACGCACGCCCCGTGGGCGCTGCGTCACACGGAAGGCCTACGAGCACCTGCACATGGCGTTCACTGGCCAGGAGCAGCTGGAATTATAAGCGTTATGCAGGGATTAGGGTGCAATAATTGTCTAAATACCATAAAAAGAACGTCACTTTTGAGATGTTTTTGACAAACTTTCGCAGGTCTCTTGACAAATTATTTTGTAAAAAGGTATAATACTGTATGGTGAATGAGTTTAAGGCTGATCGCGGCGATTTGGATAAGCTGACCGACGAGGCGCTGTGCGCCCTGGTAAAGCAGGGAAGCCGTGATGCCGAGGAGCTTCTGGTCAGCAGATACCACCGATTGGTGCGCTCCTGTGCCCGACCATATTTCCTGGCAGGGGGAGACAGCGAGGATCTCTCCCAGGAGGGGATGTTCGGTCTGATCAAGGCCATCCGCGAGTACGATCCCAACCGGGATGCATCCTTCTGCACCTTTGCCGAGACGTGTATCCGCCATCGGCTGTACTCGGTGCTGCGGTCCGCAGCCTCCGGGAAGCATTCACCGCTGAACCAAGCCGTTCCTTTGAATCCCTCTTTCTTTGACGCGAATCTGTCCTTTGCCCAAGTCGATCCCGAGCGATTGCTCATCGACCGCGAAAAAACTGCCGCTCTGCTGGAGAATACGCGCAAGCTGCTGTCCGAATTCGAGGTAAAGATTTTAGGGTATTATTTGGACGGTCTCACCTGCCGTGAGATCGCAGAGACTGTGGGCAAGTCCACCAAATCCGTGGACAATGCCGTGCAGCGTTTGCGCCGCAAAATAGCGCGGCAGCTTTTATCCGGCGACATCAGCAACGGCTGAGCGCAATATATTTTCTCAAAGAGAGGGTAAAATCATGTACGAAGACAAGACCTTAGTGTGCAAAG
>ERZ825137.6242-NODE-6242-length-10522-cov-11.511990_pt1 | contig 10522 bp, 8 predicted proteins | sample MGYA00519873_ERZ825137 | MGnify/ENA primary metagenome ERZ825137 (study PRJEB31778, sample SAMEA3449190) | human gut metagenome | biome: human gut; feature: human-associated habitat; material: faeces | place: United Kingdom | collected 2010/2012 ... | reverse complement strand
CCGTAGAACGGCACACGGAAGAACAGGTATGCCACCAGGCTCAGCGCGGCCATAACGCCGGTCAGGGCCAGCTCCTTGGTGGTAAAGGTGCGTTTGTACAGCACACTGCCGAACAGGATGACAACGATCACCACGGCCAGCAGCAGCCACATTGCAGTTGTAGACATGATTTTTCCCTCCAAATTTTTTCGGGGCGAACCCCCTCTATCCTGCTCTGCAGGATCGTTCGCCCGTTTCAAAGCCACTTACCCATAAAACTACTTGACATTTGGGTGTGTGGTTGGTATGCTCCTATTATACGCGAAACTGGCACCATGAAAATACCCAGAATAAAGTTTTTTTATGGGGTCAGTTCGGCAAAGCACCCAAAAAGGGGAGGGGTCTTATGTTTCATCTGACAACTGCACTGGATGCCGCCAGCGGGGTGCCGCTGTACGAGCAGCTCTATGAGAGCCTTGCCGCCGAGATGCGCAGCGGGGCCATTCCGGCGGGCACCCGGATGCCCGGCAAGCGGCGGCTGGCGGCAGAGCTGTCGGTGTCTGTCAACACGGTGGACGCGGCATATCAGATCCTGGCGACCGAGGGCTACATGGAGCCGCGGGAGCGCAGCGGCTTTTATGTACAGGAATATCTTGCCCTGCCCACCCGGCCCGAGGAAGTGCCGCCCCCGGTATCTGCCGCTCCGCCGGAAGCAGCTGAGCCACCCGTCCGGTTCGATCTGTCCACCCGGGGCGTGGACCCGGGGCTGTTCCCGTTCCGCACCTGGGCCCGGCTGCAGAAAGAGCTGCTCTATTCCTCACCCCAGCTGCTGACCCATGGCGATGCACAGGGGGATGTGGAGCTGCGGCAGGCGCTGGCGGACTATCTGGAGGAATACCGGGGCGTGCGGTGCACCGCCGAGCAGGTGGTGGTGGGTGCCGGTATGGAGTATCTGCTGAGCCTGCTGGCCCCGCTCCTGCCCGGCAAAACGGCGGTGGAGAATCCCGGCTACCAGCGCGCGAAGCAGGTGCTGGAAAACAACGGCGTGGCGTGCTGCTGCCTGCCTGTGGATGCGGACGGCCTTTCTGTTGAGGCATTGTCCGGCTCGGGTGCGGCGGTGTGCTATGTCACGCCCAGCCACCAGTTCCCCACGGGCGTGACCATGCCGGCGGGCCGCCGCACGGAGCTGCTCCACTGGGCCTCCCGCTGCCCGGGCCAGCGGTATATCATAGAGGACGATTACGATTCGGAGTTCCGCTTTGATACCCGCCCCCTGCCCAGCCTGCAGGGCATGGCCGGGGCCGACGGCCCGGTGGTCTACCTTTCCACCTGCTCCCGCAGTCTGGCCCCCGGCATCCGCATCGCCTACATGGTGCTGCCCCGGCAGCTGCTGCCCGCCTGGCGGGCAAAGTACCGGATCTATTCCAGCACCGTCAGCCGGTTTGAGCAGCAGACCCTGGCCCGCTTCATCCGCGAGGGCTACTTCACCCGGCATCTTGCCCGGGAGCGCGTGGCCTACAAGGCCCGGCGGGATGCGCTGGCTGCCTCTCTGCGCGCTGCCTTTGCGCCGGACAAGCTGACCCTGACCGGCCTGCACACCGGCCTGCATCTGTTGGCAAGGCTGAAAAATGCCCCGCCGGATGCCGCCCTTCGCGCCGCCGCAAAGGCGCAGGGCGTGGCCCTGAGTTTACTGAGCGATTATGACCTGACCGGCGGGGAACAGGATTTTTCCGGTACGTTTGTGCTGGGCTATGGCTCCCTGAGCGAGGCATCATTCCCCGAGGCGGGCGAAACGCTGAGGAAGGTCTGCACCGCCGCCCGGGAAGCGTCTGTGACCGTGTAAGTGCCCGCTTTTGCATCCCACGCCCCGGGCAGGGCCTCGGCGTGGGGGAGGGCGCTGTTGTTGGCCAGAAACTCCAGGACCGTGCCCAGCAGGGCGTAATCCTGCGCCGAAAAGTCGGTGAGCAGGGCCGTGCTGCTGGCCCGCAGGGCATCCGGCAGGGTGGCGGGCAGCAGGGCGAGGTCCTGCCGGAAAAAGGCTTCCCACACTGCCGCCCGGGCAGCGGCCCGGCGGGCAGGCGGCAGGGTGCCGTCTGCATCCCAACCGGAGAGCAGAGCGTGGGCCTCCTTGGCTGAAATGCTCTGCACAGCGGAGGAAAGCCCGGTTTCGGCCAGCTCATCGGCAGTCAGTGCCCCCGAAAACCCCACCCGTACCGGCCCGTAACGGGAAGCAGTCTTTTCCAGCACGGCGGGGGACAGCGCCAGATAAAGCATATCCTCCGGCAGGCCCAGCACCTCCAGAAGCGCCTGACGGCACCGGGCAGGCCCTGCAGCTCCGTAACAGTGGGCAAGGCTGGCAGTCTCTCCGTTGAAGGGAACCGTCAGCTCCCCCGGCACGGTCAGCAGGTTCAGACTGTTCTGAGCGGCGTTCAGGTAGACCAGCAAAAAGCCCGGCTGCTCCCCGGCGGTGCAGAGAAGCAGAGTCATCCGGTGCTCGGCCCGGGGTAACTGGATGGGCACCCCGCTCTGGGGCTGGGCGGTCTGGATGCGGGTGCGCACCATCTGCCGGGTGAGCAGGACCGTGCCGCCCACCAGCGGAAGCAGCACCAGAAGTGCCGCCCCCAAAGCCGCCCAGAAGGGCCTCCAACCGTTCTTGTGCATCCCATGTTCCTCCGTTCCGTTTTGGAACAGGATGGGCCGGGATGTTCTTTTTTATACGGAAACCGCTGCCCGGGCATGAAAATACCCCCTGTGCCATACAGTAGAGCACAGGGGGCGTTTGTGTATGTGGGAGAGCTTGGCGCGGGTGAATGCGGTGGTCAGCGGTGTGGTATGGGGGCCGGTGGGGCTGGCGCTGCTGTTTGGCACCGGCTGCCTGCTGACGGTGCGCACCGGTTTTTTCCAGCTGCGGTATTTCGGGTACTGGATGCGCCACACCATCGGGGCCATCTTCCTGGACCGGAATGTGACTGCCCACACGGACGATGAAGCCATCAGCCAGTTCCAGAGCCTTTGCACAGCGCTGGCGGCGACCATCGGCACCGGCAACATCGTGGGTGTGGCGGCAGCCATTCTGGCAGGCGGGCCGGGGGCTGTGTTCTGGATGTGGGTCATGGCTCTGCTGGGGATGATGACCAGCTATGCCGAGAACGTGCTGGGCATCTGCTACCGCCGCCGGGATGCCGCCGGAAGATGGTGCGGCGGACCCATGTACTATCTGGCCGAGGGGCTGGGCGGCGGCTTTGGCCGGGCACTGGCGGTGCTGTTTGCCTGCTTTTGCGTGCTGGCCAGCTTCGGCATGGGGAATATGAGCCAGATCAACTCCATTGCGGGCAATCTGCAGGCAGTGTTCCGGGTGCCGCCGGTGGCAACGGGCATCGTGCTGGCCCTGCTCACCGGGCGGGTCATACTGGGCGGGCTGAAGCGGGTGGCCGCAGTCACGGAGGCCATCGTCCCACTCATGGCCCTGTTCTACCTGTTCGGGGCGCTGACCGTGGTCTGTGTCCATTGGGCGGCTGTCCCGGCGGCATTCGCGGCCATCTTCCGGGGGGCGTTTGGCTTGCAGGCCGCCGGGGGCGGGGTGCTGGGTTACGGCATGGCCCGGGCCATCAGCTGGGGATTCAAGCGGGGAGCCTTTTCCAACGAAGCAGGACTGGGCGCGTCGGTGCTGGTGCACTGCGCGGCCAACGTGGAGGAGCCTGTCCAGCAGGGAATGTGGGGGATGTTCGAGGTGTTTGCAGATACCATGGTGGTCTGCACCCTCACGGCCCTTGTGGTACTCACCAGCGGCCTTGTGGATCTGGACACCGGTGCGGCCCTGACCGACGTGGAAGGCTCCGCACTGGTGGGGCAGGCCTTTTCCACGGTGTTCGGGGCGTTCGGGCCGCAGTTCATCGCGGTGTCGGTCCTGCTGTTTGCCTATTCCACTACGCTGGGGTGGAGCCATTACGGCACCCGGGCAGTGGTGTATCTGCTGGGGGAGCGTGCCGCCGCAGGATATAAACTGGTGTTTGCGGCCATGGTGCTGGTGGGTGCTGTGATGAAGCTGGATCTGGCCTGGGCGCTCTCCGATACCTTCAACGGCCTGATGATGCTGCCCAATCTTGTGGGCGTGGTGGGGCTTTCGGGAGTGGTGGTCCGGGAGACACAAGCGTATCTGAAACGAAAATGACCCTCTCCGTCCATGCAGTCTGTCTGTCAGATGCGGGATGGAGAGGGTCATTCTTTATCGCTTCTTTTTATTCGGCTTCGAGGCAGGCCGCTTCAGGCTCCGCACCGCGTCACGCCCGGCGGCGATGCCGCTGCCAAAGGCCCAGTGCAGGTTGAAGCCGCCGCAGCTGCCGGCGCAGTCCAGCGTTTCACCCACAAAGTAAAGGCCGGGGCAGCCCTTGAACTGGAAGCTGGGGGTCACTTCGGTCAGGCTCAGGCCGCCGCCGGTGGTCTGGGCCTGCTTCCAGCCGCAGGGGGTCAGACCCTCGAACAGCCAGTGCTTGGCCGCGTTGGCCAGCACCTGCCAGGCGGCATCCGGCAGGGTGTCCACCGGTTTTTCAGGCAGCTTTGCCGCTGCCCACAGGGCGCGGCCCAGCTTGGGATTGAGCAGACCTGTCCAGAAATCCGCAGGTGCCTTGCCCGGCAGCAGGGGCACCCGGGCCGCAAACAGGGCGGTCAGGGCAGTCTCGTCCAGCATGGGGAAGAGGTCCAGCTCAACGGCCGGGCGCTTTGGCCCCCGCCCCGGGGCCAGATGGCCGGACAGCTGCATGATGCAGATGCCCGAAAGCCCATAGTCCGTGAACTGCACCTCGCCGTTTTCCACAGCCACGGTGCAGTGGCGGTCGAGGTCCAGCAGGGTGGCAGCGGCCTTGGCCCGGATGCCGGCCAGAGATCGGTTGGGCTTTGCTGTCTGCAGGGCGGTCAGGCAGGGGTACAGCGGCTCCAGCTTTCCGCCGCACTGGGCGGCGAATCGGGTGCCGAAGCCGTCGGTGCCGAACTGCGGCCCGGCATTGCCGCCCATGGCGCAGATGACGGCATCGGCCCGCAGGGTCTGGTCCTGACCCTCGGCATCCTCGCACAGGATGGTATAGCCGCTGCGGTTCTGGCTCAGGGTCTGCACAGTGCAGCCGGTACGCACCTCCACGCCCAGCCGGGCAAGGTGGCCTTCCAGCAGGGCCAGCACGTCTGCGGCCTGGTTGGAGTAGGGGTACACCCGCCCGGCCTCATCGGTGCGGGTGTACAGGCCCAGCGCCGCGAACCATTCCAGCGGTGCGGCGGCATCCACCGCGGCCAGCAGGGGCCGCAGGGCGGCGGGGTCAGCGGTGAAATACTGCTCCGGTGCAATGCCGGTGTTGTCCAGATTGCAGCGGCCGTTGCCGGTGGCCAACAGCTTTTTGCCGCACCTGGGGTTGCGGTCCAGCACCGTCACCCGCACTGCCCCTGCCGGGGCAGACTGGGCGGCGGCCAATGCGGCGGCAAGGCCCGCTGCACCGCCGCCCAATATCACGATCTGCTGCATAAGAGCACCCCCTCAGAAATCCATACATTTTATTATAACATACACAGCAGCAAAAGGATAGAAGAATGCCCCAAATTTGCAGCGAATAATCTTTGACGAAAGCCTTGACAGAAAAAGCAGAATTTGGTAGTGTTGATTCGACGGAATTGCGTGGTTTCGCAGGCTGTGGAAATGCGGCCGGAAAAGGGCAGAGAGTTGGGACTCTGCTGAGGAGAAGCTGAATATGTGGAAGAAAAAAGAAAGATGGACGGCAGCTGCGCTGCTGCTGGCGATGGTCGTGGTGACAGGTCTGTGCTGGTACATCCTGTACATCCGGCAGCAGTTCTATGACGAAGGCACCCGCAACCTGCTGGAGACCTATGAGCAGGTGGATAAGTCTTTTTCCATCTTCTCTCGGAGCAACTGGAACATGCTGAACGAGTGGGGCAAGAGCCTGCAGGCTGCCAATGAGGAGGGCCTGGCGGAGGAACGCCTGCGCAGCTATGAGGCCGAGCGGGAGATCTGGCGGTACAGCAGCGTGTATCTGTTCAATGAAAACTGCGAATATTGGAGCATCCGGGGCAAGCATGAAAAAGTGGATCACCTCTGGACGGCCTTTGAGGAGATGTACCGCACCGGCAAGCCTACGGTGTCCAGCTACATCATGCGGAGCGGGGAGCGCCGGGTGGTATACGCTGCGCCCATTGCGCCGGTGGAGATCGACGGCACCACCTACACCAGCCTTGCCGTGAGCTATCGGAATAAGACCATAGAGGAATTGATCGGCGGCAGTGCTTACGGCGGCCAGAGCGACTGCTACATCATCCATCCCGATGGCGATGTGATGCTCTCGGAGGAGCCCAAGAGCGAGATCGAGGACTGGATGGACAACCTGTTCGACTACCTGCAGAAGCATGCACAGGTGGATGCGGGCACACTGACCCGGGCCCGGCAGGACGTGGCAGAGGGCCGCAGCGGCAGCCTTTTCTACTGGTTTGAGGGCAAGAGCTATTATCTGGTCTACCAGCCTGTGGGCTTTCAGGATCTGTCCATTGTGGGCATCGTCGGCCGTGACGTGGTGGACAGTGGAATGCGGAAGATCCAGAACGCCACCATCCTGCTGCTGGCTGGGCTGTTCTTCTGCGCAGGCATCGTGCTGGTGCACGGTGTCCGCATCGATGCCCGCCTGCGCGTGGAGGAAAAGGAGCGCGCCCTCCGGCAGGAAGAGGAGGCCCGCCAGCAGATGGAGGACCTGGCCAACACCGACGGCCTGACCGGACTGTATAATGAACGCTATTTTGACGCATTGTTGAAAGAAAACGAGCTGAACAGGACACCGTTTGTCCTGTTCTACCTCGACCTTGACCGTTTCAAGCCTGTGAACGACCGTTACGGCCACGATGTGGGCGACCAGCTGCTCAAGGAGGTGGCCAGCCGCCTGCGGGGCTGCGTGCGGGAGAGCGATGCGGTGTTTCGCATCGGCGGGGATGAGTTCGCCCTCATCGTCAACGGAGCTGTAACGGAGGGATTCTGCAAGAGCCGGGTGGAAAAGATCAAGGCAGCCATCCGGGAGCCTTACCGCCTGAAGGATGCAGAGGTGCAGGTTGGCACCAGCTGCGGCTGTGCGGTCTACCCCTGCGACAGCGACGATGTGCGTGCCATCCGCATCCTGGCCGACCACCGGATGTATGAGGATAAGCAGCGCTCCGGCAGGAGCTGCGAGTGACGAGAACGATAAAAGATTTCTCCCAGTTTCTTTTGCTTTCTCCCAAAATGAGCGTATAATTGGGAGAAGGAAGAACGGGCTGGGAGAAGGAATGGGTGAATCATGCGTACATTTGATTATAAAAAGATTGCAGAATACTCCTGGGATAATGAGGTCTTGTCTTATGTTGCGAAGATCCATGAATGCAAGGGGCGGCAGGAACTATATCTGAAACAAAGGCCCGCTGAATTGGAGCGGCTGGTGGAGATCGCAAAGATCCAAAGTACAGAGTCCTCCAATCGGATCGAAGGGATCATCACGACCAATGCACGCCTGAAACAGCTGGTTGAAGATAAAACGACTCCACGTAACCGGGACGAAATGGAGATATTGGGATATCGGAATGTTTTAAATCTCATCCACGAGAACTATGCCTATATTCCGGTAGAGCCGGGGTACATCCTGCAACTGCACCGTGATCTGCTGAAATATACGAATTTGACCTATCGAGGACATTTTAAGACTACACCCAATGAGATCGATATGACCCTTCCCAGCGGGGAACGCCATGTGCTGTTCCGCCCGCTGGAACCATACGAGACACCGGGTGCTGTGGAGGCACTTTGCCGTACTTATCAGGATGTGCTGCACAGAGAACTCGTTGATCCCCTGCTTTTGATCCCCTGTTTTATCTTGGATTTTCTCTGTATCCACCCTTTCAATGATGGTAACGGCAGAATGAGCCGGCTGCTGACCCTTTTGATGCTGTATCAGAATGGATATGTTGTGGGGCAGTACATCAGCATTGAAAAAGCAATTGCAGAGACTAAGGATGAGTACTATGCAGCACTGGCGCAGGCTGATCAGCACTGGCATGAGGAGGAAAATGACCCGACACCGTTTATCAAATATATGCTGGCGGTGATCTGCTCCTGCTACCAGGATTTTGAGCAGCGGGTCGATCTGGTTGGCGGGAGACAGAAGCGCGTGACGGCGTACGAACGAGTGCGCAGTTATGCGATGGAAAAGCTGGGAGCCTTTACAAAACAGGAGGCCGCAGAGGCCTGCCCGGGCTTTGGTACAAGCTCGATTGAAAGCGCGCTGAAAAAACTGACAGAGGAGGGTGTTCTGGAGAGGATCGGCGCGGGCAGAAAGACGCAGTATGTGCGCAGGTAAGGCTCCGGCAGGAGCTGAATGAATAATTCCCTTCCTGTTTCCACAGAATAACCATACTTCGCAGAAATCTGGAAGCAAAACCGGAACATGGAAAGGAAGGGAACCTTATGAAAGCAACCGGCATCGTGCGCCGCATCGATGAGCTGGGGCGGGTGGTCATCCCCAAGGAGATCCGCCGCACCCAGCGCATCCGCAGGGGAGACCCGCTGGAGATCTTTACAACGGGGGACGGTGAGGTCATCTTCAAAAAGTATTCGCCCATGGGGGAACTGAGCGGGGTGACGGCCCAGTATGTGGATGTGCTGAGCAAGTGCTTTGCCCTGACGGCCTTTGTCTCAGACCGGGACCGCATTCTGGCGGCATCCGGTGCGGGCAGGCGGGATCTGGCCGACCGCAGCGTGAGCCAGCCGCTGGAAAAGCTGATGGACAGCCGCAAGCCCTACCAGAGCGATGGCAGCCCCGAAAAGGCGTTGCTGCCCTGTGAGGGCTCACCCCGGGCGCTGCTGTGCGCTGTGCCCATCATTGCGGCGGGGGATGTCACCGGCAGTGTGGGCCTGCTTACGGAGGACCGCACTGCCCAGCCCGATGCCGCCCAGCTCAAGGCGGTGAACGTGGCGGCGGCATTTCTGGCAAAGCAGATGGAGGAATAATACCTTATAATAGAGAAGCTGCTGCACAGAGCGATGTGTGGCGGCTTTTTTAGGTTGCGAACCCTCTCAGTCAAAGCCTTCGGCTTTGCCAGCTCCCCCAAAGGGGGAGCCAAGGGCAATCCCAGATTTAGCAGCATCTGTTCTCTGTGATGTCTTGCCTCTCCCTTCGGGAGAGGTGGCATTGCGCAAGCAATGACGGAGAGGGTGCGGCCAGCTTTATGACAGAATTATGAATCTTTCAAAACTTTTCTGAGAAGCTATTGACAGCGCCGCAAAATTGGATATAATGGTCTTAGCACTCAGGAAGAAGGAGTGCTAAAGAACAAAAAGCGAACGAAGGAGGCAGGCGCTATGACGATGGATGCACGCAAACAGCGTGTCTTGCAGGCGATCGTTGCGCTGTATGGCCTCGAGGGCGAGCCCGTGGGCAGCAGTGTGCTGGCAAACTACTTTGATATGGCAGTTTCCAGTGCTACGCTGCGCAACGAGATGGCCGCGCTGACCAAGCTGGGTCTGCTGGAGCAGCCCCACACCAGCGCAGGCCGTGTCCCCAGTGCCAAGGGCTACCGTTATTATCTGGATCATCTTCTCACCGATGACCAGCCGCTGGACCGTGTGACCCGCGCCCGTGTGGACGCGGTGTTCGCAAGCCTTGACCACGAGCCGGAAAAGCTGGCACAGGGTGCCGCCAAGGCGCTGGCCGCCATCAGCGGCTGCACCGCCGCCGTCAGCACCCCCTGTGCTGAGGATCTCTGCATCGCCCACTACGAGGTGGTGCAGGTGGGCCGCAGCGCCGCAGCGGTGCTGGCTGTGACCACTGCCGGTTATGTCCGCACCCGTGTGGCGCGGGTCCGCACCGGTCTTTCCCGGGAAAATGCAGCGGCGCTTGCCGCCCTGCTCAACCGGAACCTGACCTTTGTGGCTCCTGTTGATCTGTCGCCCCGGCTCCTTGCAGAGCTGTGCAGCCAGATCAGCCCGGAGCTGGTGCCGGTGATCAGCGCCGCCGCCGCCATCCTGCTGTAATTTTCCAGCACATGTTCCCGGTTGTCACCGCGTGTGAAAGAGAAATTCATGGTCGAATACCAGCCTTCGCTGACACCTCCCATCCGCGTGGAAAACGCGTGAGTGACGATCCCGGTTGCATCAAGTGCCGGGAATGTCAGGTAGGTGACACCGTTATTTGTCACTTCCTTCATATGATCCGCCGCATCTGTTTTTCTGATCCACTGATCCATAATTTTCCCCTTTCCGAGATATCTCATGCAGAATTTTTTCATTCAACGATATGCGCCGTTCTCAGCCATGCGGAAAGTACGCATGCTTGTTCCGGATACACGATCAAAAGCATAATGGATTTTTGCGAGTCCCACGTACATTCGGCCTGAACCTTAAAATGCATCCCTGATATATGTGATCTCATCCCCATCGATCCCCGCCGCATCAAACCGGCACGGTGTCTCCTCCGGAAGCTGGTGGGAATACAGATAATAGACTGCCGCATTCCGGATCCGAAGAGCCTTTCTG
>ERZ825137.6237-NODE-6237-length-10529-cov-3.268952_pt1 | contig 10529 bp, 6 predicted proteins | sample MGYA00519873_ERZ825137 | MGnify/ENA primary metagenome ERZ825137 (study PRJEB31778, sample SAMEA3449190) | human gut metagenome | biome: human gut; feature: human-associated habitat; material: faeces | place: United Kingdom | collected 2010/2012 ... | reverse complement strand
TACCATGATCGGGTTCATGCTGACGATTGTCGGAATCTCAAGTTTCTTTGTTAAGAGACAGACAAATTTCATCATGATCATCGGTCCGATCGCAACGCAGACATCGTATTTATTTCCGTTGTTTACAAGTTCTTCTACCATAGTTGTAACCATTCCGGCGTGTCCGTAGGAACCGTCATCTGTACATGGGTAGTAATTACCTGCAACAGCTTCCATCTGATCTTCAAGGATCAGCATATCTTTTGTCTTAGCACCAACGATAACATCAGCATCGATTCCGTGTGCTTTCAACCATTTTACCTGTGGGTAAACCGGAGCAGCCCCAACTCCACCGGCTACAAACAGCATCTTCTTATTCTTAAGGGACTCAAGGTCTTCATGAACAAACTCAGAAGCGCATCCAAGCGGACCTGTAAAGTCACGGAAACTGTCTCCGGCTTTGAGTTCTCCCATTTTCACTGTAGAAGCTCCAACTTCCTGGAAAACGATTGTGATTGTTCCTGCTTCTCTGTCATAATCACAGATTGTCAGAGGAATACGTTCTCCCTTTTCGTCCATCTTCACGATAATAAACTGACCCGGCTGACAGTGACTTGCAACACGCGGTGCATGAACATCCATCAGAAAGATCTTGTCGGCCAGTCTTCTAGCTTTTGCAATCTTATACATGATTCTCCTCCTTGTAAATAATTACCCTTTTTTTATAATACGCTAACCCCTGTCGAAATTCAAGCATAACATAAAGGCAGACACCCGGAAAAAGTGTCTGCCCCTCTTTTCTTCGGAATCAGGTCCGGATCTCTGTCCGGTTTAGAAATCAACCTCTGTTCCGTAATATGTACATGTAAGAAGTTTTGCCATAGCGGCAGGATCAATGGCACGCGGATTTGATCCCGTACATGCATCGCCAACTGCCAGTTCTGCGATCTTGTCTACCTTCTCCTTGAATTCATCCTCATTAATACCGAAGTCTTTCAACGTCTTAGGAATGTTAAGTCTTACATTGAAATCATCAATCTTCTCAATAAGACTGTTGATCAGTGCCTTCTCAGATGTTCCCGGAAGACCCATTCTGCGGGCGATCTCAGCATAACGCTTTGCAGCTACAGGATCTTTTGCGTTATATTGGATAACATACGGCAGATAAATTGCATTTGCACAACCATGCGGAATATGACCTGTTGAGAAAGCTGCACCTGTCTTATGAGCCATGGAGTGGACGATTCCAAGCAATGCATTGGAGAATGCCATTCCTGCAAGGCACTGTGCATAGTGCATCTGCTCTCTTGCAACCATATCGCAATTATAAGATGCCGGCAGATAATCAAGAACCATCTCGATTGCCTGCAGTGCAAGTGGATCTGTAAATGGACAGTTGAGTGTTGATACATAAGCTTCGATCGCATGTGTCAGTGCATCCATACCTGTGTAAGCAACCTGCTTTACTGGGAGACCCATGACAAGATCCGGATCTACAATTGCAACGTCCGGTGTAATATTAAAATCGGCAAGTGGGTATTTTACTCCGGTCTGATAGTTGGTAATAACGGAGAATGCTGTTACTTCTGTTGCTGTTCCTGATGTTGACGGAATTGCAGCAAATTTTGCTTTTGTTCTTAATTCCGGGAAGTTGAACGGAATACAGAGATCTTCAAATGTAACATCCGGATATTCATAGAATGCCCACATTGCTTTTGCAGCATCAATCGGTGATCCGCCACCCATAGCTACGATCCAGTCCGGCTGGAACTCCTGCATAACTGCTGCACCTTTCATAACGGTCTCAACAGATGGATCTGGCTCAACACCTTCAAAAAGCTTTACTTCCATTCCTGCTTCTTTCAGATAGTTCTCAGCTCTGTCGAGGAATCCCTGACGCTTCATGGAGCCTCCTCCGACAACCAGGATTGCTTTTTTTCCTTTCAGGTTCTTCAGTTCTTCAAGACATCCTTTTCCATGGTAAATATCTCTTGGTAATGTAAATCTGCTCATTTCAAACACTCCTTTGCCCTTAAAGTATGTTATCTTTTTGACAATCATATTGTATCTCAATTCTATGCTTTTTGCAACATTTTACCACAAATAAATTGTACTTATTTCCATACAATTATACATTTTTAATAAACCATATTATTTCTACCCTATTCATAAAATAATTGATTTGTGATATATTTCACATATTTTACGCAAATTTTTCAAAAATGAAAGTAATCGAAAAAGAGTACGCTTTACCAGTCATGCTCTGACAAGCAGACGGCTTGGCATACTCTCTTCTTATAATCGGGTTTTAATCTGTATTCAGTTCATAATTTCTTCTTGTGACATCACTTAATCTGCCTTTTTGGTCCTGCAGAACAAAGCTGAAAATCGTACTTCCCGCCGGCATTACGATCGGCCCGGTATACTCCTGCGTCGCAGAATTATTTTCCGGATCCGGATCTGATCCATCCGTCGTGTAATATGCCGTATACTTATCCGGTACAACTACACTGATTGATTGGACATGATTATACTGCCCGGTCGATGGAGTCACCGCCGGCGCATCTGCAATCGGGAACTCAACTTTATAAGTTTTACTTTCTGTCAGGCTTGGAATTCCTTTCTTATTAACAGAAATTGCTTTCACCGTCGTCTCACCTTCACCGATCTTGATCGGTTCCGTGTATTTCGTACTTGAAGTTGTCGGCTCTGAACCGTCTGTCGTATAGTAGATTGCTTTTCCTTTTCCGGTCAGTTCCAGTGCCTGCACTTCATCATATGTCTCTGTCTCATCCAGACTAAACTCCGGTTCACCTGACACATAATCCTTCAGTGCTTCAAGAACCGTATCACTGGTACATGCACTCAGAAGCGGTGATACCTTTTCTTCCTGTTTGGTATCAATATAAAATTCTACCGCTGCACGATAAATTTCTGCATTTCCGGACTGCTTTGCAATCTCATCTGTAAAAACTTCTTCTGCCTGATCCAGATCATCCTTGGCAATATAAACCTTTGAAATCCCTGTATAAGCTTCTGCTTTCTTCGGACTTTCAGAAGCTGCTTTTTCAAATACAGTGAGTGCGTTCTCATATTCGGAAGCTGCCAGAAGCCGGTATCCTTTCTTTACTTTTCCGGTATATGAATTTTGATAAAACAAGAAAATGAGTCCTGCCAGAACAATACACCCCGCCAGTAGCATAAGCAGCATTTTCCGGCGTTTTTTTCTGGCGCGCTCTTTTCTCTTTTCTGCCCGCACACGCCGCAATCTGCGTTCTTCTTCATACGCTCTTCTCGTCTGTTCCCGCGCATCTTCTCTTTGACCCACACGTCCGGTAGCCGGTCTGACATCACTGCGTCTGACCACCGCATCTCTTCCACGCCTGGTCACAGTTTCCTGCTGGCGACGACCAACACTTCCCGAATTTCCCACGCACCTGGTCTCTCCTCCAACACTTTCCCGTCTTTCATATACCGGATTTGCCGCACCAGAATAGCTGACATCTTGCTTTTCCTGCTCACCCAGATGAAGCGACATTGTCTGTGTAATGCCTCCTTTTAACTGAGCAGTCAGCATATCATCAAGTGGGTTATAATCAGGCACGATCTGTATTTCCCTGCCGCAGCTAGGACAGATCAACTGATCTTCAGGCAAATCTGCTCCACAGTGCATACATTTCATTGTCTTTCGTCTCCTTCTGGTATCATACTTCTTTTAGAACAATCCGGTAATTTTACCGTCTTCTACATCAATTCCATTTGCTGCAGGTACTTTCGGAAGACCCGGCATGGTCATGATTGCTCCGGTAAGAGCAACAACAAATCCTGCTCCTGCATTTACATAGACTTCACGGATATGGATATCAAAGTTCTCCGGACGTCCAAGAAGCTTCGCATCATCGGACAGAGAATACTGGTTCTTTGCCATACATACCGGGAACTTGCCAAAGCCCATTGATTCAATTCGTGCAAGCTGTTTCTTTGCAGCAGGTTCATATACAACACTCTTTGCTCCGTAAATCTCTTTGCAGATTGTCTCGATCTTCTCTGCAATTGATAACTCATCACTGTAAATCGGATGATAATGGCTTTCTTTTGTCTCCAGAGTCTGTAATACTTTCTCTGCCAGCTCTTTTCCGCCGTCTCCGCCTTTACCCCATACTTCTGCAAGGGCAAATTCGCAGCCTCTGTCTTCGCAGAACTTACGGATAAATTCGTATTCTGCTTCAGTATCACTGACAAATGAATTCAAGGTAACCACAACTGGAACGCCGAATTTCTGCAGATTCTCAATATGCTTTTCAAGATTTACAATTCCTTTTGCAAGAGCATCCAGATTTTCTTTGTTCAGTTCGTCTTTTGGCACGCCACCATTGTATTTTAATGCACGTACCGTTGCAACCAGAACTACTGCGTCCGGTTTCAGTCCCGCCATACGGCACTTGATATCCATAAACTTCTCTGCACCCAGATCCGCACCGAATCCCGCTTCTGTGATCGTGATATCACTCAGCTTAAGCGCCATCTTGGTTGCACGTACACTGTTGCAGCCATGTGCAATATTTGCGAACGGACCACCGTGTACCAGTGCCGGTGTATGTTCCAGAGTCTGGATAATATTCGGCTTGATCGCATCCTTTAACAGTGCTGTCATTGCACCGGTTGCATGAAGCTGGTCAGCTGTAACCGGTTCTCCGGAAAATGTATAGGCAACAATGATTCTGCCAAGACGTTTTTTCAGATCTTCCAGATCGTCTGCCAGACATAAAATTGCCATAATTTCGGACGCAACCGTGATCACAAAATGATCCTCTCTTACCATTCCGTCCATTTTATTTCCAAGACCAACTACTACATTACGCAGTACACGGTCATTCATATCTACACACCGTTTCCACACAACCTGTCTCGGATCGATTCCAAGAGCATTTCCCTGCTGGATATGGTTGTCAAGAAGAGCTGCAAGCAGGTTATTTGCCGATGTGATCGCATGAAAATCTCCGGTAAAATGAAGATTCAGATCTTCCATCGGTACAACCTGTGCATAACCGCCACCGGCAGCACCGCCTTTAATTCCAAAGCAAGGTCCGAGCGATGGCTCGCGCAGAGCGATCAGAGCTTTTTTACCGAGCTTTGCCATTGCCTCTCCAAGTCCAACGGTAATCGTCGTCTTCCCCTCTCCCGCCGGAGTCGGATTGATTGCAGTAACAAGTACCAGCTTTCCATCTGGTCTGTCTTTTACTCTTTCCATCAGTTCATCCGATAATTTTGCCTTATACTTGCCGTAAAACTCAAGGTCTTCCTCTTCAATTCCAACCTTTGCTGCAACCTCGCGAATATGGAGCATCTCTGCCTCCTGTGCGATCTGAATGTCTGTTTTCATAATTATATCCTCCCTTTTTTCTTCTGCGTTTCTTAAACTGATTCTTCTATGTATTGCTCAAACTGTTCCATAGACATCAGTACTTTTCTTGGTTTGGTACCTTCTTCTTCTCCTACGACTCCCGCCTCGGCAAGCTGATCCATAATCCGCGCCGCACGGTTAAACCCGATCTTAAACACCCGTTGGAGCATTCCGATCGATGCTTTGTCTTTTTCAATGATAAACTTTCCTGCATCTACAAAGTAGACATCTTTGTCGTCCTCGGAAGATGCTCCTCCCGCAGATACATTCTGATTACTATTCACCTGCTTCTGGATCTCTTCACTGTAGGCTGCGCCTCCGCTGTTCTCTTTTAGGAAATCAACCACTGCCTGGACTTCTTTATCAGAAACAAAAGCCCCCTGAACACGTACCGGCTTCTGATAGCCAGCCGGATAGAACAACATATCGCCTTTTCCAAGCAGCTTCTCCGCGCCATTCATATCAATGATGGTACGGGAATCCACACCGGATGATACAGAAAATGCTATTCTTGATGGCATATTCGCCTTAATCAGACCGGTAATGACATTAACCGATGGTCTCTGCGTTGCAAGAACCAGATGAAGTCCTGCCGCACGCGCAAGCTGTGCCAGACGGCAGATTGCCTCTTCTACTTCTCCAGGTGCAACCATCATCAGGTCTGCAAGTTCGTCTACGATAATTACAATCTGTGGAAGTTTCTGTGCTTTATTCGGATCATCAATATCTTTAATGTTCTCGACTTTATCATTGTAACCTTTCAGATCACGGACATTATACTCGGCAAAAAGCTGATAACGTCTGTTCATTTCCGCAACCGCCCAGTTCAAAGCTCCTGCTGCCTTCTTCGGATCCGTTACAACCGGGATCATCAGATGTGGAATTCCATTATATACACTTAATTCCACCACCTTTGGATCAACCATGATCAGCTTCACATCCTCCGGTTTTGCTTTGTAGATAATACTCATAATGATTGTATTGATACAGACAGATTTACCGGATCCGGTAGCTCCTGCGACAAGCAGATGCGGCATCTTTGCGATATCTGATACCACCACTTTACCTGAAATGTCACGACCTGTCGCAAATGCGATCCGTGATCTACTTTTCTTAAATTCATCTGATTCCAGAAGATCACGCAGCATAACTGCAGTATTTTCCTTATTCGGAACTTCAATGCCGACCGCTGCTTTTCCCGGGATCGGTGCCTCAATACGGATATCAGCCGCCGCCAGGTTCAGCTTGATGTCATCCGCAAGTCCTACGATCTTGCTCACTTTCACCCCCATCTCAGGCTGTAACTCATAGCGTGTGACAGAAGGTCCGCAGCTGATATTAGTGATTGTAACATTCACACCGAAGGTTTGAAGTGTCTTCTGGAGCTTTGCTGCTGTCTCCCGCAAATGCGCATCCGAATCTCCGGAGGTTTTACTTCCATGCTTCAACAGACTAAGAGGTGGAAAGCGGTATTCCCTGACCGGTTTCTCACTTTTTGCAATCGTATCTGCAACAGCAGCCACCTCTTTTGGGATATCTGCCTTAACTTTTGAATTTCCGGAGACCTGTCTTTTTATTCCGTCTTCTGTCTGCACCGCTGATAAATTTTCTTCAGCCACATCTGTCTGTATATCTTTACCGGACTCCGTCTTTTTTTCTGCTTCCTGCATCGCTCCTTTTAAGAACTTCGGGAGTTTTTCTTTCACCGGCTCAAGGGGAACCGGTTCCGGATCTGGGATCAGCTCTGTAGCGGAAAGGGGCATCGCACGATTGATCACTACATCATCCAGTGCAATTTTCCCAGTCTGTTCCATAATGTGCTTTGCAGCCGCTTCTTCTGCACCGGCAAGCACGCTGCTCATATCCTTCCGGCTGCGTCTGGTAGCTTTCTTTTCTGTGCTTTCCTTTGCTTCTTTTCCGGCTTTTTCTTCTGCTTTTTCTGCCTCGTTCTCTTTTCCTCCAACTGTCGAATTAAAGGAAACGCCGCTTACCTGATAATCAACACGCATAGCTTCCCGTCTTGCCCTGCGTTCCTCAGCCTCTTCTTTACGCTTCTGCATGTCCTCTCTGGCACGGTCATACGCTTTTTCCCCGCCGATCTTCATTCCTTTTAGAATAGACTTTTCTGTGATAAGGACTACACAGATCACCATTAAAATGATCACGACAACATATGTACCAACTTTACCGATTGCCGGCACCAGTCTGACCGCAATTGCCTTTCCAACAGATCCGCCTTTTTCATCAATCAGTTCAAAGAGCACACAGCACTGAACCAGTAATACAACGCCTGCAACAGTCTTAATATATGCGATCCTGTTTCCTTTATTGGAAACCACAAACGCGACTCCACAAAATAAAAGCAGTGGAAATACATACGCCATCCAACCCATCATTCCCTGCTGCAGTGCTGCAATCTTTCTTCCAAATGCACCTGCAAGTCCGAAATTGCTGATTGTGAGCAGAATCCCTACCGCAAGTGTCACCCAGATCAGAATCTCCGTTGCAAGAAATGATTCTTCCTGCGGCACAGCTTTTGATGTGGTATTCTTTCTGGTTGTCTTCGCAGATTTCGCAGACTTTGCACTTGTCTTCTTCGTAGGCTGCCGCTTTTTCGCCGTGCTCTGCTTTGCATTTTTCTTTGTTCCGGTTGTCTTTGAAGCCATCAAACTTCCCCCTTGTATTTATACTCTTTATCTTGTAATCAAATGACCGATTCCTTCTCCTCTCTCCCCAGATATAGTATCCGGAATCAGTCATCAAAAGTGTATACTTGTACATACTATTTTATTATAGCATCCTCTTCGCCTTATGTCATCTCATAATTTTTATCAGTATTTTCCATTTTTTCATCAATCATTTCATGCAATTTATTTAATGCATCTCTTATTCCGCCAACTTCATCAATGAGTCCTTCCTCCACTGCACGTTTCCCTTCCAGCATTGTCCCCACATCTTTGACAAGCTGTGTGGAATCCAGCATCAGTTCTTCAATCCGCTCCTGTGACATTCCGGAATGCTCTGCAAGGAATCCGGTGATCCGGTCCTGCGTCTTTTCAATATTCCGCAGGCTTTGTGCCACACCGATGAACATTCCGCTTGTCCGCACCGGGTGAATGATCATCGTCCCACTTGGAACAATAAAAGAATAATCTGCCGACACAGCAAGAGGGCCACCGATAGAATGACACCCTCCAAGTACCAGAGATACTGTCGGTTTGCTTAAAGACGCGATCATTTCCGCAATCGCAAGTCCCGCCTCCACATCTCCGCCCAGTGTATTTAAGAGAATCAGCACACCATCAGTCTGAACACTGTTCTCAATCTGTGCCAGCTTTGGAAGCAGGTGCTCATACTTGGTTGCCTTTGTACTGCCGGAAACCGTCTCATGCCCTTCTACTTCGCCGATGATCGTGAGTAGCTCGATCTGATGATTCCGACGTCGGTCAAGCGAAAGCATTCCCATTTCTTTAACATGTTCATCTTCTTCCTTTGTGGTTTCCGGCTCTGTCTCTCTGACTTCCTTTTCTTTATTTTCCATATTTTCTACAGTCTGTTCCCTGCTCTTTTTCTTACGTATCTGGTATTCTTTTACATCCGTTTCTTCCTGTATTTTCATTGCCGCATTCCTCCGTTCTTTTTAGCTTAGTATGGACAATGCTTATGAAAATATGCAGGATTTTCGCCACAGAAATGAATCGCAGATTCTTGTAGCGACACAAATCTGTACCTGATTCACTGTATATGCAAAAGAGAATGCGACTCGGCACATTCTCTTTGATTTAAACATTATGAAAATAAATATTTCCTGCGCAGGCTATATACCATATCCGTATAAATCTTGCGGCATGCCTCCAGATTATCGGATTCGATCATGGAAACACATGGGTGAAGATAACGGCACCAGATATCTGCATATACATCTTCTGAATTTTCCATCCGGTTGATCCGGTTTACGATTGTCGGAGCAATATCGTAATACTCGGCAACAATTTCTTCGCCGCCTTTCTGATTCACCAGATATTCATCTCTGTATCTTCTCATCAGATTCAGTTCGTAACAGTCATCCGGTTTGCCAAGGCTTGCACATACGGCTGTAGTAATATAGCAGAGACGTGATTTGAAGCCTCCCTGGATCTGCTCGAATTCCGATTTACTGATCTTTAGTTCCAGATCATGATCATTCCAACGTTCGATCATGCAATCTACAATCTCTTCACAAGCATCCATTCTGTCATAACGGAACATCGGGATCACATACGTAACCATGCCCAGATTATATTTCATAAGTACATTTTCTTTTTTTCTTTTTGAACTTTCCTGATCCAGTACTTCCCGCATTCTATCCGGCAGAACAGCAGCAATCTCTTCAATCTCTTCCTGTCTGTCTTCCGAATTCTCGCATTCCTGTGCAATCTCAGTAAAAAGCGGCTTATACTTCTCGTATGCATTTTTAAACGAATCCGCATAAGTCTTTTTATTGAAATCTCCGGAAATCGGAATAATCTGGTCAAACAGGTCATTCAGTCCATTCTGTATACTCTGATTCATTCAGGTTCCTCCCGGAATCGATCCTATGCTTCTTCCCAGTTATGATATACTTCCTGTACATCATCATCATCTTCAAGAAGATCAAGTGTCTTCTGAATGTTCTTGATATCTTCTTCGTTGTCCAAAGTTACCCATGTCTGTGGAATCATTGTAACTTCTGCGCTTGCCATCGGAATACCCGCTTCTTCCAGAGCAAGACGAACCTCACTGAAATCATTCGGATCTGTAAGAATTTCAAAGCTGTCCTCTTCTTCCGAAAAATCTTCTGCTCCTGCATCCAGTGCCTGCATCATCAGATCATCTGCATCCAGTTCACATTCTTCTTTATCGACAATGATCTGTCCTTTCTGATCAAACATGAAAGAAACACATCCACTGGTTCCGATATTTCCTTTTCCCTTTGTGAAAGCGCTTCTTACATTAGAAGCAGTACGGTTACGGTTATCAGTAAGTGCATCAACGATGATTGCAGTTCCGTTCGGTCCGTATCCTTCGTATACGATGTGTTCGTAGTTGTTAGCATCTCCGTCTCCGGCTGCTTTTTTGATACTTCTGTCAATATTGTCATTTGGCATATTATTTGCTTTTGCCTTTG
>ERZ825137.6236-NODE-6236-length-10530-cov-6.090215_pt1 | contig 10530 bp, 9 predicted proteins | sample MGYA00519873_ERZ825137 | MGnify/ENA primary metagenome ERZ825137 (study PRJEB31778, sample SAMEA3449190) | human gut metagenome | biome: human gut; feature: human-associated habitat; material: faeces | place: United Kingdom | collected 2010/2012 ... | reverse complement strand
CGCTCCATCAAGACCCGGAAAAAACCACTCAACGATTGACCGCCCTGCTCTTAACGGATATTATTGAACCGGCTCTTGTACTTCTTGCGGTCGGCCTCCGTTATTTCACGGATTACACGGCATGGATTTCCCGCGGCGATGACGTTCGCGGGAATATCTTTTGTCACCACGCTTCCGGCCCCGACGGTCGAGCCCGCGCCAATTGTCACGCCCGGCATGATCTGCACGCCCGCGCCAATCCATACATTGTCGCCTATGGTGACGGGCAGAGCATATTCCAGCCCGCGGTTACGGAGCCCAACGTCGAAAGGATGTCCCGCGCAATATATTCCCACATTCGGAGCGATGAACACATTGTCGCCGATAATAACCTTGGCCTCGTCGAGCACCGTGAAATTGTAGTTCGCAAAGAAATTGTCGCCGACCTCGATGTTGAATCCGTTGTCCACGTGAAGAGGCTGGACAATCGAGCAGTTCCGCCCCTTCCGGGCGAGCAAGCGCCCGAGGATGGCGTCCTTCTCGGCAAGCTGCGAGGGTCGCAGGCTGTTGTAGTCGTGGCATAGTTCAGCCGCGGCGAGCCGCCCGGCTATCATTTCCTCATTGTAGTTGGCGTCGTACAGCAGTCCCGCCTCGGCCTTTTCCTTTTCTGTCATAAAGCAAGTCCGTATCTTAGGTTTCGTGAGTGCAAAGATACGGACTTCCTGCGGCAGTCACAATGGTTAAAAAAGACTATTTATCTCCAGCCCATGAACATCCTGACCACTTCCGGGTCGTGGTGGTCGAAGAAGAGGCTCTTGCCCGTGTCCAGCTTCCCGATGGCCTGCATGTCCTCCTCGCTGAGCGTAAAGTCGAAGATGTCGAGGTTCTGCTCCATGCGCTCGATGTGTACTGACTTGGGAATGATTATCACTCCCCGCTGAACCAGCCACCGAAGGGCCACCTGCGCTACGCTCTTTCCATACCGAGCTCCGATAGTCTCAAGTACAGGATTCCGGAAGAAGTTGTTGCGGCCTTCGGCGAGCGGGCCCCACGACATGATGCGGCATCCGTAATCCTCCATGTATTTCTGAGCCGCCGTCTGCTGGTTGAAGACATGTGTCTCTACCTGATTCACCATCGGCTTGATTTCCACATTTTCCGCAAGGTCAATGAAATGGTCCGGATAGAAATTGCTGACGCCTATGGCCCGAAGCTTCCCTTCCCGGTAGGCTTCCTCAAGAGCGCGGTAGGCGCCGTAGCGGTCGCAGAACGGCTGGTGCAGAAGCATCAGGTCGATATAATCCGTCCCGAGCTTGCGCAGGCTTCCGTCAATCGACGCTTTCGCCTTTTCATAGCCGTAGTTTGAGATCCAGACTTTGCTTACGAGGAACACCTCGTCTCTGCCGAGTCCGCTTTTTGCCACAGCGACGCCCACGCCCTACTCGTTGTTGTAGGCCTGGGCCGTGTCTATCATCCTGTAACCCACCTTCAGCGCGTCGCTCACGCACCTCTCGCATTCCGATGGGCTCACCTGATAGACGCCATAACCGATTTGGGGCATTTCCACCCCGTTGCTCAGTTTGATTTTTTCCATGTCTTTAATGTTTGTTGGATTTCGATTGCAAATTTACCCATACGCACCCATGCGTCGCTTATACTTTTTTCCGAGAAAATTTTGAAAATTTCAGTCCCCGGCCTCAGGATGGTTGTTTATCGGATTTTTTGACTAATTTTGTGATTGGTTGTGAAAGTGAACCTTTTTCTGCACCTCCCCGAAACAAAACACCATATCGAAATGAAAGACTTCAAACCCAAAGCCTGGGTTCTCCCCCAGCCAGTTCTCATCATCGGCACATACGACGCCGACGGCACACCTAACGCAATGAACGCCGCCTGGGGCGGACAGTGGGACTCCGAGGAAATCTTCATATCCCTCGGCTCCCACGCCACCACCGACAACCTCCGCCGTTCTCCTGAATTTACCGTGGCTTTCGCCACTGCGGCTTCTCTCCCCGGAGCCGACTATGTCGGGGTCGTCAGCGGAAGGAAGGAACCTCGCAAAATCGAGAATACCGGCTGGAAAACATCGCGAGGCGCCCGCGTTGACGCCCCTGTCTTCGACGTCTTCCCCATGACTCTGGAATGCCGCGTGAAGGAAAAGATGCAGGAGTCCGACTCCGGATGCTACCTCGTAGCCGAAATCGTAAACATCCTCTGCGATGAGAAATATCTCGCCGAGGACGGCCTGCCCGATGTCGGGAAGATGAATCTCATTACTTTCGATCCCGTACACAACGGATACATCGCCCTCGGCGAGAGAGTCGGCAGCGCTTTCCGCGACGGTCTCGCGCTCAAGAAAAGTTAGACCGGGTGATGCGCGGGCCGGTGGACTGACGGATAATCAGCGGTGCTGTCTCGACCGTCACCGTGCTCGTGTCGAGCCCGAGGGTCTTTTCCGTGGACGCCGAGAAGTGACGAAGCATTTCGTACATCGTCAGAATCCGGCGTTCAAACGCTTTGTAAACAAACGCCCGGGAGAAGACCCTCTGGATAAGGACAAAGCGGAAATCGCCGGGAATGCCGAGCCGTTCCATCGAAGGATAGCGGCTCGTAAGGTCAAGATCACCAGAGGCAACCAGGTCCTCGATAATCTGGCGCAGAAACACATTTATGCGCGGCTGGACCTTGAACCCGATTTTCAGGCTTATCAGGAATATGGCATCGCGCTTCATTGTGTCGACAGTATATTCCAGCGTGTAGGGACTGTCGTCGTGGACGATGCGGAGTATCCAGTAGTGGTCGGCGCGCTTGGGATGCTTGTTTATTATCGAGTAGAGCAACTTGCTTTCCACCATGTTCTTTTCCGGCGAAAAACTCAGGTACACGACATTCGATGCGAATAGCGGAATCTCCCTGTCGTCCCGGATAGCCGATACGATTCCGGAATATTGCTGGAAGTCCCGGTAGTCGACATGGCTCTGGTGCAGCGACCGCCCCTTGTTCCATACCAGCATGATGGCGCACAGTATGCCGGCAATGAGAATCGTGAACCAGCCGCCATGCACGAACTTGAAGAGATTGGCGATGAAGAAGACGCCTTCGAGCAGGCTGAACACAAGCAGGAAGGTTCCCCTTATCCACAGGGAAACGCCCCGGCTCCTCATGTAATACCATAGAAGCCCCGTCGTGGAAAGCATCGTCACGGTTATCGCAAGACCGTAAGCCGCTTCCATCTTGTCCGAGGTCCCGAACAGGAGTACCGTTGCCACACATCCGACATACAGGAACAGGTTGATGCCCGGCACATAAATCTGGCCCTTCACATCCCCCGTGTGGATTACCTGCATTCTGGGCCAGAAATCAAGATTTATGGCCTCACTTATGAGCGTGAACACGCCGCTGATGAGAGCCTGGCTCGCGATTATGGCCGCAAGTGTCGCTATCATGATGCCCGCCGGGAGAATACCCTCAGGCATTATCGCATAGAAGGGATTGCTCCCGAGTGCCTCCGGATGGCTCGCCGTCATCAGCCACGCGCCTTGTCCCAGATAATTCAGAATCAGCATGGCCTTGACGAAAAGCCAGCTGTATGTGATGTTGAACCGTCCGCAATGGCCGAGGTCGGAATACAGGGCTTCGGCCCCTGTCGTACAGAGGAACACCGCTCCGAGAATGAACATCCATTCTGGCTGGGTGGCTATGAGACGGACAGCATACCAGGGATTGAACGATTTCAGAATGGCGAAATCGCTCCCTATGTTCATTACGCCCAGCACGCCGAGCATCAGGAACCACACAAGCATCACCGGTCCGAAAAAGCCGCCGATTTTCGACGTTCCGGAGCGCTGCACGAAGAATACCAGTGTAATGATTACAAGAACAATCGGCACGACAGGCGTCGGAGAATAGAGCACGCGCAAGCCCTCGATGGCCGAGGTGACGGTCACGGCGGGAGTGATGATTCCGTCGGCGAGGAGAGCGCTCGCGCCCACCGCGGCAACTACAAACGGCCAGCGCCGCGTCAGCGAGCGCCTCACAAGCGAGAAGAGCGCCATAATCCCGCCTTCGCCTTTGTTGTCGGCCCGGAGGGCAACCATCACATATTTCACCGTAGTCTGTAGCGTAAGCGTCCATATTACGCAGGACACCGCACCGATGATATAGTCTGAGTCGTAGGAGGGGTTCACATGCAGGATAGCCTTCATCACATAGAGGGGAGACGTCCCTATGTCTCCGAACACTATTCCGATGGCAATCAGAAGTCCGGCGGCACTTACCTCACGGGAAATTTTACTCTTGCGTTCCATGATTTACTGACAGTATAATCTTCCTGAATAAAATGTTGAAATGTTGGCGGGGCGTAAAAACACTGCGCTCCTTCCTTTCCTATCTAACGGCCATCCCTACCCGATTGTTGCCCTCACCTTCCAGCAAAAAACAGGCGGAATAATTTTCAATGGCATTAATTTGAAGTAAAGACGCTGTATCTCAGCGAAAATATGTAACTGGGAGGTGATTCATAATCCTGATTTCAAAGTGGTCGAATTTGACCACTTTAGAATGAGCGCAAGTTTGCCGTCCTTTGTGTTGAGTGCTTCTAAATCCGTTAACGGAGCCAGGCTTTACCGGCTGAAAATGAGTGGGGCATTTACAAAATTCGATGGAGGAGAAAATTCCTAAGATTTCCTCCTCCATAATTTACTGTAACCAGTAGGGAGGTGCCATGGCACGTCCGCCCAGAACAGGCGAATTTGAATTTTGATACGCCCGCGCGACTAATGGGTGGCTTAGAGTTTTACCAGTCCTCTTGCCGAAATTTGGTTCAGCTTTTATTTATTGAAATTCTCGGTGAAAAACTTCTCCATCGCGGGGAAGGGAATGATGTCTTTCTGATCGTAGAGGTCGGTGTGGCTTGCGCCGGGGATGACCATGAAAAGCTTGTTGTTTTCCTTTCCGGGAGTGACGGTCAGTTTCTTGTAGGCGTCGCTGCCGAAATAGAAGGAATGCGCCTTCTCGCCGTGGATAATCATCACGCCGTTTTCTATTTCTCCGGCACGGCTCATCAGCGGGAAATTAATCCACGGAATCGGAGAGGTAGCGTTGCGGCCCCCGTTGGAGTTTAGGGAGCGGGGATGATAGCCGCGCGAGGTCTTGTAGTAGTCGTAATAGTCGCGGAGGAACTTCGGGGCGTCCTCGGGAAGCACGTCGGGTACCCCGCCGCCAAGTGCGGGTGTGCCATTGAGATAGTCCTCCGTGCGCTGTGCGGCAAGCTTCTCGCGAAGTTCCTTACGGGCCTCCGCACTGTCGGCGGCGTCGAAATAGCCGTTGGCGTTCACACGGCTCATGTCGTACATCGTGGATGCGACAGTCGCCTTGATGCGCGGGTCGGCTGCCGCCGCGTTGATGGCTATGCCGCCCCAACCGCAGATTCCGATGATTCCCACCTTTTCCGGGTCTACGTCGGGATTGGTGACAAGGAAGTCCACCGCCGCGCTGAAATCCTCCGTATTGATGTCGGGAGAAGTCATGTAGCGGGGAGTGCCGCCGCTCTCCCCGGTGAACGAGGGGTCAAAGGCTATCGTCAGAAAGCCGCGCTCCGCCATCTCCTGGGCATAGAGCCCCGCGGCCTGTTCCTTCACCGCCCCGAAAGGCCCGCAGACGGCAATGGCGGGCAGCTTGGTGCCCGCGCCTTTGGGTTTATACATATCTGCCGCCAGTGTGATGCCGTAGCGGTTGACGAATGTCACCTTGCTGTGGTCGACTTTGTCGCTCTTGGGGAAGGTCTTGTCCCATTCGCTCGTCAGTTTCAGATTTTCCATATCGTTTATGTTTTCTTGTATAGTATTGGAAGCGTGGAGGCCGGAAATTCCCGATAAAAGGACAATCAGACCGACAGCCAGCAATTGCTTTACATTCATGTTGCCGGGGGATAGTTTAGCGGATTTTATAGCCGAGGGCGTGAGCTTCGGCGAGAGCCGGATGGCCCTTGATTTCATCCGGGGCGTTGACTCCGCCCGCAAAGACTGTCCCTGCGAGACGGGCGCGCTCGAAGCAGTCTATCCAGCCCGTCAGGCCGGTTACTGCCCGCTCAGGGACAAAAGCCTCGTCCTCGGCGGCGCTTGTGAGCATATAAATATCGCGGAAGCGGTAGTCCGAAGGATAGAGCGGATTGGCACGGTCGAGAAGAGTCTTCATCTGACCGCTCATCTCGTAATAATAAATAGGTGTGGCGAAGGCTATGACGTCGGCATCGTGCATTTTGGCTACAATCGGCTGCGCGTCGTCAGCAATCACGCATTTCCGAGTCTTCTGGCAGGCCAGACAGCCGCGGCAGAAGCGTAGTTCCTTGTCACGAAGAGAAATCAGTTCCACCTTGTTGCCGGCGTCGGCAGCCCCGCGTGCAAATTCTTCAGCAAGAGCCTCCGAATTGCTCCCTCTCCGGAGGCTGCATGAGATTACAAGTACGTTTTTCATATGCTATATCTTTTGTTTTTGCAAAATTAGCTCGAAAAAACCGACTTCTCATTGCCTTCGGGCTCAAGTTTCGTTTCTCAGAAGCTCTCCCGCGAATTTCAGCTCAGAAGGGCTGAGGGCGCCATCCCGAACTCCTTCTTGAATGCCGTGGAAAAATGTGAGGGATTGCGGAAGCCGACTTCGGCATAGACTTCGACTACTTTCTTTTTACCGGTTTTCATAAGCTCATACGCCCGTTCAAGGCGCCTCTTTATAAGCCACTTCTCGGGCGTGAGGTCGCTTATTTTCTTAAAGTCGCGCTTGAATGTGGCGAGACTGCGGCCGGTATAATGCGCGATATCCTCGATGCTCAGGTCGCACATATAGTTCTGGTCCATGAAATCGAGAATGTCTATTTTCCAGGGTTCGTTGAAGTCGAAGAGCGTAGGGACAAAACGCTCGTCGATTGCCAGGAGAGCCATCAGCGCCTCCTGAAGCTTGAGCTCCATAAAAGAATCCCGCGGCCTTACCTCCGGATCGAGATACGGCGACATCGAAGCGAACAGGCTTGCAAGCTCCACTGTTTTCGGCAGCTTGATTACTCCGTTGTCAAGCTTGCGCGACCGTTCATGGATGCGGCCTATGGAGAGCTTGCCGTACATCTCCCGCAGGAAAGAGCGGGTGAACATCAGGAAAATTCCGCAGTAGCGCTCGCCGTTGTAGGTTTTCTTGAACATGGTGATATGATGGTCGCGGGGAATGAACACGCATTCGCCTTTGCGGACGTGGATTTTCTCGGTGCCGTTGTCAAGAATCATCTCTCCCGAGACAACATAATTGAGCGCGAACTCCCGCGAGCGATGCACGCACCCGCTGAGATCGTCATAGAAAAAGCTAAAAAAGACATTGTTGTAATTGAAAATCAGCTTTATCTGTCCTGTATTGTCAATTTTTGCCATATTCCGTATTTTCTAATTTACCGCAAAATTATGAAATAATTTCATTCCGGCAATTATCCTGAAGCTCATTCTCCATTCCTCTCAGGCTCTTGAAAAACCGGCGGAGGCACCTAATCACAGAACTCCGACAAAATCCGCGAATGGATCAAACAATAAAGTCTGCCAGACATATTCCTACAAGAGAGGCCGCCCCGACAGTACGCCGGACGCGGCCTCTCCCCTTGCAATAAAACCGCAGGCCTCACAACCTGTCCTTATCAGTATTTCCTGCACCGCGTCCCTTATAGCGGGAGTTTGCGGAATTGAAATTATATCTTATGGTGATTGACAAATCCCTTGTATCGTAGATTTTCTTGAATGAAATGCTACTCAGGGCATCATATGAAATTATATCCTGTCGCCATGTATCGAAAACATCATTTAGTTGCAGCTTCACGCTCCATCGGTCGTTGGCAAAGGATTTGTATATTCCCAAATTGCATTGCCAATATGGTTTCATATAATAATTATCACCGTTGCCGGATGTCCTTGCCGAAAAATCCATGTTCAGCCAGATGTCCCAGGGAAGGTGTATGGCATTGTCGAATCTGAATATTCCCAACGGTCGGTTAAGTTTCATGATTCTGTCAGCATGGATTATCTTAAAATCCTGTCCCTGAACTCCTGCCATTACAGAGGGATGCCAACAGCTAAAGAATGTAGGCGACCAGTTGAGATAAGCACCGAAAGAATTGAAGCGAGGCATATTTACCATTGTCAGTAAGGTAACATCGTCACTTCCAGGGTATGCCGAGGTCTGCCACATGAAATAATTTTTGGTCGAATAATATTCCAGTTCCATGACGAGGTCTTTCCATGAAGCGGATGCCGAGACATAATCACGATAAATCGGCTTCAGACCAGGATTGCCGGATTCATAAGTGTATCTGTCAATATACTTTATTGCGGAACTAAGCTGTTCAAAAGCAGGACGGGATGTTTTTCTCATATATGACAGACGGGTATTTACCTTGCCTATCGGGAATGAGAAGGAAGCCGACGGAGATATGTTGTGGTATCTGCGGCTCTGGTCCTCACTGAGCCGACCGAATTGCCAGTATCTGGAATCTGTGTATTCACAACGAAGCCCTGCACTTGCCGTGACAACCCCGAAGGTCTGTTCAGTCTCGGCAAATAAAGCCGTGGTGGTCTCGCTGATTTTTATGTCATTGTCACTTATGAAATCTGCATTGCCGCTGTATATGTCTGTGCGGTGAATATTGCTAATTTCCGTACCGAATCTGATGTCGCCTTTCCATACCGGGAAAGATGCCGCAATGTTCCCGGCAAGAAGTCGGTTTTCAACGTCATTTACCGTTATAAAGTCTCGTTCCGTGTTTAACGTTGAAATTTCTGTTTCGGTGTTATGTCTGTCATTTATCTGCCACATTGCGTCAAAATTGGCCGACAAGTGCCAAGTCCCTATTTCTCCGCTATAATATGCGCTTAAAAGATGCTGCCTGTTGTGGCGGGATATATCGGAAAGATTCTCAAGCGTCTCGGAAAATTCATCATTGATATAGCGGACAGTCAGAGAAGTGCCCTTGGATGTAGAAGGTTTGAAAGAGAAGTCATAGCAGAAGCCGAAACTATGTGACGAGACCTTGTAGTTCAGGCCTATTTTACCTTGATAGTCCGGATATTTTGCCATATCCTTTCCGGAACTGTTCTGTTGAACGATACCGGATTTGAGATATTGGAGCGAACTATTGAGAAAGCCGGGGCGTTCACGGTAATTCTCGTAATTAATCATTCCGAAAAGGTCAAAACCATTTCTGCGCCAGTTGAAATTGATTTGCTCGAAAAGATAGACGTAATGCTTGTATCCGAGTGTTGTGCGGTCGTTGAAAGAGAATCCTTCCCCGACAGGTGCGACTGTGCTTATCCTGATCACTGAGTTGACCGTGGAAGCGTAACGGGCTCCGGGATTGGTTATCACATCAACGCTTTTAATCTGTGTGGAGGCAAGCCGGTCAAGTTCCGACATATCCCTTACCTGTCTGCCGTTTATATAAATAAGAGGAGTTCCTTTCCCAAGCACCTCTATGCCGGATTCTGACTTTGTAACGAAAGGCATCTTTCCGAGCACTTCTATGGCAGTTCCGGTGTTGGCGAGATATGTGCCGGATACAGGTACCTGTACTCCATCTCCTTTTAGTTTTGCCATAGGACGCGAACCTTTGACTACTACCTCTCCAAGCATATACGATGCCGGGACAAGAAAAATATCACCTAAGTTATAGCTCGGGTTGTCTATAATTATCTCCTCAAATCCCATTGCCGAGATTTTCAGAAACACGGGTCTGCGGTATCCCTTAACAGAAAACTTTCCTTCAGCATCAGTGACAGTTCCGTCAATCAGAGTTGAATCATTTAGAGATTGCAGTGTCACATTGACAAACTCCAAAGGATTGCCGGAATCATCCTTTACGATGCCTTGGTAGGTCTCCACTTCAGCAAAAAGGGTGTTGAATGTCAGGCAGAGCAACAGCCCCGCCATTAAGTTTCTTAATGACATTGAATTGTGTTTTTTGATTATTAATTCGTTAAAGACCGCCGACTACAATCCATGCGCCGTAATCGGTTTTCTGCAAGGCTATGTTGTGCCTTTGCATCGTTCCGTCTCTTAGTTCAAGCGTGTATGGTACGAAAATTGAGTTTCCTGTACCGGATGTGAAGGAATGTCCTATCGAGATCAGCCTTGAACCAGTGAATTTTTCTTTGTATGACAAATCTGATAATTCCTTCATCATTACTTTGTTGAGGATTGCTTCATCCCAGTCTGAGAAGGCATTAAGTATAGAGGTTGCCGCTTCCTCCGCACTGAGACCTTTCAATCCGGCAGGCTGGTTCTCTGTCTCCACATACCGGATACCATCGGCGAGACGACATATATCGTTCCTATGTTGCCCATAATTTATGGATATGATTTTCAGCACCGGTATTTCCCGATTGTCCGACATCACACTCACGGTGGCACTTTTAAGCCTTTTGGTATTGGCATCAATCACATATCTCCGGATATTTTCGGATTCGGCGACATGAGTCATAGATGCTCGGTATTTCGTAATAATACCCAAAGGAATATCCAACAGTGGAA
>ERZ825137.6234-NODE-6234-length-10534-cov-2.119382_pt1 | contig 10534 bp, 9 predicted proteins | sample MGYA00519873_ERZ825137 | MGnify/ENA primary metagenome ERZ825137 (study PRJEB31778, sample SAMEA3449190) | human gut metagenome | biome: human gut; feature: human-associated habitat; material: faeces | place: United Kingdom | collected 2010/2012 ... | reverse complement strand
GCCAGCGACGTTCTGGGCGGCTTCTGCGTCTCGACTATCTGGCTGGTGCTCTACGCGAAGGTCATAGCTCCGGCCCTCGGCCTTGTCGAGTAGCGACGTACATTGCCGCCAGGTGACTTGGCGGGCGATTTTGCGCTCTCGAGTCATGCGTCCTCGCATCGCTCGCACGGCTTCCGATGGCGCACCCACGTCCGCTCTTGCCACGCCTGTGCCTTGTTCCGCTCTATCGCGTCCTCGATGGCGACTTCTGTGCGGTTTTGCAGCAAACGGCCCTCGATTTTGACATGCCCCCCGGGGTTCTGGGCGGTTTGTCGGCGCCGTTGTTCGATGCCTGCATTGCCGACCTGGGGAAACGCCGGCGTGTTGCGGTGTTTCGGGCCGGTTCGGCCTGCGAAACCGCCCAGAAGTTGCAGGCGGGGTTCGCTCGTGCTGAAGGTAGCGCATCTAAACACGTGTTCCAGTCCCGTCGGCGCTGGTCGCAGGTATTGCGATTACTGAGCTGTGTGCGTTGATGCTCGAGCGCGAATGGAGGACGGAAGAGAATTTGAGGCGGCCTCGGGGAGAAGCCGTCTTGGGTGAGGCGCTTGTAGGCGGTGCCGCGCGACTGAGCAGGCGCTCTTATGCAGTTGCTCCATATTTAACCTTGATACCGCTTAGAGCCGCAGGCTATTCTTTCGAAAATGAAGTGTGATAATCCTCGAAAATCGAGTACGATAATCCTCGAAAATAAAGTATGCCCACTTCAAATAAGGAGGCTAGGTCATGGTCGCATATGGAACCGAAAAGCCCCAGGCGTATCGTCCGCGTCTCGTCGACGAACGCTTGCAGAGGTTGCTCTCCACCTTCGGCGCAGTCGAGATTCGCGGTACCAAGTGGTGCGGCAAGTCCTGGGCGGCGCTGGCGTTCGGCGAGAGCGTCGTGCATCTTGACGACCCAAACGTTAAGGCGCTGGCCGAGGCCGACCCCGCGCTGGCGCTGCAGGGGGCACGCCCTCACGTCGTTGACGAGTGGCAAGAGGTCCCCTCCACCTGGGATGCCACGCGCCGCGCGGTCGACGCGGCCGGCGGCGAACGCGGCCTGTTCATTCTCACGGGATCTTTCACCCCGGCTAAGGACGCCGTTACCCACAGCGGCGCCGGGCGCATCGCCCGCGTGGACATGAGCACCATGACGCTGTGGGAGCGCGGCTTGTCCACGGGCTCGGTGTCGCTGTCCGGGCTGTTCGAAGGCGTGTTCGATCCGTCGGCATGCGAAACGTCGCTGGCGCCTTTGGCCGATGCCATATGCTGCGGTGGCTGGCCCGCCCTCGTTGGGGCCGATGCCCAGACGGCCGCAGAGGTCGTCGACCAGTACCTCGATGCCATGTTCGAGGTCAGCGTCCCCAAGAAGGGCGGAACGCCCGATATGGCGCGGCGCATCGTGAGTTCGCTCGCGCGCAACGTCGCCACGGCCGCCACCCTGCAGACCATCGCCCAGGACGCCTCGCTGGGAGACGAGGCCGGGGCGCCGGCGGCGTCCACTGTCACCTCCTATTTGAACATGCTCGAGGACATGTATGTCATCGAGGGTCTGCACGGTTGGGATGCCCCCGTAAGGGCCAAGTCGCGCCTGCGCACCAAGTCCAAACGTTACTTCGCCGACCCGTCCATCCCGGCCGCTGCGTTCGGCATGGGACCGGAGAGGCTGCTCTCCGACGGGCAGACCTTCGGCCTCCTCTTCGAGTCGCTGTGCGTCCACGACCTGCGGGCCTATACCGCGTGCTTGCCGGGCGCCCACCCCGGATCGCTTCGCTACTACGGCGATTCGGACGGGCTGGAGGTCGACGTCGTCATCGAGCTTCGCGACGGCCGCTGGGCAGCGCTGGAGATCAAGCTCGGCGAGGCCAAGGTGCCCGACGGCATCAGGAACATCGAGCGCTTGCGCGAAAAGGTCGCCTCCAACCCGGCGGCCCGCAACCCCAAGCCCGAGTTTTGCGCTGTTGTTACCGCGACGTCTCCCTTCTGCCGCTACGACGCCGCCCATGATGTCTACGTTTTCCCTATCACCGCTTTGCGGCAGTAAGCGCAGTCGTCGACCCGAATGCAAACAGGGGCGGAGGTGTGTTCGCTGCGATGCCGCGGGCTGCGCCCGCGTTGACGTTGGCGGCTGCCGTGGCTTTGCCTGCGGGTGCCCCCCTGTTCATGTACGATTGCAATCGTACATCGCGGCGGCATGCGCGCCTGATGCATGGTAGCCTCCGTGCGGGGGGCGGCCCTCTTCCTGTCGACCCTTGCCGTTAAGCGGTGGCAAGGCGTCCCGGGACCGTCGAGTTGCGCGGTTGCGCGTGAAAACGGCGTTGGACCTTGCCCCATGCGGTGTGCGTCCGTTTGGCTATTGGAGAAAAGTGCAGGTTATGAGCGGGAACAAAGATAAGGGCAAGAAGTGCGGCCAGTCCAATAAGCTGCCCTTCGTTTTGATGGGCGGGCATATCTGCGTCGATGCCGCACAGGGCGGCTTAGCTTCGGTGCTGCCGTTTCTGGTGATTCAATCCGGGTTCTCGTACACCGAGATAACGGCGCTGGTTTTGGCATCAAACATCGCGTCGGCGGTCATCCAGCCCCTGTTCGGGCTCATGGGCGACAAGAAGGCGCGTCCGTGGCTCATGTCGGTCGGCGTGGCGCTTGCGGGCTTGGGCATCGCGCTGGTGGGCGTTCTGCAGTCGTATTGGCTGGTGGTTTTGGCGGCAATGGTTTCGGGGGTCGGCAATGCCATGCTGCACCCGGAAGGGGCGCGCTTGGCATACCTCGCCGGCGGCGACGACAAAGCCATGAGCATGTCGATTTTCTCCGTCGGCGGCCAAATCGGCTTCTGTCTAGGGCCCATCATCAGCGTCGCCGCCGTTACGGCGTTCGGGCTTTCGGGCACGCTCGTGTATCTGATCCTCTGCCTTCCGTACGCGCTGGTGCTCCTTGCACTGAGCAAACGTTTCCTGGCCTTCGGCGTCCGCGGAGGCGGCTCGTTGGAGGGCCGGGGCAAGCGCGACCGATGGGGCGCGTTCGGCGTGGTGCTCGGCGCGCTTTCGGTTCGCTCCATCGTGTTCTATGGCGTGACCAGCTTCTTCCCGCTCTACTTGGTGACCACGTTCAACGCGGCGGAAGATTCCGCCTCGCTGCTTATCACCGTGTTCTCGATTTTCGGCGCGGTGGCAACGGCTTCGGCTGGCTTCATGTCGCATCGCGTTCCCACGCCGCGCCTCATGATCGGCTGTTTCGTCCTCATGGTGGCGTCGCTTGCCTCGTTCCTGCTTTCGGGCAGCGTGTGGCTGTGCGTGGCGGCGGTTATGGTGCTGGCGATGTGCTTGAATCTTTTCAACCCGCCTGCCGTGGCGCTGGCGCAGGAGTATCTGCCCGAGCATCTGGGCACAGCGTCGGGGCTCACCTTTGGCGTGGCGGTAGCTGTCGGCGGCATCGCGTCGCCCATGCTCGGCGCGTTGGGCGACGGCGCGGGCCTTGCGTCCGCCATTTGGGTTCTGGTTGTGCTCGCCGTGGTCGGCCTTGCGCTCTCGATCGGCGTCGCTGCGATCGAGCGGCGCGGTGCACAGAAAGGCTAGCAAGTGTGCAGTCAAATAAGCGTTGACGCTTGGCGCGGCTGACCAATGGATGCAAAGTCCTTTCCGCGCCTGCACGGTCACGCGTAAAACCCCTTCGCCAACCTTGAAGCAGATCGCGGCGCGGCGCCGCTGGCGAAGTGCCGCTACATGGCCGTGCGAACATGCCTCCGTCCCCTGTTCACCCATGGCATAGGATTTTGGGACGAAAAACGCTAGCATCATCATTGCCGTCAACAAACCGGGGAGCGCATGAGGGGGAATCGCCGTGTATCGCAGGTATACCGATGGGGCGCCGCATCCGCCGTTGGTGAGCGAATATGAGGGGGCCGATTCCGGCGGGCCCCCGGATTTGTTCGTGAGCATGCCGGCCACCTGCCGCGATGTGAGCGATGAGCTGCTGGATTTCATGTGGTACCGGGAAATGTCCATCCCCGAGGTTGCGGCGGCGGCCGGCATTACGGAGAAAGCCGCCGAGGACCTGATCCTGAAAGGGAAGGGCGCGTCCGCCGACCTTTTCGCGCTGTGCGAGGCGCTGCACGTCGAGTTGTTCTCGCTCCCTGGCGACGACGAACTTGAGAGGGGCATGGAATGAGGGAAGCGTACGCGTGGCTGCAGAATCGCCTGGTCGGACGCTTCTTCGAGGGACCCGATGGTGCAACTCGGCTTGAATACACCCCGGAAGCTTCCGCGCCCATCAGCCTTTCGCTGCCGCTTGACGGCTCCTGGCAGGCCGATGTCCCGGGCGCGTTCTTGGACGGCCTGCTGCCGGATAACGATAGCGAACGCGAGGCGATGCGGCTCTGGTTCGGCGCGGCGTCGGCCGACCCGCTCGATCTTCTTGTGGCAACGGACACGACGGGCGGGCTGTTCTTCACGTCGATTCCCGAGCTAGGGGAAATCACATCCCAGGCTCGCGAATTCGCAAGGGAAAAGGACATCGCGATCAAGGTTCACCGGCTCGGGCGAGGTTGGACGACGTGGCAGTCCGATGATCGCCGCAGTCGTTTCGCCCTTGCGGGTTCGCAGGGCAAATTCGCCTTGGAGCGGTTCGACGACCGCTGGACCTGGCCGAACGCCAAGCATCCTTCGACCCACATCGTGAAGCCGCCCCATGAGCGCTTTTGCGGCACCCCGCTGGTGGAGGACGCGACCATGCATCTTGCGGCAGCGTGCGGGCTGGACGTCGCAAGGTCGTTCGTGCGGTCGTTCGGCGAAGATCGGGCTTACGTCGTCGAAAGGTTCGATCGCGAGGTTTGCGCCGACGGGCAGGTTCGGCGCATCCATGTTGAGGATTTCACGCAAGCGTTGGGCGTTTCGCGGCATGCGAAGTATTCCGTGGCCGCTGCCGACGCGTTTGCCCCGTTGAAAGGGCTGTCTAACGGCCGCTCGTTGGTTAGGGAGTGGGCAAAGCAGCTCGTCTTCAACACGCTGGTGGGGAATTGCGACGCGCACGGCAAGAACTACAGCCTGTTTTTGCGGCCGGACGGAAGCGTTGATTTGTGCCCTCTCTACGACGCCCTTTGCACGCGAGTGTGGCAAGAAACCAGCGATTTGCTGGCTATGCCGATCAATTCCAAGAAGCGGGCAAGCGAGCTGTCCTTGTCCGATTGGGCAGCGGAAGCGGCAGCGTCGGGGATTTGCGAAGACGACCTCGTTGGAGCGGTGGAAGCCATAGCCGCGCAAATCGCAACGCACGCGCCCGCCGTTCTGGCGAAATACCCAGATTGGATAAGGGAAGCAATGACCACGGTGATCACCGCCGACAACCAGCAGCTGTTCCAGGAGCTGGGACTGCGGCTTTAGAGATGGCATCCGCAACGGCGATGCGTCGGTGAACAGGGGACGGAGGCGCGTTCATAAATGAACGCGCCTCCGTCCCCTGTTCACGTACACCGTTCAAAATACTTAATATTCCTGATATTGAGACAATATTAAATATTTTGTATACTCGGGCTACTAGGGCAAGTATAAAGTATTTTGAACGGCGGCATAGCATGTGGACTAACGCTTACTCATACGAGGACATCGGCGAGTTTCTGCGGGAGGCGCGCAGGACGCGCGGTATCACGCAGGTAGAGATGGCGAGAAAGCTCGGCTTCTCGTCGGTCACGCTCTCGGCGCTCGAAACGGGCAAGAACGTGTCGGCGATCAAGGTTGACCGCTACCTGCAGCAGCTTGGTTTTCGCATGGTGATCGTGCCCAAAGGCGCGGATGTGGAGGTGACCGAATGAGGCAGCTCGACGTTTACCTCGGAGAAAGCCTGATCGGACGCATCGTCGAGAACCGCAAGGGCGGGCGCTTCGAGTATGAGCAATCGATTGTTGGCAAACTTGCCGGCCGGCCGGTGCTCTCAATGGCGTTTCCCGCAAAAGTTCGCCCGTTCGGCGAGGCGAAAACTTCTGCCTGGTTTAATGGTCTGCTTCCCGAGGGAAACCGCCGTGACGAGGTTTGCAGGAGCCTTGGCGTGTTGCCGTATGACTGGATCGGCCTTCTCGCCGAGATAGGCTGGGAGTGCGCTGGTGCGGTGAGGGTGTTCGAGCACGGTCGTGAGCGCACTTGCGAACTGCGGCTGGAGGAGATTCCCTCATCGGAGTTGGCTGAAAAGCTTTCGAGCGCTACGGAGCGTCTTCCGCAAGTTGAGAGCGGGTTGTTTCGCATGTCGCTAGGCGGCTTTCAGGAGAAGATGTGCGTTGTTATGCCGGCGATTCCTGAGGGGGTATCTTCCGTCGCCGCTGATGATGTCCTGCTTCCGATGGGTGACAGCCCCAGCACGCATATCCTCAAACCTGAAAGCGAGCATTATCCCGGTTTGGCGGAGTCTGAGGCGTGGGCCATGACGGCGGCCGGGAACGCGGCACGCGCGTCCAGGGTAGCCCTGCTCGATCTGGACGATGCGCCGAGCACGCTGGTGGTTGAGCGTTACGACAGAATCGCCGACAACGGCTCTGCACACGTGCTTAGGCTTCATCAGGAGGATGTTTGCCAGGCGCTTGGAATCGACCCGCACGGTAAGTACGCTGCTGCGGGTGCGCCTAAGGGCAATGATCCCACATACGTTGCAATTGCCGGTTTGCTGCAGAAGTTCTCTTCCGATCCCGAGGGCGAGAAGGCGGAGCTGCTGCGCCAGCTTGTTGCGAACCTGGCGCTTGGCAACTGGGATGCGCATGCCAAGAACACGTCGTTTCTCTACTGCGAGCAAATGGTCCCCACGCTCGCACCGCTCTACGATGTGGTGCCCATTGCCGAGGTCGAGCCGCGCACGACGCTTCTTTCCATGCGCGTGAACGGGGTGATAGACCCCGGGAAGCTTACACGAGCCGATGTCGTCGCCGAGGCTGTTTCCTGGGGATTGGCCACAGCGGATGTTGAGTCGGTCGTCGACCGTGTGCTTAAGGATCTTGAGGAGGGCATCCGGATCGCATCGACGGCTTATCCGGCCGCTGCAGCCCGCCATAAGGCAAATGTGCTGGAAAGGATTCGCAAACTGAAAGGGACATCCGGCCTTGAGACGGTGTTGACCTTGGCGGGCGAGTGATCCGATGGGTGACCAGGGCAAACAGGGGGCGGAGGTGCGTTCAGGAAGATTCTGAACGCACCTCCGCCCCCTGTTCTCGCTGGCCGTTGTCACGCGGCTTCGCCCTTTCGCCCTACAGCCCCCAGCGGGCATATTCTAGGTAGCCGGCTACGCTGTAGTGTTCTGCCCAGTCGTCGGCCGGGGAGCCTTCTCCGCCGACGATTCCCAGAAAGCCGTTCTCGACTTTTTCACCCTTCTCATTCACTACCAGGGCGTACCAGTGGCCGTATTCGTGCGTGGGTTTGCGCAGCTGGCAGGCCAGTGTCAGCTTAGGTTCGCCCATTTTGCGGAAGAACGCGCCTTCTTCGTTGAGCTTTTTGATGAGCGTGCCGTCAAGCCAGAAGCAGATGAACGGTGCCTCGAACGCGTCGGTGAGCGCCCCGGCCTCGCTGTTGTACACGTAGCAGAACAGCGCGCGTTCGCGCGAGCGGGCGAGTAGGTCCACCTCGCTGTCCTTGAGCTTGAACTCGACCACGGCGAACGCGCCGGGGCGGTTCGGGTTTTCGCTTACGGTGGTCACCGCCGTCTTGACCTGGAAAAAGAACGTTTCGGGCGGTGTGTCTGGCTTCTCAAGCTGCTGCTTGAGGTTCAGCGACACCACGTCGATGCCCATATCCGCGGGCGGGCGAAGCGCGTCCAGCCCGTTGCGGTACAGCGAGCTCATCAGCTGGTACTCGCCGGTGTATCCGTTGTAAAGCAGGTTATAGAAATCTTGGGCCACGCGCCGCTCCTCCTCTTGGTTCGAATGGTTAGATTCTAGCGTTGGGTCGTGCGATCCTTTGCGAGAAGTTGCCGGTTTTGGCCCCGCCGAAGCGGGTGGGGAAGTAGGTGTTCGGGGGACGGCGATTGTCCGCCGTGGTGCTCAGACCGATTGCGCCGATGTGCTTAGGAAGCTCTTGGCGAAGTGCCAAAGTTCCCTCGCTGTCGTCTGCCGTAGGCTTTGGGTTTTCGGGGACGGGCAGAGGATAGCGACATTCGGCCTAGGATATGTTCGCGCTGCCTGCCGCTTTCAGCCTCGCAGATATGGGGCGAGAGTGTCGGCGTACTCTTTAGCCATGAGGTTTGCGCGTTCGAGGACTTTTGTGCGTAGGTCGTCATCGAGTAGGACGATTTGCGTGATGAGCGCCTTCGCGATCTGCAGCTCGTCGAGCCAAGGCTCGTCTTCCCAGAGGTCTTTCAGCGCGTCCGTGGCATCAAGGGCCTTCGCATATTGCGCGTCCGACGACCTGGCCAGCGCGCCTTCCTTGTTGTTGCGAATCTCCCAGACGAACGCGCACGCGGGGTTTTCGACCTGGGTATGCGCTTTGACTGAGCGGTTGTCCGGATGCGCTGCCGCCCGCGGGTCGGTCCGCGCGAGGTATGCGGCACGACTCGGCAGCGCGGCCGAGATTTGCCCCGTGATCGCGAGCAGCTCCTCGGCGTGCGCGCAATATACGTCGCAAACCTGGAACGGGGTTCTGCGCTCGGCTTCGACAAGCTGCTCGTCCGGTGTGCTCCACGCGCCGTCTACGCGGGCGGCGTTCGCCTGGGCGATGCGCTCGCTTAGGCTTTTGCGGTCAGCCGCTTCGCTCTGACTTGCGTGTTCGCTTGTTTTGTTCGAGCTTGCGCGAGCGATTTGCTCGCTTAGGCTTTTGCGGGCGCTTGCCTTGCCCGAGTTTGCGCAGGTGCTCATTTCGCAAGGGTTTTTGCGTACGTGGGTTTCGCTCATCTTCGCTCCTTCCTTAGGCTGCAGCGCCGGAATCGCTGTCCAGGTTGTCGGCATCGAACAGCGTATCGACCCAGATCTCGTCGTCCGGCCCCGGCGAGGGAAGGAAGTCGAGATCGTCGTCTTCGCAGATCGAAAACGCTTTGTGATTCTCCGGTGCCTCCCAGGTTGCAGCCGCTTTGCCATCTGCGGCAGCTCCGCAATCCCCTGGCATCTCGCAACTCGCAATTAGCTCCCGATACCGCGGATGCTGCTCGAGCGCATAGGCGGGCTCGCACACGCCGCGGCGACCGCGTTCGAACCGCCACCAGTTTCCGGCCGGCGTCTCGAGAAGCGTCGAAGGCAGCTTGTTGGCACGCAACGCGAAATACTTCGCCGTCCGCTCGTCTTGGAAGCCCAGTACCAGGTGGCGGTCGCAGTTGCCGATGATCGAGTTCGCCACCGCCTGGTCGTAGCGCGCCTCAAGCTGGCTGACTGTTTGGCAGATGATGGTGCAGCTGACCTCGCGGCTGCGGATGACAGAAAGCACGTCGTCGAAGCCGGGCAGCGTCAGGTTCGCAAAATCGTCCAACATGAAGCGAACGGGCACAGGCAGACGCCCGCCATCGCAGCGCGTGTCTGCGAAATCGCACAGGCTTGAGAACGCTTGGCGAATGAAAAGGCTGGTCAGGGGCGCCAAACTGCGGTCCATGTCATCCATGGTCACGAACAGCGCGCGACGCTCGCGCCCAAGGTCGCAAAAGTCGATTTGCTGCGCCTTACGAAACGATGCAAGCGCCCCGTCGAACGTCAACGGCAGCAGGTTTGCGGCGATGATGCCCATGATGCTCGAGTGCATCTTGTCGGCGCGCGCCGTGCTCCTTGCGCGGCGGAATAGCGAGGCGGCGTAGCTATCGGGGTCCTGTTTGGAAAGGTCGGCGAACAGCGCTTCGGCGTTGCCTTCGCACGCCTGCTCGTACACGCTCACCACCGACGCCATGTTCCACTCGCGGTCGGGCAACGCCTCGAACACGTAGGCGATGTAGCTGGCAACGTAGTTGGCCGCCGCGCCCGCCCAGAACGGGTCGTCGCCCATGTCCGCACGGGGGAACAGCGCGCTGGCGATCGCGATGATGTCCTGCGCAAGAGGGCGACCTTTGCGCCAGCGAACGTGATGGAGCGGGTCGTAGCCGATTTCCCCGTCCATGGTGGTGAAGTCAAGGCTGTCAACGATGTACCCATGGGCCCGCAAATACGGTGCCATCTCGTCATATAAGCGGCCCTTGGAGTCGAGCACGACGTAGGAACCCTCGCACTGCAGCAGGTTGGGCTTCAGGAAATTGCGCGTTTTGCCCGAGCCGGAACAGCCCAGAACGAGCACGTTGTTGTTGAGACCGGTCGCCCACGAGTCCATGCTTGCGGCGTGTTCGGAGGTAAGGATAAGCTGCCCCGCGTAGGCGGCGCGGGCATTCGCAAGGTTGTCTATCATGGCTGCTTTCGCTTTCTACTACAGGTTTGCGCTGGTGAATGGGGTGTGGGGAAGGGGCTGCCGCGCCCGCGATAGGAGGAGACATCCCGTAACGGTGGCCGATTGCTAGGCCCGGGACACGGCAAGCCGCGCTCGCGGCCGACACCTCGTCAAAGCCTGGTGATGACGCGGTCCGCAAGGCCCGCTTCGACGGCTTCT
>ERZ825137.6233-NODE-6233-length-10535-cov-4.544179_pt1 | contig 10535 bp, 8 predicted proteins | sample MGYA00519873_ERZ825137 | MGnify/ENA primary metagenome ERZ825137 (study PRJEB31778, sample SAMEA3449190) | human gut metagenome | biome: human gut; feature: human-associated habitat; material: faeces | place: United Kingdom | collected 2010/2012 ... | reverse complement strand
AAGGTGGACTTGGCACGGTAGGTCTTATCCTGATAGTGCCACTTGTGCTTGACCATGTACGCGCCCATTTCCGCCGCGCGGGCTAGGATTGCGTCTCGGATGAGCGCCGCCCTGGTTTTTGCGCCTACGATGCCGTCCACCGTCAGACCGGCACGGTACTGGTAACCTCTCACGGCGGAGTCCGTCTGGACGCCCCAGATGCCGTCCTCGGTGAGCTGCCAGCCCAGGATGTTCAGCCGGCGTTGGAGCAGCTTGACGCCATCGCCCCTGTCGCCCTTGCGAAGCAGGTCGGGGCTGGCGGTGTGGGGCTGCGCAAAATACCCGTGATTGCAGTCCACGTTGCCCCTGATGCCTGCCACTCTGCCTTTGCTGGTGTACTGCCACGCCCAGACTTTGCCAGTGTAGTGGAGTTTGGAGCCGTATTCAGCCAGCCAGAGCGGATAGGCGGTCAGGCGATTTGCTTGGAGCTTGGTGGTGATAAAGTTGGTGGAGCTATACAGGCCGACCTTGCGGCCAGCCCCTTTGACCGTCTCCAAGAACTTTAACACAATGTCCGTCCGTGTCTTGTTACTCAAGGCCAGGATGGATTTTTCATACTCTTGGTCGAAGAAGATGGGGAGCTCGAAGCACTTGCCTTCCAGCACTTTCAGACAGGTTCTTGCCTCCTGCTCACCACGCTCCACGCTGTTGGCGTAGCTGTACCAGTAAGCCCCCACCTGGATGCCGGCAGCTTTCGCCCCGGCGTAATTGCGCTCAAACTGCTTGTCCTTCTGGCTCAACTCCCGACCGTAGCCCGCCCGGATGACGGCAAACTTCACGCCGTCCTTGGCTACCTTCGCCCAGTCAATCACGCCTTGATGCTCGGATACGTCGATTCCCTTTGATCTCATTGTTCAGCCTCCCTTCTAACCCTCCATTATACGCGGGAGCCAGTCCAAAAGTACGGATGATCGGGCAATCTGGGGCTGATTTCGGCGGCTTTCCGCCCATATCATCGGATTTCCGTGCAAAAAGGGAAAATCGGTGCCCTGCGATTGTGGGAATCGGCTGAAAAAAAAATGATCCGAACCCATCCTCGTAAGAGGATCTGATTCGGATCATCTTGGTGCGCGAGGCGGGAGTCGAACCCGCACGCCCGTAAAGAGCACTGGCACCTGAAGCCAGCGAGTCTACCAATTCCACCACTCGCGCATTTTGTGTGGTCGCCTTGGTCAGCGCAGGTATTATAATACCACGCCGCGAAGGTTTCGTCAAGGGGGATTGCAAACTTTTTCCCGTCTTTTCCCCACGCCCATCTTGTGTTACAATACAGGAAGCAAAAAGGAGGCGGGAATATGTGTTCCATGGAAGAACTGCGCCAGCAGTGCCAAAGCTGTCAGCTCTGCGGGCTGGGTGCGACCCGAAAGAATCTGGTGTTCGGAGACGGCAACCCAGATGCAGACGTGATGTTCATTGGCGAAGGGCCAGGCAAGCAGGAGGACGAACAGGGTATCCCCTTTGTGGGGGCGGCAGGGCAGTTTTTGTCCCGCATCCTGGAGATCATCGACCTAGATCGCAGCCGCTACTATATCGCCAACATCGTCAAGTGCCGCCCGCCCAAAAACCGTGACCCTCAGGCAGAGGAGCAGGATGCCTGCATCCCCTACCTCAACGATCAGATCCAGCTGGTGCAGCCCAAAATCATCGTCTGCCTGGGCCGCATCGCCGCCGCCCGACTCATTCACGATGGCTACCGCATCACCCGAGAGCATGGCACCTGGAGCCAGCAACAGGGCATCTGGATGACCGCCTTCTATCATCCCTCCGCCCTGCTCCGAGACGAGAGCAAGCGGCCAGAAACCTTTGACGATCTGCGCTCTTTACGGGCAAAGATTTTGGAGGTCTGCCCTGAGGTCTACAACCAATGACCGTTGCACTGGCGGACAAACCAATCAAAGAGCCGCTCCCCTGCCGGATACAGCTGTTCCGGATGCCACTGGACGCCCACCATGGGCAAGTGCTGACACGCTATGGCCTCCACCACTCCGTCCAGCGCCCACTGGATGGCCTGCCACCCAGATGCCAACCGCCCCACCGCTTGGTGGTGGCCGCTGTTGACAACCGGTGTGGCACCGTACAGGGCGTGGAGCTGGGTATCCGGCCGGATGTAGGTCGGGTGGAGGCGGTACTGTCCTTGGATCATGCTGTGGCTGCTGCCCATGTCCTGAATCAGATCGCCGCCGAAGTACACATTTAAATATTGCATTCCACGACAGATCCCCAACACGGGGATCTGTTTTTCTACGGCCAACGCCACCAACTGACCCTCTAAGCTGTCCCGCTCCCCATCCAGTGTGTCACAGGCCACATTCTCCTGTCCGTACCAAGCCGGATCCACATCGCCCCCGCCCCCTAAGATCAGCCCGTCACAGCGGCGCAGCAGCGCCGTCTCCGGCAAGTACCCGCCCACTGGCAGTCCACCGGCATTTTTGACTGCGCGAGCGTAGAAAGGCGGGTTGGATGGCGCCAGGGAGAGCAGGATATGTGGGTTTCGTTCCATAACATCACCTCACTTCTGTCATCCTATGCGCCTGGGGACGAGAAAAACCCACCAGGAAAACCTGGTGAGTTTTCGTTTACTTATGTGTTGGGTCTTTCATCTTTTCATAGGCGAATCCATCCGGCTTCTCGCTGACCTTTGCCAAATTCGTGTAGTCCTCCGAGTCGATGGACATTTTTTTCTTGGACAGCCGTCCCTGCACCAGACCACCGATGAGAGAGGAGATGACGGCGAACAGTGGGACACCGATGAGCATCCCCACGAAGCCGAAGATGCCGCCGAAGAAGATGATGGAGAAAAGGACGCCGAAGGAGGAAATGCCGGTGCTGTCCCCCAAGATCTTGGGGCCCAAAATATTGCCGTCAAACTGCTGTAGCGCAAAGACGAAGATGACAAAGTAGATGCACTTGATGGGGCTGTAGAACAGCACCAAGATCGCACAGGGGATGGCGCCGATGAGGGGGCCAAAGAAGGGGATGATATTGGTCACGCCCACCACCACGCTGATGAGGATGGCGAAGGGGATGTTGAGCAGGGATGTGCCCACAAAACAGATGATGCCGATGATGAAGGAGTCCAGCAGCTTACCTCGGATAAAGCCGCCAAAGACCTTGTGGATATATCGGCAGCGCACCAAAATATCATTGGCTACCTTGATCGAGAAAATGCTGTAGCTGAGCTGCTTGGCACGGCCGATCATTTGGGTCTTACTGACCAGCAGGTAAATGGCCACGATGAAGCCCAACAGGGTGTTGGTGACGATCTTCACGGCATAGACCACACCGTTGACCACGCTGCTGACCAGGGCGTTGATGCCGCCCAAGGTGTTGGACAGGTTTTTGATATTGGGGATCAAGTCCTTGGTCGCCCAATCCCCCACATAGGTGGCCACAGAGTCATAGATCTCCTGTGCCGTCCGCGCCAAGCTGGGGTTATCCTTCCACAGCTTCTCCAACAGCTCATTGCCGTGCTGGATATAGGTTGGGAAGGAGGAGACAATCCCCATGATGCTGTTGATGAGGTTAGGCAGCACCAGGGCGAACAGACCGCCTAGCAAAACCAGGGCAAACAGGATGGAGATGGTCACCGACAGAGCCACTCCAAAACTCCGCGCCCGTCTCGGCCCCAGCTTCCGCTGGAATACATCCTCGAAGTTGCGCAGGAGCATATTATACAGGGGTGAGAGCAGGTAGGCAATGACTGCGCCAATGATGAAGGGGGTGAGAATGGTGATCAGGCCGCTGAAAAATCCCTGAATGGCCTTGATGTTGTAGATGAGGAAAAACAGCAGCAAGCTGGCACCGATGACCAGGAACGCTGTCAGTCCCGCCGCGATATAGGATTTATATTTTTCCTTTTTCGTATCAGTTCCGCCTTTCTGCGATTGCCGCCAGACTCGTTGTGCCGAACTGCCAGACCGGATAGAAACTCAGACCTTCAACTCCACTTCCCCACCAGTCAGCGCATCTGCGTACTGCTCCAGCACCGGCTGGATCTCGGTGGCCAGGAACTCGGTGACCTGTTCCGGGCAGCGGCCGATGTAGCGCTCCGGCTCCAAGTGGGCGGTCAGTTCTTCACGGGTCATGCCGAACATGGGGTCTTCTGCGATGAGGTCGATGAGGTTGTTGGCAAGACCCCGATCCTTTACGTTGCGTCCCGCCTCCATGGAGTGGACACGGATGTGCTCATGCAGCTCCTGCCGGTTGCCGCCCCGCTTGACGGCGTCCATCATGATGTTCTCGCTGGCCATGAAGGGCAGTTCCTCCATGATGTGCTTCTCGATGACCTTTTCGTGCACCACCAGGCCAGAGGTGATATTCTGATAAATTTCCAAAATGGCGTCCACAGCCAGGAACGCTTCGGGGACGGACAGACGCTTGTTGGCGGAGTCGTCCAGGGTGCGCTCAAACCACTGGGTGGCAGTGGTGATGGCCGGATTCATGACATCGCTGATGACGTAGCGACCCAGGGCGCAGATGCGTTCGCTGCGCATGGGGTTGCGCTTGTAGGGCATGGCGGAGGAACCGATCTGCTTCTTCTCAAACGGTTCTTCAATTTCTTTCATGTGCGCCAGCAGACGCAGGTCAGTGGCGAACTTGCTGGCGGACTGGGCGATGCCAGCCAGAGTGTTGAGCACCAGCACGTCCACCTTACGGGAATAGGTCTGGCCGGACACGGGCACGCAGCTGTCGAAGCCCATCTCCGCAGCGATCTTCCGTTCCAGCTCCTTGACTTTCTCATGGTCGCCCTCAAACAGCTCCAGGAAGGAGGCCTGGGTGCCGGTGGTGCCCTTGCTGCCCAGCAGCTGCAAGTGGTCGATGCGGTACTCCACCTCGTGGAGATCCATCAACAGTTCGTTCATCCAAAGCGTGGCACGCTTGCCGACTGTGGTCAGCTGGGCGGCCTGGAAATGGGTGAACCCCAGGGTGGGCAGCGCCTTGTAGGTGTCAGCGAATTTGGCCAGATTGTTCAGCACCCGCACCAGCTTATCCCGCACCAGGAGAAGTCCTTCCCGCATGATGATCACATCGGTGTTGTCTCCCACATAGCAGCTGGTAGCGCCTAGGTGGATGATGGGCATGGCGTCAGGGCACTGGTCGCCGTAGGCATGGATGTGTGCCATGACATCGTGGCGCAGCTCCTTTTCGTAACGGGCGGCAGCTTCGTAGTCGATGTCGTCCACATGCTCCTCCATCTGGGACACCTGCGCCTGGGTCACTGGCAGACCCAGCTCCATCTCCGCCCGAGCCAAGGCGATCCAGAGACGGTGCCAGGTGGAGAACTTCTTATCGGGGGAGAAAATATACTGCATCTCCTGGCTGGCATACCGGGAGGACAGAGGGCTTTCGTATTTATTATGATTCATATGCTTTCTCACTCATTTCATTTTATGTTTCAATATCATTATTATACCACGGCAGTTCCCCAATGGAAACTGTCCTTTTATGAATCTTTTTTGAACTTCCCACGCAAAAACAGTACCCATTTCACAAGGAAATGGGTACCGCACTGATTTTCGTTTGTTTTTATTTTTCCGAACGGCTGCCGAAGGCGTCCCCCTCGATGAGGAATTGCTCCAGCCGGTCGATGCCCGCCTTGATGTTCTCCATGGAGGTGGCATAAGACCATCTCAGGAAGCCAGGGACGCCGAAGCCGGTGCTGGGCACCAGGCAGACCTTGCCCTTGGTCAGCAGCAGAGAGGCAAAATGGTTCTCGTCCTGGATGACCTCGCCGAACAGGGTCTTGCCGATCCACTCAGAAATGTTCATCATCACATAGAAGGCGCCATGGGGGGTCAGGCAGCTGATGCCAGGCAGGGCATTGAGTCCCTTTACCATGGCGCTGCGCCGCTTTTCAAAGGCTTGCCGCATGATCTCCACATCCTCCTGAGGGCCGGACAGGGCTTCTACGGCAGCAGCCTGAGCGGGCGCAGAGGGGTTGCCCGTGGAGTGGCTGACGTAGCGAGAGATGACCTTGACCACTTCCGGCTCGGCAGCCAGGTAGCCAATGCGCCAGCCGGTCATGGCGTAGCTCTTGGAAACGCCGTTGATGAGGATGGTGTGGGCTTTGATCTCCGGACTGAGGGCGGCAATGGAGGTGAAGGTGACGCCATCGTAGAGGAGCTTGTAGTAGATCTCGTCCGCAATGATGTACAGGTCGTGCTTGAGACACACATCCGCCAGCGCTCTCAGCTCTTCCGCCGTGTAGACCATACCGGTGGGGTTGGAGGGGTTATTGAAGAAGATGCACTTGGTCTTGTCAGTGATGGCCGCTTCCAGGCGCTCCGGGGTGAGCTTGAAGTGCTCCGCCTCCCCACAGGGGATGAACACGGGCACGCCGCCAGCCATTTTGGTCATCTCGCTGTAGCTGACCCAAGCGGGGGTGGGGATGATGACCTCGTCCCCTTCGTTCACCAGGGACTGCATGACCAGATAGATGCAGTGCTTGGCGCCGCTGCTGACAATGATCTGACTGGGCTGGTATTCTACGCCGCAGTCCGCTTTCAGACGCTGGCAGATGGCTTTTTTCAGCACCAGCGTACCGGTAGCAGGCGTGTATTTGGTGTCATTATTGATAATTGCCTCGATAGCCGCCAGCTTGATGCGATCCGGCGTGGGGAAATCCGGTTCACCGGCGGCGAAGCCCAAGACATCAATGCCGTCCGCCTTCATCTGCTTGTATAGGGCGTCCATAGCCAGAGTGGAGGATTCGTTGACTTGTTCAGCAATGCGAGATAACGGCTTCATAGGTAAGCCTCCTTATTAAAATTCACAAGAATCAGATGCTCTGTTTTTGACATATTATAATCGAAAACTTGCAGAACTGTCAACCGCCATTTTCATAATATCAAAAAAATGCACGGCAAATCACTTTGCCGTGCATTTGTGTGTCAATTTTTACACTGTGCTCCTGCAAAATACCGTCATTTTGCTGAAGCTGAGCCGCTTACAGGTGTTCCCGAATGAGCTGCCCCATCTTCTTGGTGCCCACTTCTTCCCCGCTGCCGGGGATGTCATAGGTGTGCCAGCCCTCTGCCAGGACGGCATCCACGGCGTCCTCGATGGCCTGTGCCTCGGTAGGCAGGTTCAGGGAGTACTTGAACATCATGGCCACAGACAGGATGGTGGCGATGGGGTTAGCCTTGTCCAGACCCGCGTACTTGGGGGCACTGCCGTGGCTGGGCTCGTACAGGCCGGGAGCGGTGGCACCCAGGGAGGCGGAGGGGAGCATCCCCAGGGAGCCTGCCAGCATGGAGGCTTCATCGGAGAGGATGTCGCCGAACATATTCTCGGTGACGATGACATCGAACTGCGCAGGATTCTTTACGATCTGCATGGCGCAGTTATCCACGAACATCTCGCTGTACTCCACGTCCGGGTACTCGGCCTGCAGGCGGTGCATCACACTGCGCCACAGGCGGCTGGTATCCAGCACGTTGGCCTTATCCACACAGCAGAGCTTCTTGCGGCGTTTCTGGGCGGTCTCGAAGCCGATGCGGCCGATACGCTCGATCTCGTGCTCAGAGTAAGGCATGGAGTCGATGGCCTGCTTTTCGCCGTTCTCGAGGGTGTGGGTCTCGTGCTTGCCGAAGTACACGCCGCCGATCAGCTCCCGCACGATGATGAAGTCAATGCCCTGTGCCACGATCTCAGGCTTCAGGGGGCTGGCCGGGGCCAGCTGGGGCCAGATCTTGGCGGGGCGGTTGTTGGAGTACAGGCCCATGCCCGCGCGCAGGCGCAGCAGACCTTTTTCCGGGCGCTGCTCACCGGGCAGGCCCTCCCACTTGGGGCCGCCCACGGCACCCAGCAGGACACTGTCCGCAGCAAGGCACTTGTCCAGCTCATGCTGGGGCAGCGGGTCGCCGTACTTGTCAATGGCTTCGCCGCCCATGGCGGCATCGGTATAGTGGAAGGTGTGTCCGTACTTTTCGGCCACCTTATCAAGCACCCGGATGGTCTGTTTCACGATCTCGGGGCTGGAGCAGTCGCCCCAGATGACAGCAATGTTTTTTTCCATAGTTCTAAATTCTCCTCAACAGCTTCTTACCCAAACCCCTCAGTCGCTTGCGCGACAGCTCCCCCTAGTATGGGGAGCCCTTGGCATAAAGGGGAACTCGCAGAGCTTTCCGCAACGCCAGAGCCGCCCCTACTAGGGGCGGTGGCAATGCGTCAGCATTGACGGTGGGGTTTATTTCTTGGTCAGCGACTTCATCAGGCCACCGTCGGCAATGATCTTCTGGATAAACGGCGGGAAGGGTTCCGCCTGGAAGGTCTTGCCGGTGGTCTCATCGGTGATGAGGCCGGTAGTAAAATCCACGCTGACGGTATCCCCTGCGCTGATGGCATCCACAGCCTCGGGGCACTCCATGATGGGCAGGCCGATGTTGATGCTGTTGCGGTAGAAGATGCGGGCAAAGCTCTTGGCAACGACCACCGAGATGCCCGCGGCCTTGATGGCCACGGGGGCGTGCTCACGGGAGGAGCCGCAGCCGAAGTTCCAGCCGCCCACCATGACATCGCCGTCCCTGACGTTCCGGACAAAGTCCTTGTCGATGTCCTCCATGCAGTGGCTGGCCAGCTCCTTGGGGTCCTGGGTGTTCAGGTGGCGGGCCGGAATGATGACATCGGTATCCACGTTATCCGGGTATTTGAAAACAGAACCTTTTGCGTTCATCGTTGTTTCTCCTTTTCGATCAGACCGTGCGGGGGTCGGTGATATAGCCGGTCAGGGCGCTGGCAGCGGCAGTGGCCGGGCTTGCCAGATAGACTTCGCTCTTGACATGGCCCATGCGGCCCACAAAGTTGCGGTTGGTGGTGGAGACACAGCGCTCCCCCTCGGCCAGGATGCCCATGTAGCCGCCCAGGCAGGGGCCGCAGGTGGGGGTGGACACGATGCAGCCCGCATCAATAAAGGCCTCGGTCCAGCCGCGCAGGATGCACTCCTTATAAACCGCCATGGTGGCCGGGATGATGATGCCCCGCACGCCCTTGGCAATGTGCTTGCCCTTGAGGATGTTGTAAGCGGCCTCCATATCCTCCAGACGGCCATTGGTGCAGCTGCCGATGACCACCTGATCGATCCGGATGTCCTTTCCCTCGCTGGCGGGGTGGGTGTTCTCCGGCAGATGAGGGTAGCTGACCGTGGGCTCCAGCTTGTCCAGGTCGATCTCGATGGTCTTTTCGTATTCGGCATCCGGGTCAGCCTCGTAGTAGACCGGGGTGCGCTGGCTGCGGCCGTTCAGATACGCTCTGGTGACCTCGTCCACAGGGAAGATGCCGTTCTTGGCACCGGCCTCAATGGCCATGTTGCAGACGCAGAGGCGATCCTCCATGGTCAGGGAAGCCACGCCCGGGCCGGTGAATTCCATGGACTTGTACAGTGCGCCGTCCACACCGATCATGCCGATGATGTGCAGGATCAGGTCCTTGCCGGATACGCGGGGGCTGAACTTGCCCTTGAGCACAAACTTGATGGCAGAGGGCACCTTGAACCATGCCATGCCGGTGGCCATGCCGGCGGCCATGTCGGTGGAGCCGACGCCGGTGGAGAAGGCACCCAGTGCACCATAGGTGCAGGTGTGGCTGTCTGCACCGATCACGCAGTCACCGGCGGTGACGATGCCTTTTTCCGGCAGCAGGGCGTGCTCAATGCCCATCTGGCCCACATCGTAGAAGTTGAGGATATCGTATTTGTTGGCGAACTCGCGGCACTGCTTGGACTGGGTGGCGCTCTTGATGTCCTTGTTGGGCACAAAGTGGTCCAGCACGATGGCGATGTGCTCTTTGTCGAACACGCTGTCGAAACCGGCGCGCTCAAACTCGTTGATGGCGACGGGGGTGGTGATGTCGTTGCCCAGCACGATGTCCAGCTTTGCGTTGATGAGCTGGCCTGCCTTGACCTCGGCAAGCCCGGCATGTGCGGCAAGGATCTTCTGCGTCAGGGTCATTCCCATGGTGGTACTCTCCTTTTAAAAAGCCTTTTTACTTATTATTGATCGCGCTCACCAGTGCCTTGACACCGGCCACGATGATATCCGTGTCAGTACCGGCACCCCAGGTGACGGTGCCGTCGCCCCAGGTCAGGCCCACATAGGAGGCGGCACGGGAGGTGGAGCCCTCGTCCAGGCTGTGCTCGGAGTAGTTCTCCAGATGGAACTCCATGCCGGTAGCACTCTGGATGGCGTTGGCCACGGCGTCCAGACGGCCGTTGCCCACCGAGGTGACCACCTTGCGCTGGCCGTTCAGGTCCAGCGTGACCGTGGCGGTGATGCCGTTGACCTGAGCAAAGTGTGCCTCGATGACATTGAGGGGCTTGCGGCGGTTGAGGAAGGTGTCCTCGAAGATGTGCAGCACCTCTCCGGCACTCAGCTCCTTGTGGCTGTGGTCGGAGACGCTCTTGACCTTGTAACCCAGAGCTTCGCGCATCTTGGGGGGCAGGTTGTAGCCGTAGTTCTGTTCCAGCACAAAGCCGATGCCGCCCTTGCCGCTCTGGCTGT
>ERZ825137.6229-NODE-6229-length-10547-cov-3.530118_pt1 | contig 10547 bp, 11 predicted proteins | sample MGYA00519873_ERZ825137 | MGnify/ENA primary metagenome ERZ825137 (study PRJEB31778, sample SAMEA3449190) | human gut metagenome | biome: human gut; feature: human-associated habitat; material: faeces | place: United Kingdom | collected 2010/2012 ... | reverse complement strand
CCAAACGGGCCTTGCTGGGCAGCGTCATGGCCATGGTTCTGTGCCTGGCTATGCTAGTAGGCGCTACCTTCGCATGGTTCACCGACACCGCATCCACCGGCGTCAACAAGATTCAGGCCGGTAATCTGGATGTTCAACTGGTTGATGAAAACGGCAATAGCTTGGAGGGCAAGACGCTGGAGTTCAAGAAGGCTGCCAACGCTGCCGAGGGCGAGGCTGTCCTGTGGGAGCCGGGCTGCACCTATGAGCTGCCTGCCGTGTACGTGAAGAACAACGGCAATCTGGCCCTGAAGTACAAGGTGACCATCACCGGCATCAACGGCAGCGCCAAGCTGAACGATGTCATCGACTGGACCATCAATGACGCCGATCTGTCCGCTGACCACAGTCTAGCCGCTGGTGCTACGTCTGAGGCGCTGACCATCAAGGGCCACATGAAGGAGTCCGCCGGCAACGAGTACATGAACGAGTCCATCGACGGCATCGCCATCACCGTTGCGGCTACGCAGGACACCGTGGAGAACGACAGCTTCGGCAACACCTACGATAAGGATGCGGAGTATCCGATTGTTGCCATGGATACTCTCCAGGAGCTGATTAATAACGCCACTGAACCTGTGTCTGCGAAGCTGGAAGGCAATATTGCCGGAAGTCTTACGGTTCCCCAGGGTAAAGAGGTCACGCTGGATCTTAATGGCTTTACGCTGACCGGCGGCGACTCCCATGCGATTTTGAACCATGGTACGCTGTGCATAAAGGACAGCAGTGGCACTGGAAAGATCGTTGCGTCAAAAGCTAATACATCTGCGCTTCGTAACGCTGCTGATTGCGTGATAGACGGCGGTACCTTCACCCGCGCGGCTGGGGTGGACAACAAGTGGCACACTGTGGAAAACTTTGGTACCATGACCTTCAACGGCGGTAAAGTGATTGCTGAAGACGGTCAATCATTTGCCATTGTCAACGGTTGGAATTATATAAATCCCGGCGAACAAAAAGCTACCATGACGATCAACAACATCGAAATGATTGCCAGTCCAAACGGTTTTAAAAACTGCGCTGGTGGCACTCTGACAATGAACGGTGGCACATTGCATTGTACCGGTTACTGGGGATTGTCCAATGACTCAACCGGTGTTGCAACGATTAACGGCGGCGAAATCATTTCTGACAAATACGTTGCCATTTCCAACGGCGGTGCAAAGATGGAGATCAACGGTGGTACATTTACCGGCCCTCAGGGAAGCCTTTATGTGCAGAATTATGCGCATGATACAGTCGTAAAGGGCGGTAGCTATGAGAATGAGACAGTGGAGTTTATGCAGAAATATTGTCCTGCTGGCTATACAGCTACGTCTGAAAACGGTATGGTTGTCGTAAGCAAGGATTGATTATTGTATAAGTCCAAACCCCTTTGATTGCCTATACAAATTCCATCGAAAACTGAGCGCAATGCAATGAAGGTGTACCCCGTCTTCCTCCACCGGGCGAAGCACACGGCAGAGGAGGTGCAGAAACCATGGGTTTCTGCCGGCGTTCTTTGGAAACCACCTCGCTGCATCCGCCACAGGCGGATACAGCGAGGTGGTTTCGGGGAAGTGTCCCGGTTTCCATGCCACAACGTGGCTGGAAATCGGCTGACACGACGGGGTAGATTTTCTGCCGCTATTGGCAGAAAGCTGCCCTCCGGAGGCAAAACACAAAAACACCCCAACAAAATAGCAGCCCCTCCGCCTTGCGGTGGAGGGGCTGTAATTTCATAAGCTGCTTTCCAAGAGGAGCTTACTCCTGATCGCAGTTGGGGCAGTGGCCATTCTCATCCAGATGAGCGCCGCAGCGGGTGCAGAAGCTGGGAGCCGCAGGAGCCGCCTGCTCAGCGGGCTGGAAGGGAGTCGACCGCTGGGCGGGAGCCGCAGGAGCCACGGGCGTTACCGGAGCAGCGGGCTTAGCGGGCTGGGTACGGTGCAGCTCCGGCACGGCGAACAGGTCGGCGTCGGCGCTGCGCTCGTTCTGGTTTTTCAGCTTGCGGTTGATGGAGATGACGTTCTTCAGCAGCAGGACCGCCATCATCAGCAGCTCATAGCACAGACGTACCGCAATGGGGCCCAGCACCATCAGCAGGATGCCGTAGCCGCCCAGCCAGTGACGGCCGGTCCAAGTCTCCGGAGCCATGAACAGCATGAAGAAGCCGCACAGAATGACGTAGGCCGTCACGAAGATGTATAGAGCCTGCAGGATCTTCTCCACGATCAGGAACTTAAAGTTCACGGCGTCGTGGAGGAACTTGCCGAAGCGGCCCAGCTTCTCCCGCTTGCTCTCCGGTACGATCATCACAAAAGCTACCACCGTAGCGGCGATAGCGAGGATCGTGGCGATGATGCCGAAAGCACCCATATTGGCGCTCAGACTGGTCATAGGATTCATAAGTATCATTCCTTTCTCTATGTGTGTGATCTCTATCTCCATAGCTTTGCCGGATTTCGACAAAACTACGAGAATATCGTATCACGAAAGGGAAGGCTTGTCAACATCCGACCAAAGTGGACAGGAGCAGGACGGATATCCACTTGACAAATGGTCCCAAAATGGGTATATTATGTACCAGTCAAGTGAACATCTTCCACCTTGGGGGAGTAATTCCACTTCGCAGCCTGCGGAGTGAGGCAGTTTCGTCAAACCGGCGTTCAGGCGCCCGGACTGCTTTGAAAGAATGAGACTCATGCGTGGGCTTCGGCCTGCGCATGAGTTTTTTTGTTACGCCGGGTGGGTAAAATGGAGATGGGGGAAGGACCCCCGAAGAAGGAGTGGTTGGATGCAAAAGGAATACACCCAAACAAAGGAACAGGTGCTGGAGGGTCTGCGGACAGACCGGCAGGGCCTTTCGGCGCAGGAGGCGGAGAAGCGCCTTCGGGAGCACGGAGAAAACCGCCTGAAGGAGGCGGGCATGCGCACCCACCTGATTGTGGCGCTGGGTTCGGCGCTGATCATGGTGGTATCGAAGTACGGCTTTTTTGGCCTGGCGGGCTACAGCCACCTGAGCGTGGACGCCTCGCGCGTGGCGGCACAGATCGTGAGCGGCATCGGCTTTTTGGGGGCGGGCATGATTTTTATGCGCAACCAGAGCATCACCGGGCTGACCACCGCCGCGGGCATTTGGGCCACGGCGGGCATCGGCATGGCCATGGGAGCGGGGCTGTATGCGGTGGGTGGGTTCTGCACGCTGCTGGTGCTGCTGACACAGCTTTTGCTGCGGCGGGAGTACCGCTGGCTGCACCTGCCTGGCCGGGGCGTGATGACCATTAAGCTGCACCGGGGCGGGGATATGAACGACGTGCTGCCGCTGTTTGAACGGCGGGGCATTGAGATACAAAACCTGGATATGACCCGCAAAAAGGGCGGTGCGGTCAAGCTGGAGCTGCTGCTCAAATACCCGGCGGGGGCCTACCTGCCGGACGTGGTGCGGGATATGGAGGCCATGGAGCAGGTGGAGGCAGTGGAGGTGTGAGCGCCGCGAAACAGGCGCGGCCCGCTGGCCCTGCCGCCCGGGCAAAAAAACAAACCGCGCCGGCCTAAGGCCGGCCGGCGCGGTAAACGATCTGCCCGTTCATCACGGTGGCATGCACCCGGGTTTCCAGGCGCAGGGGGCTGCCGTCGAACAGGGCAAAATCGGCGTCTTTGCCCTGCTTCAGGCTGCCCAGCCGGTCGGACACCCGGCAGATGCGCGCGGCGTTGATGGTGATGGCGCGCAAAGCGGCCTCCTCGCCCATGCCCTTTTTGGCGGCCAGCGCCGCGCACAGAGGCAGCTGGTGGATGCGGGTAACGGGGTGGTCGGTGGTGAGGGCCACCAGGACCCCGGCTTTGTCCAGAATGCCTGCGGTTTTAAAATCCTCGCCCTCCACCTCGATCTTGCTGCGGGAGGCCAGCGACGGCCCCACGATGGCGGGGAAGCCGCTGGCGGCGATCTCGGCGGGAATCAGATGCCCCTCGGTGCAGTGGTCCAGGGTGAGGCCCAGGCCAAATTCCTCGGCGATGCGGATGGCGGTAAAAATGTCGTCGGCGCGGTGCACGTGGGCTTTGAGGGGGATCCTGCCCTCGAACACAGGGCGGTAGCTCTCCCAGTGAAAGTCTGGCTGGGCGCCGCCCTTTTTTTCGTTTTCAAAGTATTGGCGGGCGCAGAACAATTCTTCCCGCAAAAGCGAGGCGATGGCCATGCGGGTGGCGGGCATGTTCCCATTGGGGCCGTAGTTGCCCTTGGGGTTCTCGCCGAACGCAACCTTCATGGCGGCGGGGGCCAGCACCACCATGTCGTCGATGCGGCGGCCGTCGGTTTTGATAAAGGCGAACTGGCCGCCCACCACGTTGGCGCTGCCCGGCCCCACCATGGCGCCGGTGATGCCCGCCGCCACCGCGTTGTGGAACGCGCTGTCCATGGGGTTGATGGCGTCGATGGCGCGCAGGCAGGGGGTCACGGGGGTTGTGCCCTCGTTGCAGTCGTCGCCCTGCAGGCCCACCTTTTCTTCCGAGATGCCGATGTGGCTGTGGGCGTCGATGATGCCGGGATAAATATGAAGCCCGGCGGCGTTGAACACCTCGGCCCCTTCAGGCGGGGGGATGTGAGGGGCGATCTGGGCGATCACCCCGTCTGCGGCCAAAAGGTCCGCTTTTATATCCCCCCCGGCTTCCATTGTGTGAAGAATGCCATTTTGAACGAGCAGCATACACGCCCTCCTGTGCTTGAAATGATTTTGTGTGAATTCCGGGAATATTTTAGCCCAAAGCGCGGCAAACTATCCATACAACCTAAATTTTTGGGAGGGTAAAACAATGGAATTCAACAATCGCAACAACCAGCAGAACCAGAACAACCAGCAGAACCAGAACAACCAGCAGAACCAGAACAATCAGCAGAACCAGAACAACCGTCAGAATCAGCAGAACCAGTTCAACCGCTGACGGCAGCCCCTGCCGCCGGATGCGGCGGGATGCAAAGAGCGGACCTTCCGGCTTTCGGGCTGGAAGGTCCGCTCTTTTGTATGGGGAAGCTGCGGGGGCCGGGGCCTCAGCTGGCCGCGGGCACGCCCAGCTTTTCGGCGATCTCGTCCAATTTCAGGCCTGATTTTTGGGCCTGCCTCACCAGCTCCTGGATCTTTTCGGCCTTTGTTTTGCGCTTTTTGCGCTGTTTGGGCCCCAGGGCCGCCTTTTTTTTCTCCTGCAGAGCGGCGATCCTGCCGCGCAGGACGGCGGCCTTATGGTCGAACTCGGCAATAGCCGCTGCTTTTTTTTGCTCTGTTTCCTGCATGGCCCCCTCCAGCGCTTCGATCTGCGCGTCGATCGCAGCGGCGATCTGTTCCGGGGTGCGCCTTACGCGTTTTTGCTCCGGCATACGAACAACTCCTTTTTGATGAACTGGTTGTCCCTATCGTAGCACAGGGGGATTGTTGGAATAAGGGGATTTTACGGGAAGAGGCGCCGACGGAATAATTTTTGCGGCAGTTTCGCTTCAGGGCCAGCGCTGGCCGGGGGGCAGGCCGTAAACCTGCACCACCTCCAGGAGTGGGCTGAGCGCGATGTCCCGCGGGGTGACCAGCCAGCCGCCGGTGGCGTCCAGGTCGTAGCCCTGGCGGGCGAACGCCGCCCATACCAGGTGGGCGCACTGGGTGGCGGTGATTTGCCCCCCGGGGAGTTTTGGGGAAAACAGCCCGACGGTGGGGCTGTAGGAGGCGCCGGCCAGCGCCTGGGGCGCCTCGCGGGCGATCCGGGCCCGAGTTTCGCCGCTTGCCCCGGCCAGGCGCAGCACCAAAAAGCTTGCCCGGTCGCCCCAGGCTGAGGCAAGGCCGAAAAACGGCCCGTCCGGCCCGCATTCCAGGGTGCGGCCCGTTTGGGCGTCCACCACCAGGGCCGCGTGGCCGTTGCGCCAGCCCAGGCAGTGGGAGGCCGGCGTTACCAGAATGTCGCCGGCCTCCAGGGGGGCAAGGCGCACGGGGCTGGCCAGTACGTCCTGGCGGGTGAGCAGGGTGCCGTAGCCGCACTGCCAGGCGGCCGGGGCGAACAGCTGGCGCTGAAAGGCGAGCACTCCCTGCGCGCCCTCCTGCCGCCACACCGCGTAAAGCCCCGTTGGCCCGAGGCCCGTTTGCTGAAAAAGCAGGGCTTCGGTTTGCGGCGCGGGCTGCGCGCCCCGCAGCAGGGGCGCCAGATCCACAGGCTGTGTGCCGGGCGGGATGTGCGCGGAGGCTTCGGTGCGCGCCGTCCAGCCCCAAAGCAAAAGCCCCGCCGCGCCTGCCAGCGCCAGGGCCGTTAAAAGGCGTTTCATACTTCATCTCCTCTTCGCTTTTTTATTCATTCCCCTGCGGGCGCAATTTACCCGCCGGAGGCCAAAGCGGAACGCCCTGTGTTACTTGGCAAGGGGGCGCCGGTATGGTACAATGAAACCATCGCTTTAGCACAATAAAATTTGGAGGAGGAAACTATGGATCTGTTAGCGCAATTGAACAGCTTGCCCATGTTTGCCATCGTGGGGGCGGTGATCCTGTTTATCCTGGGGCTCAGCGTACTGTACCTGGTTAAGAGCTATCGGGCGGGGGTGGCTTTGGGGATGGACAAGGCCAAGCTGCGCCGGGCCATCACGTCCAGCGCCACCTTTACCCTGCTGCCGAGCGTGTCGATCCTGCTGGGGGTCATTGCCCTTTCCGGCAGCCTGGGCATCCCGCTGCCCTGGATGCGGCTGTCGGTGGTGGGGGCTTTGCACTACGAGGGGAATGTGGCCGACATTGCTGCGCGCGCCGCCGGAATGGCAGGGGGCCTTGGCAGCGAACCGCTCACCGCAAAGGTGTTCGTGACGGTGGGCCTGGTAATGACCGCGGGCATTCTGGCCGGGTGCCTTTTGTGCATCTTCTTTTTAAAAACTTACATGAAGCGCATCCGCAAAGCCGCCGGCAAAAAAGAAAAGGGCAAAAAGGGCTTTGGGGATTACATGTTTGCCGCCATGTTCGTGGGGCTGGTGAGCGCGTACATTGGTTCCTACCTGGGAGAATGGACCAGCATGGGCAACTATATGCCCCTGTTCGTGGCGGCGGTGGCCGCCGCGGCCATGGCGGTGTTTGAGTATTTTGCCCGGCGCAGAAACATGAGCTGGCTGGACAACTTTTCCATGGCGGGCAGCATGCTGGTGGGAATGGCCGCCGCGGTGCTGCTGGGCCTGGCAGTGTAAAGGAGGCGGGCGGAATGAACGGAACGGAACGGGAACAATTTTACGAGAAATATGAAAACGGGGCTCACCGCATTGGGCGCATCGGCCTTTCGGTGGGGATTGTGATGATGCTGGCCGTGCCCCTGACCATGGGCTGGCTGCTGGGTACCGGGCCGGACTGGAAGGCCTTTGGCCTGGGGTTTGTGCAGGTGGCGCTGATCTACTGGACCAGCGGTGTGATGGAGTTTTTGGTTTATGCGCCCATGCTGGGCTCCGGGGCGAGCTATTTGACCTTTATCACAGGCAATGTGCTCAATTTGAAGCTGCCCTGCGCTGTGAACGCGCGGGAGGTGTGCGGCACCGAGGTGGGCACCCCGGAAAACGACATCGTGTCCACCCTGTCGGTGGCGGTGAGCAGCCTGGTGACCACCGCGGTGCTGGCGATCGGCGTGCTGTGCCTGGTGCCGCTGCGGCCGATCCTGGAGAACCCGGCCCTTGTGCCGGCCTTCAACAACGTGATCCCGGCGCTGTTCGGCGCGCTGGCGTTCAAGTACTTCTCCAAAAACATGAAGATCGCCGTGGTGCCCCTTGCGTTTATGTGCGTGCTGTTTGTGGTGGTGCCCAGCCTGATCGGCAGCGTGTCGTTTTTGATCCTGCTGTCGGGCGCGATGGCGATCGGCATCGCTTACTGGCTGTTCAAAAAGGGAAAGCTGGAATAAGCCCGCGCAGAAAATTAAAAGCGCCCCCGCTGCGGGGGCGCTTTTGTGCTGCCGGACGATCGCAAAAAAGAAGGACCGGGCTCAAGCCTCGCTCTGTTCGGTTTCCCGGACAATATAGATCGGGCGGTGCTTTACTTCCATATAGGTTTTTGCCAGGTACTGGCCCAGCACCCCCATGCAGAACAGCTGCACGCCGCTGCACAAAAAGATGATGCACACCATGCTGGGCCAGCCGCTGGTGGGGTCGCCCCAAACAAGGGTGCGCACGATGATGACCGCGATCAGGACAAACGCCAGCAGGCAGAAAAAGATGCCCAAAAGGCTTGCCAGGGCGAGGGGGGCGGTGGAAAAGCCGATGATGCCCTCCAGCGAATAGCGGAACAGCTTCCAGAAATTCCACTTGGTCTCGCCGGCGACCCGCTCCACATTCACGTATTCCAGCCATTTGGTCTTAAAGCCCACCCAGCCGAAGATGCCCTTGGAAAAACGGTTGTATTCGGGCATGGACAAAATGGCGTCCACCATGCGGCGGCGCATCAGGCGGTAATCCCGCGCGCCGTCCACAATGTCGGCGTCGCTCATTTTGTTGATGAGCTTGTAGAACATGCGGGCAAAAAAGCTACGGATGGGAGGCTCGCCCTTGCGGTTGGTGCGGCGGGTGGCCGCACAGTCGTAATCCTCGTGCAGCAGGGCGTCCAGCATTTGGGGCAAAAGGGCGGGGGGATCCTGCAGGTCGGCGTCCATCATGGCCACGTACTCGCCCTTTGCAGCCTGCAGGCCGGCAAGGATGCCCGCCTCCTTGCCGAAATTGCGGCTGAAGCTGATGTAGCGCACCCGGGGATCTTTTTCGTGCAGTTCGCGGGCGATCTTTAAAGTATCGTCTTTGGAGCCGTCGTCCACAAAAATGAACTCGAAGGCGGCCCCGTGGCTGGCCTGCATCCCGGCCGCCACGCGGGTGATCTCGGTATAAAAAAGCGGCAGTGCCTCCTGCTCGTTGTAGCAGGGCACCACGATGGAAAGCAGCATGCAGCCACCCCCTGTTTTACATTCCATGGGAATTTTTTGTGCCTTCGCACCCCGGGCTGCCGGGGTGCGAAGTTGTATTTAATTATACCATGTTTATTGTATTTATACAACAAACATGGCGAAGCGAAAACGGCTGTTTACACAGGGGCCGCCGCCCTGGAAGGGGCGCTTTGGCGGGCAGGCGGACCGCCGCCCGGGCGCGAAGCCTGCCGCAAACCGGGAAAAAACGGACAGAGCCTGCGAAATGTCTAAAGATATGCACAAAAATTTTACAAGTGGTTTTTAAAAAGAATTGTACTTGCCCGCCCCCTTTGGTATAATAAGGTCGTATGGATTCAGGACAGGGCGGGGAGGAGAGCGGCGAAGTGCAGGGTTGGCTGAAGGCGTTCCGGGAGCTGGCGTGGCTTACCCAACTGGGCATCTCGCTGATCACGCCGCCCCTTTTGTGCGCCGCGGTGTGCTGGTGGGCCATCGGCCGGCTGGGCTGGCCGGCCTGGACCATGCTGCCCGCGCTGGGGCTGGGCTTTGGCGCGGCCGCCGTCGGCTTTTACAATTTTTATAAGTATACCCAGAGAAAAAGCGAGCGGGGCCACAAAAAGGACCCGCCCGCTTTTAACGACCATCAATAAAATGGGGGGAGCGGCGCAGATGAAATTGCAGCCTGCAGTAAAAAAAGAAACGACCCACATTGCGGTGGGCACCGCCGCCGGCGTGGCGGTGATGCTGGCGGTGTTCGCCCTGATCGGCCGCGCAGACTGGGGCGTGGTGGTCAGCGGGCTTTTGGGCGGTGTTTTGGCGGTGGCGAACTTTTTGCTGCTGGGGGTGACCGTGCAGCGGGTGGCAAACCAAAGCGACGAGGGCCGCGGCCGCAAGATGATGCAGTTCTCTTATAACATGCGCATGCTGCTGCTGGTGCTGTGGCTCATTCTGGCGGTGGCGGTGCCGTTTTTCAACTGGGTGGCGGCCATGGTCCCGCTGCTGCTGCCCCGGCTCACCATTGCGGTGATGCAGCTCACAGGGCACTACAAAAAAGACGGCCCGGAGCCCGGGGAGGCGCCGGAGGAACAAAAGGGGGAATGAGCGAAGCATGGATATAAGCATCAACGGCGCTCAGATCTACTATACGATCCCGGTTTTTGGAGGGATCCCCATCACGGCCAGCATGGTGAACGCCTGGGTGGTGATGCTGGTCGTCACAGGGCTTTGCATCTGGCTGACCCGCGGCCTCAAGGTGGAGGGCGTGGGCAAAAAGCAGGTGGTGGCAGAGCTGCTGGTAAACACCTGCCAGAATTTTGTGAACGGCAACATGGGCGAGCGCTATGCCCACTTCGGCCCCTTCATCGGGGCGCTGTTCAGCCTGTCGGCCCTGTGCAGCCTTTCGAGCCTGGTGGGGGCGTTCCCCGCCACCAGCAACCTGTCCACAGAGCTTTCCTGGGCGATCCTGGTGTTCTGCATGATCACCTTTACCAAGATCAAAACAAACGGCTTTGGGGGGTACCTGAAAGGCTTCACCACCCCCATCTGGGCGTTTACCCCGTTCAACATTATCAGCGAGCTGGCGACCCCCATCTCGATGGCGTTCCGTCACTTCGGCAACATTGTGGCGGGCGGGGTCA
>ERZ825137.6227-NODE-6227-length-10554-cov-2.578341_pt1 | contig 10554 bp, 10 predicted proteins | sample MGYA00519873_ERZ825137 | MGnify/ENA primary metagenome ERZ825137 (study PRJEB31778, sample SAMEA3449190) | human gut metagenome | biome: human gut; feature: human-associated habitat; material: faeces | place: United Kingdom | collected 2010/2012 ... | reverse complement strand
AAAGGACAGCCACTGGGCCGCCGAGCGCCAGCGCCTGGGCGCGGCGCGTACCCAGGCCGTGCTGACGGACGCCCTGCGCTTCGACTGGAGCCGCATCACGCCCGACAATCCGTGGAAGATCATCGGCAACCTGCCCTACAACGTGGCCTCGCCCATGATGTGGGACCTGTTCTCCCGCGCCACGGGCCTGGTGCGGGCGGCCTTCATGGTCCAGAAGGAAGTGGGCCAGCGCCTGGCCGCCGGGCCGGGCAACGGCCATTACGGGGCCCTGTCGGTCTGGGTGCAGAGTTTTGCCCGGCCGCGCATGGAGTTCATCGTGGGCCCCGGCGCCTTCAGCCCGCCGCCCAAGGTGGATTCCGCCGTGCTCTCCTTCGAGCCCCTGCCCCTGGACCAGCGCCCGGAGCGCCCGGATCTGCTGGCCCTGGTCATCAAGGTCTGTTTCCAGCAGCGCCGCAAGCAGCTGGGCAGCATCGCCCGCCGCTGCCCGCTGGCCCCGTGGCTGTCCGCGGCCATCGAGCAGGCCGGCATCACGCCCACCCTGCGGCCGGAACAGCTCACTGTGGCGGACTTTCAGCATATCAGCCGTTTCGGGGCTTCCTTGCTTGACAACCCCTTGAAAAACTGATTGCCTGACAGGTAGTTTTACAAAAACAACACGCCAGAGGGGATCCGCCCCGCGGCGGACATGGCGTATCACTGACGAGATGAGGAGGATATCCCAATGACCAAGGCTGACCTGGTTGAAAAGATTGCCGCCAAGGCCAATCTGACCAAAGCCGCTGCTGAACGCGCGCTCAATGCCTTCCTGGCTTCTGTGGAAGAATCCCTGGCCAAGGACGACAAGCTGACCCTGACCGGTTTCGGCACCTTCGTGGTGGAGACCCGCAAGGAACGCCAGGGCCGCAACCCCCGTACCGGCGAGACCCTGACCATCCCCGCCTGCAAGATGGTGAAATTCCGTCCCGGCAAGATGCTCAAGGACGCCCTCGACTAGCCGACCCCCATTTTCCGGAAAAGATAAAACAGGCCCCGCCTGTTTTATCTTTTCTCCGCCGCCTCCTCATGGTCCCCAGGACCGCCAAGCCCCGACCCCGGCCACGCCGGGAAAAGGATCACCCCCAATGGACAAGAAATTCTGTTTCGATGCCCTGGCTGAAGAAGGCTTCCAGCCTGAGATCGACGAAGACGGCGACATCTCCTTCCTCGCGGGCGAGATCTCCCTTTCCCTCATCCTCGACGAGGAAGACAAGGACTTCTTCTCTCTGGTCTGCGCCTTCGAAGTGGACGACATGGATCAGCTGGAGCTCTTCTACAGCGCCGCTTCCGAAGCCTCCCGCGAATACCGGATCGCCAAGGCCTACATCGGCGAGATCGAAGACGAATGCTTCGAGATCCGCTTCTGCGTGGAAGGCCTGGCCACGCCGGAACTCTTCCGCAGCAACCTGCGCCGCTATGTGGAGCTGCTGCTGGACATGCAGGAAAGCGTCTTTGACGCCTGCGAAGAAGACGACTCCGACGCCGAGTAGCCTTTCCGTCCTTTCGGCACCTTCCGGCAGGGGCCCGCGCCCGCTGCCCTCTCCTTTATGTGTCCTGTAAAAAAAATGCTTGCCTTTTTTGGACATCAGGACTACAAGACTGTCCTTGACCTTGCAAACAAGGTCGAATGACGCCCGCGTCATTGCCCGGCCTGGCCGGAGCTCTCGCAGGAGGGGGTGATATTCGTGCCCGGAGTGTTTCTGAACGAAGACGATTACAACTTCGATATCGCGCTGCGCCGCTTCAAGAAGCAGGTGGAAAAGGCCGGTGTGCTGTCCGAAATGAAAAAGCGCCAGCACTACGAAAAGCCCAGCGTGATGCGCAAGAAGAAGAAGGCTGCTGCCCGTAAGCGCCTGATGAAGAAAATCAGAAAGATGAACATGGCCTAGTTCTCAGGCCTTGCACGTCACCTTTGAACTGCGGAAGGCCCTCGTGGTCTTCCGCAGTTCCTCTTTTCACCCCCTACCCATCCCAACGCCATGAGCCTGTTTGAAACTATCGAAAAAGATTACGTCCAGGCCTACAAGGCCAAGGACGCCGTGCGTCTGACCGTCCTGCGCCTGCTCAAGACCGCCGTCAAGAACCGTCTGGTGGACCTGTGCCGTCCCGGCGGCACCCTGGACGATGCCGAGATGCTCGACCTCATCATCAAGGAAGGCAAGCAGCGTCAGGACTCCATCGAGCAGTACACCTCCGCCGGCCGTCAGGATCTGGCCGACAAGGAAGCCGCCGAACTGGCCGTCATCCAGAGCTATCTGCCCAAGCCCCTGACCGAAGAAGAGCTGACCGCCCTCATCGATGCCACCATCGCCGAAGTGGGCGCCACCTCGCCCCGCGAGATGGGCAAGGTCATCTCCGCCATCATGGCCACCCACAAGGGCCGTGTGGACGGCAAGGCCCTTTCCGCCGCCGTCAAGGCCCGCCTGACCGCCTAAGAGCATCCATGATCCACAGCCGCACTCTCCACGCGCTCGAATTCCCGCAGATCACGGAGCACCTCGCCAGCCTGTGCCTTTCCCCGGCCGGCCGCGAGCGTGCTCTTGAGCTGCGTCCGCTGGAAGACGCCGCCGCCGTCACCCACGCGGCGCGCCTGTATGACGAATCCGCCGTCTGGGCCGCCCGTCCCATGGGCGAGGGCGGCTTTGCCCTGGGGTCCTTCCCCGATGTGGGCGCCTTCCTGCGGGTGGCCGAAAAGCCCGGCCTGCAGCCCGATACCGATGCCTTCTGGGCCCTGCGCGAGATGCTGCGGCTGGCCAAGGCCGCCCATGCCTCCATCGCCCTGCCCGAAGCCGAGGACCAGTGGCCGCACCTGCTGGCCCTGGCCCAGGAAACGCCGCTGCCCGTGCAGCTCACGGCGGCCCTGCTGCGCTGCATCTCCGATGACGGCCTGATCCGCGACGAGAGCTCGCCCGAACTCTTCCAGGTGCGCAGCGAACTGCGCCGCCTGCACCAGAACTGCATGCGCCGGGTCAAGGACTACGCCATGCAGTACAATATGCTGGCCTGGCTGCAGGACGAGTTCATGACCCTGTCCTCGGACCGCTATGTGCTGCCCCTCAAGGCCAACTTCAAGGGCCGCATGCAGGGCATCATCCATGACTGGTCCCAGACCGGCGAGACCTGCTATTTCGAGCCCATGTTCCTGGTGGAGATCAACAACCGCCTCCAGGAGCTGAAGCGCGAGGAGCGCGAGGAAGAGCACAAGGTGCTGGCCTATCTGCGCAGCCTGCTGCTGGCCGAACTGCCCGGGGCGCGTGCCGCCCTGGAACTGCTGGCCCAGCTGGACGTTCTGCAGGCCAAGCGCCGCCTGGCCGCCGAATACGACGGCCGCTGCGTGCCGCTCTCGCCCGTGGAGGAAGGCGTCTGCCTGCTGGAGACCCGCCATCCCCTGCTGGCCCTGGTCAGCCTGCGCCAGCGCAAGGACGAACGCGGCAAGAGCGGCGGCCTGCAGCAGGTGCGCCCGCTGGACATCGTGCTGCGTCCCGGCGAACGGGCCCTCATCATCACCGGCGGCAACGCCGGCGGCAAGACCGTCTGCCTCAAGACCCTGGGCCTGTGCGTGGCCATGACCCTGAGCGGCCTGCCCGTGCCCGCGGCCGCCGGTTCGCATCTGCCCTGGTTCGGCCGTGTGGATGCCTTCATCGGCGACGAACAGAGCCTGGAAGACAACGTTTCCACCTTCACGGCCCAGATCCAGCATCTGGCCAAGGCCTGGAAGCATCTGGACAGCACCGGCCTCGTGCTGCTGGACGAATTCGGCGCCGGTACCGACCCCGCCCAGGGCGCGGCCCTGGCCCAGGGCGTGCTGGACGGCCTGCTGGACAAGCAGACCTTCGTGCTGGCCGCCACCCACTTCCCGGCCCTCAAGACCTATGCCCTGTCGCGCGAAGGCGCGCGGGCCGCTTCGGTGCTCTTCGACCCGCAGAGCAAGAAGCCCCTTTTCAAACTGGCCTACGATCAGGTGGGCGCCAGCCAGGCCTTGGACGTGGCCCGCGAGCATGGCCTGCCGGAAAGCATCCTGCGCCGTGCGGAGCATTATCTCCTGCAGGACGGGCAGGACACCAGCGCCCTGCTGGGCCGCCTCAATGCCCTGGCCGCCGAGCGCGAGCAGGAGATCGCCCGTCTGCGTCAGGAGCAGGAAAAGGCCCGCCGCGACACCCAGATCATGCGCGAGAAGACCGAGAAGGAACGCCTGCGCCTGCATGACGAAGTGCGCGCCAAGGCCGGCGAGCTCATGCGCGCCTGGAAGGAGGGCCGCGCCACCCACAAGCAGGCCCTGAAAGAGATGTCGCGCCTGCGTGCCGATCTGGCCGCGCCCGTGGTGCAGGAAGAGACCTCGGTGCTGCCGCAGATCGAACATTTCGCGCCCGGCCAGCAGGTCTTCCATACCGTGTTCAACAAGCGCGGCGTGGTGACCGACGTGGACGAACGCCGCAAGCGCGTGCGCGTGGACCTCAACGGCGTGAGCCTGTGGGCCGCCATGAAGGACGTGCGCCAGAGCGGCCAGTCCGCCCAGGCTGCTTTCAATCACATCGACCGCCTCTTTTTCATATCCCGAGGGGCCGAATGCATCGGATATCGCAGCGCATAATTCAAGGTCAGCCATTTTTTTCATACCTTCTTTTCATTTTTTATTGCCGTGGCAAAGAGCGTAAAATACGGAAAGTACCGCGGTCTGGCAAACAGCAAAAGCTGTTTGCTGTGAAGCATTATTCCTCCAGCGCATCTGCCTGCGCCACCCACAGCGCGGCGCTGGCGTCGCTGGGCATCCCCTGCCTGCTTCTGACGAACAACGCCGCCGGGCTGGGCATTGAGAATCTGTCCAGCGTCAGCGTGGATGACCGCGCTGCCGCTGCCGTGATGATCGAGCAGTTATATGCCAAAGGCCACCGTGTCATCGGCATCATCGGCGACAGGCCCGAAACCTCCCGCCCGAGCCAGCAGCGGCTGGACGGCTGTCTGGATGCCCTGCAGCGGCTCGGCGTGCCGTTCGACTTTGACCGGCAGTACCGGCTTGCGGACTTCTCGATGCAGGGCGGCTATGCAGCTGCCGAGCACCTGCTGGCCCACTGCCCCGGCCTTACGGCGATTTTCGCCATGTCGGACCTGATGGCGGTGGGAGCCATCCGGGCCATACAGGACCACGGCCTGCGCGTACCGCAGGACATTGCCGTGGCCGGGTACGACGGCATTGCGCTTGGGCGGTATACCGTGCCGCGGCTGACGACGATCCGGCAGAATACCACCGTCCTTGCCGAGCGCGCCGCCGACATTTTGCTGCGCTGCATAGAGGAAAACGCCCCCGCCCACCACGAGACCGTGCCCTTTGAGCTGGTCGAGGGCGAGAGCGTATAACAACAGACCCGGAGCCCGTTTGGTTGGGCTCCGGGTAATTTTTATGCGTGTTTATGCCTGTGCGCTTTCAGGCGTGGCCATGCCGGTTCGTTCGGCAAAGCGGCGCTCGGTTTCCTCGTTCAGGTATTTCTCGTCGGGATAGGCACCGTCGTGCCGGTCGGCGTACTCGTCGGAAATCTCATTCTGCAGCTGGCTACGGATGTAATCATCCCGGTCTGCTTCGCTAGAGAAGCTGTTATTGTCATAGTGGTAGCTGGCCTGCACGCGCTGGGCCACCTGGGCAGCGGTCAGCCCCGCCGGGTAGGAGGCGACGCAGTCCAGGTAGTAGCTGATGCCGTCGTCGGTGTCCTCCCCGCTGGAGAAGTGGTAGCTCGTAAAGCCCAGGTCCTTGTCCGCGGCCAGCTGCATAATGCCTATGCAGTCGGCGGCAAAGGACTCGGCGTCGGCGTAGGGGCCGGTCAGGGTGGTGTTCAGCACACAGTCGTCGCCGCTTTGCAGCGTGTAGCTGCCGCCCGCGCCGTGGTTGAACCAGACGTTGACACCGCAGTAGCCCGTTTTGGCTTTCAGCTCCGGGTCGGCGGTCAGGGCACTGTACAGGGCGTCCACCTTTTCCGTCTCGATGCGGCTTATAGCGCTGCTGCGGGCGGGGCCCCACTCACTGACAGCCAGGGGCAGCAGCGCCGCCGCGCCGACAACGCAAAGGGTGAACGCCGTACCCAGCATGGCCAGCCAGTCAAACTTGACCAGCACATCGGGCTTGGCGCTGTACACGAGCATTTCAATACCCAGCACGACGAGGATAATTGGAGAGAATTTTACGATTTGCAATAAATTGAATCGCGGCACAAGCTGATAAACCATCAGCAGAACGCCTGCCAGAATCAGCACCAGCGCAAACGCCAGCGTTCCCACGCGGCGTGTCTTTTTCGGGGTGGTTTGTTCATCCATGATTTTACCTCATTCTATTTATATTGAGTGGTAGAGACCGGGCATGCCCGGCCCGCGCGTGTATGGCGGGCACAGCGGCGGTGAGGCAGCAGCGGGCGGAACATATCCCGCCCCTACCCGGCGGCAAAAGGCAGACGAGCGGCGTCCGTAAGGCCGCCCCTCATCCGGCGCTGCGGCGCCGCCTTCCCCCAAGGGGGAAGGCAGGGCGTTATTCATGCGGATACGGCGGCAGCTCGTCATCGCCGTGCTTCGTTTCGGGGTGCAGACCAAGCAGCTTGAGGCCTGCGAAAATCAGCAGTACCGCAATGACAATATTCGGTATGCCGGTGATGATGTCGTAGGCGTAGCCGTTGCCAACAAGATTGCACAGCAGCGTATAGAGCCAGTTTGAGATGAATGTCTCATACAGTGCCCAGACGCCGAAGCCGACCAGACCCCAGCCGATCAGCCTGTTGTGCTGGGGGACCAGCTTTTTGATCTCCCCATAATTGCCCAGAACCAGCAGGGAATCCTCCTTCGGCTCACCGGCCGCCATGTGGCGGATGAGGTCATAGGTGTCAAAAAAGCTGTACATCCAGATGACAAGGCAGAGGAACAGCAGCGGTTCAACGACGGTGGCCGCCATCACACAGAGTATCAGTATCATCGCAATCGACAGGCCGCGCTGCATATAGCCGTAGTACATCTGCCCTGCGCCCGGGATACAGGCGAAGATAAAGGTCAGAAAGCCGTTCTTTTTCATGGTTTATTCCCCCTTGGCGGTGCTGCCGCCGATGCTTTGTGCTCTGATCTGGTCCAGACCGTTTTCCGCGGTCAGGGTAAAGCTCTTAAAGGTGTCGTCCAGGCTCTTGTAGAAGCCGTTGACGGCGGTGTTGAATTTGGTGCCGAAGCGTTCCTGCCGGGCGGCGGGCTGCTGCGGCAGCAGGGCGGCGGCATCGGGCACCACGGCCAGACCGGCGGCACAGCAGGCATAACGGGCCTGACCGCGCAGGCCGGGCACTACGAAGGGCGAGGAGAGTACACGCACGGGCCGGGGCTGGCGCAGCATGGCCGCAGCTTCGCGGCTGTTGTCCGGGGCGTCGTCATCAAGGTCGTCCAGATCGTCGAACAGGCTTTCCCCGGCGGCCGGGTCGGCCCGCAACAGCAGGGGGGCCAGACTCAGGGCGCTCTTGGCAAGACCGGCGGCAGAGGACAGCTCCTGCAGCCATTGCGGCGCGCCTTCGCAGTCGAAAGTGAAGTGGCACCAGCCGCGTCCGGCATGGGCGTGGGCCAGCGGGCAGGGGGCCCGGTGCGTGCAGGGGGCCAGGGGCATCAGGTCACGCTCCAGCGCGGCATCCCGCAGGCGGCTGATGGTCTTGCCGCCCAGACGGGTGCCGGGCTCCACGAAGAGGGCCGCGGGCAGCAGGGCCTCGTCGGCGCTGCCGGTCTCGTCCTCGTTCAGGGGCGCGGGCCAGCACAGGGGCTCCAGCTCGTCCAGAAGGTTCTCCAGACGGCGCACGCCGCCGGAGCCTTCCTCGTCCTCGTCGTCTTCGCGGTTCATCTGGCGGCTCTCGGCGCTCAGTTCGTTGAGCACGTTGGCCGCCGTGAGCAGCCAGGGGCGCAGGTGGCGTTCCTGACGCTCCAGGGTATCGGCCAGTTTGCGTTCCAGGCGCGGCATGTGCTCCAGCGAGCCCCGCTCCATACGCACCTGCCAGACGGGCTGGCCCAGGATGTCGCCCCAGGCGGCCATGACGTCGCGGCCCAGTTCCATGGGCTGCACGGCATTGTCCACGGCCAGCACCTGGATGGGCAGGGCACGCCATTCGGGACGGGCCAGCCACAGGGCCAGCGGCACGCTCAGGGGGCCGGAACCGCCGTCCAGCAGCAGGGGCGTCTGGCCTTTTTCCAGCCAGAGGCGGGGATCGGGCAGGGGCAGGGAACGGAACAGGCGCGCCAGACGCAGCACGTTCCAGGGCAGGAAATAATACAGATAGGCGCTGGTGCTGGCCGGGGAACTCCAGTAGGGCCGGTAGAGGCCGGAGCGTTCGCAGGTCAGCAGACGGGAAAGGGCCTCGATGTCCGCAGGCAGGTTGCGGTAATGGGCGCTGCGCAGCGGGCGCACCGTACGCAGGGCCTGGCCCAGGGCATCCAGTTCCCGCCGGACCACGTCAGGCAGGGCGGGCAGGAGCTCGGACTCCATCTGCCACGGGGACGGACGGGCGTCACGGGGCGCGCGGGCCTCCCGCTGGCCGGGGCGGCTCCAGCCGGAGAACTCTTCCTGACGCCGTGAGGGGCGCTCGGCCTGCTCACCGGTAAAGGAGGAGTACTGGCGGCGCGGTGCTTCGGAACGGCGGCCACGCTCGCGGTCGTTACGGGATTCTTCATGGAAAGAACGGCGTTCCGTCGCGCGGGCTGCGGGGCGCGGACCGCGGGGGGCCGGAGCTTCACCGTATTTTTTCTGTCGGGTATCGGACATTTATACTCCAAAGCGCATATGGCGCAGGTAATCGGCATGGAAGCCGGGATCTTCAGCAACAGGGACGAGCGTGGCCGCGGCGCACCAGCGTGCCAGTGCGGGCAGGCGCCAGGGCTCGGCGGCCAGCAGGGCGGCGCCATCCAGCGAGCTGTTGCCCACGGCACGCACACGCCGTCCCATGCCGGAGGGCAAAAAGCCCAGCTCTTCCAGACAGGCGGGCGGACAATGTTCGCCCAGAGCACCGGCCAGGGCCAGACAGGCCACATCGGCGGCGGCCAGCCCCGCGGCCCGCAGCAGGGCCTCCAGAGCCTGCGAGAAGGCGGCCTTGACCTTGAGCAGTTCCTCCACGTCGGCGGCGGCCAGCCATTGCCCGTACGGCAGGGGCAGGCGCAGCCCCGTCCGGGCCTGTTGGGGCGGCGGGGCCACACGCCGGGCCAGCGGCGAGGCGGGCGTGCGGAAATGCCCGTCCGCATCCAGACAGCCCAGGCGCAGCAGCAGGGCCAGCAGGGAAAGATAGCCCGTGGCGCTGATGCCCTGCACATCGGCCCCGGCCGCCAGAGGGCCGTCCACACTGTGGCAGGCCAGTCCCAGGGGCGAGACCTCGAAACGGGTGATGCTCCCCGGCCCGGCCATGCGGCCGCACTGGGGCCCGATGCCTTCCAGAGCCGGCCCCAGCGGGACGCTGGCAAGCCACAGACGGCCCCGGGCGTCCACGAGGGCCAGCTCGCCGTTGGTGCCCAGGTCGGCCAGCAGCAGCGGGCGCGGCAGGCCGTCGGCCAGCAAACGGAGCAGCCCGGCGCTGATGTCGCCGCCTACGAAGGGCGCGGGCAGGGGCGGGATCAGCAGCGGCGGCAGCCCTTCCACGGTCAGGCCGCAGCCGCCCGCATGGCTGCGCCGGTAGGGCGCGGCGCACAGGCCGCTGATGTCCCTGTCCAGAAAAATGTCGGTCATGGCCGTATTGGCCGCCAGTACCAGCCGCTCCACAGGGATGCCGGGCAGGGAGGCCGTCTGCTGCCGCAGCAGGGCCGCCAGATGGTCGCGCACCAGCCGGGCGAGCCGGGCCCGGCCTTCGGGCGCACTGGCCACGGCCAGGCGGGACATGACGTCCGCGCCTGCCCCGGCCTGCGGGTTGAGGTCGTGCCCTTCGGCCACCACGGACACCGGCAGGGGCGGACGGCAGAGCAGGGAAAAATCATCAGGGGCCGGTTCTTCCCGGACATCGGGGACGGCGATCAGGCGCCAGTACAGCGATGTGGTGCCCAGGTCCACGGCCAGGGCCAGATGCTCCTGTTCGGGGAGGGAGGGTGTGGTCGTGGTCATGACCGTCATTTTTTCCGGTGCGGGCACATCGAGATGCAGCTCCGGGCCCATGGCGTCAGTTATCTGACGACGGCAGGCCAGACGCCAGCCCCGGGCCAGCAGGTCGGGGCCCAGGATCTCCTCTTCTTCCGGCAGGGGATCGGGCGCCACGGACAGGTCATGGAAGCGGACCCGGCAGCGGCCGCAACGGCCCAGACCGGAACAAAGGGGCACGGGCGCCGCCAGCCCGCCCAGCCAGACGGCCCGGGCCAGATCGTCGCCGGGGGCCGCATGGCCGCAACGCGGGGGCGCGGCAGGGACTTCATCCTGCCCGGCGCTCGTGCGGGGCAGTTCATGGACACAAAGTTTCATGCCGCCACACTGCCTCAAGGCGACGGGCAAGGCAAGCCTCGGAGTCCCGGGCGTTTGGCCTCGTTCTTGCATTCTTTGTCGCAAACTAC
>ERZ825137.6226-NODE-6226-length-10554-cov-17.985713_pt1 | contig 10554 bp, 9 predicted proteins | sample MGYA00519873_ERZ825137 | MGnify/ENA primary metagenome ERZ825137 (study PRJEB31778, sample SAMEA3449190) | human gut metagenome | biome: human gut; feature: human-associated habitat; material: faeces | place: United Kingdom | collected 2010/2012 ... | reverse complement strand
TATGCATAAAGGGAAATTAACAAATGTTAATCCCCCAAGAATTACAACTGAGCCAGAATAAGCGATTCTCCGGATGGTTCACTTTTTTCCAAAACTATTCCTTTCTCTATAAGAAAAACCGTATCTTTGCTCCGGTCAAAACAAAATTCGACTTATAGGGGCATGACTTTCATCTATTTTGTAACAAACAGTGCATGGAATCCCAACACTTGGGCTATTCTGTGCGGTATATTAGCAGTATTCCTTATCGTAGTACTGCTTACTATCTATTTTATTTTCAGACGACTCCATATCGACCTTACCATTTTGCGTACAGTTTTTCAAGAACAGAAGCGCCCTTCCCACCCGGCAACATTAACGATTTCCGATATACCTCCGGGGAGCGAGACCGCAGATTTACCTCAAGTTCCAGCTTCCGCAGCCAAAACAAAGAAGCAACATACCTTATTAATTATAGAAGACCATCTGGAGATACGCCTTTACCTGAAGCTGATATTCAGCAACGAATACAACCTACTAATGGCCGAAAATGGTGAAGAGGGTTTTAAAAAAGCATGTGAAGGAGTACCCGACTTAATTATTACCGATATCATCATGCCGGTAATGGACGGTTTCAAATGCTGCCAATTGATAAAAGAAAACCTCACCACCTGCCACATCCCCGTCATTCTGCTGACTGCCCTCACCTCAGAAACAGATATAATGAAAGGCATTGAACTGGGGGCCGATGATTATATCCAGAAACCTTTCAACCCCAACATCCTGCGCACTAAAGTAAAGCGCCTCATCAAAAGCCGCGAAGAATTAAAAGAAATATATACCCGACTTCTCACTCCCACCTCCGAGCCGGAAGCATCACCGGAAGAAAAAACAGGAGAAGCCGGACTTCATTTTCCCGAAGATCCGTTCATCATAGAAATCGTGAGAATTATCAATGAAAACATGAAAAACCCCGATTTCAACGTAAAAAAGCTGGCAGACATTATGGTCATCAGTCAGCCCACCCTCTACCGCCGGGTAAAGACACTCACTAATTTCACCATCAGCGAATTTATCCGGGGTGTACGTCTGAAACGTGCAGCCGAACTGTTGCGCAGCCGACGCTACACAGCTCAAGATATAGCTGAAATGGTGGGTTACAATGACCTTGCCACTTTCCGAAAACATTTTGTTGATTTCTATGGTACCACTCCATCCACTTTCTGCAATAAAATGCTGATGGAAAAATCGGAATAATTACCTACCGAACAAGTGGGCCAAATATTGCTCCACTTGTTCCACCGGCGCATCCTTCAGCAATACCTTTTTATCTTTATCAAGCAAATAAAGGGTTGGCATAGCTTTCAGGTCATACAGTTCCCTGTCCAAAACAGTCAGCTCCTTATCATAACCATTTATCCACCCGGAGGGAATCACGTCCCGATGATTCTTCCACACCTCATACTCTTCATCAGGATAGAAAGCCAGAATACTGACTTGCTTCATAATACCCGCATCAGTAAGTACAGGAGACGATTTCATATGCGCCAATACCTCTGCACACCCATGGCAATCAGGGTTATAGAACAACAGCAAAGTATAGGGACTGCGTAAATCATGCATACGCCGTTGGGCTCCCGAAGCCAATGTATAAACAAAATCAGCAGCCACACTGCCCACCCGATTCATGTCAATCAGTTTCAAGTCATACCGTGCACGGCTCTGTGCCGCCTCATCTGCCGATGCATAAGAAGCAACAAAACGGCACACCGGTTCAAATATCTCTTCATTCCTCATGGGAGAATTAGGGTCGAAAAGATACTTACGCAGTGTTTCAACAAAATAATTCAGCATCTTTGGTTCTAAAGATACGTTCTCCAAAGTGCGGGTTACGCAAGAATCCGCCATAACTTGCGGCACACGTGTCAGCAAATCAATATAATTTGCCATTGCTTGCTCCGTAATGTCGGGCGCATGAATATAGGCTGTATCTTTAAAATCAAATTTATCCCAATAGTGGTTTACCACAAAATGCAGTCTGTCTTCGACAGATTGTAACATAACAGGTACTTCGGGTAATGTAAAAGCCGGAGTTTTCTTTTCAGCGGCTTTATCAGCATTTCCGGTTTCCTGCTTCTTCTCTCCACATGAAACAAGAAGAGACGACAACAAGATTATGAATGCAAATCGATATATCTCCATTATTGATTTGTTAAATACAATATTCATACTATTTTATAACACCTGCAAACCCGATTCTATTTATCCTAACTAAATTTAGTGAGGCATCATCACTCCTTCAATTTCCGATAGCCATTCCTGAAACCCGTTTTGAGGTGCATACTTCAGCACATACTCTTTATTGCTGTAACTGAGAATCGTATCATGAGGTATGCAGTCAACATCCACTTCCGCACGAACAAGCCATAAAGTATTATCCATGACATATCGTTCCAATACAACTCCTTCCATCATCCGGCTGAGGAAATATGCAGACCGCTCGTAAACATACCATTTCCCTTCCCCTCCTTCCTGATAAACATATATCAAACCGGAGTTTTCCAACTCTCTTTCCAATACTTTTACGACCTCACACATAAGCAATTCCCTTTTTAATCGTTTTTAAGCAACAGCATTTCCGAATCAGAGCATAGAGCAACAAACCAACTCTTGTTAAGCAGCAGATTAAGGTCTACCTCCACCTTCTCCAGCATAACACCATAGAAGGAGCATACATGGTTCTTCAGTTTGATAGTCCCGGCAGCCAACTTTTTGAGCAGGCTTGCCGAATGGTCGTATGCATACCATTTTCCATTCTCTTCATACAAGTACACTTCCGAGCGACTTGATGATTCTCTATCCATGATTTCAAACATATCCATAGTATCAATTTTTTAAGCGAAACATTATTTCACATCACGCACACAGCGTACAGGACCCTTAAAGCCACCTGAAGGCAAAGTCATAAAATGATACCCGCCACTATGTCCGCTAGTAGAACCCTTTCCTGTCATAAAAGGTGAAGCTCCCGTTCTTGTTTGGCAATGAGTACTACCTCCCCAACCGGTATTATCACACCATGCAGCCATTATTGACAACTCTCTTTGATTAGGCAAACGCCAACCAATTTGCCCCCCTGTATTATATTTGGCACACGGAGATTTATGCTGATCCACTAACCGATTTACCTGCTCCCAAGTTAAGCTTATATTTTCAGCATCCTTATATTCAAATTTTAAATACGGCCTGTTAGTTAAGTCTAACTCGGTATGATTAGCAAGTTCATCAGTGGCAAAATCTCCCACACCACGAACAGAAACCGATGCCATATATGTTAATGTGAACATCTTTCCACGCTCGTCATGTTGCACATAAGGTTGTGGGATTGTAGTCTTTGCAGGTACCCCTTCAGACATACCCAAATTTCGTACACAACGATAATCATACCGCGTAGGGGCAGATATAGAGCCAGGCAATGAATTTGCATAAGTAAATTTATATCCACCTATAGAGGACCCTTCTTCAGCATAAAGCTCCTGACCATCACTACTCAAATAACGCCGATATTTCACATCGCCATTTTGATATAAATGTGCTTCTGATGGCAAAGCATCTTTACCCATCCAAATATCTGTCAACTGATTGATAGCGGCGGGATACCATTTTACTTCTGCTGCATCTATACGACCATTTCCATTTTCATCCCGATTGCGCTGTAAGCATGCATACACAAGTTTATCTCTAGATGAATTTGAAGATAAATAATTATGGACACCATTATCATCTTCAACATAAGCATTAGAAATATAATTGCTCCATAAAGGGTTTCCACTGGATGCTTCCCTTATCGTCGGCATCTGCTTAAAGAAATTCCATCTGCCATTGTCAGCTGTACGTTCACTAGAATTCCATGGATTACTCTTAGGAGGAATAAGCCAACCTGTTTCATTCACCGACTCTATCCCCCAAGCTGTTTTTAAATCACTTCCTGCTTTTTCGTTATAAAAAGTCTTAATAGAACGCTGACTTATCATAATAGAGGATGTTGTCAAACTACTTTCCCTATCCTCACTACGCTGAGTATTACATAATATATGCATTTCTCTATTTTCTTGATTTACAAAGTCTTTCCAGCTAAAATTAGTATTAGATTCATTCCTTGGGTCTTCATCATAATAATTTTCATTAATGAACACAGTATATACCACTTCATCATTCCTATCAAAGAGATCTGTATTACTGCCTGTTACCTTCCCATGATGCAATTCTTTTAAAAGTTCAATAACATTTAAAGTCTCCTCACTATCATAAGGTTGAAACTCGTCTTTAATATAAGAATTACCCCACTTGGCCTTTTCATTTCTTCTGAAAGAAACCCACTTATAATCTTTTGCCTGATTTGAAGGCAATGCATTAATCATTCCGGCATCATCAGGATTCTCTATATTTTCTATATAATAGAAATTATTATCAAATGGAGTATTAAGAACAAAACCGGCCTTTCCCGAAATCTGATTCTTATTAAATATAATACGCGCACGGTCATAATGAGAATCAAATAAATAGAATTTATCAGTTTCTACAATATTACCTTCAGCTCCCGGCTGGTCTTCCTTCGTTTCACCACCCTCATTATAAGATGTTACTTCCAAGCGTATCTTATCAACCCCTTCTACATAAACATTATATGTATAAGTTGTATTTCTATTACATTCAAAGTTATTAGGATCACTGTCTACATATCCTAAATGAATAGCGTAAGTCACATCAGCACGTCTTTCTTTCGTATGACCATTCTCGGTATACTTTTCATAATAGTCTCCGGTTAAGATTACGTAGGTACTATTTTCTGGCGCATTCTTAAAGGAAGGATTCTCATAGTTAGAGCCATCTATCTGCTTATTTTCTTTTTCACGGTCAGAATAATTGCCTAAACCATTTGTTGTGTAACTATTTTCCATCGAATAGAATGTAAAAGTAGAAACTCCCCCACTAGTAGATTCAAAATTATAAGTATGAGGCATATCCCAATAATCATCAGCATTATCAGAAGCTCTTTGTCCTTCATTTCTAAATAAGTAAACCTTTTTGGGAATGTTCATCACTTTCCACTTCCTAGGAGCAAATATTTTAGTACCTGAGCTATTACTTAAGCTAATATTAAATGTAATTCGCGCGTCAACCCGAACCAGCTTAATAGTACTATAAGAATTAACCTCTGGATTAATATTGCAATAACCTTCCGGTTGCTCATTCTGAGAAGTGCTTTCAAAAACTCCTCCCATCAATAATTTACCTGAAGTCCTAAAAATAGCCTCCTGCTTCAACGAAATAATATTTCCCTTCAGTTGTGCTACTGTCTTTATGTCATTCCAAGCCATTGTTGGTCCAGTAATAGGAGCTTGATCATCTACATTTGCTACTGCATAAATCCTTTTCTCTCCTGAAGAAAGTCTTAAGGACACTTTTCCTGATGTAGTTTGGCCCTCTGATTCCGATTCCTTCTCTTTTTTATCCTTCAACTGGTCATAGTCAAATTTGAATAATTCACCATTTTTTCCAGCCTTATCAAATACATAAACATACAAATTGTGCACTTTATACTCATCTAAAGTGGGAATAGCCGCCCTCGATTCTACCTTGGCAGGTGTAGGAGACGTAAAGGAGAAATTAACATCAGTCATAACTCCCTCTACCACACGGTTTGAACTGTCAATAATCTCTTCATCAGCACAAGAGACAAAGCCAACGACCAACAGCAAAGCTGCTACCCATTTCAGCGATAATAATGATTTATATCTTTTCATAATTCAGTCTCTTTTAATTATTTAAATGTCGGAACATTAATTGTTTCAGATTTCCATTCCTCAACAGCATACGATATGGTGACGTCAAAATCATCCGGTGTCACCGAGGTGATATTGTAAAGGTATGAATGATTACGAATCACATTTTCATCAAACTTAATTTCCTTCGTTTTAGCTTTACCTTTATAAGTATAGCTCACTGCTATCGTAAGAGAATTCTCTTCAATAACTTGCTCAGGCAAATAAATCCGGTCTTTATAACTCGTAGTCACATTAAGACCTGTATAGTTTAGGTCGCCTGCTAAGGCTTGAGCAGTAGTAGGAACCGAAGGACTTGCATAATACGAAGCACTCGGACCGAGTGTATTCAATGAAGCACAATATCCTCTATCCATTATTCCGCTAATGCTAATGCCTGTAATCGTGAAACCGTCAATTCCTCGTCCTTCACCCCCTGCATTAGTAGCATTAATCAAGAATCCCAACTTTGCCACCGCACGGTGCAAGTTACAATTCTTCTTTAACTCATTGGCTCTGTCTAATGAAAAAGTTCCCGTAGTTCCCCACATCGGGATGCGACGGCTCTGTATATTCCACTTAGAAGAACCATATTGATAAATCAGACTTTCATAAATTGCTGAAGGCGAGGAGCCTTTCTTTCCATCAAAAAATGCCTGTATGCCTGATAATGTCGAAGAATTAGCAACATCAACTAATTGATTCTGAACCAAGTTGGTAAGAACCACCAATTCCAGACTTTCATTAGTCTCAGGCTGAACAAATGTACCGGTCAACGTTCTGTTGGAAGGATTTGTACCACCACTGACTGCATCAAACCTCAATCCTTTCACTTGGTCTATCAACAACCCGTCCTGAAACACCAAAACGAATACATCATCATCACTCAATGCCTTCTGATCCGAAGTTGTATCATCCGTACCGTCATCCGTAAAGTCCCGTGCCGTTGCCCCTCGTTGTGCCGAGTCTCCCCCCGGCAATGCAATCTGCAAGTGCACACTTACCCGACCGTCTGTTTGCAGTTGGGGCACCGTGTCGCTATCCTGACACGAAGCAAACCCGATACAAACGAGGGCTAATATTATATATAAGTACCATTTCTTCATAATTCGTTGTTTTTTGTTATGCGTTGCACATTACATATTCATATCATTGAAACGAACCACCCAGTCATTGATAACGATGCGGGTATTGATCCATTTCATGCTTTCGTCCAAGAAGAAAGTCATGTTGTACTCGTCCTGACGGTCGAGATACTCCTGATTGGTCATGTCATGACCTTCGGCTTCGGTGAGCAACAGGTATTTCACCAAGGGGATGGAGAGAACCGTTTCGCCGGTTTCGGTGTTGGTGATAGTCAGCTTAGGATTGTTTTCTTCCACCAATCGGCCTACTGTGATTTGGGCTATCGCCACGCTGATGTTATCGTCTTCGGCAGCCGCAGCGTCACCTTCGGCACGTGCCGACTTGCCTACCACCGTACCGCCCTGTGCACGATAGTAAGGATAATATGTCAGAGTTTCGTCCGAAATCAGTTTGTTGTTGTAGTTCATCAAACCGTTATCGTCCGTAATCGTAAATTCAAATTTATCTACATCTACCGTTACCCCGTCCATTTGCTGGAGGATAACGCGGATGGTATTGGTGTTTTTCACCAAAGGAACAGTCACCACTTGCCGGGTTGCCGCACGAGTGAACGACTGCTTGGTCACTTCGCCGTGCCACAGCGAAGAAAGTTTACTGCTCACTACAGCGCTTCCATCGGCTGCGCGAGAGTAGATGCGGTCCATTTTACATTGAAGTTCTTCGAGTGAAGACACTCCCTGCGTAATCAAAGGAACAGAGAATGAAGCTTCGTTGCTCAAACCTGCCCATGTAATGAGGTGGTAATCACCCGGCTTCATGTCGACCGCCATCGAGTAGCCATCGGCTGCCAAGACATCCCCCGCCTCTGTTTTCTGATAAACAAGTTTGCCGTTGTCATCAAAAGCATAAAGAGCTACACTGCTTACTTCGCGAGAAAAAGCATCGGCATACTTCATGTTATAGTCATATTTGAATTTCACTCTATACTCTACAGAGCAATCTACATCATCTTCATCGAGTATGCTGTCGCACGACACAACGGCACTTCCCAATGTCACGGCCATCATCAGGCCAAAAGAGAATTGTCGAGCGAATGTTTTTACTGTTTTCATGCTTTTTTTGTTTTAATGGAATGTTAGAAAAGTGATTTCTGAAAAAGAAGTGGAGGAGGCAGGCTCCTCCACTTTTATTTAGAGAGTTTATGTTCGGATTAAAATTCGATGTTGTTGAAACGTACTTGCCAAGGAAGAATTGTTGAGGTTAACTTCAGGTAGAAGTTCTCATCATGGTCTTCACTTCCATCAGGTATTGTAACTTCTGCACTACCCATGTCTGTAAAGCTTTTAACGCTCAATACATAAACATTGTTACGCATAATTACCTTCTTCATATAACTGTCATCACTGCTATGCATGATATCGCTGGAATAATAGTAGCATTTTCCTGAATTATATGTTTCATATTCTGTAGTTCCCGGATGCTCTGAGTACATCTGTTCAAGAGTTGTATAGTAGCTACCACCACATTTATATATAGTTCCCATTGCTTGATGATTTTCATTATAAATCTGAGCACGGAAAATAATACCTGTTACCATTGTAGGCTGCTGATTATCAACTTTCACCACATTTTCAAGGCAGTATGCCAAACGTGTTCCTACCTGACCTTCTTTTGCAGCTGTAGGAAGCGCAGAGAAATAATCTGCATAAGAGAGCGGACTAGCATCACCTGCATATTCCTTTTCTGCTGCTTGCACCTCAGCCACCTTATTGTAGAAATAGTCACCTGCAATACTTGACGTATTCTCGTCATTCTTAGCAACTGTATTCGGGTCCAAAACCCAACGAAAAGTTGCATCCAACAATCCGAATGTCTTTGTTGCCGAGAAGTCTGAATTAGCAAGATGTCTTACAGCATAAACACCCTTAGAAAGATTTACCAAAGCATAGCCGTCAAGCTGAACATACCAGTTCTTTTCTTTGTCAACATTCGTCGTCCACACATAATCAAAATCTTTTTTTCCCGGCATTGTTATTGATTCATAAATAAAAAGGTTAGTACCCGGATATTTATTTTCAGTTTGTGTAAATGCTCTTTCACCATTCTGAATCCAAATAGTTGAGTTATCAGACAACAATTTCGCTTTATTTAGTCCGGTCATGTGATATCCTACACCGCCTTCCATTCTATAACCCTCTCTTGTTTCTTCAACTTCTTTTTGACCGGTCACAACTTTTACTGCATATCTATTGCTGTATGTATTGTCTCCGGCTGTCATTGTAGCAGGAACAAAAGTTATCTTTGAAGCAATGCGTTCCACATTAACTGTTACCGTTGTCGGGTTGTCTTTATTATTCGACTCTACATTAACTGTTGATTCGGTTTGATTCACCATCATGAAACTAGGTTCTGCATCTGTTCCTACCATTTCATTAGTCCCTGTTCCAGCGTAAGAATATGCATAGTTTTCAACAGCTGCATACTTTTCTGTTAGATTTGCATTTGTAACAGCATTAATAATTCCTTGATTCGGATTTGCTACCACTAATACTTTATACTCTCCGTTTGCATTCAATTGGAAAGTAGGTGCTACATAAGCGACATTACCACCGATTGTTGTCTTTTGCAATTCTGTTCCAGCAACAGATTCAACAATTTGGTCACCGTTAAATGCTCCCTCGCTATTAACTGGAGCCAAAACAACAAGCACGCTATTAACTTTTGATTCAGCTGTCGTACCGCCATCTGTTTCATCACCATCTTCAGCCGCACGTGATGAGTTATTGGATGCAGCAATAACCAAAGTCAAGTTACCCTTCACTTTTTCCTGTTCGCCCTTACCATTGTTCTCCACAATATCATCGTTTGTACATGCAGCTAATGCAGCGCATGCAAACAGTCCGAATAATAAACCCTTAATCTTCATAACTCTAATTTTTAAATCCATAAATTATTATTTTGTAAATTTCATTCCTCGATTTTCGATATTACAAAGATAAGGGCATTTTAAAGTTAGTCTTAATTGGTGTTTTCGGCAAAATAGATTGGCAAATTTGGAAAAATGCATTTAAAGTGTGATTTCAAGGGCATTTAATTCAATTTTGAATGATATGCACATTGCGATGCACAAAATACCCACTATCTTTTTTCTAATTATTTTCTATGGGAAGAAAGTTTGCCGAGTCTTCTTTTTTCAATTGTTAAATTATTCAGGGAATTACCTACCACCAGGTAAAACGTTCAGCACCCGGAGCAGGATTTGCCGATGCCCTAAGCGAAAAGTATCAGGGTCGGGAGAGGGAGAAGACAAAAAAAAGAGGCTGTCTCAAGTGAAGTGCCTCTTTAGTGAGAATATATTCTTTATGTATTCCTTCCTATAAGAGAGATTCAATCTCAGCAAGAGAAAGGCCGGTGACCTTCATTATTTGTTCTGAAGTCATTCCCATGGCTTTCATACTGCGGGCGATTTCAAGAGCTTTTTCTTGTTGCCCTTTCCGGATACCTTCTTGGATGCCTTCTTGGATGCCTTTCTGCAGACCGTCTTCAAACCCTTCCTCAACACCCTTCTTGGCGGCATAGTCGATGGTAGCCAAATAGTCACGATAAGCATTTACACTGTTTTCATAGCGCACGCGGTCTTCTTCGGAGAGAGAATGAACATCAA
>ERZ825137.6218-NODE-6218-length-10562-cov-4.458456_pt1 | contig 10562 bp, 8 predicted proteins | sample MGYA00519873_ERZ825137 | MGnify/ENA primary metagenome ERZ825137 (study PRJEB31778, sample SAMEA3449190) | human gut metagenome | biome: human gut; feature: human-associated habitat; material: faeces | place: United Kingdom | collected 2010/2012 ... | reverse complement strand
ACACCGCACTGTACGTCCCCTATTTTACTTCATCCGGAGCCATTTGTCCACAGCGAATTTGTCATTTTAAACAAAAAATTTGTATAAAGCTCCAATTGTATCGATATAAATAGACGAAATGTATACTTTTTCCCACTATTGGGGAAATGTCTCCGCCCGAGCGGAGGGTCTCAGAAAGCAGCAGAAACGGCCGTTTCCGCCACATTCCCGAGCCGCAGAATGTTTGTAAAAGAAGCGCAGAAAGCCCCACGAATCGAGGCTTTCTGCGCTCAGTTTATTCTCTCAGCAAATGATCCGCGTACTTTTCCGCCATGGCGCGCCAGTTTTCCAGCGACTGACCCATGTCCGCACCACAGGATTCCCGGTACAGTGCCCAGACGAACCAGTAATAGGCAATGATGGCAGTATAGGCCATGTAGTGGAAGCGGCCGGACACGTCGTATCCGCTTCCCAGATACTCTTTGATGAACCGTTCCGCGTCCGGGAAGTCGTACATGGCGTCTACGATGTAGTAGCCAACGTCAATTCCGGGATCGGAAAAGCCTGCGTACTCCCAGTCGATGAGAATTACGTCCCCGTCAGGCAGGAGCATCCAGTTGGGGCGGTAGGTATCGCCGTGGCAGAAGCATTTTTCCACGCCGTCGCCCAGCGTCATCTGATAGAGTCTGCCGATTTTTGCTTTCAGCGCTTCGTGGGGAGCGAAGCAGTTGGGGTCTTTTCCGGTAAGCAGCTTCTGCATACTCAGCGCGTCCTCCCATGGGCGCATCCCGTAGTCCACTTTCACGTCCGAAGCATGGAGCTTCCGCAGGACAGACAGCACCTTTTTGGAATCCGCAAAGCTTCCGTAGTCCGGCTCCCGGAATTGGGGGACAAACCGGGAGATCTTCCACCCCTCGTTGACGTCGGCGTAGATGTATGTCGGGTCGATGCCCAGCTGCTTCGCCTTTATGAGGGAAGTCTTCTCGTTGCGGCGGTTGATGATGCTGTCGGTGCCGTCCCCCGGGTGGCGGTAGATGTAGTCCACGCCGTCAATTTTGAAAAGGAAGGACGTGTTGGTCATGCCCTCGCTGACGTTCCGGAAGTCTGCAATGTCTTCCTCGTCGCAGCGGAAGACCAGCTTGATGTTGCGGATAATGCCGCTGTGGGTGTGGCTCAGGTATTGGGTGTCGAACTGGCGAAGCTCCTCAAAATAGTCAAACTCGAAGATCGTGCCGGGGGTGTATTCCTTATAATACATGGGCGGCAGCTGGGCAAGGTAGTCCTTCACCAGCCACTCCCAGAAGCAGGCGTGATAGCGGCCGACCTCCCGGTCGGCTTCGGCAAGGGCGATAAAGGCGTCGGAGAATTCTTTTCGCCAGAAGGAATGCCCCAGCAGCACGCGCCCCGCGTCCCGGTTTTCTGCCATCCGAATGATTCTGCCGTCGCCGTCCGTGTCCACGTACAGCTCGTTCACTGCTTCGCTGACGGACAGTCCCGCGTAAAAGGTCTGGTATTCAAAGCGGCTAAATGGATTTTCCACAAAATAGCTGTCGCTGACACAGACATAGGTGTTTTTCAGCTCGCTTCGGGCGAGGTACAGGCTTTCAATGTTGTTCTTGATGTTGAACGCGTCGTTGATGATGAATTTAACGCCGTACTTCTCCTTCAGGTAGAAGAACATTTCCTTTTTATAGCCCAGAACCACCGTGATGTCGTCGATTCCGGCGGCCTTCAGCTGCTGGATCTGACGCTCGATCAGCCGTTCTCCCTTGACCTCGAACAGACCCTTGGGCTGCTCTAAGGAGAGGGGGATGAATCGGGTGGAGGCGCCCGCCGCCAGAATGACCGCGTTGTCCACCCGGTAGGGTTCCAGCGCCGCAAGACCCGCTCCGGTCAGAGCGCCGGTGTCCCGGGCAATCAGCCCCGCGTCCGTCAGGGCGTTGATGGCGGCCTGATCGTCCAGCGCGCGGGTGCGGTCGATGTCCGACGTGCAACCGCCCCGGCCCTGTCTGCCGTTATACAGGTCGTTGAGAATGTAAAATTCGTGTTTTGTCATAGGAATCCGCCTTTACGCCTTGTTCCGGGAGGTCAGCCCCCGGAGCATCATGGGAAGAATGCTTTCCCGGCAGCTTTCGTAGGACTTTCCGCTGAGGTACAGCCGCTCCACCCGAAGATCACTGAGTTTGTCCTTGGGGACGGTGTACGGGTTTTCCGACAGCACAGCCATGTCCGCGATTTTCCCGGCTTCCAGACTGCCCCGTTCCTGTTCGTCAAAGGCCGCCCATGCGCCGTTGTAGGTACACATCCGCAGAGCGTCCTGAACGGAGACCGCCTGACCGGCGTTATCATTGTTCACCGCTCTGTCCATCCATGCGATGGGGTCGGGGGTGGTACATGGCGCGTCGGAACCGAAGGAAACCACAATATTGTTATCCCGGAACGTTTTGATGGGGTTCAGCTTTTCCAGACGGTCGTGACCCAGAATGCGTTCGAGGTAATCGTCCGGCTCCTGCTTCCAGCCGATGAACGCACTCTGCATGGGCATCTGGATATGATAGTCCCGGCAAATTTGAATGCCCTCCGGGGTGGGCAGGCAGTCGTGGATGATGCCGTGGCGGTGGTCTTCTCTTGGGTAATCGTCCAGCGCCGCTTTTATTGCACGGCAGGCCTGGTCAAATGCCTTGTCGCCGATGGCGTGCAGCTCGATCTGCAATCCCGCCCGGTTGGCTTCCTTGCAGAAATCCATGACCTTCTGATCGTCGTAGTACAGCACGCCCTCGCCGCCGGTTTCGTCGGCGTAGGGGGCATTCAGCGCCGCGTCGTGGGAACCGAAGCAGCCGTCCAGCGCGCAGGCGAAGCAGCCGCCGATGCGGGGAAGATGCCGGCTGGTGGCCGTTTTCACGTTCATACTCTGGGGGAATACCCGGATTTGGAACCCGTTTTTCAGTCCCTTGGCAAAGAGCTTTTCCAGTGTGATGTCCAGATCACCCGCGAAGCCCACGCCGCTGACGGTGTGGACGCAGCCGATCCCCCGGCTTGCCTGAAAATCCACCGCCGATTGCATATTGTGAATCAACTCGGGAATGGACAGAGAATTGGTCAGCGCGTTGGAGAAGGCGAAAAACGCCTCCTGATTCATTTCCCCCGTGTCCGGGTGGTAGCCGCGAAGGTGCTTTACCTTGCTTTCCATGGCGCTCAGAAGCCTGGAGTTGACGATACAGGCATGGCCGTCATACTTTACCACCATGATTTCCTTGTCGGGACACACGGCGTCCAGCTCCTGACGGCTGATGAGCCGCCCCTCCTTTACACAGTAGGGGGACGCGCCGAAGGCGATCAGCGTTTTCTTAGGAGACTGCGCCGCGAACTGCTTCACCATCTCCATGATCTCGGCGTTGGACGCCGCGTCCATGACGTTCAGACCCGTGTGGAAGGTGGAGAAGGAGGCGAAGTGCTGGTGTGCGTCCACAAAGGCAGGAATAAGGGCTTTTTCACCCAGTTGAATAACCTCGGCGGAGTGGTACTGTTCTGGCAGGTCGTTTCCCACGTACACGATTTTTCCCCCGTCTTCCACGAGATAACGGGCAACGTCGTTATTCTGATTGACCGTCAGGATATGGCCTTCGTAGCATTTCATAGCGTCTTCTCCGTTCGGTAGGTGGAATCCAGCTGCGCAAGCTCGTAGTAATTGTCGATCTCCATGATGTCCGACTTCCGGCACTGGCGGATTTCCACGGCGTAGCGCTCCTTCCGGAGCACCAGAGGGATGAATTCCCAGAAATAGTCTTTCCCGCCGGCTTCCCCGTAGACCTGCCGGAAGTCCTCCCGCAGGCGGGCACTGTCCGCTTTCGTCCAGTAGGAAATGCCGTAGTAGTTGTAGCAGAAGGTGTTTCCCTTCTGGTAGTTGATGATGTGACCGTTTCCGTCCATCTGGAAGCTCCAGTCGTCGGTTTCCAGGGAGTAAGCGCCGAGGATGTTGCTGGCGTATTGATATTTGGTGATGATCTGGGGATTGGTGATGTATAAATCCGCCTCGCACAGGTAGCAGCCGTCCAGCTTATCAAGCACGGCCATGACGGAGGAAATGTTGTTGGTCTTACTGTAAATGTCGTTGTCCACCAGGGTCAGGAAGGGGTACTTTTCCAGCAGCGCGTCAAAGCATTCCTTCCGGTAGCCCCGCACCACGGTGATGTCCCGAATCCCCACCGCCGTCAGGGCGTCCAGCAGGGTTTCCAGAATGGGCACGCCGTTCACCGTCACCAGAGGCTTGGGGCGGTCGGCGGTGGCGGGCATCATCCGGGAGCCGAACCCGGCGGCGAGAATGATGGCGCTTTTCACCCGGTAAGGCTCCAGCGCGGCGAGACCCGTTTCCGTGACGGCGAGGGTGTCCCCGTCCCGGGCAATCCGGTTTTCCGCCGCCAGCCGCTCCAGGCACCGGGAGATTTCCCCGCCGGAGATCGTCAGCGCGTCCGACAGCGCCCGCAGGGGATATTGCCCCGCCCCGTTCCGCTCCAGGTGGGAAAGTACCTCAAATTCATATCGCGTCATGGTTTTTCGTTCCTTTCTGCCGAAGCGGGCGTTGTTATCTCCTTCTAACTATACTACATGCCCGGAAGAAAATCAACGGCGGCGTCAGAGAGAAGCTTCTCTCCGACGCCGCCGGTGCGTTATTTTCTTTTACAGCCCGAACTGAATCGCGCAGAAGGCTGCGTAAATGCACAGCAGAACAATGCCCTGCCAGCGGTGGAGCTTCTTGGTGGTCAGCGCCGGAACGGTCAGCAGCGCCATGACGACGATCATCAGCGGCATGTCCAGAATCAGGGAGGAATTGATGCCGAAGATGGTCTTACCCACGGGAACCTCAAACGGCGCGAGGGTGACGGACACGCCGGAAACCAGCACCAGATTAAAGAGGTTCGCGCCGATGATGTTGCCGATGGAGAGAGAACCGTGACCCTTGACCAGAGAGGTGATGGCCGTGACCAGTTCAGGCAGGCTGGTGCCGAGAGCGACGAAGGTCAGGGCAATGACCGTCTCCGGCACGCCCAGCTCCTTGGCGATGATGGTGCCGTTATCCACCAGCAGGTTCGCGCCCACGGCAATGACCGCCGCGCCAACCACCAGGAGCAGCAGCTCCTTCCACAGAGGGACGGACGTGCCGTCCTCGTGGGGTTCCTCGTCCTGGGGAGCGGGGGTTTTGATGCCCTGACGGACGGTGACGACCATGTAGAAGACAAACATCGCCAGCAGCACGATGCCCAGCGGCCGGGTGAACTCCCCCATCCCGTAGGCGGCGAAGCAGTAGACGGCGGCGGCGACGAAGAAGAAAATCACCGGCTTCTTCATGGACTGCACATCCACGGGGGCAGGACGGACGGCCAGGGTAATGGCGGCAATGAGAGACGTATTGCAGATAATGGAGCCGATGGCGTTGCCGTAGGACATGGCGCCCTGACCGTTCAGTGCGCCGGTGGCGGATACCATCACCTCCGGCAATGTGGTGCCGATGGACACCACGGTGGCGCCCACGATGATCTCGGGGATGTGGAACCGCCGGGCAAGGCCGGTGGCGCCGTCCACGAACCAATCGCCGCCCTTGATGAGCAGCACGAGGCCGACTGCGAACAATAATACGGGTACAAGCATAATGACTCTCCTTTTCGTTTTTGGGGATTTTTCCCGAATCATAATGGTATATCCGAAGGACGGCCGGAAAGCTCCGGCTCGGAGTTTCCCAAAAAGAAAAACCTGCCCATATCCGAACGGATATGTCAGGTCTGAAAACGGACAGATCATGCATAACCGAAAGGACGGATATACATGAGTCTGGCAAATTAAAGCAAGCCAGGCTTTCGCCGTACTGTTGACTTGCTGCGCGGCGGAAACCGTGCTTGCTACTCCCCCACATGTTTATTACATTCATTACATACGGGGATTATACCACGTTTGTCCGGGAAGTCAAGACGCTCCGGCAAAATCTTTGAAAAAGCTTTCCTGTGAGCGCATCCGGATAAAAACCGGAGTGGCGCCGCCAGCGCTGCGCCACTCCATTTGAAACGAAACATTCCCGCTCATGGCCCCGTTTTTGTACCATCCGCACGAACCGGTGCGGTTCATTTGGGGTGTGCCCTCACATTATTTCTGCCCTTCCCAGAAGGGTTCCGGCTTGGTGCATGAGGCGCAGTTTCCTTCGCAGTTCCGGGGCTTGAACTGCAGCTCCTGACTCTTGACGCTCACCGTGGTGCAGGGGGGGATGGAGTGGGTGATGAAGACGTTGGAGCCGATGACGCTGTCCCGGCCGATCACCGTGCCGCCGCCAAGGATAGACGCGCCGGCGTAAATGGTCACATTGTCCTCGATGGTGGGGTGGCGCTTCTTTCCCCGCAGGCTCTGTCCGCCCCGGGTGGTCAGCGCGCCAAGCGTCACGCCCTGATAGACCTTCACGTGGTCGCCGATGACCGTGGTCTCGCCCACCACAATGCCGGTGCCGTGGTCAATGAAGAAATACCGGCCGATGGTGGCGCCGGGGTTGATGTCGATGCCCGTGACGCTGTGGGCGTGCTCCGTCATGATCCGGGGGAGCATGGGGACTTTCAGCATATACAGCACGTGCGCCAGCCGGTACACCGTGATGGCAAACAGTCCGGGGTAGCAGAAGATGATCTCGTCCGTGCTGAACGCAGCGGGGTCGCCGTCGTAAAAGGCCTCCACGTCGGTCTGGGCGATTGCCCGGATGCCGGGGATTGCCCGGAAGAACTGCAAACTCAGCTCCTGCGCCGTTTCCTGCGCTTCCCGCTCCGTCCTGTCGACCCGCAGGGCGATAGCGATCTGCTTGTTCAGATTGTACATCACGTCCTCAATGAGCATGGAGAGGTTGTGCTTGGTGTTGTAGATGCGGTAAGCCTTATCCCGGGAGGCGCCCGGGTAGACGATGCGCAGGAGCTTGCCGATCATGTCGATGACCACGGCCTTGTCCGGGTGCTGGAAGGGGTCGAGCTTGTCGATGTCCCGGCCGTGGCGGTAATCCTCCAGAATGCCGTCCACAATGCCTTCGATTTCCTTTTCAATGGGGGTCATAGGGATTCCTCCTTGTATTCGTAATTTCAGTTTAACATATGCGAGAACCAAAGTCAATGAATCACTCCGGCACATTCCTCTTGCATTTCCCGGCCGTATCAGGTATAATCATCCCAAAATCAATCCCAATATCAGGAGGGACTTTTTATGGAAAACGAAAACATGGAACAGGAAGAAAGCATTCTGACCCTGACCGACGAAAACGGACAGGATATGGACTTTGAATATCTGGATTGTCTGCCCTATGAGGGCAAGGAATATCTGGTGCTGATGCCCGCGGACGAGCCGTCCACCGAGATCGTGATTCTCGAGGTGGAGCCGGTGGACGAGGAAAATGAAAATTACCTCGCCGTGGAGGACGAGGCAATTCTGGATGCGGTCTACGGCCTGTTCAAGGAAAAGTATAAGGATATCCTGACCTTCGAGGAAGATTAAAAACCATCAGGCCGGGGGCGGCGCTGCCCGCCCGGAAAAAAGCAGCCGTTTTTGGGCTGCTTTTTCAAGCCTCCGGTGCAGCCATCGCGATGTCCCGTACCACTTCCCCTGCCAGAATCAGTCCCGCCGTTCCCGGCACGAAGGCCGAGCTGCCGGGGATCTGGCGCTTGCCAAGGGCGGCGGCTTCCGTCTCCCAGCCGGTGGGGGTAAGGGCCTCCTCTTTGGAATAGACGACCTTTAAGTGGCGGATGCCCCGCTTGCTCAGTTCCCGGCGCATGACCCGCGCCAGAGGACACATGGAAGTCTTGGTGATATCCGCCACCTCAAACATGGACGCGTCCAGCTTGTTGCCGGTGCCCATGCAGCTGATGATGGGCGTCCCTGCGTCGTGGGCGTTCTGAACCAGCGCCAGCTTGCCGGTGACGGTGTCGATGGCGTCCACGATGTAGTCGTATTGGGTAAAATCGAACTGCCCCGCGGTCTCGGGGGTATAGAAAACGGCATAAGTCCGCACGACGCACGCGGGGTTGATGGAAAGCACCCGCTGCTTTGCCGCGTCCACCTTCCGCATCCCCACGGTATCGTAGGTCGCGAGGATCTGCCGGTTCAGATTGGACAGGCTCACGGTGTCGTTGTCAATGAGATCAAGCTGCCCCACGCCGCTGCGGGTCAGGGCTTCCAGTGTGTAGCCGCCGACTCCGCCCAGCCCGAACAGGGCGACCCGGGCATTCTGCAGCCGCTCCAGCGCTTCGGCGCCCAGCAGCATTTCGGTACGGATAAATTGTTCGCGCATGTTCGCTTCCTCCCCCAAAGTCTGATTGTTTTATATCATGCCTCCGAAACAAAGTCAATGGGGGCACCGGCCGGGAGGAGCATGGAATCAGAAAGGAATCTGGGTATGACAGTGAATACAAAGAGATATCTGGCAGCAGCCCTGTGTGCCGTTATGCTTCTGGAGGGCCTGACGGGCTGCGGGAAAAAGCCCCCCGTGAAGGCGGAGACTACCGCCCCGTCCGCGACGGAGACTACCCAGCCCACCGTCCCGGCGACGATGCCGCAGGACGGCAATCCCGGCGACGTGACCTGCAAGGGCAGCTATACGGCGGATTCCGTCAACGCTTCTGCCGTGGTGGCGACCGTTGGAAACGAGCAGCTGACAAACGGGCAGCTGCAGGTCTATTACTGGATGGAAGTCGCCTCTTACCGTCAGGCAGCGCACGAGACTGCCCCGGACTTTGATAAGCCTCTGGACACCCAGCCCTGTGAAATTGACGATAGCGTCGCCAGCTGGCAGCAGTATTTCCTGAAACGGGCGCTGAACAGCTGGCACAGCGCTCTGGCGCTGTCGCTGCAAAGCGTGGACGAGGGCATCCCCACGGAGGAAGCCTACCAGCCCAACATGAAAAACCACGAGACCTACATGTCCGGCAAGCCTGCCACGGCCTATCTCTACGGCTACAATAAGAATTACCGACTCAACACTCTCCACGAGCAGTATCTGGAGGACATTCCCCAGGCGCTGGCGGCTCTGGCGGAAAAGTACGGCTTTGCCGACGTTTCCGCATTGGCGAAGGATATCGCCGGTGCGTCGGCGGAGGACCTGACCGCCTGCATGGAGCTGTACAACCGGGGCTATATGTACGATACCGCCCTGAGCTACTATATCGCGCCTACTGAGGAAGAGGTGGAAGCCTACTTCACGGAACATGAGTCGGATTATGCCGAAACGGGCATTACCCGCAGCAGCGGCAAGCTGGTGGACATCCGCCACATTCTGCTGATCCCGCAGGTGCCGGAGGACGGGACGGGAACCGTCACCGTGGCGCCGGACGGCACCGTCACCTGTTCCGAAGAACTGTGGGACGCGTGCCTTGCCTCCGCCCAGACGCTGGTGGAGGACTACGAGAAAGCTTTGGCAGCGGACAGCAGGCGCGGCGACAACAGATCCACCAATGACGCTATCTTCGCGGATTTGGCCAATAAAAATTCCGCGGACGCCGGTTCCGCGCTGGACGGCGGACTGTACCAGAAGCTGCACAAGGGGCAGCTGACCCCCGTGCTGGACGCCTGGTGCTTTGACGATGCCCGCCAGAGCGGGGACGTGGACATCCTCCGTTCAGGTTTGGGCTATCATATCGTCTTTTTCAAGGGCAGCACCGACATCTGGTACGACGCCGCTCGGAAAGACCTGACCGCCGCCCTTGGCGGGGAGAAGATCGCGCAGGCGCGGGAAAAATACCCCGCCGAGATCGACTACAGCGCCATTACGCTGGGCACCGCGGCGCAGACCGCCCCGGTGACTGCCTCTGACCTGCTCTATCCCGACGTTGGGCACCAGCGCTACCCGGAAGCCCAGCTTTACCTCCAGCAGGACTACCCCACCACCATGTACGGCGGGTATAAGATCACCACCCACGGCTGCGGCATCACCACCATGGCCATGCTGGCGACCTACATGGCCGACACCGAGCTGACGCCGCCGGAGATGTGCCGTCGCTACGGCGGCTACTGCTACGATCACGGCACCGACGGCAGCCTGTTCGTCGTCGCCCCGGCGCAGATGGGCTTTTACCTGAAGGAAAAGACCTACGAGTGGCGGAAAGCCAGAGACGCCATGCGGGAGGGGTACGTGGTGGTCTGCGTCCAGACCAAGGGCTACTGGACGCGAGGCGGACACTATCTGCTGCTGGAAAAGATGTTCGACGACGATGTGATTCAGGTACGGGACTCCAACATTTACAACTACGGAAAGCTGGAAGGCCACAAGACCGACCGCTTCGACTTTTCCACGGTGGTACCCTCGGGGACGGCCTACTGGATATTTGAAAACAAGGTAGTAACAATCCCCGCCTGCACCCGCTGCGGCGGGACAGCGGAGGGCGCACCGGAAGCGCTGCTCACGGAAGACTACCTCTGCGAAAAATGCGCCGCCGCCCTGGCTCGTCGGGGTACATATCTGGAATATAGCGGTGTTTGAATGATGAAAATGCTCCCAACCGAGGGAAATCGGTTGGGAGTATTTTTTGACAGTGCTTATGGAAGAACAATCGTAAAAATGTCATCGCACATCT
>ERZ825137.6215-NODE-6215-length-10572-cov-4.011410_pt1 | contig 10572 bp, 8 predicted proteins | sample MGYA00519873_ERZ825137 | MGnify/ENA primary metagenome ERZ825137 (study PRJEB31778, sample SAMEA3449190) | human gut metagenome | biome: human gut; feature: human-associated habitat; material: faeces | place: United Kingdom | collected 2010/2012 ... | reverse complement strand
ATTTTTTGTTGTATATTTTTTTATGATTTGTGTCTAAAATTTGTTGACTAGTGCATTCTAAAAATGTATCACTTTCAACTTTGATGAAAATTGCAGGGGTATTGGATGTTACTATGAGTCAATTAATGGAAGGGGTGGAAAGTGAAGAATAACTTGTTAATTAAGTCAGTATAAGTGAAAATTTTAAAAATGAGGTGTATCAAGTGAAGAGAATAATATGCTTTATTATTACTGTTATTGTAACAACCTTAATTGTAGGATGCGGATCAAGCAATGATTCCATTAAAAGTAATCCTTTTGCGAAATATGCGGAAAGACCGGTTACATCAGAATTTTACCAGAGATATTTCGTTAATGAGTATTGTAAGGAAGCTAATAATTTTACTAAGGAATATCAGGAGTTTTTGGAAAAAGTTGGGACTAAGCAATTTAAAATGCAGATTGTACGTCCAGAAAGCTCTCTTTTTTATAAGAAGGTTACATGGAATATTGCTGATAGAGATGATTCAAATCCGGATGCAGCTAGATATCGCTATTTAGGTGAAATAAAAGATGGAAAGCCGCATGGTGTAGGTATGATTTATAGGACCTTGGAAGGAGAAACGGTTCTATGCAAGGTTTATGGTGGTAATTTTAAAGATGGACGCTATGATGGTTATGGCTTCTTATACGCAGATTATGGAATTTTTTATTCTAAAATTAAAAACTCCGTATATGCGTATATAATGGATAGAGCACCTTCGAGAGTAATGGAGGTTTTAGGTGATGCTAATCAACAAGCAGCAGAAAAAAAGAAAAAGCATGTCGAAGCAAATACTGCTATTGGGAAGGTTAATATTCCAAAAGTTCCACAGATCTTAGGGAATCAGAAAAGATATGAGTTTGTTCCTGCGGGGAGATTAAATGCTTTACGTTTGATGATAAACAATAGTATTGCTTATGAAGGTAATTTCAAAAATGGTTTACCTAATGGCAAAGGCAATCTTTACTATAGCTTTATAGCTAGGGGTACAGATCCTAAGGCTATTGAGGCATGGTATTTAAAACAAGATATAGCTGAGTGTGAAAAGAGATTAAAAAATAACGATGCATTATTTACATTCAATACAGTTGACCCTAAGGAATACATGGCTGAAAAAAGCAAACTGGAAGCTAAACTCAAGGCCTTAGGTGATGTTCCTCTGGAAGCACAATTGGCAAATGGGCGTTGGCTCGTAATGAGCGGTGAATTTGATGATGGTGTTCCGAATGGTGATTTTGTTTGCTATACTCAGGACCAAACAGCAGGCGAAGGTTATAAAATTATGGAACTGGAGTTAGATGATGGTATAGCAGAAGGTAAGGCTAAAGTATGGAATATAAAAGGCGATAATATATTCAAAGGCGATATTAAAGAAGCGATGAGTGCTTTTTATGAATATTTTATGTCAACTGTATCTGGCTTCCAAGATAAAAAATATATTTACAGTGAAGATTATTTAAAGTTATCTGGTGATGAAAGTTCAGAAAAGGTAAATGCTGAGACGGTTAAGATGCAAAATAATAGCGATACGAATGGAGCTGTAAGCAACAATAATAAAGCTATCAATAGTAGTAATTCATCAGCTAATGAACCCAAATACAATTTATATCATCCGCAAGGATTTTTGAATGGTGATAAGCATATTCCAGAAGTATATCAAAATCAGGGAGCTCATCGTTATGTTGATTGTCGCAGTGCAAAAATTATGTCGCGCAATAATGGTCAAACAATTGTGCAATACGACATGGTTATAGTAGGTGGCAATGGACAGCAGGATAGAGAACAAAATATTGTAGGGTTACTAACTGGTAAAGGCGTTGCTATTCAATATAGGGCTAATGATGGTTCATGGCATCCTATGGGTACGTCAGGTGCTTCAGTAGCCTGGTACAACGCTGGCTTAGTATTGGTTGATTATTTAAAGTTATAAAGGAACAGGCAGGACTGCGTTTTGCAGTCCTGCTAAAAATTTATTTATAAGATTGGGTGATAAAGTATGTTGAACTTTAATTTTGGTAATAAGCAAATTGTTGTTAGTGATGATGTAGAAAAAATCGCTGAATTAACCAAAAAACGTATTGCTGTTAAAAGTAAATATATGGCGAGAATTTTAGCTGCTTATGATAAAGCTGGTTCCATAGAAAATTTTATGGAGAATTTCTCTGATGTAAGTGGTAATATTAGTGGAAATGCAATTAAAGATGCGCTTGATATTTGTGTTAATGATGGCTATTATGATATTGATGAAAACTTTTTTCTGGAAGATGGAAGGCAAGAATTTATTTTCGATCCTATGTTTAATGAGCTTGAAGATTTATTTGGAGCCTATAAAAATATAATTCAACAAAATGAAGATGAACATGAATATCGTGAGCAAAGAAAAGAAAACCGAGGACGCTTTGTAGGTGGTGGTTTTGGTTTAGGCGGTGCTATTTCCGGCAGTTTAAAAGCTGGTGCTCTGAATATGGCAACGGGATTGGGACACAGCGTGTTTAATTCTATCGGCAACGCTATATCCAATTACGAAGCATCTAAAAAATTAAAGGAGCTGTACGAATTACCGCAGTGTAGGGATATTTTGCTTAATGCTGTAAATATCTTGGTAAATAATATCTGGCTGATTATGATTAACGATGTTTATCAATTGAGTATTGCAGCAGATCAGGAAATGAAAAAGAGTGAAGCTATTTTTAATAACGTTATCAATGGAAGAATACCTAAGGAGAAAACTAAAGCTGCTTTACTTGACGTTTTAAGTATTAATCCTTTGAAAGGTCAAGCATATGATGAGCTGGTAGAATATCTTGATCAAGATGAGTTAGAAGAATTACGGAGTATGTATAATTCTTTAGAGATTTGCTATATTGTGGCAGAGGATGATTTAGCTGAATATGTAAAGCAGGGGTTAGTTGGTAAAACTCTTCTTTTGAAGATTCAGGCTGATGGCGGCAACCCTGAAAGTAAGCTTGAGTATGTCAAATATTGCATAAAAACAAATGAAAATGCCGAAGATGCTATCCATGTGTTACAAGAATTAATTGAAATGAAATATGAGCGAGCACTTTTCTATATGGCCAAGGCAATAGAAGATGGTGAGTGGCCTTTTCCAAATCAGGAAGAGTCTTTATTAGTGGCATATAAGGCTCTAATTTTTTTGGGGTATAAAGGTTGTTACCTTAAATTAGCAGAGTTGTATAGATATGGTCGCGGTAATATTAATGCAGATAATGCAATGGCATTAAAGTATTATTTTGGAGTGATCAATGAAACAAAGATAAAATTATCTGCAGATGCTTATAAATATATTTTTGACAATTGTTTCAATGAAAAAGTAAATGAGAAACTTCGCACTAAAGCATTTAAATGTCTGGATAACCTTTTGAATTCAGATGAGACAGATGAGCAATTAGGCATTAATGGGAAATTTAGAGAGTATCTGCTTTTGTTAAAAGGGCGGGCTTATGCTCTTGGCTTGGGATGTAAAGCTGATACTGATATAGCAGTTGAATGTTATAAAAAGCTTATTCAGGAAGATAAGCCTGATTATGCAAGTCCGAATGAGACAATGGCGATTGTCGGGTTGTGCGAAATAGCGCATAAAAAAGCAATAGCAGGCGTAGATTGGGAGTTGCTCTATAATAAAGCATGTAAGGCTGCAGTTCAAAATAAGAAGAGTGCAGGCATGTATGCTAAGGGGTTAATGCTGGCTTATAAACTTTGTAAAGCAAGTGAAGAAATAAATGATCCTATGCAGCTTGTTGAAATTTTTGCCAATTGTAAATACGTAGATCCGATTAAGGATGAAAAGGTAGATCCAGGGTTAGCCAATAAATATTACTATACTGCACTTGCGTTAGCCGCATACTTGCCTGTTCAAGCTAAAGCGTACTATGCTAAGGCAATTAAGGCAGGCCTTCAAGCTGATGCGTATCCGGCAATACCGGAATATGATGAGAAAGAGATTTTGTCATTTGATTATCCTTTGGACAAAGACCCTGCAAAAATTCCGCAGTTTGAAAAAATTATCAATGATTCTCTAACTGATAAAAAGGTATCAATAAAAACTTGTGAAGCTATTGCTAAATGCTGTGCATTACATAATTTGGGGTATGAAATCAATGTTGATTGGCAACAAGTATATGTAGTTTTAGATTCTTTTTACCGTGAAGATAAAACAAAAGATGATGTATGCAATGCTACTGGTATGACAAGATATTGTATCGGTTTACTTATAGACAGTAGATTAAAACAGGATGAAGATCTAAAAAGCTTATATGATAATGCAACGGTATATTTTTCTGGTGTCCGCAAGTTGGGAAATAATGTTGGATGTATGCAAGATGCAGGAAAGCATGCGACTTACTGTGAAGTTGGCTGGAGGCTCCTGTTAAATTTAACTGTAAGCAAAGAAGCTTTAGAAGCTGCGCAAAAAATAGCTCAGGAATTGCATTTGGATGCCAGCATGATTGAAGCTCGGTTAATCGAACTCTCACATGTGGCAGTACCTGCTTCGACCGAAGTAACCGCTCCTGAGCAAATGCAGCAAACAGATAACACAGAGCAAGTAGTTGCAATGCAGCAAACAGATGACACAGAGCAAGTAACTGCAGCACAGCAAGCTTTTAACGTAGAGCAAGTAGCTGTAGTGGAGCAAACAGGTAACGCAGAGCAAGTAGCTGCAATGCAGCAAGCTGATGACAAAACAAATAAATCGACTAATGTTGGTTGCGGAATGTATCTTAGCATTTTATTTTATCTGTGGGGTGGTATTAAAGCGTGGAACGCAGGCGGTTTTATTTTTACAACGCTTTCTGTAATAGCATTTTTCATGTTCATTAGTACGATTGGGTACATTTACCAAGTCAAAACAGGAAAAGCAGATCCTGATGATGAATAAGTAAAGTCTAATAATCTGTCTTTTAGAAGTAATCATGCTCGCATGGCAATGATATAAGGAACTGAAACTGCCTTTTGTTTCTCTCTGTTCCATATATTTTAGGTGCAATCAGAACGTTTTTTAGAGAAATTTTCGATGAAGCAACCACTATATATAGTGGTTAAGATGACGCTACTGCCACGAATTGTTGATTTTCCATTTTTGCTAAATCGTTACAGCGGTTTACCCCGCACAGGGTTTGCCACCCCAACCCGCTCTGCCAACTATGGCAATCGGCTCTCGGAGAAATCCGAGAGCTTTTTTGTTTTGCTAGAAAAATATGATAGAAAATAAAAACGAAAAATCCGTTGATAATTTCCAGAATATAGTATCTAATCGAAGTGAGTAGAAAATAAAAACGGAAATACTGTTTTTAGTCTGAGAGGTAATCATATATATATATATATATATATATACTACTGATCACTGTAAATAGTTTGATTAATAAATAAGTGATGTATTAATCAGGACAATAAAGGAAAAACTGTAGATTCATATACTGTTTGCGTTGAAATCTCACAAAAATAGCTCTATAATTATAGTATAGAATATTTTGAAGGTGAGAATTGTGCTTATTCAGTTTAGCGTGGAGAATTATCTGTCCATAAAAAAAGAAATTGTCTTGTCTATGCTGGCAAGCAAGGATAATGAGCATGAAGAAGCTTTGATTGAGGATAAAGGCAAACGGTATCTAAAATCCTCTGCTATTTATGGAGCTAATGCGTCTGGCAAGTCAAATGTCCTTAATGCATTTTGGTTTATGGTTAATTACGTTCTGACTTCGCACGAAAAACAGCTGCATAAGAGCATTGAGCGTGTTCCTTTTAAATTTGACAAGCTCACCCTAAGCCAGCCTACTAGATTTGAGGTTATCTTTATTGCTCAAGGTATAAGATATACCTATGGTTTTGCTGTTACGGATAAGGAAGTAGTAGAAGAATACTTATATTATTATCCTAACGGCAGGCAAGCACTTATATTTGAGCGGAACAACTGCTCTGAGTACCGTTTTACGAGCGATATAGAGGAGCAGACGGTGCTGAAAGAGCGTACATCAGCAAATAAGTTATATCTTTCTGTTGCTTCAAATTGGAGCTATAGCAAGGTAATACCTGTTTTTGAGTGGTTTGCTTCGTGCCAGATTATTACTAAAAATTCAGTAGCAGATGCGTATGGTGTTAATGCAGAGCAGCTCAAGGATAGTGATTATCGCAGTGCGATAGCTTCTATGCTGAAGGTAGCTGATTTTGGTATTCAGTCATTGCAGGTCAGAGATGTAGATCCGTTGTTGAAACTGTCTAAAGGAGCAATGAGTTATCTGAATGTAGAAACGGTGCATACAGTTAAAGATGATGCTGGCGAAACGAATACGTATGTGCTTAATATGGCTGAGGAGTCTGATGGGACAAACAGCTATTTTAAGCTTATAGGGGTTATTAAGAAAGCTTTGGAGCAGGGGACCTTGCTGGTAGCTGATGAAATAGATGCTCATCTGCATCCGCTGCTAACCAAACATCTGGTAATGCTGTTCAATAATAGCGATACTAATCCTAATGGTGCACAGCTTATTTTTACTTCTCATAATACTAATCTGCTTGATTTAGATATTCTTCGTAGAGATCAGATATGGTTTACAGAAAAAGATAATTTGACAGCAGCTACGGATTTATTTTCTCTTTATGATTTTTCAATACGTAAAGATACTAAGGTTGAAAAAGGTTATCTTTTAGGACGCTATGGCGCAATACCGTTTATTCATGGAGGATTGCTAAATGGCTAAGGGTAAGATTGAGAAAAGAGGCGCTAAACGCAGAAATGTAAAACCGATAGCGTGTGCTTCGGGCGCACTCTCTGAAACGATAGGAAATGAAACGAGGTATTAACAATATGAAATTATCTGATTTCATAGGTGAAGCTACGGAATATGATAAGAAAGAAATGCTTGAAGAACGCAAGCCTAAAAGTTGGTTAAAAAGCGTAAGCGCATTTGCCAATGGGATTGGTGGAGCATTGTTTTTCGGTGTATCCAACGATGAAGTTCTTGTCGGGTTAGATGATGCAAAGGGCGTATCTGAAAAGATTAGCGAAGCTATCAAAACTAAAATGGATCCTGCCCCACAAGTGATTTTGAACATCCACGCAGAGGACGGCAAAGAGTTCGTTTTATTGCGAGTTCCGTCAGGGCAGGAAACTCCTTATTACTATACAGGCGATGGTAACAGGATAGCCTATGTTCGCATCGGCAATGAGAGTGTCCCTGCAAGTGCGGTAGATTTGAAGCGTCTTGTTTTGCGTGGAAGCAATACGTCATTTGACAGCCTTTCTACCCGTTATTCATTTGAATCGCTTGCCTTTACAAAGCTGCGCTCCGTTTATCGTATGAGAACAGGTACAGAGTTGACGGATTCCGATTTTGTTTCTTTTGATCTTGTTGATGAAAACAATATGCTGACTAATGCAGGCGTGTTATTGGCGGATGAATCTCCGATGCGGCACTCTCGCCTGTTCTGTACCCGTTGGTACGGCGTGGACAAAGCCTCAGGCATTATGGAAGCACTTGACGATAAGGAATACAGCGGTTCATTGGTATCTCTGTTGCAGAACGGCACCGAGTTCGTTAAGAACAATACCAAGAAACGGTGGAAAAAGACCGGCAATGGACGAGTGGAGATGCCTGAATACCCTGAACAGGCAGTACATGAGGTCATTGTCAATGCGCTGATTCATCGTGACTATATGGAGATCGGCAGCGAGGTACACATTGATATTTTCGATAACCGCATGGAAGTATATTCCCCAGGCGGTATGTTTGATGGCTCTATCGTACAAGAGCTTGATATGGACAATGTAGCATCCAAACGCCGTAATCCAGTGATTGCTGATATTTTCAGCCGTATGCACTTTATGGAGCGTCGTGGCAGCGGTTTCAAGAAGATCAAGGCAGATTATCGTCATGCGGTTAATTACCGTCCCGAAGTCGAGCCGATTTTCAGATCGACACCCAAATCATTTTTTGCTACGCTCTACAATCTGAATTACAAAGTTCCAATTGAAAAGGTGTTATTTGACCCGAAAAAAGTTGCAGTTGACGGAGAAAAGGTGTTAATTGCTTCTGAAAACCTTTTAATTGAAGCTGAGATTGACAGCTTGAACGCAAACAAGAATACTAAGGAAAACGCAAAAAAACTGTTTGCCTACATGAGCTTCGATGGTGTATTTGGACGTAATGATATAATAGGCATTGTAAACATCTCTATTACTGCTGCCGGTAATCTCATAAATAAACTAAAAGAAGCAGGAGTGATTGAAGCGGTCATCGGGCAAGGTAAAGGCAAGTATAAGTTTACAGAACAAAAGAAGTAAGCGTGACACTGTAAAACAGAACTTCCTATTAGTGACTAAGATAATTTAGGGCAGACAGAAGAGAAGCGACTATTGGGCATACATTATTAGGCGCACCTAGGTGACTGTTTTCTCAATCAAAAAGCTAATGCCTGTTATCAGCCAACATAGCAGATAACGGGCATTTGATTAAGTATATACAAGTCCAATCAAGACGATTTCCTCCGCACAGTTGCGGATATTTTTTTGTTTTTGAATTTGTTGTCTATTTCTCTTTATGCGGTCTATATGTTTTGCCTTGCTTACCCATTTTGGAAGCACAGCGATTGCAGCAGTAGCGTTTGTCTGCACGGCGTCCGCTGATGAGAAAATAATTGCTGCATTCAGGATTGGCGCAGCGATGGTATTCGCCCGGATTGAGCAGCAGCTGATACAAATCAAGATAAATTGCCTGCATAAGATAGCTGCATTGCCAAAGACTGGTAAATTTTTCTTGCGCCAGGTCCATTTGCGGTCTGGCGGTATAGATATTATCGTTGATGATGTCGAGCAGGACGCATCTGGCAAAAGCGTGGTCAATGGTTGTGTTGGGAATATCTTTAGCGAGAATTATAGCAGTAAGCTGTTTCTTCGTCAGCAGGTCCTTGTCATAATCATCAAGCGTGCGCAGCATATGCTTGTCTACAACTGCGAGAAAGTCTTGCAGCTGACAGGCGTAGTCTGCATCTGCTTTACGGATATTCTTGAGCAGCTGCGTGTGCGAAATGCGCTTGTGTGTAGCAAAGTATTCTGCGGTCCTGAGAGTAGGTGCTTCGATGCGCGGCAGCAGGTAGTGAATGCCACGCGCGCTGTAATGCAGCAGGTAGGCAAGCGCGTAGATAACGCCTGCCTGTGTCCCTTCGTGCCTGAAGAGATAGCTTTGGACAATAAGCAGGCTGCGGACGATTTTGACGCAGCGGGCAAAAAGGCGCAGGCTCATAATGTCCATTTCGTCTACCTCGAACAGGGTATAATTCAGGGTAACTTCGGCGTCATTGGCAGCATGGTCTTTTTCTACAAGGATATCTCCCATAAAAAGGGTAGTGTCGATAAAGCTGAAATCGTTGACGAGCACAGAGTGATTTTCGTCATCAAGGTGTGCACGTTTCTCAAGGCAGCGCTGCGAAGAATAGGGCAGGCCATAGGCATTGCAGAAGGCAAGCACCTGCTTTTTATCGTTTTCGTCAATATTGGCGAAGGCAATGGCCAGGGAAGGGGCTGATGCGTCTTTCTCGCTTTGTGAAGCGATGGTTTGTGTATGCAAGGGGCCTTGGGCGCAGATAAAGTCGTCCTGACCATTAAAAAAGCGGCGAATCTGATAATTGCCGCAGATATTATTGGTGAAGAATTTGGGAATCACTGGCGCCGGAAAGGCGCGCTGCATTGTCGTCATGGATATCACCTCGCAAAAATATAAAAGCTTACTTTGCTAGCAGATGTTGACGTTTTGTCGGCATCTGCTTTTTTGTCATTTTAATATCATAAAAAAGAAATTTTATCATGGTATTATTGTTTCTGACTCCATCTTATACTAAAAGCAGGCGGTGGTCAAGTAAGCTTGCAAAATTCATGTCAAATATATTCCACATATATAAAATTTAAAGCACCGCACGAGCTACCTTTTTAGTGCATAATATAAGGTGAGAGATAAGGAGTGGTACTTTTTGTTTGAAGAAAAATATAAAACTATTGGCTTGAATATTATGTATTATCGCAGAGCATTGAGTCTGACACAGAGCGAACTGGCGGAGAAAGCAAAAATGTCAAGGGCGCGTGTTTCTGATATTGAATGTGGCAAGGGTCCCTTTAATATGGAGTCTATATTTTTGCTGGCCCAGGCGTTGGGTGTTGATCCTGTGCGGCTTATGCAGGAGAAAGAGTGAGAAGTAGCGGAAATAAAAATTAAGTAAGCATATTGTCCATTCCCCAAAAAACAAAATGCAAAAATTAAACTATATGTAAAGTTATGAAATGATTGTGCAAAGATGTAAAATTGAAAATATGCGATAATATAGTAGTAAGAGGAGTGATAGCTAAATGTTTGCTTTGAGATATAAGAAAATAGGTGCTAAGATTGTTTTTTACAGGAAATTGAAGAGCATGACACAGGAGAAACTTGCTGATGAGGTTGGTATTACACCGCAATATTTATCAAGAATCGAAAATGGCGGTTATTCTTGAAGTGGTAAACTTATTTTAGACACAGAGGGGGTATTTTTTGTACAGATAATAT
>ERZ825137.6213-NODE-6213-length-10573-cov-5.140996_pt1 | contig 10573 bp, 3 predicted proteins | sample MGYA00519873_ERZ825137 | MGnify/ENA primary metagenome ERZ825137 (study PRJEB31778, sample SAMEA3449190) | human gut metagenome | biome: human gut; feature: human-associated habitat; material: faeces | place: United Kingdom | collected 2010/2012 ... | reverse complement strand
CTGCCTGCGGATCTCCCGCTGAAGCTCGGCGGACTGCTTGCTGCCAATGTAGGCGGCGAACTTTTCCGGATGTTCCCGCGCCGCACTCGTCACCCGGTGCAGGTCCTCCAGTACGATCTCATTCAGAACGTACTCCCGGATGTAGTGGCCTGTGCAGGCTTCTCCATCTTTCTTGTAGGTGCGGTAGGTAAAGTGATTGTACGCTTGCCTGCCCTCCTCTGTGTGATCGTGCGTTCGTGATGCGTGGCTCAAGCCGCAGTGTTTTCCTCGTCGGACTCATCCTCGAAAGCAGCAGCGGGCATGGCATCGAGCGACCGCGCCGCGGAATTGCTGGCGGTGGAATCGTTTATTGTGAGTTCTTTACCGATGTTTTCAAATCCTTCGGGGAATGTGTTGGTAGCATCGATGTTGGTTGTCACAAAGTATTCTGTTCCGGTCTTCGAAACAACGCGCTTTCCGATGCCGCCGAGGAAAACGCCGACCGACGCGCCGGTTGCACCATTCTTGTCGACCGTCATATCCAATACCGTGCAGCCGGTGATGGTCACGCTGCCGTTACCATTGTAATCATTGGAAGAAGAATACTCGTTCTCGCCCTGGATCTGCGTATAGAGCGCATCCGCGTAGCCGATGAGTCCGCCGATCAGGAACTGCGTCCCGCCGCTGTCATTCTTATCGGTGACATTGACGGTCATGTTTTCCACGGTGCAGCCGGTCAAGGTCACGCTGCCCTTGGCATAGCCGATAAGGCCGCCGATGCACTCCGCAGGCAAGCGGTGGGCGGAGGTATAAGCATACGCTTCCTCACCCAGCAGGTTCAAGTTCATGGTCACATGTTTGACCGTCACGTTTTTCGCCGTGAACTCGTCGCCCACAAAACCCGCCAGAGCGCCGAAAGCCTGATAGTAGTTGCCGCCGGCAATGGGTTGGGCAGTGTAGTCGATTGTCATGCCGTCGATGGTCAGATTTTTCACCGTCACGTTATCTCCGTAACCGTAGATGCTGCCTTCGGCATATTTGTCAATCGTCTCGCCGCGTTTCACATGGTAGATCGTGTGATTGTTTCCATCGAATGTGATACCGCCGACAATGTCTCCATTGAACGTCATATTCACATTACAGAGATCCAAATCAACGCCCAGTGCGTAACTTGCAGCCTCATAGGAGTAATCCTGCACGACCTTAGTCAGAAAATCGTTGGCATTATAGAGCAGCTCTGTGCCATTGCTATCAGTTTCGGATTTCCATTGGACACCGACCTTGACGATGGCATCCTGCTCCTCGGCCATTTTCGTCAGCGATTCAGACTTAACCAGACTTTCGTAAGAACCATATTCGTTCTGCTCTTCCTTATAATAGCCGAAATATTCGGCGCCAGGGATACCGGTGGGCAGGGTAAAGACCTGATCGTATGCCACGCTCACATCAATATAGGGAATGCCGTGGTCGTTGGCGTTGCTATACACACCATTTTCCTCATCGTACGCAGCCGTGAGCAGCTTGCCGCCATTTTCAAGCAGCCAGTCTCTCAGCGGCACATTGCCGTCCCAGTCGAAGCGGAGGAAATAGGTCATGGTATCCCACTTGGCGTAGAGGGTGAGGTCACGGGCAGGCATAGTCATCCCTCTCCACGGAGTTGTGTATTCCACATCTTCATACCAACCGGCAAAGGTATAGCCGGTGCGCTTGGCATTCGACATGTCTACAGAAATTTCCGCGCCGTAGTAGGTGTCTCCGCCGGTAGGAGCGCTACCCTCGAGAATTACTCCGTCGCCCAGATTGAAACTCAGTGCGTACTGGTTACGGGTATAGTAGAGATTCACCTCATTCTGTGCGCTGTCGGCTTGGAGGGTGATAGAGGAGGGTGTATCGGATTTCGGTGTAAAGCCCTCGTAAGACTTTTGCACATCCACGATCTGACCGGTCACGCCGGAACCGGTCACAGTATCTTTCAGTACGTAATCCGTGCCGTCCACGTTTTGCAGATAGTAGTTTACAGTGTAGTTGACCTGCCCCGCGTTCCACTTGGCATACAGGGTAGTGTTCTCCGCAGGCATGGTGGTCGCGGTAAACTCAGCCGTACAGTCCGCATCCGTGTACCAGCCGCCAAAGGCGTAACCCGCGCGGCTCAGGTCGTTGGAGGTCGGAGTGGTGATTTCCGCACCAAAACGATATTTGTGGGATTGGTCGGTTTCACTGTCTGTCCAAGCGGCATCACTGCCGTTGAGGTCATAGGTCAGCGTGTATTCGTTACGGTTGTAATACACCTTGACCACCGTGCTGCCGTCGCCCTTGACGGTCTGCTGGTCGAAGCCCTGCACGGTGAATCCGAGGTAGGACTTGCTTTCGGCGGCGGTAAGCTGACCCGCAGCGCCGGTCTTGGATTCTCTGTCCGCAAGGGTATAGTCATCGTCCGTCACATTCTGCTGATAATGCTCCACGGTATAGGAGATACCGCCCTGCGCTGTCCACTTGGCATAGAGGGTAATATTCTCGGCGGGCATGGTGGCCGCAGTAAACTCTGTCGTGCAGTCTGCATCTGTGTACCAGCCATCAAAGGTGTAACCCGCTCTCTTCACATAGCTTTGCGTCAGGAGCTTGAGCACAGCGCCCACACGATATTGTCCGACACCGGGATCTGAAACCCATCCTGCATCCGCGGCGTTCAGATTATAAGTCAGGCTGAACCGCTTGCGGGCGTAGCTGATGGAAACCGTTCCGCCATCCTCCGCACTGACGGTGTACTGCACCGTTTCAGGAATGGTATAGATGCCTTTCTCCGCCTCCGTAAGGAACTCCGCCGGATTGATGGTAACTGTTTCGTCCGTTTTTCCGGTTCGGGTCTCAGTTGTTTGCGACCACTTGCCGTCCGCGCCCTCCTTGCGAAGCACAAGGAAATAGTTGATGTCATCCGGCTCCCACTTGGCATAGAGGGTAAGATCCTTGGCGGGCATGGTCGTTTCGGTAAACTCGTTTTGGTAGGTTTCGTCCGTGTACCAGCCGTCAAAGATATAACCAAGGCGGGTGGGGGCATCGTTCAGCCGGTCAAGTTGATCGCCATAGCGATAGGGCACAGTGCTTACCTGACCATCGTTTCTTAATATAAGCGTGTAGGGTGCGCGGCTGTAATAGTAATTCTGCCCGCCCGTTCCGTCCGGACGGATGTGGATGCCCGCATAGCCGGGGTGGTGGTAGCCGATTTTGTCCGGCACAAGGGCCTCATCCGGCACAAAGTAGTTGTAGGCGGTGCCATAATAAACCTTGCTCTCGGTCGGCGTTTCGGGATAGGTTCCGTCCTCGTTTTGCAGATAGAAATTGAGGGTGTACGGAATGTTGGTTTGGGGCTCCAACGTTGCCACCGCTACCAATGCGCTCTCCGGCATGGTGGTGCCGTCATACCGATCTGCCTCGGTATAAGAGAAGATGTTGCTCTCGTCTTTCAGCAGATAATATGTCCAGCCCTTAAAAGTATAGCCAGTGCGGTCGGGCGTTTTCAGATCAAGAGCCTCGCGGAATTTCCGCTGCTCCCAACCGATGTAACCGCCGGTGCTGCTCAGCTCATGAATGGGATAACCGTCCCGCAGGCGGTCCCAATGGACCTTGACCTTGAGCTGCACCGGGGTGGTGGAAAAGCTCAGGTCTGAGCCTTTGTAGGTGAGCGTCATCACGCAGTCGATCTCCGGCTCGTTGCAGTTCTGCCAGTCGGAGAGATTCAGTTTCACATACTGCTGACTATAATTGCCGCTGTCGGGGCCGGTGTGATAGGTAGTAAAGCGGGGATCGTCAAAGCTGATGTCAAACTTGTTCCAATCATACGTCTCGGTGCGGTCTTTGCCCGTTGTGAGGTCAAAGCCGGTCAGCGCTTGCACCGTTTGGGGCAAAACGACATCAAGGCCGCCGTTTTTCAGATAAACCGTCGGTGTGTCTCCCTCGCCGTCCGCATTTTCCATCTCAAATGCCGTGATGGCGTGGGTGCTGCCTGCCGACCACAAAGGCGTTTCATCGGCGTATATCTCCGGTGTCCACGAAACCTTGCCCTTAAACGCGGAGAGGTTGGCGCTGATGTCCATGAACATACCGACTTCCACATACAGCGCGCCCGAGGCGTTGGAGGTTTTTGGTTTCCCTGCCTCATAGTGGAGCGCATACAGCACATACCCGTAGCCTTTTAAGTATGCGCCCAATTTGGCCATAATGCCCACCGTGGCCACCTTCCTCGATATGAGGCTGACGCTGGGCCATATCTCCACACCGGCTCGCAGACCCACCGCTCCCATTGCATACAGCCGCAGATTGTACTGCTCGTTCACAAGATTGTAGGTGCGGGTGGTGGTCCTGTGCTTAAACAGGTAAACGCCGAACACATATCGCTTGGCATTGGTATAGTTGAAGTTCATACCCATGGCCATTCGGATGTTCAACTCGACCACAAAGTCTACCGTAAGCTCAAACTTGATGATCTTTGCGACGGTCTTTTTTGTTCTGAAAATCTGTTTGCGGTACAATTCCACCCAGTCGCTGTCCAACTCCAGCATACTGTTGTACAGTTCCTGCAAGCTGAGCTTGGAAGTATCAATTTCTTCTCGCTCGCCGCCGGTGTCCTTGCCCTCCAAAGCATCCAGTTTCTTTCCCAGTTTGTTCACCAAGTCCTTCACCTTCGTCACGGTGTCCTTTTCGCCCTCAGAAACAACGGTGGCGTCGAGGTTGATGGCGGTGTAGGTATAAACATTCAGACCGGCCTCCAGATACACATCGCTGATCCAGTAGAAAATGAACTTGTGTTTCCAAACGAGCTTGCCGTGGGTGCTCAGATCCAGTTTCAGCTCCTGAATAAAGGTGGGCGTGACGGTGATGACGATGCTGCCGCCGTCCTTTTTAACCTCTTTCGTGACCTCCAGTTGCAATTCCAGACGCACGCCGGACAGCGGGTTTCCGGACGCATCCGTAAAGTTTTGCAATTTTTTTGTAATCTGAGCGCTTTTGACCTTCACACTGGTCTTGCCCCCGCCGTTGGCATTTGCCCTCGCCGGTGAGACAGCGCCGGAGCCTCTTGCATCATTCAAGGATAGGGTAGAAATACCGAGAGTGCCCTCCGGGTCGATGTCAATGGAACGCAGGTCAATCTCATCACCTGCCGTCAGGCCGCTCAGATCCATCTCGTCTATCGCCACGGAAATGCGGTCCGCCACAGTCTGGGCAAAGCCGCTTTCTATGGCTTGCTGGGCAATCTGTTCCTCCAATTTTTGGGTGTCAACACCGTCCAGCATGGCATCACCGCTGATAGGGTCAGTGGTGTCCACATCCATGGAGGAGAGCACATCATCTTTAGTGGCATCGGTATAGGTGAGTTGATAATAGTCAGAACCGAGTTCATCCGTGGTATAGTCCACAGCCGTGATGCGGCCGTAGCCATCGGACTCTGCGTTTTCGGTTGTATAGCTTTCACCCGTATAGAACGCAAGGAAATCACCCACATCAACGGTGGTGTTTTCGCCCAGATTTTCCACTCCCGATGCAGTGGTAAAGGTCAGTTCCTCCACGGGAACAAGGATGGTGTAGCCGTCGGAAGTGTTCGCTGTTTGATCCTCTTTACACTTTGCCTTCACCGGCAGCACATCGGGAACGAACAGAACATCCTCCACCGCGGCTGACTGGTAAGAATAGGTATTGGTTGTCTTGTTGACCTCCGTGATTTTTACATAGGAAACATCGCCGGTGTTGGCGTCAGTGGTTCCGACTGCCACACGCTCTTCAGGCGCAGTACCCTCATAAATGGCCACGGTGTCGCCGACTGCCAAGTTGCCGTCGTAAACAAAGCTGCCTGTGCTGTCGGAGACGGCATCCATAGCCGCGCCGCTGCTGTCAAGGGCAGCGACCGGCATACTGAGTGCCTTGACCCGTTTGCCGTTCTGGGTGGCATTGCCGATGGCGGTTGCCGGGATGGATTTAACTTCCTCTCTGAGATGCCAGTTCAGCACCGGATCGCCCGCTTCCACGGTGAAGTGGTATTCCCGCACGGAAGGCGCTTCGCCGTTAAAGTACAGACTGTTATCCTCCAGTACCACCTTATAAGTGCCGCCCTCTGCCCATCCGTCTGTGGGTGGCGCAACGGTGTAGGTGCCATCACCATTCTTTCTAACGCTGCCAACAACGAGGATCGTATTGCCGTCCGCGTCCACTTCGCTGGTGGGCTGCTCCGTGCCGATCAGACTGATCTTGCCCGTCAGGTCGCTTTCGGAATCGCTGTTGACGTGGATCGTAAAGTTCGGTCTGACATCCGTCGCTCCGGCGTAAGTCGGTGTTTCCACGCCCTCGATTGCATCGTAGTCCACCATCTTTGCGTAAAGGGACAGATTTTCGCTGAGCGGATCACCGTCGGCAACGGCCTTGTTATAGCTTTCATCATAATACCAGCCGACGAAGGCTTTCCCCGCTACCGAAGGCGTGGGAAGATTGGCAAGGGAAAGTGCAGAAGTTGTCTGTGTAAAGGTAGAAGTCGTTCCATCGGGCAGATACAGCGTGATGGTATGAGCTGTGCTGCCAGAACCGTTTCCACCAGAGCTGCCGCCAGAGGAACTGCTGCCGGAGGAATTGCTGCCGCTATTCGGCTTGCTCTGATCTTCCTTCTGGGGTGTCTCACCCGATTTACGCCCCACGATGCCGGGTGCTGAATACCAAATCTCCACCGCCTCGTCCGCACGCATACACAGCATCGCCATCTGGGCGCGGGTAGCATTGCCTTCGGGGGCAAAGCGTGTGCCGTCACCGTTCAAAAGCCCCTGTTTCCAGAGCTTCAGCACAGCATCCTGTGCGTAGGCGGGGGTACGCTCCAGATCCGCAGGCGTAGTGGTGACATTTGCGCCGGTCGCATAGTCCACTTGGAACGCTTCAAAATACCGCACGAAGAATGCTGCCATCTGTGCCCGGTTGATGAACGCATCGGGAGAGAATTTTCCGTCACCTGTGCCTACTGTGATGCCGTACCTCGCCGCCCACTGCACATAGGGGGCGTAGTACATCGTCTGCGGCACATCAGAAAACGGCGTCTCTCCACTGTGATCATCTGGATTTACACCGGCCATACGCCCAAGCACCGTAACGAACATTCCACGGGTCATGGTGCCGCTGGGACTAAAGGTGGCAGTTGAGGTGCCGTTGAATATGCCGTGGGAATAGACGTACTCCACAGCTTTGGCACACCAGTCCGAGGACTTTACATCCTGAAATGGCATTGTCTGGCTGGGCTGCTCCGCCCTGCCGCCGTTGCCTGCGGCAAGTACCTCCATGGGCAGCATCGTTACCAGCAGGACGATACTCAGCAGTCCGGCCACAAACCGGTTCCATTTTCTCCTCATCCAATACCCCTCCTCATTTTTTAATTGGATGTGCGGAAAGTACGCCTCCCTCTCAGGCGCACGCCTGAGAGGGTTTTGCACGCAAGACCCTCCACAGCATGATGTTGCACTTTTATTTTACCATTCCCATACCGTGCTGTGTTGTGTTGTTTAGGGGCAAATTCGTGTCGTTTAGGAAAAAGAACCCTTTGCCGCTTGTGCAGATGAACACGCTTTGTTACAATGGCAAACAGGAAAGGAGGCGGTATCATGGAGCCTCAGCACAGAAAAATCTGGCCCGCAGCCACTCTGTTGATCCTTGCTGCCGCTGCAGCGGTCTTCTGCCTGTTCCGCCTGTCTCAGCCAGACAGGATGCAGACATCGCTTCTTTTAAACTGCACACAGACGAACCGGAACGGTTGGACCTTTGAGACAGAAAGCGGTCCGGTGGAACCTGTATTTGGCTTAGGCGGCTATCTGGATGGTATTCCGGTGGACGGAGACAGCCCGGTGGCGGCGGAGCGGGTCATGGAGGAACCTGGTCAACGGGATCTGCTGCAATTTTTTGGCTTTGGTGCGGGGATACAGGTGTTTCTGGATGGTGAATTGCTCTACACTGACTTTCCGAACGAAGAAAACCGTGCGGATGCCTTTTTGGAAGATGTGGATTTCAGCAGCATTTCCTATGACGATCTGCGCATCCCGCTTCCTATAGACTGCGCCGGGAAGACGCTGCGGATCGTCACCTACGGCACAGCCCTCAACGGTTTACTTTACCCTGCTTTCCCATCTCTGGTCAGTCGCTTTTCCGACTCTGTGACCGCTGTTTCCAGCATTGTCTGGCCCATGGCGGCCATCACAGCACAGGTCATACTGGCGCTTTTCCTGCTGCTGGTTTTCCTTTTCAGCGCCCAGACGGGACCGTATCTGTGGAAACTGCTGCCGCTGAGCGGCTATTTTCTGCTGACGGCGGTGCCTGTGGCGTGCGGCTCATTCTTCGCACTTTCTGCCGGATTGGATACAACGGGCAGCCTGACGGCCTGGCTCTGTCTCATTTATATTGACTTGCTGTTCTGCTTTCTGGCCATTTCCCTGCATGGTTGGAAGCGCCGGATATTGTTGATCGGAGCGGCGGCGCACATTTTGTGCTCGGCCCTGCGGTGCTTTACGTCGGTCACACTGTTTTACGGCAGGCTGATGGACTGGCTTGGCTTTGGCCTGTTCCTGCTGGCGGTTCTTTTGATGCTGCTCTCTCATGAACGGATGCTCCGTCGGACAAGCCTCTGCCTCTGCTGCGTCGCAGGCGCGCTGTTTGCCGCATGGTGCGTCAGCCGGTTCGTGGGCGTGGAATATCTCTATCCACTGAGCAATCCCATCACCTCCCTGCTCTACGGCAATCCGAAAGCGCTGTATACCCTACTGTGCGCTGTGACCGGTCTGCTCTGTGCAGTGCAGGTGGTGGCGGAGTTCATCCGCACCGCCTTCTCCCGCCAGCGGCAGATGATAGCCCTGCAAAGCCGCAGCCAACAGGCACAGGAGCAATACAAGCAAGCCCAAGAATCCCTTCGGAATGTATCGGCCTTCCGCCACGAGTGGAAAAACCACATCTCCGTGCTGTCGCTCTTGCAGCGCAAGGGGGATACCGAAGGTTTGACGGAATATCTTGCGCAGTTGGATGACCAGTTGGAGCAGCTTTCACCCCTCCATTATACGGCGAACTTCATTGTCAACACCGTTTTGCAGCGCTATGTAGCCAAGGCGAAAGAGATTGGCGCTGCCTTCCATGCAACGGCTCCGTTACCTGCCGAGCTGTCTATTGATGAGGATGACTTGTGCAGCTTTCTCTTCAACCTGCTGGACAATGCCGCGGAGGGCGCAGCCGGAACACCATCGGGCAAGCCGCGGGAAATTCGTTGTTCCTTGCAAATTCGCCAAGGCTACCTTGCCATCCGCTGCGAGAACACATTCAGCGGTGTGGTTGCCCTCGACGAGGAGAACAATTTGCTGACCACAAAGACTGCATCTGCCGACCACGGCTACGGACTAATTCAAATGCGCAGGATTGCTGCCAAATACGGCAGCACCCTTTCCGTCAGCTACAATGCGGAGCGTTTCACAGTCATGACCGCCCTCAAGCTGCCTTAAAACAAAAAAACGGACGCATGGGGAGACTTCCCATACGTCCGTTTTTTCATCGCTCATTCAGATATCGCACAAACTGTTCCCTGAATCGTTCGGCATACTTCCGCCCGATGGGCAGTTTCAAATGTTCAAGGGAAACAGTGCGGCTGCTGACTTCCCGCACACACGCCAGATTCACAAGAAAGCTGTTGTGGCAGCGGCAGAACTGCTCTGCCGGTAGATTTCCCTCGATTTCGGTCAGGCTCAGAGGGTAAAACTGCTCCCCGCTTTCCATATGAAACAGGCTCCCGTGGTCGCGGCTCTCCACATAGCGAATGTCTTCCAGCGGCAGCACCGCCATGCGCCCGCCCACCTTAATGGAAAAGGTTTTCGGTCGGTGATGGAGCCGCAGGTCGGTTTCAATGGCTCGTTTCAGTTCCGCTTTCGATACCGGCTTGAACAGATACTGAATCGGTCGGACCTCGTAGCCGTCTTTCAGATACTCCGAACTACCTGTGAGGAACAGAATACTGGTACGGTCATCTGTCATGCGCAGCTTTTTCGCAAGCTCCATGCCGCTCTCGCCGTCCATGAGAATGTCCAGGCAAAGCAGGTCAAACCGGTCGCCGGTCAGCAGCTGCGTTTCCAGTTCCTCTGCCGAGGAAAATGCAGCGATATGATGTTCGATTTCCAGGTCGGTGAGGACTTCGCCGCACAGTGCCGCCGCTTCCTCCCTCGTATCCTTTTGATCTTCGCAGACCGCCACTGTATACATCGCTCATCACCTCCCGGAGATCAGATAGATTTTAGCACAGATTTTATTTTTTTACAACAAAGCCGTTTGTTCGGACATTTCAAGCATCGACGGATCAGCGCGCAAGCGACATGGAGTAACGGCGACTGATTCAGTTAAGGAAATGATTGTCCTGGTCATGTTATGCCGCTAAGAAAACTATCTGGATGTGTAATGACTGAACACCGCTTTGTGTTGCTCAAAGTACCATATTTTCTTTTTCCATCGGCTCATTATGCCGTTGGAAAATTTTTTTGAAAATTTTTGCCGAAACTTTGCCAAAACCGCACCTTCCATTCGGGATAGAAGCGAAAGGGGAAGAAAG